>ERZ795045.548-NODE-548-length-47853-cov-5.970940_pt1 | contig 47853 bp, 36 predicted proteins | sample MGYA00375129_ERZ795045 | MGnify/ENA primary metagenome ERZ795045 (study PRJEB30174, sample SAMN05720166) | activated sludge metagenome | isolation source: anaerobic digester from wastewater treatment plant | place: Japan | collected 2015-05-15 ...
ATCCTGCTCTCTTTCTGCGAGTACGACGTGCTCCACCCGGTGGCGTGGGCCGGCCTGGACAACTACCGCGCCCTCCCGCGCGACCCGCTCTTCTGGAAGTCGCTCGGAAACACTCTTTTCATGGTGCTCGGCGTGCCTCTCGGCATGGCGGTGAGCCTGGGCGTGGCGATGCTCCTGAACGCGCGCGTGAAGGGGATGGCGTTTTACCGGACGATCTACTACCTGCCGGCGATTGTGCCCGCGGTGGCGAGCAGCATCCTCTGGATCTGGGTGCTCAACCCTCAGTTCGGACTGGTGAACGTCGCCCTCCAGCGCCTCTTCGGGATCACCGGGCCGCAGTGGCTGCAGAGCGAGCTTTGGTCGAAACCCTCGATTCTCCTGATGGGCCTCTGGGGTGCCGGGGCAGGGATGATCATCTGGCTGGCCGGCCTGAAGGGGATTCCCGAGACGCTCTACGAGGCCGCCGAAATCGACGGCGCGGGCGGGTGGGCCGCCTTCCGGCACGTGACCATCCCGATGCTCTCGCCCTACATCTTCTTCAACCTGATCATGGGCGTCATCGGCACATTCCAGATCTTCACGCAGGCCTACATCATGACCGGCGGTGGCCCAGTCGACTCCACGCTCTTCTACGTCTACTACCTCTTCAACAACGCCTTCCGCTACTTCAAAATGGGCTACGCCTCGGCGCTCGCCTGGATCCTCTTCGTGATCATCCTGGCGCTGACGCTGCTCCAGCTGCGGCTTGGGAAACGGTGGGTGTACTATGAGGGGGAGAAGTAGAGGCGAGGGGAAGGGGAGGCCCGGGTCGCGGATCGAGCCGGCGCACTCGGCGCGCGCTCGCCGACGCCGGTGCGAATGGATCCGGCAGGCCGGCATCCATCTCGCGCTCCTTGCCGGATGCGTCCTTTTCGCGTTCCCCTTCGTCTGGCTGGTTACGACCTCGTTCAAGGACGAGCGGGAGATTGCTGCCTTCCCGCCCCGGTGGATCCCGCGGGTGCCTCACTATTCCTCGCGCTCTCCCTTCGTGGACCCCGATTACTACGACGAGATGAAGCGCCCCGCCGGAATGGCCCCGGAGATGTGGCGCGAGCACCGCGACGCGATTGCCCGGTGGCTGGATACCTGCCTGGCCAGCGCCTGCAGCCTTCACCCCGAGGCGCTGCCGGTAGCTGACGTGGTGACCGATCCCACCTGGGAGCGCGCTCTGCGCAACGGCATGTGGGACGAGCTGTCGCGCATCCTGCCCGATGAGGTGGCGCAACAGCCGGACCGGCTGAAGACGTTCATCGCTGCGAACGTGAGCGCCGAACGCCTGCGCAAAGTGGCCACAGGGCTCTCACGCGTCTGCGCCATTGGTGAGCTGAGCCTGCGCGACGCCCGCCACGACCGGGTCGATTCCACCGCCGAGAGTGGCCGGTGGCGGGTGGTCTCCGGTGCGGCCGAGCTGGGCAGGCGGGTGGCGGTGGAGATCGAGTCCGGTCAGCTGCTACGCTACGACTTGGGCGCTGGACCGGTTCTCCTGGAGCGCTCTCTCTATCTGTCCCGGCCGGGCGCGCTGGGGGAGTGGGTAGACTCCATCACGCTCGGGCTGCACTCGGATGACTCGTGGCACCGCCTCTTCCTGACAGTGGAGACGCCGGACGCGGTCTATCGCTCCGAAGAGGCGTTTTGGCTGGAACGCGCTTCCTGGCGCGACCTGGTGTGGCGCTTCTCCGAGCCAGACGACCGTACGAAGCCGGTGGTGGTGTTGCGCCCCGACCCGCGCGCGCGAGCCACGTCCCTCGCCGCGAACGAGATTCGGCTGCGCCTGCGGATCGAGCGGACCTCGCCTCTGATGGCGGCCTACGCGAAGTACTCGCTCAACTACCGGCGGGCGCTGCGCTACATCCCGTTCTGGCGCTACGTGGGGAACAGCGTCTACCTGGTGATCCTCAACATCCTGGGGCAGGTGCTGGCGTGCAGCTTGGTCGCCTATGCCTTCGCTCGGCTCCGCTTCTACGGGCGCGACGTTCTCTTCGCCCTCCTGCTGGCGACAATGATGCTGCCGGGGCAGGTGACGATGATCCCCGTCTTCCTCATCTTCAAGAGCCTGGGGTGGTACGACACGCTGAAGCCGCTTTGGGTGGGAGCCTGGTTCGGAAGCGCGTTCTACATCTTCCTGCTCCGCCAGTTCTTCCTCGGGATCCCGACGGACCTGGAGGACGCCGCCAAGATCGATGGCTGCGGCTTCTTCGGGCTCTACTGGCGGATCATGCTCCCGCTGGTGCGCCCGGCGCTCGCGACGGTGGCGATCTTCACCTTCATGAGCACCTGGAACGACTTCATGGGCCCGCTCATCTACATCGGGCGCGAGGAGCTATCTCCACTCGCATTGGGGCTCTTCCAATTCCGTAGCGAGCATGGGGGAGAGTGGGGCATGATGATGGCCGCCAGCACCTTGATGACGCTGCCCGTGGTGGTGATCTTCTTCCTGGCCCAGCGCTACTTCATCCAGGGCGTCACGCTCACCGGAATGGGGGGCAAATAGGCAATACCCACCAGCCCCCCACATGGCCTGGTGCCCTGGAACCCTGGCGTCAGAGGCTCTCTTTGGAGAGGTCCACCACCTCGATGCCGGCGGCGTCCGCGAGGTGGATGCAACGGTCATCGCGGTAGAACTCGCCGAAGTAGACCCGGGCGATCCCCGAGTTGGCGATCAGCTTGAAGCAGTTCCAACAGGGGCTGGCCGTCGTGTATAGCTCCGCGCCGGCAATCTCCACGCCGTTGCGCGCGGCCTGGATGATGGCGTTTGCCTCGGCATGCACCGTGCGCACGCAGTGTCCATCGACGATATCGCACCCGACCTCGTCGCAGTGGGGAAGGCCCCGGACGCTGCCATTATAGCCGGTGGAGAGGATCGTCCGGTCGCGCACAATCACGGCGCCGACGTGCTTGCGCGGGCACGTCGAGCGGGTGGCGACAACTCTCGCAATATCCATGAAGTAGGTATGCCAGTCGGCACGTTTTCGCTCAGCCACTCGGTCCTCCTTGTGGAAGTGTGGAAACGTGGAAGGATGGAGCTCTAGAGACTCCATGCTTCAGGCCAACACCCGGATCTCACCGGCGGCAATCAACGGATCAATGATCCGATCGGTTGCCGCCAATAGCTCCTCGCGCGTGCCATCGTTGACGATGGTGACATCGGCAAGGGCAATGGGGGGCGCTTTCTCCAGGTTTTCGATCTCTGTCCGGTCGCGCTCGGCGGCTTCCTCCGGGGTCAAGGGGCGTACTGGCCGCTTGCCCAGGCGGGCATAGCGCAGGCGCTTGCTCGTGAAGACAGCCAGCACGAAGACCTGGCCGGGAAACTCGCGCTCCAGCACCTTGAGCTCCGCGTAGCTATAGAGCCCGTCGATGAGGACGGTCCGGCCCTCTTCCACGTAGCCGCGGATCTTCGGCAGCGAGAGGACCGCGTAGGCCTCCATGCCGTAGCGCTCGCGCAGCTCCTCGCGCACCTGGCGCTCGTTCGCCTCGTTCACCGGAAGGCCACGCCGGCGCACCTCCTCCATGGTGATGCTGCCGAAGTGAACCCGTGGCAGGCCCTTCGCCTCCAGGCGCGCCGCCACTTCCGATTTTCCCGAGCCACACATGCCGACCACGGCCACCACAGAGATCATCGTCGCTTCTCCCCTAGCAGATGGCGCAGGCACTGCCGCGCCGGATCCAACGTTGCCTGATTATACAATGCCGAGACACATTTGGCCAAGAGGAAGCGCCCGGCGCAGGGGCTCCGGGGCAATCCGGACCCGGGTGGCTGCCGGTTGCCCCCGCCGGAGGAGGCAGGCACTTCCGGCGTGGCAGGAGGTGCGGGTGACAACCGCCAACCTGATAGATAGCAGGAGGGCAGCGTGCCCGCGTGCCACATGAGGAAGGTAATCTCTATGGGATTCATCACTCGCCTCTTCACCATTGCCAGCTGTGTGCTCTTCGCCAGCGTGGCGTGCCGCGCTGCGGGGGCGGCGCCCGTCCAGTTCGAGGTGCGCCTGACCACTCCCGCATCGGCCAGGGTCGCGATGCCGGTCACGATCTCCGGCCCGGCGGTGCCGCTCCTCCGCGCTCTCGGCCTCTCGGGCGACCCGGCGGGCTACCAGCTCCGCGTGCATGAGGGCGCCACGGAGATCCCCGCTCAGTGGGACGCCCACGAGGGGAAGGTGGCCTGTTCCTGGATCGCGCCTCAGAAAACCGAGAGGGAGCGTGCTTTCCGGCTGACCGTGGAGCCCGCGAAGAAAGACGCGGCCGCCGGCGGGGTCACCGTGAGTGAGACGCCGGAGACGGTGACGGTCGATACCGGGCTCCTGCGCGTGGTCCACTCGAAGAAGGATGGCGGCTTCCCCACCTCGATCACCTTCTTGCCGGACGGAGGCACCTTCCAAGAGTTCCAGCTGAACGACCGGGTGCATAGCCGCGCGCTCAACCGCGGTTACTTCCTGCGCAACGATCCGCAACCGGAGGTCACGGTGGAATCCGCTGGGCCGGTGCAGGCGGTGATCCGGGTGCGCGCGCGCTACCTGGACGGCGAGGGCAAGGCCCCGGAGGCGGGCACGGCGGCGACTTACCGCTACATCTACTATGCCGGGCTCCCGATCTTCCGGGTGGAGGCGGATATCACCCAGGAGAAGATCGCGATCTGGGACGAGCTCCACTTCCTGGAGTGGCATTTCAAGCACGACTTCTTCACCCGCTTCGCGCTGGCCGAGCCAAAGGATGAGGAGCCGCGCGTGGTGGAGTTCACCAACACGAAGAAGAGCACGTCCTCTCGCGGCTGGGGTGCCCTCCTCAACGACCGCATCACGTTCGCTCTCTCCGCCGGGCACCAGCTCGTCTACGACGGCCTGAGCGATTACGGGCGCTACATCCACGGGCCGTGGATCTACAACTGGGATACCGCTTCCCGCTCGTTTGCCGCGACGATCTACGCGGGGCCTTCCGAGACGACGCCTCAGGCACTCGCGGAGACGGTTATGCCCTGGGTGCGCGGCGGCCAGGCCACCGCATCGATCCGGGTTCCCGCGCTTGAGGCGCGCCTGGCGCGGGCTGGCGCCCAAGTGAAGCCAGAGGATGCCGCCGGGCGCTGGCTCCTGCAGTATGCCGCTCGCTCCACCCGCAGCCTCGACTCCCTGGGCAGCGCCCTCCAACTCCTGGCCAAGATCGAGGCCAGAAAGCCGGCCCCAGCCCGGAGTGGCGCTCAGGTCACGATAGAGGAGCTGCCGGATGTAAAGGTAGCCACCGATGGCGTGCTGGCGATCGGCTTCCGTCGGGAAGCGACGGGATGGGCGCTTTGTAGCCTCTATCACGTTCCCACCGGGCATGAGTTCCTCGACAGCCTGACCACGCCTCCCGTGATCTGGCAGGCTCGTCTGCGGCGGCCGGATGGAAAGACGATCGACACGCTCGCCGGAGGGCCCGCGTCGATCACGGTGGACCGCGCCGGCCTGCCGCGCCGGTTGGTCCTCCGCCTCTCCTGGCCCGGCGAGCTTAGCCCGACGGCGAGCATCACGTTGGACGCGGGAACCGGTCTCTCGCGCTGGCGCTTCTCCGCAGCGAAACCTGAGGGGGAGCGGGCGCTTTGGGAAGTAGACTTCCCCGTGCTCTCCGGCCTGGGCAGCCGCGAGCACCCGGAGCGCGACACTGCCGCCGTGCCTCGAAGCTGGGGCCAGGCCTTCCCCAATCCGACCGTGACTCTCTCCCGGCATTCTGTCAACTATCCGAGTGCCGGCTGGACCATGCAGTACGCGCTCCTCTATCACGGCAATTCCGGCCTCTACCTAGGGGTGCATGACCCGCGCGCCTACAGCAAGTGCTTCACCATGGAGACGCTCCATGATGCAGCGGGTGGCAACCTGGCGTGGAGGGTGACCCACTACGTGCCGGATATGGGGAAACCGGGGCAGGGGTGGGCAGCGCCCTACGATGCCATCGTGGGCACCTACACGGGCGACTGGTATGAGGGAAGCCGGATCTACCGCCGCTTTGCCGAGACGACGCCCTGGCTGAGCAAGGGGCTTCTGGCAAAGCGGAAGGACGTGGGCACCGCCATCCGCCCGCTAGCGATCTGGATGCTCGCCTCCGGCGGACCCGATACGGTCGTGCCTCAGGTAAAGCAGTTCCACGAGTTCTTCAACGTCCCGATGGGCGTTCACTGGTACAACTGGCACCAGATCCCGTTCGATGACAACTACCCGCACTATTTCCCGACGAAGCCCGGCTTCCGGGAAGGCGTGGCGGAGCTGAAGGCGCTGGGGATCGCGGTGATGCCCTACATCAACGGCCGGCTGTGGGATACCGACACGGCCGACTGGCCGGACGCGAAGCCGTCGTCGGCGATGCGCGCCGATGGCGAGAACTACGTGGAGGAGTACGGGAGCAAGCAGAAGCTCGCGCCGATGTGTCCGACGACGCCGCTGTGGCAGCAGAAGATGAAGGAGACGGTCCTGCGCCTGGTGCGCGAAGAGGGCGTCTCCGGGGTCTATCTGGACCAGATCACCGCGGCACGGCCCGCGCTCTGCTATAACCCGACGCACGGGCATCCCCTCGGCGGTGGCTATCACTGGTGGAGTGGCTACCGCAAGCTGCTGGGCGATATCCGGGCGGAGCTGGCGCGCACGCACCCCACGGCGTTCCTGACCAGCGAGAACAACTCCGAGCCGTGGACCGACCTCCTGGAGGGCCACCTCACCTGGACTCCTCCTCTGGGCGATCTGGTGCCGATGTATGGCGTGGTGTACGGGGGTTACGCCTATCCCTTCGGGCGCCAGATGAATCGCGCCGCGCTGGACGACCGCAACGGCGCGGCAATCGAGTTCGCCACCCAATTCCTCTGGGGCGGGCAGCTTGCCTGGCTGGGCAATATCATCCTCGAGCCGAAGTATCGCCCTGAGGCAGAGTACCTGCGCCTTCTGGCGCAGACTCGCGCCCAGTGCATCCCCTACCTGGCCGAGGGCGAGATGCTGAAGCCGCCCGCCATCGTGACGCCCGTGCCGGAAATCACGGGCAAGACGATCTGGGGGCCCCATACGGTCGTGGATACCGTGCCTGCCGTCCAAGCGGTCGCCTGGCGCGCCGTGGATGGCTCGGTCGCTTTCTTCCTCACCAACCTTTCGACGGAGGCGCAGAGCTTCACCTGGGAGATTGACTTCGCGCGCCACCGGCTGGGCAAGGCCGCAGTCATCACGCCGCTGGGTGCCAAGGAGGGCACGCGCGTTGTTGGCCCGCGCCTGCGCCGCAAGGAGACGCTGCCAGGACGCGGCGTGCTGTCTTTGATCGCCCGCCCGGTGAAGTAGGCCGCGAACGCGAGGGGAGAGCCACGCCGGTCCACGGACCAATCACTGTGCGAAAGGGAAACAGGGCCGGCGCGGCGAACGAGGAAGCAACGATACGTGTTTGGCAGCCGGTATCCTTGGCGGGCATCCGGGGTCGCGGGCGTTCGCCGCGTGGATGCTTCCTCTGACGTGTAGAACGCTCGAAGGTTGAAGCACTTGATTGAGTGAAGCAGAGAAAGGACATCATCTGATGGCAATGCAGAATGTGCCAGCCAGCGCCGTAGAGCGTCTGGCGGCGACCGGTAGCGAGATCTGGTGGGATTCCTCGCCCCTCATCTTTTCCGCCTGGGTCGATGAGATGGTTGGCAAGGTGTGCTGCCCGAATACCGCGGAGGCACTGCGCACCCAGCTCTCGCGCATGTACCGCTTCGATGACCCCGCGGCCAGCGTGCTGCGCGGGATCACCACCAACCCGCCGCTCTCGCTCGCCGTCGTCAAAGGCGACCAGGCCGGCTGGGACAACTGGACCGAGAAATACATCAAGGAGCACCCCGAGGTCACCACGCCGGAGCTGTTCTGGGCCACCTATAAGGAAGTTGTCCGGCGCGGCGCGGAGATGTTCCGCCCGATCTTCGAGGCGTCCGGGTACAAGGAGGGCTACCTCTCCGGCCAGGTCGATCCTCGCATCCTTCAGGACACCGATGCCATGGTCAAGCAGGGTGTCGAGCTGAACAACATGGCGAAGAACGTCATGATCAAGATGCCCGGCACCAAGGAAGGCATCGAGGGCATCCGCCGGCTGACCGCGATGGGCATCCCGACGAACGCGACGCTCACCTTCACGGTGTCGCAGCTCGTCGCCGTCGCCGAGGCGGTGAAGGCGGGCCTTGCCGAGGCGCGCGCCAAGGGCGTGGACCTCAGCAAGTGGCGCTCCGTCGTCACCATGATGCTCGGGCGCATGGAAGACGCGAAGGTGTTCGCCGAGCAGGCTGCCTCGCTCGGGATCGAGCTGTCGGAGACCGACAAGCGCTGGGCAGGCGTCGCCGTCTTCAAGAAGATCTACCGGATCTACAAGGAGCGCGGCTACGAGAGCAAGGAGCTCGCCGCTTCGATGCGCCTCGGCCCGACGATCGACGGCAAGCTCAGCATCTGGCACATCGAGAAGCTCGCCGGCATGGACGTCGTCCTCACCGTCTTCCCGAACATCTTCGAGGGCTGGCTCAACGCCTACGCCGACCGCGAGATCGTGAGCAACGAGGGCGAGGAAGTGCCCGCTGAGGTGCTCGAGAAGCTCCTGAAGGTTCCGTACTTCCGCCAGGCATACGACGAGAACGGCTTGGCGCCCGAAGAGTTCATCAACCAGCCCGCCGTGGTCGAGACGAAGACCCAATTCAACGCGGCGACTGATGAGTTCGAGGCCTACTGCGCGTCGCGCATCAAGGCCGTCAAGGGCTAATCTCGCTGGTAGTTCAGCGGACCGCTTGAGGGGGAGTGGGTGCCACGCACCCGCTCCCCCTTTCTCTGTGGCGCGCGCCGAATCTGACAGCAAAGCAGGGTTAGCCTGGGCCACCGCGGGGGAGATTCCGCGGGGGAGCGCGTCACGGCCCTCCGCGGACCCGGTCGCTCGAGGAGGAGAAGAGTGTCACGTGCGACTCAGATCGCGGCGGGAACAGGACTGACCCTGGCGGGCGTGGCCGGCCTCAACGCGCTGGTCCAGTCTTCCGCTCGAAAGCTGCCCAACGCCTTGAAGGAAGGCGAGCGCCATACCTATGAGTGGCGCTACGGGCGCGTCAGCTACCAGGTGGCGGGCGAGGGCCAGCCGTTGCTGCTCATCCACGGCGTGTACGCCGGCGCCAGCAACTTCGAGTGGCGCCACAACTTCGGGGCACTGGCCGACAACTTCCGGGCCTACGCCATCGATCTGCTGGGTTTTGGCCGTTCCGACCGCCCGACCATCACCTACACCGATGACCTTTACACGGATCTGATCCATGATTTCGTGCGCGATGTGGTCGCGGATCCCGCTTTCACGATTGCCAGCTCCGTGAGCGCCAGCTTTCTGGTGGCCGATGCCGCCGCCACTCCCGATGCCTATCGCGGGCTGATCCTCATCTGCCCGCAGGAGATCGAGGGGCGCGAGGGCCAGCCTGGGGGTGTCGCGGGCCGGGCCTATGCCAGCATCCTCCGCACCCCGCTGGTCGGGACGGCGCTCTACAACTCGCTCGTCTCCACCCCGCGCATCCGTTCCGAGCTTCGAAAGGTGCGCGAGCGGACCGATGGGTTGGATAACGAGACCGTTCGCTACTATCATCGCTCCAGCCACCAGCCGGGCGCCAAGTGGGCGACTTCGTCGTTCCTGAGCGGCGACCTGAGGCGCAACATCCGGGGCGAATTCCGCTCGCTGCAGATGCCCGTACTCCTGGTGTGGGGGGATAGGGCGGCCTATTCGCCGGTGGAGAACGCCGCCGCGTACCTGGCCGCGAATCCGCGCGCTTCGCTCCAGGTCTTCGAGGAGTGTGGCAACCAGCCCCACGAGGAGTACCCGGATCGGTTCAACGACCTGGTCCTCTGCCAGTTTCAGGCACTCGTTCCGGCAGAATAAGCGTGCCAGGCGATTGAACGAGCGCTTTGGTGGCGCGCGCCCGGGCGAAGCACGGCATATGGGTGGGAGTCTCCTGGACCAGGGTGGGCTCAGCCCTCCCTGGCCAGGAAGCTATCCACCTGGCTGACGGTGGGCAGGGCAGGAATGGCGCCGTGGCGCGTTGTTGTCAAAGCACCGACGGCGTTGGCGAAGCGGAAGAGCGGCTCCAGCTCCCCGGCAGTCATCTCTCCCGGGCGCCGGCCCTGTCGCCACGCAGGAAGCAATCCGGTCAGCATCCCCGCGACGAAGCCATCGCCGGCGCCGGTGGTATCGATGGCTGCCACGGGGAAGCCGGACAGCTCGCCCTGCGCGTTCGCCGTGAAGAAGCGGCACCCACGCCCGCCCGCCGTGACGGCGACCAGCTCCGCGCCATCATTCAGGAGCTCCAAGGCGGCGCGCTCGGTTTCCGCGATCCCCGTGATGAACTCCAGCTCATCCTCGGAGACCTTTACCACCTGGGCATGGGCCATCCCCTCGCGCATCCCGCGGCGCGCGTCTTCTGCGGACGGCCACAGGCCCAGGCGCAGGTTCGGGTCGTACGAGAGGAGCGCCCCGGCATCGCGCGCCAGCTCCGCCGCGCGCAGCGTGGTGGACCGGGCTGGCTCGTCAATCAGGGTGATCGACCCATAGTGGAAGACGTAGGCGCGAGAGAGTAGCCCCTCGCGCAGCTCTTCGGGCGCGAAGGTCATATCCGCGCTCGGGTTGCGAAAGAAGACGAAGTCACGCTCGCCGGTTTCCGTCAGCGAGACGAAGGCAAGTCCGGTGCGATACTCGGGCGAGAAGACCATGCCCGAGGTATCGACGCCATCATGCTCCAGCGTATGCTGGATGAAGCGTCCGAACGGTTCGTCGCCCACCTTGCCGATGAACGCAGAACGGGCGCCCAGGCGAGCGATCCCGACCGCCACGTTGGCAGGAGCGCCTCCGGCTGCCTTCTGGAAGCTCTCCGCCTCGGTCAGCGATACCCCGGACTGCAGCGCCACGAAATCAATCAGCGCTTCGCCCAGGCAGATCACATCGAGGTCGCGCATCGCTCCTCCAAGGAGTACCAGCAATCGAGCCGCCGTTGGATGCGACTCGATTCGTGGAACGAGAGGCCCTAGATCGAGAGCACCTGCGCCAGCTCGTGCAGGTTCAGGTTGATCCGCTTCTCAATGGTCCAGGCCGCGTCGATATCACAGACCTGCACCGAGCCGCCGGATACGCCGACCATCGACGTGTGCCGGCCGGCAAGGAGGTGGTCGACCGCAGCATAGCCCAATCGCGCAGCAAGAACGCGGTCGAGCGAGGTGGGACTCCCCCCGCGCTGGATGTATCCCAGAACCGCGTAGCGCGTGCTGAGCCCAGTCCCCTCCTGGATCCGCTGGCTGACCTCCGCCGCGTCGCCGGCGCCCTCCGCGACGACGACGATGGAGGAGATCTTGCCTCGCGCGCGCCCGCTGGCAATCCGCTTGCAGACGGTATCGAGGTCGTAGGGCACCTCGGGGATGAGGATCGCCTCGGCGCCGCCGGCCAGGCCCACCTCGAGCGCGATGAAGCCGACCGAGCGCCCCATCACCTCGATCACGAAGATCCGCTCATGGGACGCGGCGGTATCGCGGATCTTATCAATCGCCTCCAGCGCGACGTTCACCGCTGTATCGAAGCCGATGGAGAAGTCTGTGCCGGCGATGTCGTTATCGATCGTGGCCGGCACGCCGACGACCGGCACGCCCCATTCGGTGCCGAGCACGCGCGCCCCGTGGAACGAGCCTTCCCCGCCGATGACGATCAGGCCCTCGATACCATGGCGCTTGAGCGTGGCGACGGCCTTCTCCTGGCCCTCGCGCGTCATGAACTCCTTGCTCCGCGCGGTCAACAGGATCGTGCCGCCCTGATTCAAGATGCCGCCCACCGAGGCGGCATCCATCGGGAACACGTCGCCCCGAATCAGGCCATCATATCCTCGGCGGATGCCGATGACCTCCACGTTACGACTGATGGCGGTGCGTACCACCGAGCGTATACACGCGTTCATCCCGGAGGCATCGCCCCCGCTGGTCAAAACTCCGATTCTCTTCATGGTAGCAGTATAGCCGGGCAAGCGAGCGCCTGTCAAGCGCGGGGGCCCCATACCTGACAGGAGAATGCAGGCAGTGGCGCCTATCCGGGAAAGGGCACCCGGCTGCAGCGCAGCTCGTGTGAGCCATCCGGGAGGGCAAACTCGTAGTAGTAGCGGATCTCCGTATCCAACCGGAGCGCCTCGACATAACGCACGCTTCCGGAGGCGTGGGGCGAGGTCAACGCCGGCCCATTGAGGGTCAGCCGCTCGAAATGGCAGCCATCCAGGCTGACCGCGACGCCGGCGCGCTCTTCGTAATTCTCCTCCACCGAGCCGCTCCCGTCATAGAGGGCGGTCCAGACCGGCGGCGTATAGAGCAACGTGCTGATCCGGGTGCAGTAGCGATCCCAGCCCGTATCAGGCGGGGAGAGGAGGTCGCCTTCCCAACGGAAGTGGACACCATCGGGGCTGAGGGCCAGCCCGGTGTGCGACTTCACGATGCCCGTGTTGTAGACATCGGCGGTGGCATGCATCTGTGCCTTCTCCGCGGCCGTCGCGTCCGGCCGGCCGGGAGCGTAGCTCACGACCATCCAGTAGAGCCCGCCGAGGAGGTAGACGACCGGATCCTTCACGCCCTCGCCGCCAATATCCGCCGCGGTGAGGATCTTCCGGCGCTCTCCTGGGTCCAACGCCTCCGGCGTATCCGCCTCCAACAGGTCGATCCGCCACCGATCATCCGCGGGGTCAACGAAGGAGAGATAGAGCCGCCACCGGCCTTCGGGCGTCTTCACCAGACAACCACGCTCGATGGAAGGCGATCCAAACGCATCCTTCTTGGCGCTCCAAACCGTTTCGAAGTTCAGGCCGTCGCGGCTCGCGGCGATGCGACACTCGCCACCGCGGCCAAGCGCGCGGGGCTTGCGCACCCGGTAATAGAGGTAGGTGAGTCCAGACTCCCGGTCGTAGAGCGCGCTGGGGGCTCCAACCCACCAGCCTGGTCCCTGCCCGGGAGACGCGATCACGGTGGAGCCCTGGCTCGGGTCGAAGAGGGGCACTCCGCCCAGCCAGCGCAGTGCCGTATCCGTTGTCATCGCACTCCTTCCGTTCTGGCCGATGCCCGCTGCTGCCGTGCTCCAAGAGCGCGTGCGGGCCTCGGGCTCTGCCCGCGTGGCCGATGCGGCAGTCAGGTATCGATGCACTCCATGCGCTAGGCAAGCGGCGCCGGGTTGACAGGCACGCCCCGGGCGCGGAGCATGCGAGCGACAACCGCCAGGGGCAGGCCGACCACATTGAAGTAGCAGCCGCAGATGCCTTCGATGAGGACGGCGGCATAGCCTTGGATCGCGTAGGCGCCCGCCTTATCGAGGGGCTCGCCCGTGGCCACGTAGGCGTCAATCGCCTCGTCGCTCCAGGGGAGAAAGGTGACGTCGGTGACCGCGTGCGCGACGTCGGTGGCGACCGTTTCGCCGTGTTGCCGGTCGATGAGGACGACGCCGGTGATCACCTGATGCGTGCATCCGGAAAGCGCGCGGAGCATCGCTCGCGCATCCTCGGCATCGGCGGGCTTGCCAAGGATGCGCGAATCGAGGACGACGATGGTATCGGCGCCCAGGACGAGGCCATCGTCAATGCGGGCGGCCGTGGCTTGAGCCTTTTCGAGGGCCAGCGTGCGCGCCAGCTCGCAAGGATCTGTCTCCGGCCGGCCCTGCTCGGGCACATCCGCCGGGATCACCTCGAACGGGATGCCAACCTGCGAGAGAAGCTCGCGCCGGCGCGGCGACGCCGATGCCAGAATGATCCGCCGTCTCACTCGGTGGTCTCGGCTGCCGGAGCGATCTCAGGAGAGGCTACGGCGGTTGCCTCCGCCGAACCGGCGGGCGCGGCGCCACGCAGGTCTTCCACGAGCGTCTCCAGTTCCTGAATGCGGCGTTCCAGGCGGGCGGTATCGTCGCGCGTGGCCATGTTCATGTGCGACATGGTATCGCTCACCTCACGGCGAATGAGGGCCCGCAACTCCTCGCGCTGTTGCTGCCCTCGGCGCAGCAGATCCTCCACCATCGTGTTGCCCTGCTCGCGTGTCGCCTCGCCACGTCTGATCAGCTCATCCACAATCGCCTGCGCTCGCTCGCGCGTCATATCCGCTGCGCCGAACGCCAGGTCCAGGACTTTATCCAGCATTGTGCGCATCGCGCTCTCCTCTCAGACGGCACGTTCCCCGGCGGGCGAATGGGCACCTGGCCCGTCGAGGCCGATCTCAGTGATACCTCGTCGACTTGAAGCGGGAGAACTCTACTGCTTCGCCAGGAAAGATGCCTGCCTTCCGACAGACGATCTCGTACTGCTCCTCGGGCGTCTCGACCCCCTCCAGATCCGGTAGCAGAAGGCCCCGCCGGCTGCCCGCGCGCAAGATCATGCCGTAGCGCTTCGGATCAAAATCTGCCAGCCCGGCCACAGGCTCGGGCGGCTCGAGCACATCCACGGTGATCACCAGGTCGCCCAGCTCGTCGCGCGAGACGGGGTGGGGAAAGCGCGGGTCACGACACGCGGCGATCCCGTTGTGGATGATCTCCTCCGCCAGACTGGGATGGACCGGCGTGATGGTGCCGATACAGCCCCGCAGGGCGCCGTGCTTCTTCAGCGAGACGAAGCACCCCGATGGCTGCTGAAGCAGAAGCGGCAGATCGGCCGGAACATCAAGAACGCGCCCTTCGGTGACATAGGCGATGATGGCGTTTCGCGCCAGTATCACCGGGGGAGTATGCGCTCCAGTCGCTTGGGTATCAGCCATCGCTGCCTCCTTAGCCGGTCTGGCGGGCCATCTCCTTCGTGCGGCGGCGCGTGATGAGGCGGATCGGCGTGCCCTCGTAGCCGAATACCTGGCGCAGCCGGTTGATGAGATACCGCTCGTAAGAGAAGTGCATCAGCTCCGGGTCGTTGACGAAGAGGATGATCGTGGGCGGGCTGACCTCACTCATCGTGGCGTAGTAGATACGCAGCGTGCGCCCCTTCTCTGTGCGGGGATTGGCGTCCACCGCATCCTGGATCACCCGGTTCAGCTCCCCCGTAGGCACCCGCCGGGCATGCGACTCGGCAACATCGTTCACCGTGTCGAGCAGGTCATCGATATTCTCGCCCATAAGGGCGGAGACGAAGACGATGGGCGCATAGTCGAGGAAGGGCATCTCCGCGCGAACGTGCTCGGTGAACTCCCGCCGGATGCGCCGGCCGAGTTGCTCGGTCCACTTGGCGTGGCCCTTGCGCATCAGGTCCCACTTATTGACCGCGATGACGCACGCCCGGCCTTCCTCATGGGCCATGCCGGCCACGCGCTTATCGCCATCGACCAGGCCCTCTTCGCCATTGATGACGACTATCGCGACGTCACAGCTCTCGATAGCCCGGCTGGCGCGGAGCACGCAGTAGTACTCGATCGAGCCCTGCACCTTTCCGGGGCGGCGGATCCCGGCGGTGTCCACCAGCACATACTTCTGGCCCCCGCGTTCGAAATAGGTATCTACCGCGTCGCGGGTCGTCCCAGGTACGTTGCTGACGATGACGCGCTCTTCGCCGAGGATCGCGTTCAGCATCGACGACTTGCCCACGTTGGGCCGGCCGATGAGGGCAACGCGCAACACATCCTCGGGAAACTCCTCCGCCTGCTCCGGCGGTGGAAGCCTGGCCACCACCTCGTCAAGGAGGTCGGCCACGCCATCCCCCTGAGTGGCCGAGATGGGGAAGAGTTCGCCGATCCCAAGGGCATAGAAGTCGGGAACGCCTGCCTTACCCTTCTTCCCCTCCGTCTTGTTGACAGCGACCAGCACCGGCTTGTTCGCCGGACGCAGGCTCTTCGCCACATCCTCATCGAGTGGTGTCAGCCCATCGGTGCCATCGACCACCATCACAATGACATCGGCTTCCTCGATGGCAAGCTCCGCCTGGGCGCGGATGCGCGCCGCCATCGGATCGCTCTCATCCAGGACGAGGCCGCCGGTATCCACGATGGTGAACTCGCGGCCATTCCACTCCGCGATCCCATAGAGGCGGTCACGCGTGACGCCCGGTATGTTCTCCACTACGGCCTCACGCCGCCCCACCACCCGGTTGAACAGGGTCGATTTGCCCACGTTGGGCCGCCCGACGACTGCGACTACCGCCTTACTCATACAGACATGGTAGCACAAAGGGGGGGGTGGAGTCAACGGAAAAACCGGGTTTCTCATCGCCCGGAGGAGACGCTTCCGCGTCCGCGAGGATGCAGCGGCCAGCCAGGGCCGGCTTTTCCAGCCTATTGGAGCGGCTCGCAGGCGCACCCCACGACCAATCGGATGGCCAGCCCTGGCCAGCTGAACAATTGCCCGTCCCATCGCCGTGTGATGGGCAGGCGCGCGGAAGAAGGGACGGTGGCTATCAGAACTCGTGGATGAAACGCGCATCCTCGAAGACGGCTTCGAAGGTATAGTCATCCACACGCGTGGATCGCCTGGGCTGGAAACCATCCGCGGTGCTCTTGTCGGGGAAGCGGAGGCAGCCCTGGATAGGGGTCTCCATGACGAAGGGACGGCACTGCTCGACGCGCGCCATCGCCTCGCGCGCGCCTTCGCGCAGGAGGGTGTGCGCGGCGAGGGGCGGCACCAGCACGCCACACTGCTCGCCCAAGCCTTCCTTCACCGCCACGGTGACCACCGCTTCGCCGAGGAACTCGCGCGCCTCGCGGCACGCTGCTGTATCGCCTGAGACCATCACGACGGGGATCCCGACGCTACCGTAAACCAGGGCCGACTGGGCGATCTCGCCACTTTCGCGCCCGTTGTACCAATACCGGTTGCCGGCGCGCGAGCTCTGGGTGTGCCGGAGCATCCCGTCGGGCGTTCCGGCCATGGCGTGGTAGCCCAGGAGGATCGCGGCGTCGAAGCCCTCGAACCGGGAGATGTACTCGCTCATGCGCGGCCGAGCCCGCCCGGTGTAGTAGCGCGCTCCAGGGTGCATCATCTCTGGAATGAAATTGAACCCGCCGCCGTGCCCGTCCGCAACGACGATCTCCTCGGCGCCTCCTTCGCGGCACCCCTCGATTGCCGCGGCCACGTCGCCCATCAGCAGGCGACGGGCATCCTGATATAGTTCCGAGGTCATCTCGCGGGTCTGTTCCCAGACGCAGACCCCGCTGATGCCTTCCAGATCGGTGCAGATCAACACGCGCATCGGTTCCACTCCTTCCGGGAATCGGTTGGCGGCGCAATCGCGCTGGCTCCTGGTGCCGGGGTACAAATTCGGCATGCGAGCGGGCGTTCCCTAGGCGTGCTGAATGGAAACGAGCGAGATGCGCGCGCTATCCCGCTGACACTGTCGGATCGAGATTCAGGCAGCGCCACGAGAGAGCCGGGCGTAGGCCTCAAGCAGGGAGGGGAAGAGCTGCTCGCTGGAATAGCGTGCGGCGTGGGCGCGTGCCGCGGCAGACATGGCCTTTCGCCGCTCCGGATTCCAGTGGAGCGCGAGCGCCGCTTCGGCCAGTGCCTGCGGGGTAGGGTCGGTAAGGAGCCCCGTTTTGCCATCGGCCACAGAAAGAGCGAGTCCGCCGCCACGATAGCCAACGACCGGCAGCCCCATCGCCTGCGCCTCGAGCGTCACCAACCCAAGCGCCTCATGGGCATTGGCCAGGAGGAAAAGATCTGCCTGAGCATAGTAGGCCCAGATGTCCTGATAGGAGGCCCAGCCGGCGAAGACCACCGTATCACCAAGACGCAGCGCCTCCGCGCGCCGGATATACCGCTCGAGATAGTGCCCCCCCCCAACCAGGAGGAGGCGCGCGCGTGGCTCCCGCTGGCGTAGGATCGCCGCCACCTCAAGCAGGTCGCCAATCCGCTTGTCGGGGTCCATACGCCCCGTGTAGAGGAAGATAGGACTGTCCTGCGGGATGCCATGCCGCCTGCGGATATCGACGGCGGGGAGGTCGGCGGGCAGATCCACCCCGCAGGGCAACACCACGGTGTTGCTGATGCCGCACTTCGCGAGCATCTCCTGGACGTAGGGACTGACCGCGGCGATCAGATTCGCTCGCCGGCACGTGGCGCGCGCTTTGTGCGCCAGGATACCGCTGATGACGGCATTCACTGCTTTGCGCCCGAGCATGCCTGGCGAGAAAGTGAGCCAGTCCGCAGGATCGCTGTCCAAGAGGGGATAATGGGCGTGAAGCATCACCGGCAGGCGGCAGCGCCGGCCAATCTGGGTGGCAATCTCCCCGGCGGAGTGAACATCCTGCCCATGGATGATCGCGTTTTCGCCCTGCAGGCTGGCCAACAGCTCGTCCCATGCAACACCACGCGTGCGCGCTCGCTGGATGCCCAGGACGAAGGGGGCCGGCTGTCCCGGCAGGCGAACAATGTCGAGCTCACCTGGACCGGAGTGCAGGGGGTAGAAGGTGTGTGGGGTGTGCTCCGGCGCAACGACCGTCACTCGCACTCCCAGTGGGAGAAGCTGGCGCGCCCATGCGTTGATCGCCGTCGCTACCCCTGTAATCCGAGGGAGATACGCGGCGCAAACAAAAACGACCCTCTTGGGGAGAACCGGCTCGCTCACGATTGTGAGTATACCACCGGGTCCCTTTTACTGTCAACAGCGCCTCTTGCCTAATCACATGGCGAGTCGAGGCTCGCGCAGGCCTCGCCCCGGCATCGAACCCACTGATGAAGAGGACGGACATGGATTGGGAAGGCGCGGGCGCCGAGGGCCTGCATAGACGCAGGCGTTACGAATGTTTGGCAGAAAGACGAACCTTCCGCATTCGCCCTGGATCCGGTGTGGCAGACAGCCCCTACCGGCTCGCGCTCCTTTTGGCGGTCACCCGGAACGAGACGCTTCTCACCGCCTCCACGTTGCCAGGGGCGTCGTAGCCGCGGCTATGGCCATCGTTCACCTCATACAGGAAGCGCCCGCAGCGATCCACCGATCGAAACTGGAGGACGTGATTGCCGGGCGACTCTACCAGGATCGGGCCGGTGTATTCATCCCAAGGCCCGCCATTCAGGCGGTACTCTGTGCGCGCGACCCCGAAGCCGCCGGTCTGATCCTCGGCCACCAGGGCGATCTCCACTGGACTGGCGTAGACACCCTCTTGGCCGTCACCATCGATGAAGGCGGTTGTGCCCGGCGGGTTGGCGTCCAGCGCCCATCCGTCATCAAAGTAGCCGGCCTCCAAATAGGTCTCTGGCAGGTAGACGAAAGGCGACTGCACCGTGGGCGCCGGCTTGCGGTTCCCGTCCCAAATGACGTAGTCTGGCCAGAAGAAGGGGAGCGCTTCCAGATCCTTCCCAACGGTGGAGGGCGAGCTGGAGTAGGGATCAATCCGGCTGGAGAGGTAGCCTCGGCTCACGACGACGTAGCGATTGGGGTTCAAAGGGTTGGGCGCCACGAAGACGTAGTTGATGCTCGGCCCGGCATACGTCCGGTTGCCGGCGATCACGCCGCTCCTGGTGAGGGTGAGCGGCAGCTCCCCGGCAATCCGGGCGATCGTCGCGTGCGACTTCAAGTCGCCAAAGAGGAGGAGGTTGGCGCTGGCGATCTGCTCGTCGGTCAGCTCTGTATCCCGGATCGGGCGCAGGAGGGGCTGGTTCTCCGGGGTGTACGCTCCTGGTCGCATGGGGTAGGGTGCCTCCCACCAGTTGCGCATTCGCTCCTTGGGCGGCTTCTCCCAGCCCCAGTGCAGAGTCATCCAGTTGTTCCACTCGGCGCAAAAGCGGAGGGCATCCTCATAGTTGCGGCGCGTCTCGGCCCGTGTGCCGGTCGTTCCGTATACGACGACAAACCGCGAGAGGAAGGCGTCGGCGATCGGCCCCTGCAGGCCGTGGCGTTTTGCCGGGCCGTGCCGGAGCGGCGGCTGTGGCGTGCCCCACCCAACCACGCGGTGGCGCTCGTCGGTGCGCGCCTCGAGAGTGAGCGGTCCGTTGGGCACGCCCTGATACGAGAGGAGTCCGTTGGTGTAGACGGTCACGTTCTTGGTGAAATCGACCGGGTTCCCCTCATCCAGGAGCGTGTAGCGGGCGACGTTGCTCGCCTCAACCTGGATCACCTGCCTCCGGGCCCTGGCCGACAGCCGCGCCCACTGGTTGAGCACCCGCAGGCGGTCAATCCGGAGCCAGTGCCCCCGGTTATACTTGACGGTGTTGGTCACATAGGTGGGGTTCTCCGGCTTGCGGACGCGGGCTTTGCCAAGGAACCAGTTGTAGATCTCCTCCGTATCATAGCCGGCGCCGTGCCCGCCCCAATCCCCCCGCGCGGTGACTCCCTGGAAGCCGAACTCTCGGGCGCGCTGCACCACCTGCTCGGCGTTGGAAGGCGGGTTGACATAGTCCCAAGTGCCGTAGCCGATGAGGAGCCAGTTGTAGCGGCCATTCTCCACCTGCCAGAGGGAAGAAGCCGTCTCCAGGATCGGCCGGCGTGAAGGATCCACGTACTCCGGGAGCTTCGGTCCCTCGGCCTGCTCGTAGAAGTGGGGATAAAACTCGCGGTAGTCGGTCCAGCCGGCGATCGGTGCGCCAGCGGTGAAGATGTGCGGGTAGCGAAGCGGCATGCGGAAGGAGCCGTGGCCTCCCATCGACCCGCCTGTCAGATAGATCCGATCCTCATCCACGTGATACCGCGCCTTGAGGTCATCGAGCACGCGGAAGAGGTCATCCTCGCCGATGCCGTCATAGTTGTTGCTGCCCCGGCCATCGGGGTAAGCGAGGATCCAGCCGTTGGAATCGGCCCACTCTCTCTGCCACCGACTGAACCCGCCCAGGCGGCCGCCGAAGCCGTGGAGGTGCAGGACCACCGGGTGGGGCTCATCGGGCCGGTACGGATCGGGAATATAGACTCCGTAGGGCTGGTAAGAGCCATCGATCTCGGAGAGGTAGTAGTTCACCGCGTACCCAGGCGTGACCAGGGGTTCCGCGCGCGTGAGGCGGGCGAAGAGCAACGTTGCCGGTATCAGCAGCAGCAGAGCGGTCAGGTATCGCATGGCGAGGATCAACGATCGGCAGGGCATGCGTATTCTGGCAGCGCCCGGCACCCGCGCCGGAGCAACGCCACCTCCAACTCCCGAGTCGTCATCGTTTGCTCCCTGTTCGACGTGCGCCACCAGGCACCTGTTTTCACGTCGGCATCCACCCTACGCGCATTCCACTTAAGGCCAGAAGTCGTAGGTGCGGAAGCCCGCGCACACCCCTAAGAGACTCCAGAAAGAGCCGGCCACGATCTCCCCGAGAATGAGCCCCAGGAAGAAGGGGATGGCCGCCCGGTAACTCTTCAGGCCACCAAAGCGGAGAATAGCCAGCTTCGCGGTGGAGCCAATCAACATCGGCAGCCAGAGCTGCGCGATCCCCCAGGAGTTGGCCACCGCATAGGCGAGCGGGTGGAACGGAAACCACGAGAAGCGCAGGCGCGCGATCCCCAGCAGCATCGCAAAGCCAAACCCGGCGCCAATGAACCCCATCGAGGTGTAGTTGACCGGCATCGGGTTCTTCGTCCACGATTGCAGCCGGTTATACACCTCCCTGCCGAAGCCGGTGCCCCACACTTCCACGCGGCCCGTGGCGCATCCGTTGCGATACGCATTATCGAGCAGCAGCCAGAAGGCACATGGCAGGGCGATAGCTGCCGCGGCCATCAACGCCATCGCCATGCGCCGGCCAGAGGCGCCTGTGCGTTCCGCCAGCTTGAACGCCTCCATCTGATGCGGCATGGGGTGCGAGGCATAGGTGCGGTTGAACCAGTAGAAAAGCGAGAAGATGGTCAGGTTGCGTGCCCCCAGGGCCTGAGTGCCGCACGTCGTGATCAAAATGCTGTGCGGGCCCATCACGTGCATATCGTGGACGGGAAGCCCCACCTCGGCACGGATGCGGCAGACCAGCACCGCGAGCGCGAAGTAGACAGCAAAGTAGACGATGGCCACCCACCATGTGAGCCCGGCAGCAATCCCGAAGCCAATCAGCGCCAGCCCGCCGACGGCCACCCCGATGAGCGCGGCACGATAGCGGAGGGGCTCCGCCGAATCGTCGAGCCCCCCAGGGAGGCCGCGTGCGGTCCGCCAGACCCGAGCAAAGTGGTGCCGGGCGCCCCATACGCCCATCAGGAAGACCGCCATATAGGCCCCAAACGCTTGCGAGTTGGCATACGGGAAGACGGAGTCGAAACCGCCGCCGGGCCGTGCCTGGTAGCTCCAGCCGGTGGCGCTGCCCAGGACAAGCTGCATCTTGTGGAACCAGTAGAAGAACCAGCAGGAGAAAGAGATGTCCAGCGGCATCAGGAAGGTAAGGCCAATGGCAAAGAAATAGAAGGAGATGTTCACGGCGCCGATGGCGCTCCACGGGCGCTGGGTGAAGAGGTGCCCGATGTTCTGACGCTTGATCGGAACCGACGGAATCGATGGGAAAAGATAGGCGAAGCCGTTGAGGAGCGTCACCCCGAAAGCAACCGCAAAGCCGATCCACATCAACCGGTTGCGCCAGAAGCCGCCTTCCTCGGCCGTCATCTCCAGAGGAAGCTGCACGATCGGATAGGTAAGGCGCTCCGCCTCGACCCACTGTCTGCGGAAGAGGACGTTGATGCACAGCATCGTGCCGAGCAGCACCACCCCGAAGCCGGTCCAGCACACGATCGGCACGGCCCACGCCCGAAGCACCTCCGGCTGATAGAAGGAACTATGCCCGGAGTAGTAGCCCTCGAGCACGGCACGGTCGGAGACCGTAAGCCAGGAGGGCAGATGCGGCAGGAAGAGATCCTCCCAGGCGTTCTCGGGAGTGGCGAAGTAGAAGCCGTGCCCCATGATCCCGAGAAGAATCTGCATGCAGTTGTGCGAGTTGAGCGCCGAGGCGATGGAGAGCATCGCGTAGATGGTGAGCAACTCCGCCCGGTTGAGCGCGAGCGCCGGTCGCCAGCGGCGCACCACCTGATTCAGGAGCGTGAGGAGGAAGAGCGTGAAGATGACGTTGTAAAAGGGCGCCGCGTAGGTGGCGAAGGAGTAGCGGTTGACCTCCAGATTGACGATCCAATAGAAGTTCGGCGGGATCAGCGCGAGGCCGAGGAGCACGGCGCGACCGCGGAGACGTGAAGCCTTCTCCGCCACCGCCGGGGGCGTCTGCTGCGGGTGTGGACCCGAGTATGAGCGCGTCGGATCGGCTTGCATGCCACTCTATTCGCGGTTGGGGGATGCCTCCCTCCTGCGCTTCCAGGGCATGTCACTCTTTCTTGCAGAGCACGCGGCGGCCCTGCCGGGCAGGGCCGCCACCATCCTCTCGAGGAGCACCCGGGACACGCCAGATCTGTCTGAGGCACTCAGGCGGGCGCTGCTCCCCGGCGTTGCTCCATTAGGTCATACACAGCGAGGGCGAACATCCCCACCCCGAAGAAGACAACCGCTAGCCACACGAATAGCCACACGACGGGAATCGCGGCGACGAGGGCGATCAGCGCCAGGCCGATGGCCAGGTTGGCGTAGGGAGAGAGCGGCGCCCCGCGGCGGAGCCACCCGGTGAACTCGCGCCCCAGGAAAAGCGCGACCGGGATGGCGGCGAACAGCACCGCGAACCCCCACAGCGCCCATGCCAGGAGGCTGAGCGGAATTCCCACGATGGTGAAGCCCACCACCAGCGCCGCGATGGGAACAACGATGAAGAGCAGGATGCCCCACAGGATGCTCCACCCCGGCTTTTCCCGCAGTTGATCTGCGGCCGTGCGCAGGAAGCGCGGCGCGAGTGCCAGACCAATCGATCCGACAATGAAGAGTGCCACTGCCAGAAGCAGGTTGAACCACAGGAGTCCAATACCGGGCCCCGGGGTCGGCCTTCGTTCGCGCCTGGGCTCGACCGGCAGACGGCGCACCTGCCCGGCGATAGTCGCCCCCGGCGCTATCTCTGCCTGTCGCGGCGAGCGCACCAAGAGGTCGCCCCCAATACGCGCCGCAGGGTCAATCGTCAGGTTGTTGCCGTCAAAACGGAGGTGCTGCCCCACGGTGCCCCCGATGCTGGCGGATTGCGCGGCCAGCCCGGCTTGCCTGCCCACCGCGCCGTTCAGCTCCACGCTCTGGGCAGCAATATGCGCGTCTCGGTTGATGCGGGCGCCGCGAGCGATCGTGGTGTTCTGCGCTGCGATCGATAGATTGCGCCCCACCTGGCCGGCGATCGTGGCGATCTGGGTCGCGGCACGCAGGCTGCCATCCACCGTACCCGGCACCTCCAGCGACTGGGTTAGCCCAAGCAGATTGCCGGTGACGCGCCCTGGCACGCGCAAACTGTTCGCCGTCACGATCAGGTCGCCGCGGACCGTGCCTTCCACCACCACTCGCTGGGCGGCTATGACCAGATCATCATCCACCACCTGCCCGGGCCCGATGGTGACCACGTTTCCGCGGCGCAGCTCGGTGGCCTCGGTCGGCACGAGGCCGGCGACCAAGAGCCCCACCACCCACACCAAGCACATCCCCATGCACCTGCGTATCATCTGCCCCCCTCACTGCCGCATTCGCTACCGCGCAGATTTCCCGGTGGGGTGAGGGGTCAAACAGAGTGGGGGTGCCCCTGTTGGGCATCACGAAGGGCCTCAGCGCCCGTGTGAGACGCCAGGGAAGAGGTGCGATACGCGCCGGATCAGCGAGGGGGCGAAAAGAGAGTGTGCCGAGCACACTTCATGAAACAGGGGGTCGCGGGAGCCGTCACCGGCAGTGGCCGGCAGGTGGGTCGGGGGCGGGCCTTTTCCCACCCCCGACCCCAGAGAACTACTGCGAGGAGACCTGGCGCAGCCGCTCAAGCGATTGCTGGAGCTGCTTCATCTCATTGCCATAGGTGGTCCAATCGCCCTTGCGCATGGCATCCTGGGCGCGCTCGAATTGCGCCGAGGCAGCATCGATCAAGCGCCGCATCTCTTCGGAGATGCCCGGCGAGGGCGTGTCCACAGGCCGGCCCGCGGGCGCCGGCGACGCAGCGGGCGTTGGCCGGCTCGCAGGAGGTGTGCTTGCGGCGGCCGCGACGCTGTGCGTGGAATCGCCCCCGAAGATCCGCCGGAGGCTCTCCTCCAGGGTATCGGTCATCTCCACCTGGCTCCCGTAGGCCACGATCACTTGCTTCAGCTCCGGGATGCGGCTATTCCTCGCGCGCAGGTAGAGCGGCTCCACGTAGAGGATCGAGTCCTCGATCGGAATGACCATAACGGGCGCGCGGATGACCTCCGAGCCGCTCTGGCTCCACAGCGTCAGTTTTTCGGAGATCCGCGGGTGCTGGTCGATCAACGCGTCGATCTGCGCGGGACCATAGACCAGCTTCTGCTTGGGGAAGTTATACACCACCAGCTCGCCGAGATGCTCGGGATCGCACCGTGCCGCCATCCACGAGATCATGTTCTGCTTGTCACCGGTCGGCGTGAACGGCAGCATCAGGATGTACTCGGCCCCATCGCCATCCGGGAGCCTCATGACCATGTAGTACGGCGCCATGGGAGGGCTCTTGATGGGCAGGCCCAGGTCATCGGTCGTATCGCGCTGCAACCGCGGCACCTGCCACATATCCTCCCGGTTATAGAAGACGCGCGGGTCAGTCATGTGGTAGCCGGCGTAGATCGACGCCTGGAAGTTAAAGAGATCCTTCGGATAGCGCAGGTGCGCGTGCAACGCCTCGGGCATCTCGCTCAGCGGCCGGAACAATCCGGGGAATGCCTTCTGCAGGCTGGTGATGATCGGATCGCTCTCGTCGGCCACGTAGAGCGTGACGGTGCCATCGTAGGCATCGACGGTGATCTTCACCGAGTTGCGCATGTAGTTGAGCACCGTATCCCACCGCGGCGGGTCGGGCTGGATGCGCTGGGAGTAAGGATACCACGGGCTGGTGGTGTAGGCATCGATGATCCAGACGATGCGGCCCTGGTGGATGACTGGATACGGGTCGCTATCCAGCCGCAGGAAGGGCGCGATGCGCCGAGCACGCTCCTGAATATTGCGGCTGTACAGGATCCGACTATCAGCGTTCAGATGGGTGCTGAGCAGGATGTTCTGATCGCCGAAGCGCAGGGCGAACATGAGGCGCCGGAAGAGCCCGGCGATCCGGACGCCACGGTCGGACTCGTAGCGCGTGGTCATGTTCTCATCGCCGGACGGGTAGTCAAACTCCTCCTCGGTCGTGTTGACGATGGCGTAATCGTTGGTCAACTCTCCGAAGTAGACCTGCGGCCGCGTCAGCTGGAGGGCTTCAGGCGCCTGGGGCGGGAAATCCTTAATAATGAGCTCCGGCAGGCCGCCCTCGGCCACGCGGTCGACGGGGCTCATGCAGAGGCCGTAGCCGTGCGTATAGATGAGGTGCCGGTTGATCCAGCTGCTCTCCGCGCCCCCCAACCGCTTCACGTCCAGCTCGCGCACCGAGATAGCCACCTGGCGCACGCCATCTGGAAACTGATACCGATCCACATCGGCGCCACGGAAGGTGTAGTAGGCACGGATCGTCTGAATCTGACGGTAGGCATCGAGAAGCGGCTCGTAGTCCCACAGGCGGATGCTGCGCATCGTCTCGTGGTTGTCGCGGATATCCGCCATCTTCAGGGCGCCGGCCGCGGGGAAGCTGCGCCGCTGGATCTTGGAGAGTCCAAAGGCATTGCGCGTCGCCTCGATGCTGTTGCTGATGAACTTCTCTTCGGCGCTCAGCTCGTTCGGCGTGACGCGCACCTTCTGCACCACGCTTGGCAGGACGATGCCGCCCACGAACGAGACGGCGATCCACGCCCCCACGATTATCATTGGGAGACGCACGCCACGCAAGCGGATATTGGCCAGCATCACCAGGCCGGCCACTACAGCCAGCACGACCAGGACGTTGAGCACCACCAGGCGGATATGCACATCCACGAAGCCAGCGCCGAAGAAAAGCCGGTGGGGAGTAAACAGCAGCTCATAGCGTGCCAGCCAATAGCCCCAGGCCTTGGTCAGGAGGATCGCGGCCAGCAGCGCCGAGAGATGAACGCGCGCGTGCGTGGCAATTCGCACGTAGCCATTGACGAAATCCAGTCCCTTATCGAACCAGTAGAGCCCCGCGACGGCGAAGAGGCTGAGGCCCAGCCCCACCATGAGCCAGCGATAGACAAAACGCACAAAGGGAAGCTGGAAGACGTAGAAGCCGACGTCGCGGTGGAAGATTGGATCCGCCTGATTGAACGGCACCGGGTTGCGGAAGAAGAGGTAGTCATACCACCCCTTCGCCGCTGCCAGGCCGACGGTGAGGCTGATAGCAGCCGCAACGATCAAGAGGATGATGGAAAGTCCCTGCCGGCCGAACGGTGTGAGCGTCAACCGAAACTGGCGTTGGTCATCCAGATAGAGCGCCGGGCGCGGGGTGAGACGCTCGGCCACCAGAAGGTTCGCGTAGATCAGCGCGAAAAAGAGCAGGGCTGCGGCGACCATGAGCCCGACCTTGATCACGGTGGTCTTCACGAACACGTCGCGATAGCCCACATCCAGGAACCACAGCCAGTCGGTGTACAGGCGAATCAACTCGGATCCGAAGAACACGGCCCCGAGCACCAGCGCCATGCCCGCGATCCAAAGGACGCGGCGGAACCCTTCTCTCCACGAATCCCCTAGATACGACTTACTGTTCATGGTGGCCCCATTATACCCTCCGTGGGGTGGGGCGTCAATCTCCAGATCCCAAGAGCGATGGCACCGATCTTGCGGTTTCTAATTCGCAGGCCGGTCGGATGCCCGCTCGCGTTCCGAGAGAACGCGCAGTGAGAGATCACGGAGCCACCGGGAGGCTCGCCCCGGTGCGAGGGCAAGAGAGGGGAAGAGAGACGGGTGGGTGACCCGGTGCGGATTCTGGTGGCAGACGATGAGCAGAACCTATGCCGTATCCTGGTGGCTCGGCTGACTCGCGATGGGTATCTTGCAGAGGCGGTGCATGATGGAGTCCAGGCACTGGACCGCATCCGGCGAAACAGCTTCGATCTCCTCTTCCTTGACCTGCGCATGCCCGCGCTCCCGGGGCTCGATCTTCTCAGGCGCGTTCGCGAGGAGCACCACCCGGTGGTGATCGTCGTCATGACCGCCTACGACACCCCCGAGACGGTGCATGCCGTCTTGGCCAGCGGCGCCGATGCCTACATCACCAAGCCGTTCGATCTGGACGCGGTGGCCGAATCCATCCCCGAATGGCTATCTCAGCGGCGCACGGCATCCAGAGCGGCTCTACCAGACACGGGCGAAGAGTAGCCTCGCCCCGCATTCAGGGCACTTCCTGCGCCTGGTAATAGACCTCGATCCCGTCGCGACCATCCAAGGCGCTTTCTAGGATATCGACCAGCCCCTGGGGCGGGTTCTGGTCCCTCAAGAACTCCAGGGTGTCGCGGTCGATGTAGTAATCCGTGTCCTCGCTGTCTTCCTCCTCCAGGTGGGCGATAAGAAACTCGAGGGCTTCCTCGCTGATCTGGCCGATCCGGTGATCATCCTCAGAGCGAAACAGGTCGATCATGGCGTTCCCCTCTCGACGAGATTGCGACTGCCGTGGCTCTGGGATTCCGAAAAAGGAGATGGCCGCCCGCACGCGCGGAGCCGAGGCTCCGCGCTACTTTCTGGCAAAGCCCCTTCGGGCTTCTCCTCCCAGCCACCGCCGTTTTGAGAGATCCGGGAGTATCCCCAATCCAGCCCAGCAGGGCTTCGCTTGCAAATAGCGCGGTGATCTATCGTCGCGCGCCGGCTTGCGCGCTGCCTCCGAGGCTTCGGATTCCTTTCCCGGAATCTCAGACTGTGGGGAAGGAGATTCGAAATCCGCGCGGGAACTCCTCTCGCATGAAATTGAGCGCGGTTCACCTCATCCACCACACGCACATGGATATCGGCTACACCGATCTGCCGGGCGAAGTGCTGGAGCAGCACCTCGCACATCTGGATCGGGCCCTCGTTCTCTGCCAGGGCAACGCGGACCTTCCCGAGGACCGCCAGTTCCGCTGGACGTGCGAGTCGGCGCTTCTGGTGCAGGAGTACCTACGCTGCCGGCCACGCGCGCACCGCGAGCGGTTGCTGCACGCCCTGCGCGCCGGCTGGGTGGAGCTCCAGGCCTGCCTGACTCAGCCGCTCACGGAGCTGGCATGCGCCGAGGAGTTGATCCGCTGCATCGGATACGCCGCGGAGCTGGCGCGCCAGGAGGGCTTTCCGCTCGAAGCGGCCACCATCGACGACATCGGAGGCTACGCAGGCCGGCTACCCACCCTCCTGCAAGGGTTTGGCATCCGCTACCTAATTGCCGGGGTGGGCGGCTTCCAGGTGCACCTACCGTGGGCCGATCTGCCGTATCTCTTCTATCTCGAGAGCAAGGATGGCGCCCGGGTCCTCGTCTGGAATCTGGGGCAGGACCGGCAGGTGCGCCCGCAGGAACTGACCGCGATCCGCGCCGTGTATGGCCTGGCCTCTATCCACCTGATCCCGCCCTATCGCGAGGAGCTGGCGCGAGGCAGGCGCGAAGGCGTGCCGACTGCCCGCGAGCGGTTTGCCCAGCTTGTGACGCGCCTGGAAAACGACGGCTATCCGTTCGATGAAGTCATGCTTCAGTACGCGAACGATAACGGCGGGCCCGATGAGGGCCTCGTCGATCTGATCGCGCGGATCAACGCCACGGGCGAGACTCCGCCCATCCGGCTCACGACACCGTGTGATTTCCTCCGGAAGATGGAAGCTCGGTATGGCGAGAGCATCCCGGTCCTGCGCGGTGTCCTGACGGATCCCTGGGTGATGCGCGCCAATCCAACCCCGAGCCCACTGAAGAAGTATCGCCAGGCACAGCGCACTCTGGAGGCCGCCGAGGCCTATGCCGCGTTCGAGCGCGAGCCATCGCCCGATCCGGGGGAGCCGGCACGCGTGGAAGAAGTCCATGCCAACCTGCAGCTCTACTCCGACCACACCTACGGTCTGAGCGCGTGGGGATGGGAGAACTCGCTCGACCCAGAAGCTTCCACCCGCGCCGCGGCCTATGACCGCCACCGCGAGTCGTGGGCGTGCAAGCGGGTCTATGCCGAGGCCGCACGCCAGGGCGCCGCATTTCTGGAACGCGCCGCGCGCCAGCGCCTGGGCGCGACAGTACACAGCACAGAGCCGTTCGTCCTGGTGTGGAACCCCGCCACGGTGCCGCTTTCCGAGCCGGTGGAGCTTTATCTAGGGCGAGGCGGCCCGGAACTCGCGGGCCTGACCGATGCCGAGACGGGCGAGGCAGTCCCCTGCCAGCGTATCGGCAACCGGCGCTATCTCCTGCGCGCGCCCACCGTGCCCGCGTTTGGCTACCGGCGCCTGATCCCCCGCTTCGGCACGCTTCCCGATTCCGGGAGCAGCGAGCCGCGCCTGGAGCTTGAGAACGACTACCTGCGCCTCCGCATCGACTCCGAGATTGGAGCCGTGACGTCGATCTACGACAAGCGGAGCGGGCGAGAGCGTCTGGATCAGGCGAGCGGCATCGGCTTCGGCGAGCTTCTCTATCACCGGTATGAAGCGGTTGCCTTTGGCACGGGAAAGGCGGGGATGGGCCGGGAGTGGCCGCGGGTCGCCATCCCGGAGCGCCCGGCGGGCTGGCGCATTGGCCTGTGGGGACCTGTGGCGCAGAGCGTGGTCGCGCACGGCGTGATCGAGGGACCGAGCGGGGCGATTCGGATGACGCGCGAGGTGATCCTCTACGCGCACGCTCCGCGAATCGATCTACGTATCCGGGTGGATAAGCCGGAGACGCCGGCGAAGGAGTGCTGCTATGTGGCCCTCCCCTTTGCCGGCGGGAACGCCGAGTTCCGTTTCGAGCAGGCGATTGGCTGGGTGCAACCCGCGGAGGATCTCCTTCCGGGAGCGATGCAGGATGCCTTCTACTGCCCGTCGTGGATTGATCTGGCCAGCGAGACCGGCGGCATCACCGTCACCTCGCCCGACGCCCCCGTCTTCCAGTTCGGGCGTATCCGCACCGGCGAGTGGCTCGAGACGCTCCCCTTCACCGCCGGGAGCAGTCACCTCTATGGTTGGCTCTACCACAACCTGCTCGATACCGACTGCGCTTTGTGGCAGGAGCTCCTGGACACCTTCACCTACTCGATCCACTTCCGTCCGGGCGGGGGCCTGGATAGCATCGCGGCACGCCGGGCCGCCGCCGCGCTCCAGCAGCCGCTCTTCGCGGAGATGCGCGCTCCGAATCCACTGGGCGACGACCGCCGGCCGGCCCGTGGTTTTATCCGGATCACGCCGGAATCGGTGCGGCTCCTCTCCCTGCGCCGGTTGGGACCGGGTATGGTGCGGTTGCGGCTGGAGGAGACAGAGGGCCGGGCCCAGCGCGCCCGTGTCTCCTTCCAGGCAGGGGTTCGCACCGCCTGGGTGGAGGATCTCCTCGGGCAGCGCCTCGGCTCGCTCCCCGTTTCCGGAGACGAGATCGAGCTCGACCTGGCGCCTTACGCTCTGGCAACCCTCGGCATCGAGACGGGAGGATAGCGCCCGGCCTGCGTCGATACCGCGGATGAGGGGGACGGACACGGATAGGCAGGGTGCGAACACCCTGGGATGTCCGCCCCACCCGGGATTGTGGCCGAATCACGCGGGAGGCTTCCCGTGGGGTCACGGCAACGGGGGCCGGAGAGACCCGGCCGTCGAGTACTGGAGTCTCTGTGCCGGGAACTGGTGTCCCGTTACGGGATCCCACTGAGATTCCGACATAAGGAATCCGAAGCCTCGGAGGCAGGGCGCAACCCGGCGCGGCGATAAATCACCGCACGTGAGGGCGGCCTTCTCCCTATGTCGGAATCTCAGGGATCCCAAGGCCTGGATGACGAAGGGCGAAGCATTGTGCTATAATAGGGGCGCTGCGCTGAGAGAGTGATCCCAGAGCCTGTTGTTGTGGTTGGCGGCATTGTGGGTAGTGGAAGAGGCGTGAATGGGAAGTGCATACACCCCCGGGCTTAAGGTGAGCCCCTTTATTACGATCCAGAAGACGCGGAGACTGCCGTTGAAGGGCCAGGTGTTGGTGGCCCCGGGCGACCACGTGGAGCCAAGCACGCCGGTCGCGCGCACCGAGCTCCCCGGAAACGCCCAGATGGTGCGCGCCGCGCAGATGCTGGGCATCGAGCCGCGTGAGATCTGGCGCGCCCTCTTGAAGCAGGCTGGCGATTCCGTGCAGAAGGGCGAGTTGCTCGCGGAGACGCGCTCTTTCTTCGGACTGTTTCGCGCCACGGTCACCGCTCCCATCTCGGGCACTATCGAGTCTGTGTCGGACACCACTGGCAACATCACGATCCGAGAGGCGCCGATTCCCGTGGAGGTGCCGGCCTATGTGGAGGGCACCATCGTGGAGGTGCTTCCCGGGGAGGGCGTGGTCGTCGAGGCGCGCGGGGCGTTCATCCAGGGGATCTTCGGAGTTGGCGGCGAGCGCGAGGGGAAGTTGCGCGTGGTTGTCTCCGGTCCGGATCAACCGCTGGATGAGGCGCAGGTGCCCGCGGAGTGCGCGGGCGAGATCCTGATCGGGGGCTCTCTGGTCACTGGAGCGGCGCTGCGCGCGGCAGCCAAGGCCGGCGCCGCGGGGATCGTGGCCGGAGGCATCATCGACCAGGAGTTGATGGAGTTCCTCGGGCACGACATCGGTGTCGCAATCACCGGGCATGAGAATATCCACCTCACGCTGATGGTGACGGAGGGGTTCGGCGAGATTCGCATGGCCGAGCGCACCTTCGAGCTGTTGCGGTCACTGGATGGCCGGCGCGCGTCGATCAACGGGGCAACCCAGATCCGCGCGGGCGTCATCCGTCCAGAGATCATCGTGCCACGCACGCAGGAGGCGCAGGCAGGCATGACGACCGCCGAGGATGAGAGTGCCCTGGAGATAGGCACGCGCATCCGCGTCATCCGCGAGCCGTATTTCGGCCGGCTCGGACGCGTGGCTACGCTGCCGCCGGAGCCGCAGCAGATTCCGACGGGTGCCAGCGTCCGCGTTCTGGGAGCGGATCTCGACGGAGGGGAGCACGTTGTCATCCCACGTGCCAACGTCGAGATCATTGTGGAGTAGGCTCCGAGCTCTCCGGCGGCTCCGGGGTGGGGGTGGAGCGCGGCGTCCAGCGCTCGCTATCACGAGCCCGGTACTTCTCCATCATTTCACGGAAGGCACGCTCTAGATCGATCCCCTGGGAGTTGGCGAGGGCGACCAGGATGAAGAGGACATCGGCGATCTCGAGCGCCAGGTTTGCCTCCGCCTCTTCGGGCTTCTTCGGCTTTTCGCCAAAGCGGTGGTTGATCTCGCGCGCAAGCTCGCCCACCTCCTCGGTGAGCCGTGCCAGTTGCGAGAGGGGATGCCAGTAGCCTTCCTCAAACTGGCTGATCCACCGGTCAACCTCCGCCTGCATCTCGTGTATCTCCATAGGGCCTCTCTATTCAGCTGGAATGTCAGCTAGCCATCGGCGAGCGCAGCCACGGCGGCGCGGATGCGCTCGGCACCCTCCATCAACGCCTGCCTCCGATCCGGGTGATCGCGTAAGTCGTCCAGACAGACCGGGGGGCCGATGCGAACGACCGTCGGCCGCGGGGATCGCCGGGGGATGACGGTGCCATAGGGCATCACGCCATCGGTGCCCTTCAGGCAGATCGGAATCACCGGAACCCCCGCGCGCAGAGACAGCAGCGCGGCGCCTGGCTGAAACGCGATGAGTTCGCCCGTTTCACTCTCGCGGCCCTCCGGGAAGATGACGACCAGCTCGCCCTGGCTTAGAAGCTGCTCCGCGCGCCGGAGCGCGGCGCGGTCCCCGGAGCCACGCTTGACGGGAAACGCGTGGAGCAGGCGAATAAGCGGTCCCAGGAATCGGATCTTGAAAAGCTCTTCCTTGGCCATGAAGTAGGGGCCACGCGCGGACGCGACCGCGATCGCAGGCGGGTCGGCGTTACTGAGGTGATTAGCCGCGAGGATGGCGGCGCCGCGCCTGGGCAGGTGCCGCCGGCCCTCAACGCGGATACCCCCGAGAGCTGTGAAGAGAATCCAGAGGAGGGCACGGGTCACCTGGTAGCAGATCCTGTAGGTCACAGTACTCACACTCCGGGTTGTTCGCGACCATCGCTGCTTCTCCTGCCCTAGCAAGCGTTCAGACCGGCGCCGGGGCGCGGGCACGCCGCCGACCGGGCGCAAACACCCACGCCAGGGCGAACGCCGCGCCTGACCCCCATCCGTGCGCGCTCCTTTCATGCGTGGTAGCGAGCTTGCCGCCCCTTCCGGCCCTATGGTATAATAGGGTGTGACGCACCAGAACGCGTCCGTGTGCGCTCCGTGGGGTGGTACGCCTCGCGCGAGAGCACTCTATTGGCGAAACGAATCCGAGAGGAGGCCCGGAGGCGCTGGGGGCACTCTTTCCCCTGCGCATCCATCTTCCGTGAGGGATGACATGGAGAGCAAGCCCCGAAGGAATTCGTTGTTTCTTGTTGTTCGATCCGCGTTTCGGCCGCTACATGCCGGCCTCCTCCTCCTCTCGCTTCTGATGGCCCTCGATCCGCCCGTTCGTGCGGTTGGCCTCTTTGGTTTGGCAGTTTACGCGATCCTGGTGTGTTACGATGTCTGGGGCTCGAGTAGAGCGTGGGCTACGGCCGCCGAGATAGAGCCCGAACAGATTGCGGAGCCGTATGCCGGGCAGCTTCGGGAAGCTGAGGCGGCAAGGCGGCGGATCCACGAGGCGGCGGATGGCGCGGGGCACTCTCTCGCGCGCGTCATGGCCCCCATCAAGGCCGATGCGGATCAGGTGGTGGCGCGCCTGCGTGCGCTGGCCGAGCGCGCCACGCGAATCGACCGGTTTCTCAAGCGCGAGAATCGGGAACAACTAGAGAAGAGCCTGGCGGCGCTGGAGGAGCAGGCGAGCGCCACGGATGATCTTTTCGCTCGCGACCAGTACCTGCAGGCACGTCAGGCCCGCGAGGAGCAGCTGCGCGACTATGAAGAGCTCTCGCTCTGCCTCGCGCGCGTGCAAGCTCAGATCGCCAACGTCCTCTCAAGCCTCGAGGCCGCAGAGGCAAAAGTGATCAAGCTGCAAGCGGCGGACCTACGGCATGCGGGCGCCGTTACCGACGCGGTGACGCGCAGCCTGCAGGAACTATCGCTCGAAATGACGGGGCTTCAGGAGAGCGTCGATGCAACGATTGCGATACGCGCGCATTGAGGCTGGGCACAGGCATCGGTGTCGCGTGGCATGTGCCGCGGCAGGGCTGATCGCCACCCTGGTCTGTACGCCTGTGGTGACTCGCCCGGCGCACGCCGCGCCGGCAGACCCGGAAGCGACAGCAACTGCGGTCCTCGATCAGGTCGTCGATGGGCTATGGGAACGCTCGGATCATTTCTTCCACCATGGCGACTATGAAACGACGACGCGGATCAACCGGCTGGTCGTCCGGATGGATCCGCACTTTGTCGAGGGTCTCAACACACTGGCGTGGCTCCTGCGCCAGGGGCTGAATCGGCCGCAGGAGGCGCTCGCCCTTCACCACCGGGCTATCCGCGATAACCCGGAGCGTTGGGAAGCGTTCTTCGATCTGGGGATGTTCCATTTCGATAGGAAGGACTACCCCCTAGCCGCGCACTATTTCCGCCGAAGCGTCGAGCTGGAGGCCCCTGCGGCCAAGCAGCACATGCTGGCGCACACCTACGAGAAGATGGGCCGCACAGCAGACGCGCTTCGCGCCTGGCGCGCCATCGTAGAAAAGTTCCCGGACGACCAGCCCGCGCGCCGAAACCTGGAGCGACTGGAGAAAGAGGAGTGAGAGTAGAAGATCTAGGAATGTTCCGATTCCTGCACGAGGTACTCAACCGGGTCAACGTCGCCTACGTGGCGACCTATCCCCCGGCCGAGTGCGGAATCGCCACGTTCACGCGTGATCTTGTCACCGCCATCCAGAAGTTCACCCCATTTTCAGAGCCACGCGTGGTGGCAATCAATGAGGAAGGCCACATCCTGCGCTACGATCACCGTTACGTCAAGCACACCATCTCGAAGCAGGATAAGGAAAGTTACCAGGAAGCGGCGGAGTACATCAACAGCCAGCCGGTTGATGTCGTCAGCATCCAGCATGAGTTTGGTATCTTCGGCGGTCCGGAAGGCGAATACCTGATCGATTTTCTGGCTGCGCTGCGCAAGCCGATCGTCACCACGCTGCACACGGTGGTGCTCCAGCCGTGGGGCACCATGCGCGCGGGGGTCGAGGCGATCTTCGAGCACTCCGATGTGGTGGTGGCGATGCTCGATATCGCTCGCGATATCCTGGACGACGTGTACAAGGTGGATACACGGAAGCTGCGCATCATCCCGCACGGCGTTCCGAACGTACCCCGAATTCCGATTGAAGTCGCCAAGAAGAACCTGGGGCTCGATGGGCACAAGATCATCTCCACCTTTGGCCTGGTGAGCCGCGGGAAGGGGCTGGAGTACGTCATCCAGGCGATGCCGGAGATCATTCGCCGCTTCCCGGATGCGCTCTACCTCATCTTGGGCGAGACCCATCCTTCGGTGCGCCGGCACGAGGGCGAGGTGTATCGGAACGAGCTCGACGAGTGGGTGCGCCGTCTCGGGCTCCGACGGCACGTGCGCTTCGATAACCGCTACCTCACACTCGAAGAACTGGTCAATTATCTCAACGCCACCGACGTTTACGTGACCCCCTACGTCAACCCAGACCAAATCGTCAGTGGCACGCTGGCGTATGCCATCGGTTGCGGGCGGGCGATCGTCTCCACTCCGTACCTCTATGCCCAATCCTCCCTCTCCGAGAATCGGGGTCTCCTGGCAGAGTTCCGAAATCCGGGGAGCATCGCGGAGGCGATCACGCGCATCCTCGGGGAGGCGCCCCTGCGCACCTGTCTCGAGGACAACTGCTACCAGTGGGGCCGGAAGATGACCTGGCACAACGTTGCCATCGAATACCTGGATGCCTTCCATCGCGTGATGCCCAGCCGGAGGGCAGCAGCGTGAAGGGGGACAAACCCCGTTACCCGGAGCCCAACCTGAGCTACCTCCGGCTTCTGAGCGACGACACCGGGGTGATACAGCATGCTCTGTACGGGGTGCCGAATCGGCCCACCGGCTATACCACGGACGACAACGCGCGCGCGCTGCTGGTGGCGATTCAGGAGTATGAGCGCACGGGATGCCGCCAGGCGTTGGCCGATGCGGCCAACTACCTCGCATTTCTCTACCACGCGCTCACACCGGACAACTACTTCCACAACCTGATGTCCTACGACCGCCGGTGGATCGACGCGCGTGGCTCGGAGGATTCTCACGGGCGCGCGCTCTGGGCCGCTGGCTATGTCGCCGGTTCAGCCGCTCCGCCGGAGATCCGGCGCGCCGCCAGGCAGGTCTTCGAAGACGCCGTGCCCTGGGCGCGCAGCCTGCGCAGTCTGCGCGCCATCGCGTTCAGCATGATGGGAGTGGCCTACTACTCGCGGCAGTGGCCGGAATCGCCGGTGATCGCCGGGCTGCCGGAGCGGCTCTCCATCCAGCTTCTCGCGGCCTATCAACGCCACCGTTCCGATGAGTGGCGCTGGTTCGAGAATGCGCTCACCTATTCAAACGGGATGCTGCCCCATGCGCTGCTGCGCGGTTACGAGCTGACCGGGAATGAGCAGTGTCGAGACGTGGCGCGCGAGGCGCTGGAGTTTCTGACCGAGATCCTAGTGGTGGATGGGGTACTCCAGCCGATCGGCTGTCATGGGTGGTATGCGCGCGGCGGAACTCGCGCGTGGTTCGATCAGCAACCGGTGGATGTGATGGGGATGGTGCTCCTCTACCTCACTGCGGCGCGGATCTTCCAGGACGAACGCTACCAGGAGCTCGCCACGCTCTCGCTGGATTGGTTCTTCGGGCGGAATGCCCTGGGGCAGGTGATGGTCAATCCAGAGACAGGGGCGTGCTACGACGGGCTGACGCCCGAGGGCGTCAATGGCAACCAGGGCGCTGAATCGCAGACAGCCTACCTTCTGGCACACCTGGCGATGGTGCGCGCCGGCCTTGCCCCCTCGTGAGCGTCAGTTGAACGTTCGGATCGCCATCACCACCTTGCCGAGGATCGACAGGTCGGTGCAATAGATCGGCGCCATCGTGGGGTTCTCCGGCTGCAGGCGCACCCGATCCGGCTCACGGTAGAAGGTCTTGACGGTGGCTTCCTCGCCCAGAAGGGCAACCACGATCTCGCCATCCCGAGCCGTCTGCTGCTGGCGAACCACGACATAATCGCCATTGTGGATGCCACGGCCTATCATGCTATCGCCGCGTACGCGGAGCATGAACAGCTGGCCATCTCCCACCAGCTCCTGGGGTAGCGAGAAGACGCCCTCCACGTGCTCTTCAGCAAGGATGGGCCGGCCGGCCGTGATTGTGCCCAGCAGCGGGACGTCGACCACGCGCTGAACGGGGCGATGGGCATCGGGAAATCGCAGAATCTCGATGGTGCGGGAGCGCGTTGGGTTCCGCTTGATGTAGCCCTTCTTCTCCAGGGCGTTCAGGTGCTTCTGCACGGTGCAGCTCGAACTCAAGCCCACCGCCTCACCAATCTCACGCACGGTGGGGGGATACCCGCTGGCACGCTGCTGGTCGTATATCGTCTGCAGAATCTGGCGCTGGCGTTCCGTGAGCTCCTTCATACAGCGGTTCCTTCCCGCGAGAGAGGCGCGTCCTCGGGCGCACCCTCTCACACTCCCGTCTATTGTAGCATATTCGGCGAAATTAGGCAAACCGCTGTTCGGAACCCAGGTGTTTGCCGCTAGCGGACGACCGTGTGCCGGGCCCGCGTTGACAGGGGGGGATCCCGCCGGATATAATGACGCTGGCGGCACCATGAATTATGACCTTCTGGCTGAAATCAGGGAGGCACTCGCCTCCGGTGATGAGGGGCTCCTCTGCGAGCGCCTGAGCGCGGTACTGCCGGCCGATCTGGCCGATGCGATCAAGCGCCTGGGCGAGGAAGACCGGGGCGCCATCCTCCGCGTGCTGGCGGATGATGCCGCGGGCGCGCTCCTCCAGGAGATGGGGAAGAGGGACGCAGCCGCTATGGTGCGCCTGCTGCCTCCGGAGCGCGCCAGGCGCATTCTGGGCGACATGGCGGCCGACGAGGCCGCCGACCTTCTTCGAGACCTGCCCGATGAAGCCGCGGATGCGCTGCTGGCCGGGATGAAAGCCGAGGATGCGGAGGAGGTACGCGAACTCCTCGAGTATCCCGAGAACACCGCGGGCGGGCGCATGGCGACGGACTTCATGCCGGTTTCCCCCGCGAAGCGCGTCTCGGAGGTGATAGAGGATCTGCGCGCTCATCCCCCCGCGCCCGAGATGGCGTACTACCTTTACGTCTGTGATGAGGCCGGCCGGCTGGCGGGGGTTGTTTCGCTGCGCGATCTGATCGCGGCCGCGCCCGACACCCGCATCGCAGAGATCATGACGCGCGACGTGATCCGCGTTGCCGTGGATGCCGATCAGCGCGAGGCAGCGGAGTTGGTGGCGCGCTACGACCTCCTGGCGCTGCCGGTCGTGGACGCGCAGGAGCGGATGCTCGGGGTGATCACCGCCGACGCCGTTCTGGAGGTGCTCGAAGAGACGGCGACCGAGGAGATTCTCCATGTGTCATCGGGCGCCGAGGAGCAGCGGGATCGGCCCCTGTCACCCTTGCAGGTTCGCCTGCGGCGCGCGACGACCGCCGTGGCAGCCGGGCTTGCGGGCGCCGCCATCCTGGCGGCTTACCGTCAGACATTCCAGGTATCTCTCGACTACCTCCTCTTCATTCCGCTGGTGCTCGTCGTGAGCGAGGTGGTCACCGGGCAGGTGATGGCTTCCATTCGCGGCGCTATCCGGCACGATCCGTCCCTCGCCCGCCTGGGAAAGGCAATCGGGCGTGAGCTCCTGAGCACGGCGCTCGTCGTCGCCGCCGCCGGCGCGCTGATCGCGTGGCTGCTGGGCGACTGGCAGCAGCTCCAGCCAACCGGCACCGTTCTCGGAGCGGCTGTGTTCCTCGTTGGAATCGCCGCGGGGATCGTCGGGGGAGGGCTCCCCATCCTGTCGTTCCTGCTACGCCATGATCCGTCGGCAGTCTCCGGTTCCGTGACCGCGGCGGTTGCCAATACGCTGAGTCTGGCGACTTACCTCTGGGTCGTGGTGGCCATCGGCTGAGGCCGTTGCGGCGCAGGCGCAGCGCGATACGACGGTGTAAGGCTCACGACGCCGGGGAACCACGAAGCGGGAGGTGAGTCTCTCGCGATGCTAAATCGAACGGATCTGGTGAAGGCGATCGACCACACCGTCCTGCGCCCGGATGCGACGCTCGACGATGTGTTGCGGGCCTGCGACGAGGCGGAACAATACCACTTCGCATCCGTGGTGGTCCATCCCTACTGGGTGCCGCACGTGGAACGGCGTCTCGCAAACAGCGAGGTCAAGGTGGGAACGGTGGTGGGCTTCCCCCTTGGGGCGACCACGACCCGCGTCAAGGTGTATGAGATGCGAACCGTGGTGGCGATGGGCGCCCAGGAGGTGCAGGCGGTAATCAACATCAGCGCCCTCAAGTCGGGCGATATGACCCGCTTCCGGCGTGACATTGAGGAGGTTCTGTTCGCGTCTCACCTGACAGGTCTGACCCAGGAGGCGCAGACGACGTTGACGCAGTTCGTGCTGGAGACGGCCTACCTCACTGAGAGGGAGATCGTACTCGTTTGCGAGTTGGTGCGCGAGATTGGTGGCGAGTTCGTGGTGACCTCCACCGGCTACGCTCCCGGAGGGGCGTCAACGAATGACCTTCGCCTGATTCGCCAGGCGATTGGGGCCAACATGGGGGTCAAAGCGGTCGGGGGAATCCGAACGCTCGATTTTGCCCTCGATCTCTTGAACGCCGGCGCCAATCGGATCGGCCTATCGGCGAGCGTGCCTATTGTTGAGGAGTTCATCGCGCGTGAGGAGAAGGTGCCTGTTGGATCGAGACGGAGATAGGCGTTGACGCTGCGCGTATACACCACGCCGGTCGTCGTGCTGCACCGGACCAACCTGGGCGAGCATGACAAGATACTTACCCTCTGCACGTTGGAGCGCGGCAAGCTGAACGCGGTGGCGAAGGGGGCGCGCAAGCCAATCAGCAAGCTCGCGGGCGCCACCGAGCTCTTCACGCATAGCCGGGTTCAGCTTGCCGTTGGCCGCAGTCTCGACGTGATCACCCAGGCGGAGATCACCGACTCTTTCCAGGGGATTCGCAACGACCTCACGCGGATCGCGCATGCCTCGCTCATGACGGAGTTGGTGGATCGCTTTACCGAAGAGCGCGACCCGCATCCTCAGCTCTTCTGGCTCCTGGTGAACGCGCTGCGGGCGCTAGAGCAAACCGCGCACCCGGACCTGGTGACGCATTGCTTCGAGATGCATCTCCTCTCGGAGGTTGGCTACGGGCCGCACCTGGCCGATTGCGCCATCTGCGGCACGGAGATCCACGCAGATCCTGCGCCATTCAGCCCCGCGCTGGGGGGCGTGCTCTGCCCGGCGCATCGCCGGCGCGCCGCCGATACCATGCCAGCGGGCCTGGGAACGCTCTCCCTGGGGCGAACACTCCTCCACATCTCGCCCAGGCGCGAGGATGCACTCGAAGCCCTCGCCGCTCATACATCGCCGGAAATCCGGCGCGGGCTGGAACGCCTCCTGCGTGCGCACATGCAGTATCGCCTGGAGAGGCCCCTGAAAAGCCCAGATTTCATTCGCGAGGTGACGGCGCTCTATACCCCCCCGAGCAATGGGCGCTGAGGCGCATATCCGGGACTACTTCAATGCGACCGCGCACAGCTCACGGGGCCGCCGCGGGCGGCGTCAGAGAGACGCCATGCTCCTGGAAGGCTGCCAGGATCTCTTCCTTCGGCAAGAACCCGACGTGCCGGTAGATCTCTTTCCCCGCGGCATCGAAGAAGATCTGCGTCGGGATGATCTGGATATCGAACTTTCGAGCGACCTCTGTCTCCTTCAACACATCAACGAAGTCGATCTGCAGCTGCCCGGCGTACTCGACGCGCAGCTCCTCAAGAATCGGCTCCATCATCTTGCACGGAACGCAGCTGACCGATCCAAGCTCGAGCAGGCGGGGAATACCTGCCTGCGCAGAGGCGTCGGGCCCGGACGGCCGGCGCATAGCCACGACTGCGACCACAGCGACAGCGAGCGCGGCCAGCACAACGGCGCGGTACTGCTGGCTCTTCATTCGCTGAGTATCCTCTTGATCTCGTCCGGCGATAGCACCCGCCCGGCGGATTTAACCTTGCCGTCCACCGCCAGCGCGGGCGTGATCATCACGCCAAACGCTAGGATGGCGGAGAGCTCTTCCACCTTCTCCACCTGGGCATCCAGCCCTGCCTCCGCGACTGCTTGCTGCGCGTTGGCATACAGCGTCCGGCACTTGGCGCAACCCGTTCCCAAGATCTGAATCGTCATCTGCCACGTTCTCCTCTCGCAGCTCTGCTGGCGCTCCCATCATAGCCTAGCGCGCCTCTATCCGGGTACATGCCAGGTGACAAGGGCGGGGGCGCTCCAGTTGCCGGCGCCATCGCGGGCGCGCACGCGCAGGAACCACATTCCCGGCTTCAGGCCGGTGATCTTCGCCTTGCGCTCGGTGGTCTCGGTACCACCCTGCTCGGCGAGGCCCGCCTCTGGGTCGGCATCGATTCGATAGCTGAAGGCGTGGATCCCAGTGGGATCCGCGGCACTCCAGGTGACTTCGAACTCTGGAGTTCCGGAGCCGAAGATCTGGAAGTTGTCGATATCGTAGAACTGCCCTCCGCCGCTCCCCTGGTGCCACAGGGCGAGGTGGGTGATCGGAACGCTCTCGCCCCCCATCTTGGCGGCGCGTAAGATATCGAGGTAGTTGAACGCGATGGTGTGCCACTTGCCGTCCGGATTGAACCCCTTCACTGGGCCCAGGTTCGGGTGGGTCGGGTTCTTGCCACTGAGCGGTATGGTGTACCATCGCCCCTTGATATGGAGCGCGAGGTGGAGGTTCACCGTCTGCGGGCAACGATAGTCAAACGAGATGAACGGCGCCTTCACCGCATCGAAGGCGCTCATGCGGATCCAGTAGCCGTAAGAGCTGCCCGATGTCGACAGGCGCGCGCACGTGTCGCCCCGTTCCGGGTCCAGATGGAGCGTGACGCCGGGCAATCCGCCGCCGTACGGTGCCCACTGGCCCACATCGCGAGTGAAGGTGTCGTAGCAGATCAGGGTGCGCCCCTGCGCGTCCACTGCCGGGGCGCGTGGCGGCTCCTTGTCCGACGCGCGGTCCACGGTGTAGCGGAAGGTGGTCGGCTCCGCAGCGTTCCCCGCGAAATCCTTGACCGGCGCCAGCGTCATTTCCACCGCCTGCCCATCGGGGATCGGATCCGAGAAGAGTCCGGTTGCGGTGGACCAATCCCACGTCAGCGTCCTCTTGGTGTGGGCATACGTGGTGACGAACTCCGCCAGCGGATACTCTTTGCCGTTCACGGTCATCTTCAGCGACCGAGGATCGAACCCGGAGCCACCGGTGTCGCTGAGGCGGATCGTCCACTGCGACGTGGCGATTTTGCCGGGCGCGGGCGAGGGCGCGCTAAGGCGCGGCGGCGTGTTATCGATCAGGAAAGGCGTATGCGAGGGCTCGCTCCAGTTGCCAGCGCCGTCCTGAGCCTGCAGATGGAAGTACAGCCGCCCCTCCGGGAGACCCCGGAACGTCTGCTGGGTGGTGCTGCCAGGGAGCACCGTGTCCGGGATATCATCCGGCTTGTCGCTCCACTTATAGCGGTAAGCCTGAATCCCGGTCACGTCCGCGGCAGACCAGGAGAGCGTGATCCCCGCGGCACCACTCGCCGTCGGGATCAGCTGGAAATCATCCAGCGAGTAGGACGCGCCCGCGGGCGCTGCGGTGTAGCCGCGATCACCAAACACAAGCTGGACGGCGTCGAACTGGTCTGGCCGGAAGCGCAGGCCTGCCAGCGCCTGCTGGAGGTTGACCTCAGCCGTATGCCATTGGCCATCGCGCATCGCGTCGCGAATGAAGCCGGTGACCGGATAGCTATCGTGCCGGTCGGTAAAGCGGATGCCGACCGGGGTTTCGCGCGTGATGACCGCCGGGTTGATGCAAACCCCCTCGGGAACACGGTAAGCAAAGCGGAGGAGGGGAGTGCGCCCAACATTGAAGCTCTTCCCGATAGCAGTGACCGAGAACGAGCCGGCGAGACTGGTGTTGGTGATCCGCAGGCTCGCTTTTCCGCTGGCTGCGGTAGAGGTATCTCGGGTGACAAGAGCGCCTGCCCCCCTCCAGGACCCGGTGCCCTCTTCGAAGCCCTCGAAGAGACCCGGCGATGCGACCACCGGGGGATCCGGCGGGCGCGTATCGGCAGAGGCGCTGACGACGACGCTCAGTGCCGTCTTGTTCACCGGTCCGTCAGCAGTAGCCGCCTGCACCTCTAGCTTCACCTTCTGCTGGTCGGCCAGAGTGAGGCTGGCGCGTTGGAGATCGAGCGAGAGCTGCCGCTTCACTGGATCGTACTCGGCGATGCGCGCCGGGCGATCGATTTTGCGACCGTTGACAGTCACTGCCAGGCGAGAGAGGTCAAGGTGCGGGCCGGTGGCAGGCTGCACGCGGAAGCGAATCGGATCGCCGCCCCAGGGAGCATCTTCTCGAAGCTCAGCCGCTTGCAGTGAAAGCGGCTGAACGACCACGTGGATTGGCAGGTGAGCGGTGCGGCTCCAGGCGCCATCCGGCTGCAGCCAGCGGACATGCGCGAACCACAGGCCCTCGCCCAGATCCTTCAGCGTGGCCTTCGTCTCTGTCGTCGGCTTCGTTGGCTGGGGCTCTGCCAGCGGGTCGCGATCGACCGAGAAGAGGAAGGTAGGCTTATCTGTCTCTGGGTTGGCCGCTTGAGTGGCCGACTTCGCATCCGCGGGCACCTGCGGAGGCGACCAGGTGAGCACGGGCGTTGTCGCGGAGGCCGTCGCCACGATGAAGTTATCGATGGCGTAGGAGACGCCCGGCCCATTGCCGCCAATACCGGCGCGCAGATAGCCCTCATGGAAATGACCGAAGAGCATCTCGCCAATGCGGAGTGGCCGCTTGCCCGGATAGAGCCGCGAGACGGCATAGCCCAGGTCGAACCGGGCGCGATGCCACTGGCCATCGGCCCGGATGGGAATCTCGCCCAGCAGCGGCAGAATCGCGTTGTCCGGCTCGGTGCCCGTGAGGCGCACGAAGTGGCGCTGGCCGTTCAGCGTGACGTAGAGATGGATCTTCGCGTCCTTGGGGATGCGGTAGTCGAACTCCACCACGGCGCGCGAAGCGTCGATGTCGCTCGGGAGAGGCACCGCGGCACCCAGATCGCCGCCGGGGGCGATGTTGGTCACGCGCAGGCAGCCCCGGCTGCCCGCCGGACCGCCGGCAACGCGCTCCACCACGACATCGCGCGCAGGCCCAGTCGGCTTCCACACGGTTTCCGGGCTCTCGAAGCACTCCACGAACCCGGGGTGCGTGCTGGACGCCAGAACCGGGAGGGGGCCCTTCGGTCCTCCGGGTTCAGGAAGAGGCGTGAGCGGAGTGCCCCGCGTCAGAAGCCGCTTCGGCGCGTAGCGGTGCTCGTAGGTGATGCTCGCACGGGCAAAGACGACCTCGTTCATCTGCGTCCAGATCGCCAGGAAGCGCCCGTCTAGCGGCTTGCCGTCCTCATAGGTGAGCACTTTCACGTTGTCGAAGTAGCACTCCACCCGGTTGCCAACGCGGCGGATCTTGATGTAGTACCACGCGCCATGGATCGGGCGGCCTTCGGCGGTCCAGGGCACCTCAATCTGGCGGCCACCGGATGACTCGCGCACCCGCGGGGCGAGATAGCGGTCGGTTTGCTCAACTACCTCCGTGCCACGGAGAAGCTGCGTCCATTTCTCTGTCCATCCCGGGTCCCACGCGCCCACCACGTAGGAGTAGCCGCTATCTAGGCGCCGGCCATCGCCGCAGATCGTCACATTCATGTCGCCAATCCGCGGGTAGGAGAGCGCCTTGTTGGTCTGGCGCATCCCGGCATAGAACTCCACGGTGAGATCGCCGCTGAAAGCGTACTTGTTCCACATGGCGCAGGCGCGGTCGGCGAGGGCGCTCAGATGCGACCACGTCGGCGTGCAGGAGAAGCGGTTGGTCACAACCCAGTTGCCATACTGCTCCCAGTCGCAGCCCGCCTCCTCGAAGGGGTAGTCGGCCACGTTCTCGCGGCGCACCTCCACGTTGGCCAGATCGAACTTGGCCGGCGTCGCGATCCCTACGCGCCGCCCCGGCAGCGGCCTGGGATCGTGGAAGCTGAAGAGCTCTCGTGAGCCAAGCATGGCCCAGACGACATCACCGCTCCGGTGCAATGTCAGCTTCGGTGCCTTGCTCACATCCTGGATCTTCGCCGTCTTGACAATCTGCTCCAGCCGGCTCAGGTGAACCCGGCAAGTTTCCTTCTCCCCCTTCACCGGCTCGATGCTGACGCGGTATCCCTGGCCAAAATCCTCACCCTCGGTGGCGAACGCGAGGACCAGGCCGGGCGTGATCGGCATCGCGATCTGGTAGCTGTTGAAGAAGTCGCCCTTGTTCCAGTATACGTTCGGGACCTGCTTCACTGGAAACCACTGGCCATACGAGGACGACCACAGCTTCATGAAGGGGTCGTTGCGGAACACCTCGTTGGAGATCGTCTGTTCCACCTGCACATCGCGCGCGAGGCGAAACGCCGTATCGGCAAAGCGCGCGCGCGTGGCCCCGAAGGAGTAGAGGCCGGCCCGTCCCTGAGCGGGCACCGGATCGGCGACACGCAACCGGAGCCGCCCATCGAGATAGATGTGCGTATAGCCCTCGTTGGTGCAATCCACCAGAAGGTCGTGCCAGGTGCCGTTCTCCAACGCGGCGGTAGACTCGGCGGCGATTTGCTTCTTCCCGTCGATGCACCGGATGTACTGGAGCCGCGCTCCGGCGGCCGCCGTGCCACCCCCTTGCGCGGCAGATCCATCCGCCACGCGCCAGCGGGCCAGGCGCCAGTTGCGCTCGTCCTGATAGCCGAAAAGAACGCCCGCCCAACCACCGGGCCCTTCCACCTGCACCCGGGTCTGGATGACACCCCCCTGCCACCCGGGATCGCCAAGAACGTAGCGCGCCAGCTCCGTGCCCTCATGCACAAGGTGGTGCGGGCCGGTATCGCCCTGGATGCGCTCGCCGGGCGCCGCAATGAAACGCCAGCCCTCGCCCAGCGGCCGGCCATTCCGGCGCAAGGAGTAGGCGCGATCAAACGCACAGACGCCCGTCGGCTCCACCTTCACATCATCGAAGAAGCACTCGGCTTCGCCCTGCGCGTAGAGGCCTACCGGACCGCCAATGCACCCCGGCTGGATCAAGTCGAACAGCACGTCGCCGTCGAGGATGGCTTGAACGCGCGGGCCGTCGGTCCGGACGCCGAGGCGGTACCAGTCGCCCGAGGCGGCGCGGACAGTGCCGGAGGCGAGGACGCGCGGACCCTGGGGCGTGATGCGGAGCAGTTCAACTCCAGAGGGGCGCGGGTAGGGCGCGCGCAAATCCATACGCAGGAGGAAGTAGTCTTCCTCCCCCTGATAGCCGAAGACGAGGCCGGCCACGCCCCCCTGGCTCTTGACGGAGACGCTGGCGGCATAGTCGCACCAGAAGGGGAACCCGACGGTGACCACTGCGCCCTCGGGGTCTTTTCCGCCCAGCGAGAAGGGGTTGACGCTGAGCCGGAAGTCGGCATGGACGTTTGTCTCCTTGACGGAGTGGAACTGCCAGGTGCCGCTCACCTTCGTCCAATCGCCGAGCTCCTGCTCCTTCTCGGTGCGCATGAAATCATCGCTGAAGAAGACCTCTTCGGCCGGCTGGAAGCCAG
>ERZ795045.561-NODE-561-length-46982-cov-36.338739_pt1 | contig 46982 bp, 41 predicted proteins | sample MGYA00375129_ERZ795045 | MGnify/ENA primary metagenome ERZ795045 (study PRJEB30174, sample SAMN05720166) | activated sludge metagenome | isolation source: anaerobic digester from wastewater treatment plant | place: Japan | collected 2015-05-15 ...
TAATGGCTGATGAAAAAGAAAAAATGTTAAATTCCGCTATAAATGAAATAGAAAAAAGATTTGGTAAAGGCTCAATAATGAAACTCGGAGACAAAAGAGAGCTTCTTGATACTGAGGTTATCTCTTCTGGGATTTTGACATTAGATATAGCTCTTGGAGCAGGTGGCTATCCAAGAGGAAGAATAATAGAACTATTTGGTCAGGAAGGAAGTGGAAAATCAACTATTGCACTTGAAGCTGTTGCTGAAGTTCAAAGACAGGGTGGTTATGCAGTGTATATTGATGCAGAGCATGCACTTGACCCCTCTTATGCTGAAGCAATTGGAGTTGATCTTGCAAAATTATATATCTCACAACCTGACCATGCAGAGCAGGCTCTTGAAATTTCTGAAGCATTAATAAGAAGTGGAGCAATTGATATAATTGTAATCGATTCAGTTGCAGCATTGGTTCCTAAAGCAGAGATTGAAGGCGAGATAGGAGATCAATTTATGGCTCTTCAAGCAAGGTTAATGTCTCAAACCTTAAGGAGATTAAACACAGCAATTTCAAAATCAAAAACAGTTGCAATTTTTGTAAACCAGTTAAGAGAAAAAGTCGGAGTTATGTTTGGAAATCCTGAAGTAACCCCTGGAGGAAGAGCCCTAAAATTTTATTCTACAATAAGAATTGAAATTAGAAAAAGTGATAGTATAAAAGAGGGAGAAAGTGTTCTTGGAACAAGCGTAAAAGCAAAAATCGTAAAAAATAAAGTTGCTCCACCATACAAAGAAGCATATTTTGATATAATATATGGTAAAGGAATATCTAAAACTGGTTGTATTTTAGATGCTGCTGTTCAGTATGATATAATTAAGAAAAGTGGTACTTGGTATACATATAAAGAAGAAAGAATTGCTCAGGGCAGAAAGAATTCAATAGAGTTTCTTGAAACTAAACCTGAGTTACTTAAGGAGATAGAAAAAGAGGTAAGAAAAGTAGCTTTTCCTAATGAGGAGAATATAAAGAGTGAAGCTAAAGAGAATTGAATTTAGATTGCTTAAATTTTACACTTAAACTCCTAACAAGAAGAGATTACTTTTCAAAAGAATTAAAAATGAAACTTATTGAAAAAGGATATAGTCCAAATGATATCGATGAGGTGATAATATACCTCACAAAAGAAAAATTTATAGATGATGAATCTCTTGTTGAGAGAAAAATAAATTATCTACAAAATAAAGGATGGGGTGAATTTAAAATATATCACTATCTAATACAAAAAGGTATTTCAAAAGAATTTGTAAATAATTCATTAAAAAATTATTTAGATAATGAACTTGAGATAAAAAATATAATCAAATATTCAAAAAAGAAAAAGGAATTTGAAAAAAAAGTTAGATACTTAACTTCAAAAGGTTATAGAGAATCTCTTGTTCTTAAAATATTGGGAAAAAAGGAGGATGAGATATGAATTTATCATTAATAGCATATGAAATTTTAGTGATTCTCGTCTTCTTTCTTGGTGGAGTAATTGGATTCTATGTTAGAAGATATATTTCTGAGAGTAAGATAGGTGGAGCTGAGAAAGAAGCACAAAAAATTAAGGAATTAGCATCACAAGAAGCAGAATTAAAATCAAAAGAGATAATTTCTAAAGCAAAAGAAGAAGCGGTAAAAATTAAGAGTGATGTTGATAGAGAGCTAAAAAATAGAAAAGTTGAGATTCAAAAATTAGAGACAAGGTTGCTTCAAAGAGAGGAATCTATTGAAAAAAAGATTGAAGCAGTTGATAAAAGAGAAAGAGCAATATTCCAAAAAGAAGAAGAGATAAGGAAGATGAGAGAAGCCCTTGTAAGACAGTATGAAAAGCACAAACAGGAGTTATTAAGAATTGCAAATCTTTCAGAGGAAGAGGCAAGAAGAGAGTTATTTGAGAAACTCGAAGAAGAGTTAAAAGTTGATTTAAGTAAAAAAATAAAAGAGTATGAAGATAGATTAAGAGAGATAGAAAAACAAAAAGCACAAGAGATTATTGCAACAGCAGTTCAAAGATCAGCTGTTGATTTTGTTTCAGAATCAACAATTACAGTTGTCCCTCTTCCCAACGATGAGGTAAAGGGTAGAATAATTGGAAGAGAGGGAAGAAATATAAGAACATTTGAATCTCTAACTGAAACAGAATTGATAATTGATGATACGCCAGAGGCTGTTGTTATTTCATCTTTCGATCCTATAAGAAGAGAGATTGCAAAAATGACACTTGAAAAACTTATTGTTGATGGTAGAATACATCCCTCAAGAATTGAAGAGTTATATGAGAAAGCGAAAGAGGAGATGGAAGAGAAGATACTTGAAGAAGGCGAAAAAGCAATATCAGAACTTAATATAGGTGATATGCCAAAAGAGCTTATTAAATTAGTTGGAAAACTAAAATTTAGAACAAGTTTTGGCCAAAATGTTTTGCAACATTCATTAGAGGTTAGTAATCTTGCAGGAATTATCGCAAGTGAACTTCATATGAACTATCAAATTTCAAGAAGAGCTGGATTACTTCATGATATTGGAAAAGCTATAGATAAAGAGACAGAAGGTCCACATGCCTTAATAGGTGCTGATATTTTAAGAAAATTTGGAGAAAATGAGGAAATTATTCATGCAGTTGCCTCTCACCATTATGATGTACCTCTTGAGAAACCTCTTGATTATATCATTCAAGCAGCGGACGCAATATCTGCTTCACGTCCAGGTGTTAGAAATGAATCTATTGAACAATATATAAAAAGAATTGAAGAACTTGAAAAAATTGCAACTTCTTTTGAAGGTGTTGAAAAAGCATATGCACTACAAGCAGGAAGAGAAGTGAGAGTTTTTGTTAAACCAGATTCAATTGATGATAATGTCTTGCCTAAACTCGCATATGATATTGCGAAAAAAATTGAAAATGAGATTGTCTATCCAGGACAGATAAAGGTTCTTGTTGTTAGAGAAAGTAAAGCTTTTGGATATGCGAAATGAGAATTTTATTTATAGGTGACATTGTTGGAAAATCCGGAAGGAGGGTCTTGAAAGAGACCCTTCAAAAAATTATTGATGAAGAGAGAATAAATTTTGTTATTGCTAATGTTGAAAATCTTTCTGGTGGATTTGGTGTAACTCTCAACAAATTTGAAGAGATATTGAATTATGGTGTAGACGCAGCAACAAGCGGTAATCATATTTGGGACAACAAAGAGTATGAGAAGGTTTTTGAAAAATATCCAGATAAAATTATAAGGCCATTGAATTATCCTTCAGGAGTTCCAGGAAAAGGAAGTTTGATTTTTGAAATCAATGGTAATAAAATTATTGTTATAAATATTCAAGGGAGGACTTTTATGGAACCAATTGATTGTCCATTTAAGGCGATTGATGATGAAATAAAAAAATATAATGATATAATTATCAAAATAGTTGATTTTCATGCAGAAGCTACAAGTGAAAAAAGAGCGATGCTTCATTTTCTATCAGGTAGAGTTTCAGCTTTAATTGGAACTCATACACATGTTCAAACTGCTGATGAAGACATTCTTGAGACTGGCACTTCATACATAACTGATGTTGGAATGACAGGAAGTTTTGATTCTGTTATTGGAATGGAAAAAAATGCTGTAATTTCACACTTTCTAACAAAACTTCCATTTAGATTCAAAGTTGCAAATGATGATTTGAGATTTAATTCAGTTGTTCTTGAAATTAATGAAAAAGATGGTAAAACTTTAGATATTAAAAGAAAAAACTTAAACCTTAAAAAAGAGGGGGTAACTTATGGACAAAAAGCTAACTGAAGTTAAAAAAAAGATCAAAGAGGATGAACTCTTAAGATCTGTAAACTTATTTTTTTCTTTAACAAACACAACTGTATATCTTGTTGGTGGTTATATTAGAGATCTACTTTTAGGTAAAGAGAGTAGTGATATTGATATTGTTGTTGATGCTCCAACAAGCACGGTTAAGGCTCTTGCTCACTTTTTAAACGCAACAGTTTTTTATTTAAGAAAAAGAGAGATATATGCGAGAGTGATGATAATGAGGGAGGGTAGAAGAATTGATATATCTTTTATCAATGAAGAAAACTTTAAAGAAGAACTTGAGAGAAGAGATTTTACCATAAATTCTATGGCTATCAATCTAGCAAAGCTCTTCAAAGATGAGAATGATTTTTTCATTGATTATTTCAACGGATTGAAGGATATCGAAGATGGAATTATCAGACAGACAAACCCAAATGTTTTTGAAGATGATCCAATAAGAGTTTTAAGAGCATTCAGATTTAAAAATCTTCTTGATTTTGAAATTGAAGAAGAGACACTAAATAATTTGAAAACTTATAAATCGTATCTTGATAAAGTTTCTCCTGAAAGAATGAGAGATGAATTTTTTAGAATTACTCTTATGGACAACAAAATCCTTTATGATTTATATGAAAATGGAATACTAACAGAAATATTTCCACATTTAGATTATGAATTTTTACAGATGGCACTTGCAAACCTTGAAGATGCAATAAGTAAACCAGAAAAATATTTCAAACAAGAAGAGGTAAGAGAAGTTTTTGTAAATTTCTGGAATGAGCCAGTTGGGAAAGAAGTTTTTCATATTCAAACTTTTAAACTTGCACTTCTAACTTTTGGAGAAGAAACACCTGCTCTATTTATAAGAAAAAAATTTAATGCATCTCTCAGAACCTGCACAAAAGTTCAGAATGTAATTTTTGCGTTCAAATATCTTAAAAATAGTTACGAAGAAGGTCAGGATATATTATCAGTTGATTTTATTGGAACCTTCTTTAGAACCTACAAGAAAGAGACAATAGAAGCCTACCTTCTTTTAACCTTCTATTATAAAAATTCTAAAAAATTCCCAAAGAAAGATGTTCTTGATTTTATCGCACTATTTGTAAAAAACAGGTTCAAATCACTTGTTATTTCTGGAAACGAGATTGTAAAAGAGTATGGATTAACACCTTCACCATTCGTTGGTGACCTTTTAATGTATTTAAAAGCTCATCAAATTCTTGAAAAAATAAAAACAAAAGAGGATGCGAAAGCTCTTATAGACAAATATCTTAAAAAAGAAGAGTGATAAAATACTACATTAAAACTTTTGGCTGTCAGATGAATGTTTACACTTCATCTTATCTAAAATCTATTCTTAATTCAAAAGGAATAGAGAGTAGACCTGAGGATGCAGATTATATTATTGTAAATACCTGTGCTGTAAGAGAAAAAGTTAAACAAAAGATAATTTCTTATCTTGGAAAAGTAGATAAAATTAAAAAAGAGGATGCTAAATTAATTGTTATTGGTTGTCTTAGTGAAGTTGAAAAAGAGGAAATAAATAAAAAATTCAAACCCTATTTAGTTGGATTATTTGATAAAGAGAGTGATTTAGAGAATATTGGAAAAATAATAGAGGGAGATGGACATAAAACAAAAATAAATAGTGTTTCAAGATATCTTCCAGTTATTTTTGGGTGTGACCATTTCTGTTCTTATTGTATTGTACCATTTGCAAGAGGAAGAGAAAAAAGTAAAAATTTAGAAGATGTCATAAAAGAGGCAGAAGAAATTTATTATGAAGGTGCTAAAGAGATAATTCTTTTAGGTCAGAATGTAAATGATTATGGAAAAGATCTTAAAATAGATGATGGTTTTATGGTTCTTTTAAAAGAGATTTCTAAAATTCCTTTTCAGAGAATATCATTTTTAACATCACATCCAAAAAATTTTAAAATCAAATGGATTTCTGAATTAAAAGATATTCAAAATCTTCTTCAACTTTTTCATCTTCCAGTTCAAAGTGGATCAAATAAAGTTTTATCTCTTATGAGAAGAGGTTATACAAAAGAGATATATTCTGAAATTATTGAGAAAATAAAAGAGGAATTTCCTTTTGCATCGATAACAACAGATATTCTTGTTGGATTTCCAGGAGAAGATGAGAGTGATTTTTTAGAAACAGTTGATTTAATTAAAAAAATAGAATTTGATAGATCATTTGTTTTTATATATTCCAAAAGGCCATTAACAAAGGGTTATCAATATGAAGATGAAGTCCCACATAATGAGAAGCTCAGAAGAATTAATTATTTAATTAAAATTCAAGATGAGATAACATTAAAAAGATATAGTGAATATATTGGAAAAGAGGTTGAGGTTTTGATAGAAAATATAAAAGGAGGCATTGGGATCGGAAAAGAAAAGGGTGGTAGAGTTGTTGTAGTTGAAGATGTTACTAATGATGATATCGGAAAAATTGTAAAAACAAAAATAGGCAGGGTGAACATAAGAGAACTTTTTGGAAAAAAATGTTAATGAGGTGTTTGACACCAAATTAACATAAGGAGAAATTTTTAATGGATAATCTAAATGAATTAGCTGAAAAATATGGTGAAAAAGAGGTAACATTAAAAATTTTAAAAAAAAATTTAACAAGAAGAAAAAAATGGGAAGCGATAAATAATGGTTTGATTTTTTCTCTTTTTGATAATTTTAATTTTTCAGAAGAAAAAAAAGAGATTGAAAATTTTAAAAAAAATGAAATAAAATTTATCTCTTTCTTAAACAAAAATTTTCCAGAAGAACTTAAATCAATACCAGATGCACCTATTGCACTTTTTTATAAAGGTGAAATTGATAATGATAGTCCAAAAATATCAATAGTTGGGACAAGAAGGTGTAGTAGTTATGGAAAAAAGGTAGCTGAAGAGATAGCAGAGCTTCTTTCAAACAATGGTGTCATAGTAGTAAGTGGACTTGCATATGGAATTGATTCATCTGCTCACATTGGTGCCTTAAAAGGCTATGGAAAAACCTATGCAGTTCTTGGTGGTGGTTTAAATAAAGTGTATCCTAAAAGCAATATAAATCTATCAAAAAAAATCGAAGAGAGAGGAGCAGTAATTTCAGAATATTTCCCTGATGATGAGCCAAGAGATTTTCAATTTCCAGAAAGAAACAGAATAATCGCAGGACTATCAAAAGCTGTTGTTCTTGTTGAGGCTCCTGAAAAAAGTGGTGCTCTTATAACTGTAGATTTTGCAATAGATTTTGGAAGAGAAGTTTTTTGCGTACCTGGCCCTATTAATAGTGAGCTATCAGTTGGTTGTCATAAAATAATAAGGGATGGAGGGACAATTTTAACATCTTATGAAGATTTACTTGAATTTCTGAATATAAAGATGGTCAAGAAAAATCTTCCTGAACTCACAAAAGAGGAAGAGGAACTTTTAGAAAAAATACCTTATGTTGTTACATATATAGATGACTTTTTAAACTCGAGTAGTAATTTGCCACTTCTTATCTCTCTTGAAAGCAAAGGTTACATAGAGAGTTTTCCAGGTAATTACTATATGAGGAAAAAGTGGATGAGTTAGAAAAAATAATTTCACCTTTCGTCTTAGAAAGAAAAAGAAATTTTGATAATAAATCTGTAGTTGGTGGTTTTTCTAAATTTGTTTTATCTAATTTGGGAAACCTTAAATTCTACAATGTTGATACTGATAAGATAAAGAGGCTTATTGAGAGATATGAGAGTGAAAGTGGAGAAAATAGAAAAAAAATACATCATGAGATTTTAGATGAAATATTGAACTCCATAATAAAACTAAGAGAAGTTAATGTTGAAAAAATTCCTGGTGTTGGAGAAAAAAGAAAAGAAGCTCTAAAAAGATTAGGAATAAACACAAGTTATGATTTAATCTATTTTTTTCCAAGAAAGTATATTGATTTTGGCAAACTCTCAAAGATATCGAGTGTAAAAAGGGGAGAATATGCCCAGATTCAGGGTGAAGTTTTAAGTGTTGAGAAAAAGTTGATAAGAAAGGGATTAAATATTTTAAAGGTAAAATTTTTTGATGGAAGTGGTGTCATTTTTGGAATTTGGTTTAATCAGCTATATCTTGAAAAATTTTTTAAAAAAGGTAAAAAATTTCTCTTAATGGGAATAATAAATTACAATTTTGGAGAGTGGCAGATAGAAAATCCTGATTTTGAAGAGATTTATGGATTTAAAGAAGATAAAGAAGAGAAAATTATGAGTATATATCGTCAAACAAGTGGATTATCATCAAAAATGATTTCAAACTATGTAAGAGAATCTATAAAATTAACAAAAAATTTTCTTATTGACTCTTTACCTAAAGAGATAATAAAAAAAAGAGAACTTCCATCACTAATTTTTTCAATTGAAAATATACATTTTCCTACCTCAAATCATAATTTAATGCTCAGTCAAAATAGATTAAAATATGAAGAACTATTTCTCTTCCAACTATTTCTTTTTTTAAGAAGAGTTAAGATAAAAGAGAAGAATGGGTATAAATATCAAATTCTTCCAGATTATAAGGAAAAATTTATAAAATCCCTTCCTTTTAATTTAACTGATGCTCAGACAAAGGTTATAAAAGAGATTGAAGAAGATTTAATCAGCGGAAAAGTTATGAATAGGTTACTTCACGGAGAGGTTGGTAGTGGAAAAACAGTTGTATGTGCCTATGCCCTCTATCTTTGTTCATTAAATAAAACTCAAGGAGCAATGATGTCACCTACAGAAATTCTTGCTATACAAACATACAATATCTTAAAAAAATTCTTGTCTCCGTTTAATATCAATGTCGAGCTTTTAACTGGAAGCACAAAAAATAAAGATGAGATAAAGAAAAGATTGTCAAACGGAGACGTCGATGTTATTGTCGGAACCCACGCTTTAATTGAAGAAAATATACAATTTAAAAATCTAACTCTTGCAATAGTTGATGAGCAGCATAGATTTGGAGTTTTACAAAGAGCAAACCTAATTAAAAAAGGTGAATATCCACATACTCTTGTTTTATCAGCAACTCCGATCCCGAGAACCCTTGCTTTAACTCTTTATGGCGATCTTGATATTTCAATGATAGATGAACTTCCGCCAGGAAGAAAACCAGTTAAAACAATCATTTTTACTAATGAAGAGAAAGAAAGAGCATATGATTTTATAAGAAAAAAGTTGAATGAAAAAGAAAAAATATATGTTGTATGTCCATTCATTGAAGAAAATGAAAAAATGGAAGTTGCCTCTATTAAGAAAAAATATGTGGAGTTTAAAGAGAGATATATAGATACAAAAATTGATTTTCTTCATGGAAGAATGAAAGGAGAAGAAAAAGAGAGAATAATAAAAGAGTTCAGAGAAGGTGATACTCAGATTCTTATATCAACAAGTGTTGTTGAGGTTGGCATAGATATCCCTGAGGCAACTGTTATTCTAATTGAAGATGCAAATAGATTTGGTTTACTTACCCTTCATCAATTAAGAGGAAGAGTTGGAAGAGGAGAAAAAGAATCTTTCTGTCTTTTGCTTTTATCAAATTATGACAAGGATGCCTTAAGAAGATTGAGAGTTCTTGAAAGAACAAATTCAGGATTTGAAGTGTCTGAATGGGATCTAAAATTAAGAGGAACAGGAGAACTCGGCGGTGAGAGACAACATGGATTTTCTGATTTCAAAATTGCAAATCTACTTAAAGAGGAAGATATAAAGTTATTAGATATAGTAAAAGAAGATGTTAGTGATTTTCTTAAGGTAAATTCAATTTTAAATTATCCTTTTTTAGTAAAAGAGCTCTCTTTAAGATTTAAAGATTTTAAATATCTTGATATATCATGAGAATAACTTCAGGTGAATTAAAAGGGAGAAAAATTTTTGAAGTGAAAGACAAAAGAGTAAGAGAATCCCTTGATAAGGTAAGAGAGTCACTATTCAATTCTTTAAGAGGTGAGATAGAGGGGAAAATTTTTTATGATTTATATGCTGGTTCAGGAGCTGTAGGAATTGAAGCATTATCTAACAAAGCAAAATTTTCAATTTTTGTAGATAAAAATATTTTTTCAATAAGAGCAATTAATGAAAATCTTAAAAATTTAAATCTATTAGACAGAGCGGAAATTTTTAGGATGGATGTAATAAGATTTTTAAAAACAAAAAAGTATATTAAAGGAGATTTTATCTTTCTTGATCCCCCATATGAATTTAATTTAGGTGAGAAAACACTTGAAATTCTTAACTTAAGTAATATTATAAAAGAAGAAACAATAATATTATATGAACACTCTAAAAGAGAAAGAGTTAGTGATTATTTTGAAATATATAAAAGTTTAAAAATAGGTGATACAGCAATAGATTTTTTGAGGAGGAGAATTTGAGAAAAAAAGAAAAAATAGCAGTTTATCCTGGAAGTTTTGATCCTCCAACATTTGGTCATCTTGATGTTATAAAGAGATCATTGGAAATTTTTGATAAAATTATTGTCCTCGTATCTGATAGTAAAAATAAAAATTATATGTTCTCAAAAGATGAAAGATTTGAAATGGTAAAAGAGATGGTAAAAGATATAGAAAAAGTTTCTGTTGAGAATCTGCCAGGGCTTTTAGTTGATTATTTGAAAAAGAATAAGATAAGAATTGTTATAAGAGGTTTGAGAATAACATCAGATTTTGATTATGAATTTCAGATGTCATCTCTTAATAGAGTGCTCTATCCTAAAATCGAAACAATATATATAATAAGTGATATTAAATTTATACTTCTATCATCGAGTTTAGTGAGAGAGTTGATATCAAACAATGGTGACATAAGTAAATTTGTGCCACCTGAAGTTGAAAAATTCATAAAAAATAGAGGGGCGAGATGAACATCTTAGGACTATTAAACAATTTAAAAAATTTAATCGAAAAAGGGAAACCAGTTCCTTTTTCAAATATGGTTATGGTTGATGAAAAAAAATTAATTTCACTTATTGAAGAGATCGAAAAAAACTTCCCTATTGAATTTGAAAAAGCAAAAAATGTTCTAAAAGAGAAAGAGGAAATAATCACAGAGGCAAGAGAAAGAGCAAAGAAAATAATAGAAGATGTTGAAGACGATAAGAAAAAAATGATATTGGAATCAGAAATAGTTGTTGAAGCAAAAGAAAAAGCCGATGAGATTATAAAAGAAGCTCAGGAAGAGGCAGAAAAAATAAAAAAAGAGGGTGAAGATTTTGTAAGAGACCTATTATCAAAAATAGATGACTATTTAATAAGAGCAAGAAAGATAATCGAAGAAGGGATCAACAATTTAATGGAGGACTGAAGCAGTGATTAGTGTAAGAGATTTAAAAAGAGAAACAGGACTTAAAAAAAATGTTTCTCTTGAATTGAGATTCAAAGAGATTGAAGGTTATAAAATCTTATCTCCTGTTTTTATAGACATTGAGATTGAAAATTTAGGAATGGGATTTAAGGTTAAAGGTATTTATGTTGTTACTATTGAACTACAATGTAGAAGATGTTTAATTTTGTTTCCATATGAACTCAAGGGTGAAATTGATGAAATATACACTACACAAAAAGAAAGATATATGATAAAAAAATTACTTACAATGGATGAATTATCGACATTTAATTTTAATGGTGAGGAGATAAATATAAAAGAATCGATAAGACAAAATATTATTGTTTCAATTCCTCCTTATCCTTTATGTAAGTTTGATTGTAAAGGTTTATGCCCTATTTGTGGAGAAAATTGGAATTATAATGAGTGTGAACATTTAAATGAGATTGACAAAAGTGAGTTTGAGGAGAATCCTTTTTATAAAATCTACTTAAATTTAATGAAAAAAGATGCAAAACCTCCTAAAAGAAATATTAACAAGAAAAAATGAGTTTTTAAAATTTCTGTTAAGATTTGCCTTATCCGCTATTCTCGGAATTTTAATTGTTTTCTTAATCAAATTTTATCTGTCATCTCAAAATATTTTGAATAGTGAGGATATAAATAAGTTTATCACTACATTAAGAAAACTGATTGAGCCATATCTTCCAATTTTTGAAGGAAGTTATTTAAAACAAATTTTATTTATATTTTTGAATAACCTTAGAGTTGTAATTTTTGCAGGAATTTTAAGTTTTATAACCTTTGGAATTTTTTCAGAAATTGTTGCATATATAAATGGATTTATTCTTGGTGCTGTTATTACTTCTATTTCATTAATTATACCTCAGGTAAATGGATTTGAAATGTTTGTTTTAGGCATATTACCACATGGAATTTTTGAAATTTTTGCTTTTCTTCTTTCACTGACTTTTGCTCACTCTTTATCTCCAACAAAAAATGGAGTTAAAGAACTTACTCCTTATATAAAGTCTTACATTATAGTAATACCAGTTCTATTTATAGCAAGCATCATTGAAGTTTTGATAACGCCTCTTCTCCTTGGCCTAACTCTTACAATATAATTTTTCTATTATGTTAATTTGGTGTTTGACACCATATTAACTTTTTTGTTTCAAGAGTTCATGTTTCAATTTTGTCAGTCATTAGAAGAATAATTTATTTTTTAGTTTAAAAAGCTGGAATTATCTTACCATCCGGTGATTTGAAATATGGTAACCAAACAAAAGTAAATAATTTAATTTGAATATCTTTTTTTAATGGTCTAATTGCTATAATCTCTAAATTTTCTTTTAATGGATCAATTTTTTGAGAGATTTTCTCAACTTCTGATTGAAATTCCTGTTCTAATTCCTGGAGCTCTTTTTGATATGTTTCGAGTGATTCCTTTGCCCTTTGAATGTCCTGTTCTTCTTTTGCAACACGAGCTCCACCTCTCGCTGTGGTTGTTGCTCTTCCAATATTAGTTACACCACCAAGTTTTTTTCCTAAGATGGCTCCAACTATTGTTGATCCTAATGAAATTGTAGTTTGTACTTTTTGCTGCTTAGCTTGATCAGTTTCTCTATCAACTGTTTGACCTGCTTTTCTTACTTTTTCTTCGAGTGATTTGATTTTTGCTGCGTATTTTTTTCTCAATTTTTCAATTTCTTCATCTCTTTGTTCATGTGCATAAACCTGTAATCTTATCCTGAACTCCTGTTCTGTTTCACCTGGTTTAGAAAATTGTTTGAAAGAGGGACTTTTAAAGACTTCTAACTTTTCGTTTCTGTAAATGTAATTTAGAAAGTCTTTACTCCAGCCGTTATAATTTTTTATATCTCCTGCTACACGAGGTAAAGGAGAAAAAGTTGCATTTTTTTCTGGTTGTGTTTCAAGATCTGAAATATTAATTTTTATCTCTATTGAATTTTCCCAATTAATTGGAATTGGAGAATCAGTTATTTGTGCAACATAACACTTTTCTAAGTTTATATTAATACCAATCTTATCATCAAAATAATTTATTTGAGCTACTCCCAAAAGTGAAGGTGAGTATTCTAAGTTGTATCCCTGAGGCGCAAAACCTCTTATAGGAATATAATATTGATTTATATTTGGAGGGAAAATAGGTCTTTCTATAACTTCTTGAGGTGTTTCTTTGGCTACTTGAGCCTCTACTCCCCTTGTTTCTGTAACTTCTTGAATTAATTCCTGAGGTTTAGGTGCAATATATTCAGTTTTAAAGTATTCTCTTTTATTATCCATCAATATTTTTATCTGATTTCTTGTTAATGGTCCTCTTAGATATGACATTGCCCACCTTGTTTCAAATATTGTGGGTTCATCATCATGAACATTATTCATTAAAAAAATTCTATTCCCAAGACCTGCAAGAATTTCTTCCATCCTTTTTCTATCAAATCTTGTACCGGTTGTTGCAGCTACACCCTCGAGGCCATCAAGAACTCTTGCTTTATCTCTTTCTGTTTGTAGTCTTCCAAGAAACCAAGTGCCTGCATTTGATAAACCTTTATAATCTAAATCAACAGGGTTTTGTGTCGCAAGAAGAATTCCTACGCCAAAAGCACGGGCTGTTTTAAGAAGAGAAAGAAGTGGTGCTTTTGATGGCGGGTTTGCAACTGGAGGAAAATATCCAAAAATTTCATCCATATAAACAATTGCCCTTAAAGTTGTTGTTCCAGATTGAGAACGTGTCCATGCAAGTATCTGATTAAATAATAATGAAACAAAAAACATCTTTTCAGCATCATTCAAATGTGCAATATAAAATATTGAGATTCTTGGTTTACCGCTTGGAGAGTATAGAATTTTACCTATATCAAGCGGTTCTCCTTCTAACCATAGGTTAAATCCAGGTGCTGCAAGAAGATGATTTAAGGACATTGCTAATTCAAATCTATCTTTAGATGGGTAAAAATTCTCAATATCCATAACTCCAATTTTTGTCATCGGTGGTTTTTGAATTTGATAAATTAGGGTAGATAAATCAAGATCAATCCCCTTTTTCCAAGCATTCTCAAAAATTGTTGATAATAAAATATGTTCTCTACTTTTTATCGGGTCTGTCTCTTTACCAAGAAGTCCTAATAAACTTGTCGCTAAAGAGACTATTCTATCTCTTAAAAGTTCACTATCTTCAATTATTGTTTGAGGTGGTGCTGCAAATGATTTTAATATTGAGATTGGAACTCCAGCATTACTTCCAGGTGTGAATATAACAAAATCTGCTGATTCTTTTAATCTTTTTATTCTTTCACCACTTTGACCCCATGATTCAAGACCTTTTTTCCATAATTCTGCTTGTTCTTTTGCGTACTCTTCAACTGTTAAATTTTTTTTTCTTGCATCATCTTCATTCACCCAAGGTAAAAAATCTTCTTGTGACAAATTGGGAAAAGTTAAAAGCAAATTTGTTATATCTCCTTTTGGATCTATTGCAATCGCTGGAATATTATCAATAGCTGCTTCCTCTAATATATCAATACAAAGACCGGTTTTCCCACTTCCTGTCATACCTATACAGACACCATGAGTAACTAAATCTTTTGAGTCATAAAGGATCAGACCTTCTTCAGGTTTCTTTTCAACAAGATTATATGGTCTTCCAATATAAAAAACTCCCAATTTTTCATAATCAATCATATCAAATCCTCCTATTTTCATATTCTAACTTAATTATAATATAATTTTCTAAAATTTTCGTAAATAGAGTGAATTGGAATTTTAAAATGTTGATTTTGTGTCTTACACCAAGATAAACATTTTTAAAGAAATTTGTATTGTAATACTCAACTTTTGAATTCTTGACTTATAAGATTGGTTTAATATAATTTTAATGATTAAATGCTTTTTAGAATGGAGGATTTATGAAGAAAATACTTATAACAGGAGCAACAGGTCAGATAGGTTCAGAACTCACACTCTATTTAAGAGAAATTTATGGAAATGAGGATGTTATTGCTGCTGGTCATAAGAGAGAGCCAAGTGAAGAGTTAAAAGATTCGGGTCCTTTTATCTTTCTTGATACTATGAAATATTCTGAAATTGATGAAGTAGTAAAAAAATTTAACATAAATACTATCTATCATCTTTCAGCAATACTTTCAGCAAAAGGAGAAGAAAATCCACTTGATGCATGGAGAGTTAATATGGATTCTCTTATTAATGTTCTTGAGATAGCAAGAATTTATAAATGTCAGGTTTTTTATCCTTCATCAATAGCTGTTTTTGGACCAACAACTCCAAGAGATAATACACCACAGGAGACAATATTAAGACCTACAACAATGTATGGAATTACAAAGCTTACTGGAGAACTTCTTTGTGAATACTATTTTAATAAATTTGGAGTTGATACAAGGGGGGTAAGATATCCTGGTTTAATTTCTTATGTCACTCCACCTGGAGGTGGAACAACAGATTATTCAGTTGAAATTTTTTATGAAGCAATAAAATATAAAAAATACAAATGCTTTTTAAAAGAAGACACATACCTTCCTATGATGTATATGCCAGATGCAATTAAAGCAGCACACAATTTAATGGAAGCTGATTCAGATAAATTAATTCATAGAGCATCATACAACATTCAAAGTATGAGTTTTTGTCCAAAAGATTTATATTTAGAGATTAAAAAATATATACCTGAATTTGAGATGAGTTATGAAATTGATAAGGTGAAACAGAGCATTGCAAATTCATGGCCTAAAAGTGTTGATAGTAGTTGTGCTGAAAGAGAGTGGGGGTTTAAACCAAAATATAACTTTAATGATATGGTTAAAGATATGATTGAGAAGTTGAGTAAAAAATTGATTTAATTTTTTGGTGCCCAAATTCGCCTGCTGGGTTCTGGGTACTTAAACTAAAAAAGGCGAAAATAACCCAGCAAAAATTTTCTTGAAAGGAAATAAGATGCCTCTGGAAAAAATAAAAACAAAATTAACAAAAGATTTAAAAGAGATTGATGAAAAAGGAATAATCAGAAGAGAAGAAGATATAATTGTTAAAATTATCAAAGGTGATGGAAAAAAGGGGAATAGATATATTTTAAAGGGAGAAGAGAATAAAGAGTATATAAGAATGAACTCAAATTCATATCTTGCTCTTGGTTTAAATGATGATGTTAAAAGGAATGAAGAAGAAGCAATTAAAAAATTTGGAGCAGGTCCTGGCGCCGTAAGATTTATCAGTGGAACTTACATTTATCATAAAGAACTTGAGGAAAGAATTGCAAAATTTCATAATAAAGAAGACTCAATTATTTTTAGTTCTGCCTACAGTTGTGTTCTTGGAACACTTTACTCTTTAATAGATGAAGAAACAATTGTAATAAGTGATGAGTTGAATCATAACTGTATCATAAATGCCATTAAACTTTCAAAACCAAAAGAAAAAGATATTTATAAACATTTAAATATAAAAGAGTGTGAAGAGAAAATAGTTAGTTTTATTGGTAAATGTAAAAGAGTTTTGATAATTACAGATGGAATTTTTAGTATGAGGGGAGATTATGCTCCAATTGATAAACTATCAGCATTAACAAAAAAATATAATAATGAATTTGAAGAAGGAGTTATCTTAATTGCAGATGATTCTCATGGTGTTGGAATTTTTGGTGATAGTGGGAGAGGGGTTGAGGAGTACACAAATTCAAAAGTAGATATTCTTATTGGAACTTTAGGAAAAGCATTTGGAGTTAATGGTGGTTATGCTGCAACTGATAAAGTTTTAACAGATTATTTAAGAGAAAAAGCTCCTCTTTATATATATACAAATCCAATAACACCAGGTGAGGCAAGTGCAGCAATTAAATCAATTGATATAGTTGATAGTGATTCAGGGAAAAGTATGATTAAATATGTAAGAGATTTAACCAAAAAATTTAGAGAGGGAATAAGATTATTAAACCTTGAGACAGTTGAAAGCGAGCATCCAATTGTTCCAGTTATTTTAAGAGATACAGAAAAAACTAAAAACCTTGTAAAGTTTCTTAAAAAAAATGGAGTTCTTGCAACAGGACTGAATTATCCAATAGTTCCAAAAGGGGAAGATACAATAAGATTTCAGATAACTTATGAACATACAGAATATGATATAAATTATGTTCTTGATTTAATAAAAAATTTTATGAAAAAATAGTATGATTGTTTTATAAAAATTTTGTATTAATTATATTATGATTTTCATATGTATTTTAATAGGAAACATTTTAAGTAGTTTCGTCTCTTTAGTTGGTATTTTTTCTTAAATAAAGATCTTGAGAAGTTAAAAAGTGTTTCGTTTATTCTTGTAAATTTTTCAACTGGAGCATTGATAACTGCTGCACTTCTTCATCTTTTGCCTGAAGCAATAAATAAAAATTTTAATTCAATCTATTCAGTTATTTTTGGTATATTTTTATTCTTTATTCTTGAAACCTATTTGAAATGGAGACATTGTCATAATATTGATTGTAAAGAACACACCTTTGTTCCACTGAATCTTTTAGGAGATTCTCTTCATAATTTTATAGATGGATCACTAATAGCTTCAACATTTCTTATAGATTTTAAACTTGGATTTATAACAACACTTAGTGTTATTCTTCATGAAGTGCCACAAGAACTCGGAGATTATGGTGTCTTAATTTATGGTGGTTTAAGTCCTAAAAAAGCATTAAGGTTAAATTTTCTTGTATCATTAACAGCGATTTTAGGTGGAATTTTTGGATATTTTATGTTAGTGAAATTTAAAAGCTTAATACCATTTATTGCGGGTTTAACTGCTGGAAATTTTCTTTATCTGTCTCTAACTGATTTGATACCAGAACTACACAAAAAAGTTTCATTAAAGGATAATTTAATAAAAACTCTATTTATTTTATCGGGAATTTTCCTTATGATTATTTTTAAAATTATTTTTGATTGATGATAAAGAAAATAATTTTGAAATCTCAAAACTAATTGCTGGTAATAAAGAAAGCGGAAGATATTCAAAGAATTTAAATTTTAAAGGAGATAGATAAAAAATTTTATCAAAAAATGGTATATAAATTATCAAAATTGTGATTAATAATGAAATAAGAACTGAATAGTTAAGGAATGGATTGTTAAAAAGTTTTCTAAGTTTTATTGGTTTAAATTCAGTTTTATTTGAATATGCTTTAAAGAGCTCTGAAAATAATAAAGTTAAAAGTGCAGTTGTTTGCGCTTCAATTAAAGTTCCACCATTATTTAAAATACTGATGAACGCAAAAATAGTTACAAATGTTTCAACAACAGCACTAAAAAGAACCCTAAACATATTATCACTGTCTAATATTTTATCCTTTACTTTTCTTGGTGGCATATTCATAATTCCCTCTTCTTCAGGTTCAACACCAAGAGCGAGTGCTGGAAATGCATCTGAAATTAAATTTATATATAGAAGATGGATTGGCTTAAATGGAATTGGAAGATTAAATAATGTCGCAGTAAGAATAATTAAAACCTCTCCAATATTACAACTTAAAAGAAACATTACAACTTTTTTAATATTTGAATATATTCTTCTTCCCTCTCTTATTGCAGTAACAATTGTTGCAAAATTATCATCTGTTAGAATAATATCCGATGCCTCTTTTGAAACATCTGTTCCAGTTATGCCCATAGCAATACCAACATCAGCTTTCTTCAGAGCAAGAGCATCATTTATTCCATCACCTGTTACAGCTACTTTTTCTCCTTTATTTTTCAAAGCTTCAACAAGTTTTAATTTTGTATGTGGTGAAACTCGAGCGAAAACATTTTTTTCATTAACTAAAACATCTAAAGCCACATTTTCATCTATTTCACTCTCTTCTATTGCCTCATCATCATCTTTAGATATATTTAGTCTTTTTGCGATACTTAATGCTGTTACTTTATGATCACCAGTTACCATTTTAACTTTAATTCCAGCTCTTTTTGCTTCTTCTATTGCCGAGAATACCTCTTCTCTTGGAGTATCTTCCATACCGACAAGCCCAAGAAACACTAAATCTTTTTCAATATCCTCTTTTTCGTCATCATTTTTAAGAACTTTATAAGCAACCCCTAAAACTCTTAAGCCTGATTTAGCCATCCTTTCATTTTTTTCAAGAACATCATCAATTATCTCTTCAATTGGTCTAACTTCAACCTCTTGAATGTAATAAGAGCAACTTTTTAAAAGAATTTCAGGCGCACCTTTACTGAAAGCATATTTATCATTACCATTGGTATTTATCGTTGTCATAATTTTTCTATCAGAATCAAAAGGTATTTCATCAATTCTTATAAATTCTTTTTCTACCTTTTCCTTAATAAATCCCTTATCAAGCGTAAAATGGAGAAGGGCAATTTCAGTTGGGTCTCCATAATTTTTTCCACCTTCTTGTATTCTTGCATCATTACATAAAGTCATAGCAAGATAGAAAAATTTTTCAGGTCCATATATATAATATTCAGATACTCTCAGTTCATTTTTAGTTAAAGTTCCTGTTTTATCAGTTAAAATTGTTGTTACAGAACCAAGAGTTTCTACAGAAGATAGATTTCTAACTATAGCTCTTTTTGATGCCATTGTCCTTACTCCAATTGCAAGAACAATTGTAACAACTGCTGGAAGTCCTTCTGGGACTGCTGCGACTGCGAGGGCAACTGCTGTCATAAAGGCATCTATAAATGCAATTCCTCTTGACATTGAAAGAATAAAAACAGCAATACACGCAATAAGAAAAATTATCCCCAAGGTTTTTCCAAGCTGGTCTAATTTAATTTCAAGTGGAGTTTTCTCTTCCTCCATCTCTCCAAGAGTTTTCCCAATTTTTCCAATTTCTGTATTAACACCTGTTGCAAAAACAGCTCCTTCTCCTCTTCCATACACTACTGTTGAACCAGAAAAAATTATATTTTTTCTACTATGTACTGGTAAATCATCTAAATCTATCTCCTTCTCATTTTTCTCAACAGGAAATGATTCACCAGTTAAAAAAGCTTCTTCGACTTTCAAGTTTTTCTGGCTTATTATTCTTAAATCAGCACCTATTTTATCTCCAGTTTCAAATATAATAATGTCTCCAGGGACAACCTCTCTTGTTGGAATTTGGACTATCATCCCATCTCTTCTTACTTTTGTTATTGGTGCTGCTATTTTTTTAAGTGCTTTTAAACTTTTTTCTGCGTTTATTTCCTGATATATTCCAATAAATGCATTTATTACAATAATTGCGATTATTGCAATTCCATCTATCCATTCAGAAAGAATTATTGATATGATTGCAGAAAAAATTAATATCAATACAAGTAAACTTTTTATCTGATTATAAATTCTTGTAAAAATTGATTTTGTTTTTTTCTCAGGTAATTCATTAAATCCATAAATTTTTAATCTATTTTCCGCTTCTTCTTTTGAAAGTCCTTTTTCTAAATCAACTTTTAACTTATCTAAAACTTCTTCTGTTGAAAGTTTCCAGATCTTTTCCAAGCATTAAAACCTCCACTTAAATTATTCTATCATAATTTTTTCATATATATATTTTTTACTAATTGAATAATGAAAATGAATATATTGCTTAAAGATATTTTAAATAACATTTTTTTTGTTATTATTAAACTGAGGATGACTATGTTAAAAGTTATTTTGATTTTGCTTTCATATTTGTATGGTTCGATACCTTTTGGATTAATTTTTGTTAAAAAGAAAAAAGGAATTGATATAAGGAAAGTTGGCAGTGGAAATATTGGTGCTACTAATGTTTCAAGAGTTGCTGGCCTATCAACAGCTATAATATCTGGAATTTTTGATCTATCTAAAGGACTTTTACCAGTTTTAATTGGGAGATATATCTTTCATTTCGATATTTATACAATTTTTTTGATGGGTTTTTTAGGAGTTATTGGTCATGATTTCTCTATTTTTTTAGGATTCAAAGGTGGGAAGGGAGTTTCTGCAAGTTTTGGATTTGTTATTGGTTTAAGTCCTGTTGTAGCCTTAATTGAACTTCTTATTTTTATTCCAGTTCTTGCTTTAACAAAATTTGTTTCACTTTCATTAATTGTCTCTTTTTTGTTTGCACCGTTTGTTTTCTTAATTTTCAAAAATTATGATTTAGCATTTTTGTCAATTTTTTTATCTCTTCTTGGAATTTATAAACATAAAGATAATATAAATAGATTAAGATATGGTATTGAATCAAAAATTGGTGAGAAGGTAGTTTTAAAAGAGACAAAAATTTTTGCATCAACTGTAGAAAATTTAGAAAAAATCAAAGAGATTCTTGAAAATGGTGGTATAGGCATCATTCCTACAGATACTATTTATGGTTTATGTGCAAATGGTTTAGATAAAAATTTAATAAAAAAGATTTACAAAATTAAAAAAAGAGATTATAACAAGCCACTTGTTTTGTTTGTAAAAAATAAAAGCGAGATAGAAAAGTATGCATATGTTGATGATTTAACAAAAAAAATAATTGATAGATTTATACCAGGCGAGATAACAATAGTATTAAAAAAGAAAGAAGGATGTCCAGAAGTTTCATTAAAAAAATTTGACACAATAGGTTTCAGAATCCCAAACAACAAATTTGTTATAGATATTCTTAATCTAATTGATTTTCCGCTTGCAACTACAAGTGCAAATATTTCAAAAGAGGAAACACCTCAAAATTTAGAGGGATTAAAAAAGATTTTTTATGGAGTTGTCGATTTTATTGTTGATGGAGGAGAATTAGGAAAAACTCCATCAACAGTTATTCAAGTCATTAATGGAAAAGTAGATATTTTAAGAGAAGGAAAGATAAAAAAGGAAGATATTTTTAAAACGATTTCTTAAATAGAAGGAGCTTAACTATGAAGATAGCAATTGGTTCTGACCATGCAGGTTATGAACTAAAAGAAAATTTAAAAAAATTTTTATGTAATGAATATGATATTTTAGATGTAGGAACAAACTCAACTGAGTCTGTTGACTATCCAGATTTTGCTAAAAAAGTTTGTGAACTAATCATAGAAAAAGATGCAGATTTTGGAATACTAATTTGTGGAACAGGAATTGGAATGTCAATAACTGCAAATAAATTTAAAGGTATTTATGCAGCATTATGCTATGATACAAATACAGCAAGTTTAGCAAGAACTCATAATAACGCAAATATTTTGTGTATAGGTGGAAGAACAACAAAAATTCAAGAAGCAGTTGAAATTGTTAATACTTTTTTAACATCCTCTTTTGAAGGAGGAAGACACGAAAGAAGGTATGAGAAGATAAAAAAAATCGAAAATATAAATTTTAAGGAGACAGAAAATGATTTGTGATATTTGTAAAAAAAGAGAAGCTGATTATACAGTTACAAAAATAATTAATGGTGAAAAAAGGGTTTTACATGTTTGTAAAAATTGTGCAATAGAGCAGGGATACTTAAAGGATCAATTCTCTTTATTCTCACCTTTCGACTCTTTTTTTCGAGATGAATTCTCAAAATTTTTTTCGACTCCAGAACCATCTATTTTAACAGATCAATTTACTGGTGAAGCTGAAGAGGTTATTTTAGAATCAGAAAATATTGCAAAAGAGTTAGGTGATGATGAAATAAAAACTGAGCATTTACTTCTTGCTCTTTTAAGAAAAGGTGATTTTATAAGAAATATCCTTTTTGAACTTGATGTTGATTTGAAAGAACTTGAATCAGAGGTTTTATCTTATATGAGAAAGAGAGAAACTGAAGCCGAAGAGATATCTCTTTCACCAAGAGTTAAAAGAGTTTTTGAATATGCCCAAAAAAATGCAAATGATTTAGGTTCTGAATATGTAGATTCTGAGCATATTTTATTGGGTCTTATAGATGAAGGTGAAGGCGTTGCTGGAAAAATTTTAAAACAAAAAGGTATAACAAAAGATAAGATACTCTCTTTTCTTGAAAAAAAGGAAAAAATTAAAAAAGAGAAAAAATATACAAAAACTCCAACTCTTGACAACTTCAGTAGAGATTTAACTAAACTTGCAAAAGAGGGAAAATTGGATCCAGTAATTGGAAGAGACAAAGAAATTTTAAGAACACTTAGAATTTTGTCAAGAAGAACAAAAAATAATCCTGTTCTTATTGGAGAGCCCGGAGTTGGGAAGACTGCAATTGTTGAAGGTATTGCTCAGAGAATAGTTCAAGGAAAAGTTCCAGAATCCTTGAAAGATAAAAGAGTTGTATCTCTTGATCTTTCAGCAATTATTGCTGGAACAAAATATAGAGGTGAATTTGAAGATAGATTAAAGAAGATAATTGATGAGATAAGAGACAGTGAGGGCGAGATTATTGTTTTTATAGATGAACTTCACATAGTTGTTGGTGCTGGTGGGGCAGAAGGAGCAGTTGATGCTTCAAACATTCTTAAACCAGCTTTAGCAAGAGGTGAGTTACAATGTATTGGTGCAACAACAATAAATGAATATAGAAAATATATTGAAAAAGATCCTGCTCTTGAGAGAAGATTTCAACCTGTACTAATTTCAGAACCAACAGTTGATGAAACAATAGAAATTTTAAAAGGTTTAAGGGATAAGTATGAAGCGTATCATAGAGTAAAAATTTCTGATGATGCTATTTATCAAGCAGCAGTTCTTTCAGAAAAATATATAACAGATAGATTTTTACCAGATAAAGCGATAGATTTAATTGATGAAGCAGCATCAAAAGTTAAATTTGAAGAGAAAAAAGAGCCAGATGAAATCAAAAAACTTGAAGAGGAGTTAAAAAAAGTTATAAGGGAAAAAGAGGTAAGCATAAAAGCAGAGGAGTATGAAAAAGCAGCTAAACTGAAAAAAGTTGAAGAAGATTTAAAGAAAAAAATTGAAGAAGAGAAAAAGAAAATAGAGATAGAAAAAGGTTCACCAGTTCCTGTAATAACAGGTGAAGATATTGCACAGATTGTATCTGAATGGACTGGAATACCAGTATCAAAGCTTGTTGAAGAAGAAATAAAAAAATTAAAAGATATGGAAAAGCATCTTCACAAAAGAATTGTAGGTCAAGATGAGGCAATAAAAGCAGTATCTGAAGCAATTAGAAGAGCAAGAGCAGGTCTTAAAGAGCCGAACAAACCAATAGGTTCATTTCTATTTCTTGGACCAACAGGAGTCGGTAAAACCGAACTTGCAAAAACACTTGCAGAATTTCTATTTGGTGATGAAAATGCAATGATAAGATTTGATATGAGTGAATATATGGAAAAACATACAGTATCAAGATTTATTGGAGCACCTCCTGGATATGTTGGTTATGAAGAAGGTGGCCAACTCACAGAAGCAGTTAGGAGAAGGCCATATTCTGTTATTCTTCTTGATGAGATAGAAAAAGCTCATCCAGATATTTTTAATATACTCCTTCAAATTCTTGATGAAGGAAGATTAACTGATTCAAAAGGGAGAGTTGTCGATTTTAAAAATACAATAATAATTATGACATCAAATCTTGGTAGTGAAATTTTACTTAAAGTTGACCCAGATGATAAAGAGAATTTTGAAAAAGCAAAAAATGAGATAATGGATCTTCTAAAATATAAATTTAGACCTGAATTTTTAAACAGAATTGACGAGATTATAGTTTTTCATAAGTTGACAAAAGATCAAATTAAAGATATAGTTAATTTGCTGATTGAAAGAGTTAGAAGAACCTTGAGAGCTCAGAAAATCGAACTCGAAATAAGTGATAGAGCAATTGAAAAAATTGCTGAAATTGGTTTTGACCCACTTTTTGGAGCAAGGCCTTTAAGAAGAACAATACAAAGAGAGATTGAGAATATGATAGCGAAAAAAATTTTAGATGGTGAGTTTAAAGAGAACGATAAGATTTTAATAGATTTTGAAAACGATAACTTTGTCTTTAAAAAGGAGGAAAAGAAGTGAGAGAACTTTTACTTTTTATCCAATTGATACTTTCAATAGTAGTAATTGTTAGTATAGTTTTTCAGACACCTAAAGGAGAAGGTCTTGGAGCTATATCAGGAGGTGCACACCTTTTTCATTTAACAAAAAAGAGAGATTTAATTTTAAATAGAATTGCAATGGTTGGTTCAATAGCATTTGGTGTCCTATCCTTGATTTTAACAATTTTGGAAGTATAATTATTTTTTATTGCCGGGATGGCGGAATTGGCAGACGCGTACGTTTGAGGTGCGTATGGAGAGATCCGTCCGGGTTCAACTCCCGGTCCCGGCACCAAAATTTTTTAAAACATTTATTGACGAAACAAAGAAAAAAATTTTAAAGAGCTTCTTTTATAAAATTATTAAGTTTTAAAAACCTTAAATTTTACATAAAAATTTATAATACAATTGATATAATAGATTTAAAAATGGAAATCAAATTAAAATGTTGTGAATGTGGAAGAATTTATGAGGAAGAGGAAAAAAGAATTTTTTGTGATTGTGGCGGTTTACTTCAATTAGAATTTTATCCAATTTTTGATATTGAAAAGATAAGGAAAAAAGAAAAAAATATATGGAGATATAGAGATTTAATTCCTTTAAAAAAAGATGAGAATACAGTTTCTCTAAAAGAGGGTTTTACACCACTGATTGATAAAAAAATAAATGGCTTTGAAATATTTTTAAAACTTGATTTTATTTTTCCAACAGGTTCATTTAAAGATAGAGGAGCAACAGTTTTAATAAGTAAAATAAAAGAACTTGGTATCAATAGAATTGTTGAAGATTCATCTGGAAATGCTGGTGCTGCAATTTCTGCATATTCAACTATCACAGATATAGATTGTGATATATTTGTACCTGAAAATTCATCACCAAATAAGATAAAACAGATCGAGTTTTATGGAGCAAATGTTCATAGAATTTCTGGTTCAAGAGAAAATGTTTTTGATGAAGCAAAAAAATTTTCAAAAAATTTTTATTATGCAAGCCATTTTATAAATTCATATTTTTTTCATGGAACAAAGACAGTAATATTTGAAATTTATGAAGATTTTGATTGTTCTCTTCCAGAAACTATTATTCTTCCAGTTGGAAGTGGCTCTTCAATTTTAGGTATCTATATTGGATTGAATGATTTAAAAAGAAGCAACCTAATAGAAAAATTTCCTAAATTAATTGGAGTTCAATCAGAAAATTGTGCACCAATTTATAGTGCTTTTGTTAAAAAGGAATACGATATTCCAAAAATTAAGAAAAAATATACAATAGCAGAAGGAATTTCTATCCAAAATCCTTTAAGAGGTAAAGAGATTTTGAAAGCAATATATGAGACAAACGGTGATGTTATAACTGTTTCAGATGAAGAGATATTGCTTTCACACAGAGAACTTGCAAAAAGTGGAATTTTTGTTGAACTAACCTCTGCCGCTTCTTTCGCTGGTGCTAAAAAATATATAAAATCACTAAAAGAAGATGAAAGAATAGTTGTAATTTTAACTGGCTCTGGTTTAAAATCACTATGATTTAATCATAATACCATCTAAATTTAAAAACAGATATAGCAAAACATACAATTAATATAAAAATAAGAACAATAAAATCTATTTTTAAACTCAAATTTGATTTTACCCATGATAAATCGCTATTGAGCCATATTCTTTTGAATAAATCAACAATATAAGTAAGAGGCAAAACTTTAGCAATATTCAACATAAACTTCGGAAAATTCTCTATTGGAAATGTTGCTCCTGATAAAAAAATCATAGGAAAATAGATTATGTTTGCTATTGCATTTGCTAATCTTATATTTTTCACCAAGCTTGCTATTAAAAATCCAATTGAAAAAATTGAGAGTGTTGAGATAATGAAAGCCAAAATAAAAAGAAAAATATTTCCATAGAACTTTAAGTCAAAAACAAATTTTCCTATTATTAAAAGAAGTAAAAAACCGATTATTGTTAAGACAGAATTAACAATAAGTTGAGAAAGTATTATATTATTCGATTTCATTGGTGTTGCCATAAATCTTTTTAATATCTTTTTATCTCTATATTCAACAAGAGTTATCGGCAAACTCATTATTCCATTAACAGATAAAATCACTCCAAGGTAGGATGGCACAAGAACATCGACAGATCCAAAACCTCCAAAAAATGGAGATGGTTCATTTCCATATATACCACCAAACATTAATATCATTAAAACTGAAAATGCTAAAGAAAAGAAAACAACAACAAACTCTCTTAAAATTAATTTGAAATCAATTTTTATTAGACTAATTAAGGTTTTCATTTTTTGCCTCCCTATATTCTCTTCCTGTAAATTTAAGGAATGTATCTTCAAGGTTTGGTTTTTTTGTTCTTAAATTTTTAAAATATATTTTATTCAAATATAGATAATCAACAACCTCTTTTAATAAATCCTCACCTCTACCATATATTGTTACTTCTCCATTTTTAAAACTAACTTTATTTACACCTTTTACCCTTTTTAATTCTTCAATATCAATGTCTTTTGTTTCAAAACTTATCATATCCTCAATTCCACTTTTTTCTATGAGTTTTTCCGGGGTATCCAATTCAACTATTTTACCTTTATCAATAATTGAAACTCTATCACATAAAAATTCAGCCTCTTCCATATAGTGTGTAGTTAAAAAAATTGTCTTTCCCTCATTTTTTAACTCTTTAACAATTTTCCACATATCTCTTCTTGCTTTTGGATCAAGCCCTGTTGTTATTTCATCAAGGAAAATTATTTCAGGATTTGAAATAAGAGCTAAAATTATTGATAATTTCTGTTTTTGTCCACCAGATAGTTTCATAACAAAAGCATTTTTAAAATCATAAAGCTCAAATCTTTTAAGTAAATCATTATAATTTAAAGGTTTTTTATAAAGGGATGTGAAGAGTTCACAAATTTCATAAACCTTTATTTTATCTTGATAATTCGTCTCTTGAAGTTGAATGCCAACCTTTTCATAAAATTTTTCTCTATCTGTTGATGGATTTAAATTCAAAACATTAATTATTCCTTTATCTGGTTTTCTTAGTCCCTCAATGCACTCAATAGTTGTTGTTTTGCCAGCACCATTTGGACCAACCATTCCAAAAATTTCACCTTCATTTACCTCAAAACTCACACCATCAACCGCCTTTATCTTTCCATAATTTTTTATTAAATTGTTAACTTCAATTACCTTCATAAAACCTCCAATTTTAATTAAAAAATTATATAACAGATTGAAAAAATTAACAAAGTTAATTAAAAAATTATAAAATAGATTGAAAAATATATAGGGTATCAACTCAAAGCAAGCCCCTCTATTTTGTCATTCCCGTGTAAATGGAAATCCAGTATTTATCAGTAATATAGATTCCTACTTACGCAGGAATGACTATTTTGATGATTTTTTCAACAATCTCATAGCACTTTCTTGACTTTATTATTATTTTTGATATAGATGAAAGTGTTATAATTTTTGTAGTTGTTTAATTCGGGGGAAAACTAAAAATATATTAAAATATATTAAAATATATTTTTCTGGAAGTTAAATATGAAAAAAAATTTTATGCTTATTATTTATCACATCAATAATTTTTTCCTTAACACCAAATATCATATTTACACCCTCTTCTATTAATAAGAATGAAATTTTATTATTCTTTATTATTTTGAAATAATGATATGACCAATCAAAAAATTATAAAAATATATTTTGAAAGCTATAATTTTACAAGAAATTATGCTATTATTTTTACAATAACAGAGGGGTTGACAAAAATAAAAAAAACTAATAAAATAGATGTACTATGAAAAACTTAGATATCAAATTATCAGAAAGACAAAAAGATTTGGTGAGTTTTTTGAAAGATTACTTTAAGGATAATAAGTTTATTACTCCAAACATTTTGTCTAATGAATTAGGAATAAATTTAGTAACTGCTTATGAACACCTTAGAAACCTTAAAGAAAAAGGAATTTTAGGTATAAAATTTTCAAAAGAAGAGGGCAAAGGAAGGCCTAAATATTTATATTATCTAACAAATGGAGGAAAAAAGTTTTTATCTAAGAATGAAAATATTTCTGAAATTGAAAAATTCATAAATGAATTCAACAAAGCAAAAGAAGAAGGGCAGCTTGATCTATTTATAAGTGAAAAATTGACTATTATAACAAAAAAAACTATTAAGCCACTTTTATTTACTGTTCTTGGATTTCTAATTCTTGTTACATTCTTCTCTAATATTAAGGAACTTGAGACATTAAAAGAATTTCTATTTCTATCCTCTTCTTCTGGAGTCTTATTTATAAGTTTTACATCGTATCTTTTTTATCTTCTTTCAAAATATGTTAATATCTTTAAACCATACAACAATCAATGGGAAGATATTAAATACAATCTAATATCATTAAATAAAAAAGAAAGAGAAGAGATAGTTAGAATGTTAATTGGTTATATTAATGGAGGTGAGTTAAATGAGTGTTAAAACTTCAGTTGCAGGTTATTTAGTGAAAAGGACTCTTACTTATGCGCATAAAGATCCTGAGAAAAATGTTGATAAAATTCTTGACTTTTTGAAAATGATCACACCAATAAAAATGTATAAAGATCAAATCGATTCTGTTAAAAAAAATATTCATAAAGATTCATATTGGACTTTATTAACCTCTGTCTTAAAAAATAGTGACTTAAAAATATTAAACACCTTAGGTTACAATTTTGTAGTTAATACACTTCTTATTGGTGTCCAGAAAAATAACGAAGCAGAAAAAAAATATGGAGTTCCAGGTCTCTTTACAATTTTAATCAGCCCTACTATGAGATGTAATTTAAAATGTGTTGGTTGTTATGCAGGTGAATATACAAGAAAGGATGATTTACCTCTTGAAGTTATTGATTCAATAATAACTCAAGGAAAAGAGTTAGGTACATATCTTTACACCATTCTTGGGGGAGAGCCATTTATAAGAGATGATCTATTTGAAATTTATAAAAAACATAAAGACTGTGCATTTCAAGTTTTCACAAATGGGACCCTAATTGATGAAGAAGTGGTTAAAAAGATAAAAGATTGTGCAAATGTTATGCCAGTTTTAAGTGTTGAAGGATTTGAAAAAGAGACTGATGAAAGAAGAGGAAAAGGTGTATATCAAAAATTAATGAATGCAATGGACTTACTTAGAGAAAACAAAATTCCATTTGGTTTTTCTGTAACATATACAAGACTCAATGCTGAAACAGTTACAGATGAAAAATTTCTTGATATGTTAATCAATAAAGGTGCAATATTTGGATGGTATTTCCTATATATGCCAGTTGGAAGAGAACCATCAACTGAACTTATGGCAACACCTGAACAGAGAAAAAAACTTGGAGAATTTACAAGATGGGCAAGAGAAAATAAACCAATATGGCCTATGGATTTCTGGAACGATGCCCCATATGTAACTGGTTGTATAGCAGGTGGAAGAAGATATGTCCATATTAACCATAAAGGCGAAGTTGAACCTTGTATATTCTTACATTTTTCTGGTGGAAATGTTAAAGATAAACCACTTGTCGAAATTTTAAAGTCACCTTTATTTACAACAATCAGAAAATTTCAACCATTCAACAAAAATCTTCTTATGCCTTGTGAGATTATTGATGAACCAAAAGTTTTTAGATATATTTATAAAAAAACTAAACCTCAAGCAACTGACCTTGATGCAGATTTGATTGCAACAGACGAAACCTTGATGAAAAATCTTGACGAATATTCAAAGAATATTAGTAAAATTTATAAAGATATATGGGAGAAAGAGCCAGTTTTTGAAAGATATAGAAATTATATAAAGGAAGTTATGGAGGAGAAGAAAAAAAGATTAAATCAGGAAGCGCTTGAAAAAAGGAAAAGATACGAAGAAATTTTAAAGAGAAAAGAAGAGAAAGAAGTAGCAGAAAAAATTAATTAGAGTCACCATATAGCTAATTAAGAGGAGTTTTTAACCTTAATGAATTTTTTTAAACCTGCCTCAAAAAGAGGCAGGTTTTTTTATTCTATAAGATTCACCAATTGATTGATAATTTAGAAAATTTTATTTACTATCTTTCTAATAAATTTTTTGCTTTCTCAATCCATTTTTTATCTGAGAGTAGAGCTCTTCCAATACCAACTGTGTCACAATATCCATTTTCAATCAAATAATTAGCAAAATCTGGAGTTTTTATTCCACCAGTTAAATTAACTGGAATGGTTACCAACTCTTTCAATCTTTTGCTGTAATCTTTGAAATAACCATCGTAACTCCATATCTCTTTTGGTCTACTACCAGAATAACCACCAGTTATATCAATCATATCAACCTTATAAGAAACCTCTTTTCCAATTAGTAAACCATCATCGACTGATAATCCATCATCATAGAATTTATATTGAGGTGGATTATCTGCAACTGGTAGTCTTACTGAAATTAAAATATCTCTTAAATTTGATTTCATCTCTTCTATTATTTCAAAAAGAATTCTTGCTCTATTAAGTGGACTACCACCATACTCATCTTTTCTCTTATTTATCATAGGTGATAAAAATTGATTAATAAGAAATCCGTGCCCTGCATGAATCTCAATCATATCATATCCTGCATCTCTTGCTCTTCTTCCAGCTTCTTTAAAGGAAATTACAATTTCTCTGATTTTTTCTTTTGGTAGATCCTCTTCATTTATTGATTTTAATGGTTTTCTTGAATCTTCTTCGTCTTCAAAGACAAAATCACTTTCATCTTTATTCATTAACATATTTTTGAGTTCTGGAATATTAAATAAATTTGCTCCAGCATGATTTATTTCAATTGCAATTTTTACATCATTGTTGTGCACCCTTTTCACTAATTCTTTATGCCCATCAATAAATTTATCATCTGATAAAAGCATCTGATTAGGCATTACCCTTGATTCTTTTGATGGAAAAGCATTTTCGGTAATGAGTAGACCCATTCCAAGTTTGGACATTTTTTCATAATAATTTAAAATTGTCTCATTAACAAAACCACCTTTTTCTTCGTTTCTAACAGCAAGAGGTGGCATAACAATTCTATTTTTTAGTGTCATATTCTTTATCGTTATCTCTTCAAAAAGTTTGCTCAATGTGCACCTCCTTTATTAAATTATATCAATTAAAATTTTTATGAACTAAATTAAAAAATATAACTTAGAGTCCTGATATATTTTTAGTTTTCAAAAACAGGCTGTCTACTTTTGTAAACCATTATGCATAAATTTGTAATTTAGAAAAATTCTTATATAATATGATAAGACTTATTTATTATAATCTCTTAAAAAGGAGGTTTATCAATGAAATTAACTACCAGAGAAATAACAATGGCGGGAATACTTGGTGCTATAACAATTGTTCTTGGGTTTACATATCTTGGTTATTTGCCCTTGCCTACCCCGGCTGGTGCAGCAACTTTAATGCATATTCCTGTTATTATTTCAGGAATAGTTCTTGGTGCAAAAATTGGTGCTCTTGTTGGAACAATTTTTGGTCTCTCAGCAATTTATTATTTTACATCTATTGCACCTATATGGGTTCTTTTTCCAGCAAGACCTTTAATTGGAGTTTTTGCAGCGTTATCTTTTAATTTTTTTTATAGATTTTTAGGAAAAGAGAAAGGGAAAAAATATATACTTTTCAGCGTTATTTTATCCCTGATTTTCTTTTTAATGGTTTTTTGGATATTTAGACATTATGAATTTAATATTATATTATCAATAGTTTTATCATTATGTATTGCGGTTTTGATTTTTTATTTTCTTATGAGAACAAATCCTCTTGTTGCATCTATGACATTTGCATCAATAATAGGTAGTATGACAAATACAGTTATTACACTTGGTCTTGGTGTTGTTTTTAATATTTCAAATATTCAACAAGCTATATATGTTGGTGCTGTGCAAGGAATACCTGAAGCGATACTTGCAGTTTTTGTTTGCGTACCTATTTCTATTTATTTAAGAAGATATGTAGTAGGAACAACTCAGAAGACTACTTAATAAGAAACTAATGCTTCTGGATTCCCAATCAAGTTGGGAATGACAGTAAAGACAAATGATAATTCTGGATTCCCAATCAAGTTAGGAATGACAGTAAACTAATCAAGTTGGGAATGACATTAAACCATTCAAATTGGAAATAACATTAAAGTTAAAAAATTACTTGATATCAAACCATCCACCAAAAATAGGGGTTTCAACTATCTTTCCATCTGGTGATATAGTTTTTTCAAATGTTTGAATAAAAGTTGAACCATATTCAGAAGTTTCTATAAAAGCAATATTTACTCTCTTTACCTCTTTTTTTAGATTTGCATCTAAAACATATGGAACTCTTGGATCCAATTGTGTCATATAAATTGAGTAGAGGTTCCACATCAATATATCGAGATTATCATCACTATAAACGACTTTATTTTTTAAAATATCTTTTGCTTCATCCCTTGTAATTAAATATGTATGAGATGGTAATCCACAGGATAATAATTCAATAATTTTATCCTTTTCCTCTTTTGAATATGGGCTATTTATCAAAAGTCTTTCCATAGTATGTTTAATAAGATAGAGTGATCTATTAACAGAACCTATAACGAGTGGGTGAAGGTTGTTTAAAAGATTATTCATTATCTCTTCCTTTTCTTTTATCCCTCTTGATTCTATAAAATCAAAAAAAGAGGTTAAATCTTGTATTGAAACTGGAAGAAGTTCGCCCTTAACTCCTTTTGGATTCAATGGCGATCTTGTTTGTGGATCGACAGGAGTTAACTCAGCCATTTTTCCCATAACAATTTCATCTGCTCCAAGAGCAAGAAGCGTACCTGCAGAATGAGCTCTATATGGAATCAAAACAGAAAATTTCTTGGTGAATTCTCTAATTATATTTACAATTTTTAAAGGCACTTCAAGAAATCCACCAGTTGTATGAAGGATTAAATCAATTTTTTCAACTTTGCCAATTCTTCTCAAATTATTATAAATAACCTCAACAGCATCTTGTGCAATTGTTGAATTTAAACCAAGAAAATATACCAAAACTTTTGATTTTCTATAATTCTCAATCTCTTTTATTAAATCTTTTTTGTCCATCATTCCTCCTCTTTGTATATTTTATAAATTGATTCTGGTTCTCTTAAATAAAGAGGTGATACTTTTTTATAATCTTCAAATTTTCCCTCTTTAAATTTATTAAGACCTATTATGCCAATATCACCAGCATCTATTTTTAAATATATCTTTTTATCTCTTTCAATTTTTTTATACAAATTAAATTCAGGAAAAATTAAAATTTCATCATATCTATCTAAATTTTCAATTTTATCTAATGAAATTTTTTTATTTTTATATAAAAACACCTCTTTTAAACCAGCATTAACTACGATACAGTAATCTTTCAAATCAATTGATTTCGAGATCACTTCAAATGTATTAATTGAAGATATTGGTAAATTATAAAGATAACCCAATGTTTTTATTATTGAGAAACCTATTCTTAAACCTGTGAAAGACCCCGGTCCACTTATTATTGAGGCAAACATAATTTTTTTAAAATCTAAGTTATAAGTTTTAAAGAGATAATCAATTGCATAATAGTGATCATTTTTTTGAGAGTAAGAATAATACCAGTTAACTTCTGCTACAATATTTTCATTTTTTAAAATTGCAATATTGTAAGGTTCAATACAGGTGTTTATTGCAAGGCTGTACATCTTTTTATAAATTCCTCTCCATTTAAAATAATATTAAAAATTCTATCTTCATTTACTATTTCTATATCTATTTTTATATTTTCAAAATCATTGAAACTATTTTCTAATTTATCTGCCCATTCAATACAAACCACTCCATTTTCTAAAAATTCAAAAAGACCTAAATTGTATATCTCCTCTCCATCCAATCTATATAAATCAATATGATACAATTTATATTTTCCTGAATATTCTGAAACTATAACAAATGATGGAGATTTAACATTTAAATCAATATCTAATCCCTTTGCAATACCTTTTATTAAAGTTGTTTTACCTGCTCCAAGTTCTCCAGATATCAATAATAAATTACCAGGTAAAAGAGATTCCCCAATTTTTTTACCAAGATCGAAAGTTTCATCACTATTTTTTGTCTTTATCTTTACTCTTTTTTGTTTCACCAAATTTTTTATAATCAATTGCGAGTTTATAAAGAGATTCATTAACTTTTTTATCAATCTCTTCTATTGGAAGACCTGTTAAAATTTCTAAACCCTCATCAATTGTTTTTATTGCATAGATATGAAATTTCCCATCTTTAACAGCATCGATAACCTCTTTTTTAAGCATGAGGTCCTTTTTATTCTGGAAAGGAATTATCACTCCCTGTTTTCCATTAAGACCATTTATTTTACAGGTCTCGAAAAATCCTTCTATCTTTCTGTTAACACCACCAATTGGCTGAATCTCTCCTTTTTGATTAACCGAACCCGTAACTGCATAATATTGTTTTATTGGAATATTCGCAATGCTTGAAATTAATGCATATAATTCTGCACTCGATGCACTATCTCCCTCTACTTCTTCATAGGATTGTTCAAAAGTGAGAGTTGCCGAAAGTGAAAGTGGCTTGTCTTTCGCATATCTTTCTCCGAGAAAACCTGAAAGAATCATAACTCCTTTGTCATGTATCCTTCCTGATAATTTAACCTCTCTTTCTATATTAACTACTCCTTTAGCTCCCATTGAAATATTTGCTGTAATTTTTGTAGGTCTTCCAAATTCAAAATCTCCTAAGGAGATTATTGCAAGTCCATTAATTTGCCCAACTTTTTCTCCATCAACATCAATCAAAATTGTTCCATCTTTTATCAATTCGAGTATCTTTTTTTCTATCAAATTTGATCTATACTCCTTCTCTTCTATCGCCTTGGTTATATGTTTTTCATCTATATAATTACTATTTTCTTTATCTGCCCAATAATTTGCCTCTGTTATCAAATCACCTATAACTTGAAATCTTGTTGTGACTTTATTTTGATTCTCGACAACTCTTGATCCATAATCAATTACTTCACTTACAGCATCAACTGTTAGATGTTTTAGATTTGATTTTTTTACAAAACTACTAATAAAATTTATATATTTTTGCATATTTTCTTCATTTCTATCCATCTCTGTATCAAAATCTGCCTTAACTCTAAAAAGTTTTTTAAAATCATCATCATTGTAATAAAGAAGATAATATATATATGGAGTTCCAATTAGTATGACCTTTAAATCAATTGGAATAGGTTCTGGTTTGATAGAAACCGTTGGAACAACTTTTAACTGTTCAAGTGGATTCTCGATTATTGATTCCTTGTTTTTTAGTGTCCTTTTTAAAGTATCCCATGAAAATTGATTTGTTAATAAATCAAAAGCATTTATTATCAAATACCCACCATTTGCTCTATGAATAGACCCAGGTTTTATTAAGTTAAAATTTGTTACCATAAAACCCATTTTTGTTTCATAATCAATTCCACCAAAAAGGTTGTAATATGTTGGATTTATTTCATAGACAACAGGAGCACCCTTTGTTTTAGAGTTATCAACAAAAACATTTATTTTATATCTTTTTAAAAATTCATTTATCTCTTCTGGTTGTTTTGGTTCTCTGAAAAAAGAGAGATTTTCAATTATATCATCTTTTAGGGATTCGAGATACTCACTTACTTCAGGAACATCTTCATATTTTGAAATCAAATCTTTGAGAAGATGACCAATAGAAAAAACTGCAACTTCATTATCAAGATCTTTTAATGCTTCAAATGTTCTTTTATCAATTTTTTTTAACTTTGAAACAACTTCATTGATCTCTTCAAGAAGTTTTTCACCCTCTTCTTGAATTCTTTTCTGTACTTCAGGAGGAAGTTTAGCAAAATCTTCAGGTTTTATAGGTTGACCATTCTGTAAAGGTATCGTCAAGACACCAGTTGGTGCAAATTGAATAAGAAATCCCTTCTCTTTTGCTGTTGCATCGACTTGTTCAAGTAATTTTTCTTTTTCAATCTGGAATTTTTTAACTACTTCATTTCTTCTTTTTTCATAATCTTCTGCTTCAAATGCCTTTGGTATTGTTTTTATGATGGTCGATATTAGTTCATCCATATCTTTTGCAAAGAAATCTCCTCTTCCAGCTGGAAATTTAATTAAATTTGGTCTATCAGGATCTTTGAAATTATAAACATAAATTATATCATCTGGGGTTTCTTCATTTTTAGCCTTTTCCTCAACTATTTTTCTGATTGAAGTTGTTCTACCAGAACCAGGGACACCTGATACATATAAATTATATCCATCAACCTTTATATCAAGAGCAAAATTAATCGAGTTTAAAGCTCTATCTTGTCCTATAAGATATTCAATTGGCCGTAACTCTTCGGTTGTTTTAAATTTAAACATACTTTTATCACAACATTTATAAAGTTCTTTAAAATTTAATTCTGAATTTTTTTCCATATTACTCCTCCAAATAATTTATAGATACTCCAAGTGCTCCAGGTCCAGAATGAACACCAAGAGCATTGCCAACAATTTTAGTAAAATGATATTTTGGATTTACTTTTGATAATATACTATTTTTTAACTCTTCTAACTCTTTTTTTGCGTCAAGATGTACAAATGCAAGTTCAAACTTTCCTTTGGTATCTTTTATATTTTCAGTAACTATTCTATTCAATTCTTTTATTGAATTATTTCTTCCTCTAACGATCTTATAAATTTTTGGAACAGCTTCTTTCATATGAAGGATTGGTTTGATATCTAAAATATTGAGTACTAAGCCTTTTACATCATTAACCCTTCCTCCTTTATAAACATATTCAAGAGTATTGAGGGTAAAAAATAGCTGAACTTTTGAAACAATTTTGTTAAATTTAGATAAAATTTCTTTTTTTGGTATTCCATTTTCAATTAAATCAATAATGTTCTTAACAACAAACCCATAACCAACAGATATGTTTTCAGAATCAAGAACATCAATTTTATCTGTATTAATTTCTTCTTTTGCAATTTTAGCGCTATTGAAGGTACCAGAACTCTTGCTTGTAATATGAATTGATATTATCTCATCGCCCTTTTCAATTATATCTTTATATGCATTGATAAAATCCTGAATAGGAGGTTGAGATGTTGTAATATTTTTTTCTTTTTTTAATAATTCAACAAACTCTTCACTTTTGATATCGACACCATCCCTATAAAACTTATCTTTAACTTTAAAATATAAAGGGATGACTTTAATATCTTTTTCTTTAAAATACTCATCTGGTAAATCACACGATGAGTCAACTACAATTTTTATCATTTTTTACTCCAATGAGATGATATAATAATATAGAGGTTGCCCTCCATAATAAACTTCAATATCACAATTTGGAAAAATTTCTATTAATTTATCTTTAAATTCTAATGCTCTTTTTTCTTCAATCTCTTCACCATAATAGATCGTTATCAATGTTCCATCTTCGATTTCTAAATTTTTAAGATTAATAATTGCTGCATCTTCTGGAGATTCCTTGCTATTGAATATTTTATCATCATAAATTGATATATAATCGCCTTTTTTTATTGAAGCTCCATTAAATTTTGTGTCTCTTATAGATTTTGTAACTTCAATTGTTCTTACATTTTTAATTATATTTTCTAAATCCTTTACCATATCATCAATTGATAAATTCCTATCAACCATAGATAATGAAGATATACATTCTGGGATTGATTTAGTTGGAATGACCTCTACTTTTTTCTGAGTTAACTCTTTTGTTTGAAGAGCTGAAAATATTACATTCGAGTTATTTGGGAAAATAATAACATTTTTGGAATTTATTTTTTCAATAGCATCGAGTATATCTTTTGTTGAAGGGTTGAATGTTTGTCCCCCATCAACTATTTCATCCACACCTATACTTTTTAATATTTTATTGAAACCCTCACCTCTTGAAACTGAAATAAAGCCGATATCTTTTTCTTTTAGAGATAGTTGATCAACTTCATACTGCATATTTTCTATATTAACTTTTATTAAAGTGCCTTTATCTGAAAAGTAATCTATAACTTTTATGAAATCATCTGTATGAAAGTGAACTTTTATCAAATTCTCCTCTTTTCCAACAATCAATGAATCTCCATTTAAATTAATATCTTTGATGAGATTTTGTTCATCACAATCTGCTTTTAAAAGAACAACAACATCATAAGGATAAGTTAATTTTTGATATAATTTTGCTTCATGAATTTCAATTTTTTCCATCTCAACCTCTTTCTTTGTTATTGCTTTAAAACCACCTTCCATAAAAATTAGAAATCCCAAACCACCTGCATCAACAACTCCTGCTTCTTTTAAAACACTTAACATATCTGGAGTTTTTTTTAAAGTTTCTCTTGCGTCTTTTAAAGCGTTAAAATATGCTTCTTCAAAAATTTTTCCATTTTTTGTCTCTTCATAAAATGATTTTGCAAATGATTTCGAAACTGTCAAGATCGTCCCTTCAACAGGTCTTATGACTGCTTTATACGCCTTTGAAACTCCTTCAATCAAACTTAAAGCAAACTCTTTTGGTGTAATTGATTCTTTATCCTTTAAAACTGTGTTCATTCCTTTAAAAATTTGAGACATTATAACACCAGAATTTCCTCTTGCTCCCATCAAACTTCCTTTTGTTATTGCCTCAATTACATCACCAATTTTTTTTGGCTCAATTTTTTTTATCTCTTCCCAGCTTGTCTGAAGCGTCATTAACATATTGGTACCTGTATCTCCATCTGGAACTGGAAATACATTTAATTTATTGATATCCTCTTTTCTTCTTTCTACCTCTTTTAATCCAAGATAAAAGAAGTTGATGAGGAAATCTTTATCTAAAGAATCCAAATTTATTCCTCCTTAATTCCTTCAACAATAACACTTATTTCTGGTTTAATACCAACCATTTTTTCAAATGAATATTCTGTTTGATCTATTAAATTATGTACTACCTCTTTTACATTAATTCCTTTAGATAATATCACATGAAATGTTATCAAAATTCTATTTCCTTTAAATGTAACCTCTACCCCTCTTGAGGCTTCACTCCATCCTAAAACTTTTTGTACTCTTTGAACTACATTTACTGGTGCTAAACCAACAATACCATAGCATCTCATTGCTGAAAGAATTGCTATGTCTTTGATACTCTTCTCATGAATAAAACTTTTTCCTTTCATTTTAAACAATTATACCATTTTTAAAAAAGTAAAAAATAATTAATTTTATATAATTAAGATATGAAAAATAGGAATTTGTTACAGATAATTATGGGGATAGTTTTAATTTTCGTTTCTATCACTCTATCATTTATATATGTTGGCATTTTGATTGATAGATTATTAAAAACCACACCCATCTTTCTTATAATTTTTGCAATAATTTCTATTTTTTTGTCATTATATATAATATATATTTATAATATTAAAAATTCTTAAAATATATTTATTATTTCAAATTTTAAAGTATAATTAAGAAAAATTGGAGGTGAAAGATGGTTGGATGGATTATTCTTATAGTAGTTATTGTAGTAGCTTTATGGTTCGTTGGAACGTACAATATGTTTGTTACTCTAAGAAATAGAGTCAAAAATGCATGGGCTCAAATTGATGTTCAACTTAAAAGAAGATATGATTTGATTCCCAATCTTGTTGAGACTGTTAAGGGATATGCAAAACATGAAAGAGAAGTTTTTGAAAAGGTTACTGAATTAAGAACAAAAGCAATGAGTGCTTCAGGGCCAAAAGAAGTTGGTGAGGCAAATAATATGTTAACTGGTGCCTTAAAAACACTATTTGCAGTAGCAGAAGCATATCCTGAACTTAAGGCAAATGAAAATTTTTTAAAACTTCAGGAGGAGTTAACAAATACTGAAAATAAAATTGCTTTTTCCCGTCAATTCTATAATGATATAGTTATGAGATATAATATGGCACAAGAAAAAATCCCAGCAGCGCTTGTTGCAAGAGTAATGGGACTTACTCCTTCTGAATATTATCCAGTACCAGAAGAAGAGAGAGGTAATGTTAAAGTAAGTTTTTAAAAAATGAAAAAGACACTTTATGAATTAATTTCTGAAAATAAAAGAAAAACCTTTCTTTTTTTAATAATATTTTCTATAATACTTTTTTTGATTGGATTTGTTATAGCATATCTATTTGAATGGGGAATGACAGGAATAATATTGATAGCTGTCATTCTTATTATTTACAACATAATCACCTATTATAATTCTGATAAAATTGCTTTAATGTCAGTTGGAGCAAGACTAGCAAAAGAAGAGGAATTCCAAGTTTTACATAATGTTGTTGAAGAAGTATCAATTGCCGCGGGAATACCAAAACCAAAAGTTTATGTTATGTATGAAAATCAACCAAATGCTTTTGCTACAGGAAGAAATCCACAAAATGCATCTATCTGCGTTACAACTGGTCTTCTGCAGATGATGAATAGATCTGAACTTCAAGGTGTTGTTGCTCATGAAATGTCTCACATAAAAAATTATGATATCTTATTAATGACTGTAATCGGAATAGTTGTCGGTTTAATAGTTTTACTTAGAGATATTCTTTTAAGAGGCATGTGGTTTGGTGCAGGAAGAAGAGATAGAGATAGGAGTAATTCGAGCGCTATATTAATGATAATAGGATTAATTTTAGCAATAATTTCACCAATACTTGTTGCTTTGATTCGTGCTGCTATATCAAGACAAAGAGAGTATCTTGCTGACGCTGACGGTGCTTATGTTGTTAGAAATCCTTATGGACTTGCTTCTGCTTTAGAAAAAATTGGAGGATATAGTAAGCCAATGAAGGTTGCATCTGATGCAACTGCACATCTATTTATTTCAAGTCCTTTTATAGGCCAAAAATATTTTTCAACACATCCCCCTATAGAGGATAGAATTAAAAGGTTAAAAAGTTTAGCATTTTAAGGAGGTATTATGAGGGATGAGTTAAGATGGATTATGGATGAAGCCAAGAAAAAGGGGGTTTCTTATGGTGATATTAGGTTATTAGAGGATGAAATAGAAACAATAGACACTGAAAATGGAAATGTTCAAGGAATTGGGAAAACTTTCTCAAAAGGTTTTGGAATAAGAGTAATAGTTAATGGAGCTTGGGGTTTTTCATCTTCTTCAAAAGTTGATAAAAATGAGATGGAAAAGGTTCTTGATGAGGCGATAAATATAGCAAAGGCATCTAATAAGATAAAGAAAGAGGATGTTATTTTATCAGAGACAGAAATCTATGAAGATGAATTTACACCAGATATAAAAATAGATCCTTTTACAGTTGGTTTAGATAAAAAACTAAATATTCTTTATGAAGTAGACAAAATTATGTCTAAATATAATCCAGTTAAAATAAGAAGAGGGAGTTTATTTTTTAATAAACAAAAGAAATATTTTGTTTCAACTGAAGGCTCTTTTATAGTTCAAGACAGAATTGTTTCTGGCGGTGGAATTGAAGCTTATGCTATAAGTGATAGTGGTGAAGTTCAAAAAAGAAGTTATCCAACATCATTTGGTGGAGATTATTCTATTTCTGGATGGGAGTTTATTGAAAATCTAAAACTTGTTGAAAATAGTGATAGAGTAGCAAAACAAAGTGTTGAAATTTTGTCAGCAAAACCCTGTCCTCAAGGAAATATGGATATTGTTATAAGCAGTAATCAGATGGCACTTCAAATTCATGAATCAATAGGTCACCCTACTGAACTTGATAGAGTTTTTGGAATGGAAGCATCCTTTGCAGGTACATCATTTTTAACTCCAGAAAAACTGAATAATTTTAAGTTAGGATCAAAAATAGTTAATATTACAGCAGATGCGACAATTCCACATGCATTAGGTGGTTTTGGATATGATGATGAAGGAGTGAAAGCTCAAAGAGTTTATCTTGTTAAAGATGGTGATTTTATTGGTTATCTTACATCAAGAGAAACTGCTCATAAAGTTGGATTAAAACCAACTGGAGCAATGAGAGCAGATGGTTGGAATAGAATCCCAATTATTAGAATGACCTCAATAAATTTAGAGCCAGGAGATATGACATTTGAAGATTTAATTTCTGGTGTTAAAGATGGAATATATGTAGAAACTAATAAAAGCTGGTCAATTGATGATAAGAGATTGAATTTCCAATTTGGTTGTGAAATTGGATGGGAAATAAAAGATGGAAAGTTGGGAGATATGATAAAAAATCCCACATATACAGGAATAACTTACGAGTTCTGGAGATCCTGTGATGGTATTGGAAATAGAGATTTATGGCATGTTTGGGGTCTTCCAAATTGTGGTAAGGGAGAGCCTCAACAAGTTATGCAGGTTTCACATGGAGCTGCACCTGCAAGATTCAGAAATATAAGAGTAGGGGTGACAAGATGAGAGGAAAAGATGAAATTTTAAATGTTTTAAAAAAGGGACTTGATTTTAGTAAAGGTGACGAAACAGAACTTCTCTATCTTGGAAGAGAATCATCTTTAACAAGATATGCTAATTCATATATTCACCAGAATGTTAAAGAGAGTAATTCACTGATAAGAGTGAGAGTTATAAAAGATAAAAAGATAGGTTTCGTTGAGACAAATAACTTGACAATAGAAGGATTACAAAAAGCTGTACAAGATGCAGAAGAAATATTAAATTTTACAAAAGAGGACGAAGCTTTTGTAAAACTACCTGAAAAAGAAGAAGCAAAAGAGATAAAAACTTTCTTTGAAGAGAATTTAAAAGTAACACCAGAAGATATGGCTACAAAAGTTAAAAATGTTATTCAAAAAGCATCTCAAAAATCTTTAGACGCTGCTGGTGCTTTATCTCTTGATTTAGAGGAATATGCCGTGGTTAATTCAAGAGGAATAGAAGCATATCAACCCTATTCATCAATCACATTGACAACTGTAATGATGGGTGATGATTCTTCAGGATATGCTGATAGATTCAGTATGAAATTCAATGATATAAACGAAAATGAACTTGCAGATGAGGCGATTGAAAAAGCTTTAAGAGGTAAAAATCCTAAAGATTGTGAACCTGGAAAATATGAAGTTATTCTTTCACCATATGCTGTTGAAGATATTTTATTTTTCTTTTCCTATTTAGGTTTTGGAGCAAAAAATTTTCATCAAGATATAAGTTTTATGAGTGGAAAACTCAACGAAAAAGTGTTTTGTGAAGATGTAACTATCTGGGATGATGGTCTTGATCCTGAAGGAGCACCAGTTGTTTTTGATTTCGAAGGAGTTCCTAAGAAAAAAGTCACTATTATTGAGAATGGAGTTGCAAAAGCTGTTGTTTATGATTCATATTATGCTAATAAATTTGGAAAAGAAAATACAGGACACGCTCTTCCACAGCCAAGCCCTATTGGCCCATTTCCTTTTAACATATTTATGAAAGAGGGAAAGAGTAACCTTAATGATATGATCAAAAATGTAAAAAGAGGAGTTTTTATTACAAGATTTCATTACACAAATCCACTTGATTACAAAAGAGTAATAATAACTGGAATGACAAGAGATGGAACATTTCTAATTGAAGATGGAAAATTAAGTTATCCTGTTAAAAATTTAAGATTCACACAGAATATGGTTGAGCTTATGTGTAATATAATCGAGATTTCTAAAGAGAGAAAACTTCAGAAGGGCGAAGCTCATGTTAGTGTTGTTCCCTATATAAGAGCAAGAGATTTCAATTTTACAGGTAAAACCGAATTCTAATTTTTTAAAAATTAAAAAAATTAAAAGAAGATTTTAAGTAGATTTCAAACTTTAAAAAATTAAATTAGATTTGAAGTCAGAGAGATGAAATTAGGTTTAAAAATTTAGAAGTTTAAAGCAGATTTAAAACTTAAAAAGTTAGACTTGATTTAAACTTTGAAAAGTTTAAAGTAGATTTAAATCAAAAAAAGTTAGAGGGTGCTTTAGGAACCCTCTTTAATATTGAATATAAAAGAAATTCTTGCATAATAAGAATTTCGGTAAATATCATGAAGAGCGAATTTATATTATATGGAGTGAGGTTTCATTTTGTTATTATCAATACTTTTGTTATTGCTGTATATGTTTTCCTTCCAAATTTGAAAACAATTTCATCTTTCTTTGAAATGGTTTCCTTGTTAAAGAAATCATCTATCTTCTGAAATACAAGGTCAAAATCCCTCTTTAACTCCCAACTCCTTTCGATATCTTTTTTATCTAAAAGGACAACAAATAATCGATTATCGGCACCAAATCTTTGAGCTCCTTGATTCTCATACAGCCAAACTGCCAATTTGTAAGGATTCTTTATAGCATCAGTTGGACTATATTCACGCGGAAGATAGGTTATCTTTAAATCAAAAGGTTGTCCTTATTTTCATAATAAACTCCAATAAATATTTTGTATAAAATTTCCTGCATAAAAGAAATTGCTAAAGGAAATTTAGTGAAATTTTTGGTTCCTCTTTTATCTACTATTATAAGCTACTTAAAGCAAATCATTTATAAGCACTAACACTCACTTTTGCTGCATTTTCCTTGGTTAATAAGTTCCTCGCCAAGGTTATAAGTTTATCTCTTTGTACCTTACTAATGCTATCTATCATTCCTCCAAAATCATTATACATCAAAGTAGGGTTGCTAAAGAAAAAATTAAGGAGACCTTGCTCTCCTTCTTCTTTCGTTTTTAATATTTCAAGTATTTTGATCTTCTTTACTACCTCTAACTCTTCTTCATTTATATCAAAATTTTTTAGAAGTTACCATAGATTTTTATCAATTTCTTGGGCACTTTCAAAAGATATAGCTCCAAAGTAAAGGAAAAACCCGCCGCCAGTTTTTGTCCACTCCAATTGTGAACCCACAGTGTATGTAAATTTACTAAATTTCTTTCCCCATAATCTGGAGATGGGGTAATTTCCAAGAATAACCTTTAAAATCTCCCATTCAGGATCATAATGAGGGATTTTAAATCCATAAACCATTTCTACATTTTTCATTCCTTTTCTCTTAATAAAAAGTTCTTTTCTCTTATCGTGTTGAACTAAAAGTAGAGAAGGTTCCTCGCCTATCAATGGAATATCGATAGTTTTAATAAGTTGTGCTATCTCATTCTCTTGTATATCTCCATAAGTTATAATAAAGCTATTTTCAGAATGGTAATATTTTCGATGCCTAATAACAAGATCTTCTTTTGTAATTGATTGAATATCCTTCTCGGTTCCTAAGCTCGTCATAAATTGCCAATTAAATATCAAATTCTTTGTCCATTCATGAGCCAACCCTCATGGGGTAAAGTCGGATTCCTGAATTACCGCTGTTATTATTTTATCTTTTTTTTCTTTTTCCAATTTAACTTTATTGAACTTTGGATTAAAAATTAAAGAAAGGAATATACTTAAAATTTCTGTAAAATCTTCTTTTGCTGATGTAAAGAAAAATATAGTATATTCAGGCAGTGTCATTCCTTCAAGTTGAACTCCATATTTTGCAACTTGATTATTTGGTGTAGGATAGCATTCATTGCCTAAAAATATAGCGTGTTCAAGAAAGTGAGTAATTCCCCTTTTCCCTATCTTTTCATTTCTCCATTCTGCTTTAATTCCAATTATTGCATGTGCAAGAGCCTTCGATCTCTCCAATATAACTAACTGCTTTATATTTTATCTCCTTAGTAATTTAATGGTTTATAAATTCAAGGTATATAAATATAAATTTATAAACTTCTATTATTGTGGCATATTTCTTTATTATTTCTAATAGAAATACTATTATTTTCACCTCAAATCTAATTATAACAAAATTAATAAAAG
>ERZ795045.563-NODE-563-length-46953-cov-5.940573_pt1 | contig 46953 bp, 39 predicted proteins | sample MGYA00375129_ERZ795045 | MGnify/ENA primary metagenome ERZ795045 (study PRJEB30174, sample SAMN05720166) | activated sludge metagenome | isolation source: anaerobic digester from wastewater treatment plant | place: Japan | collected 2015-05-15 ...
CAGCCGGAGGTTCGTGCTCCTCGGTGTCCTGTTCGCTGCGGCATCCGGCGCCGTCCTCGCGAGGTTCCTGAACCCCGTGGGCCTCGGGGGAAGCCGGGTCGCACGAGCGGGTTTCGGCGTCTTGAGGCCACCCGGTTCCGTCCCCGGCGGGGGGTTCGAACTGAGGTGCGTCGGGTGCGGGCTGTGCATGACGGTCTGCCCCACCAACATCCTGAGGCCTTCTGGCGCCTTGGCGGGTGCAGGCGCGGCGTTCAGCCCGACCGTGGACTTCTCGTCCGGGCCGTGCGACACCTCATGCACCAGCTGCACGCAGGTATGCCCGACGGGCGCCATACGACCCCTGTCGCCGGCCGAGAAGAAGACCGTGAAGGTGGGCACCGCCCGTATCGACACGACGACCTGTATCGCGTGGGCATCCGCGAAGGCGTGCCTCGTGTGCGACGAAGTATGCCCCGTAGGTGCCGTGGAGTTGAGGCGGGAGCCTCATGCGGCCCTCGCGGTGCCCGTGGTCAGGGAGGATCTGTGCATCGGGTGCGGGTATTGCGAGCATCACTGCCCGGTGAGGCCTGAGAGGGCGATCGTGGTGACGGCGGATGGCGCGGGGCTCAGGGTCGAGGGACTCGGCTTGGGGGGTGCGGAGAAGAAGGTGGATGGGGGCATCGGGGGTCAGGGCGGGGACGAAGCGCTTCCCGGCGGCAAGCTCTTGCCGCCTGGGTTCTCGGACTGATGGGAAGCCCGGCCCCGTATCGGCGGCGTCCTGGGGGGACGGCGGGGTCATACGGGTCAGGTCGCCCTTGCAGGGGGGTTCGGCAAAGGACCGGTTCGCCGGTCGTGAGGCCCGGTGCGCCACCTGTGTGCCGGGGACACGACACGCACCGGTTACGGTTGACCGCTTCGGTAACGATTCGCTAACGACCGGCACCGGACGGGGAGGCTATGGGAACGTTCACTGAGGATCGGAAGGGGAAGTGGGCTCGATGCGTCCTGGCCGTCATGGTCGCAGTGACGGTCGTGGGGTCCGGGTGCGCGAGGAAGGTCGTGGTCGTGAACTACCTCGGGTCTCCCGCGCTGGCGCCCGGGACCGATCCGGCGATGAACACGGCGGGTTTCTGGATAGACAGGTGCGACGCGGTGGACGAGGTGATCATGGATGCTCGTTCCATCGCCCTGTTCAACGAGCAGACCCGGCAGCGTACCCGGGCGGTGACCGACGTGACGAGGCTCTCGGACAAGAGGTCGGGAAAGGCCCTCAGGGACTCGCTGGAGCGCATGTACGCATCGATCCTCCTCAGGGGGTACGTCGATGCGGACGGCAAGAAGGCCTTGGGCATGCTCGAGGAGATCAAGGGGAACATGGCCCTCGACTCGATCCCCGAGACCGTGGACGTCAGGTGGGCCTTGGTCGCCCGGTTCACCGACCAGAGGCTCCTGCCCACCACTGATGCGTTGTACAAGGATGCGTCGGACAGATCCATAGACCGCCTCCAGAACAACACCCTCGACCTCGCAAGCGAGGTGGCCGTGTGTCACGAGAGCAAAGACGGCGGGTGGACGTACGTCATCGGGCCTTACAGCGAAGGGTGGGTGAGGAGCTCGGACATCGCGGTGTGCGAGAGGGGCCTCATCGAGCGCTACCGCGCGTGGGAGCCCTTCGTCGTGACTCTCCAGCCCAAGACGGACCTCTTCCTCGACCCCATGCTCAGGCGAAGGGCGGCATGGGTGCAGATGGGGACGAGGCTCCCCCTCCTCGAGCGCGTAAACGGAGAGGTCTCCAAGGTCCTCGTGCCCGTTCGCGGTCAGGACGGCACGTGCGTCTTCGACGCGGCGTACGTGGCGACGAGGGACACAAGCGAGGGATACCTGCCCTACACGCCGAGAAACGCCCTCGTCCAGGCCTTCAGGCTCCTCAACGCCCCGTACGGGTGGGGGGGCATGTACGGTGAACAGGACTGCTCCCGGCTCGTTCAGCAGGTCTTCGCGACCTTCGGGATCCTCATGCCCAGGAACTCGTCCCAGCAGGCAAGGGTGGGCAAGGTGATCGCCGACCTCTCGGGGGAGGCCGATCCTGCTCAGAGACGGGCTGCGATCACCCAGCTCGCAACCCCGGGCATAACCACGCTGCAGTTCCCTGGCCACATCATGCTCTACATCGGGCACGTCTCGGGCATCCCCTACGCCATCCACGACCTCCACGCGTACACGGAAAAGGTCGACGGCGAGGAGAGGACCATAGCGCTCGCGCGGGTGTGCGTGACGAGCCTCGATCTCGGCGGGACCTCCTCCAGGGGGTCGTTCCTCATGCGCATCGCGAACGTGCGGGAAATCGCGCTTGAAGGTCTCACGCCCTGACGCGGCCCGTGTCGTCGTTGCCCGCCCACCACCTTGTTTTCATGGTGGACGCGCTCGATGGGTTCATGCAGTGGCGCATGCGCCGTCCAGTTCCCGGCAGGGCTTGAACCTGCTTTTCCCCCGGCAATTTTCACATGTTCAGGCAGCCCGAAAGGACCTCGGCGGCGACAACGTTTCCGTCCACGGTCAAGAAATGAGATTTCATTTCACATTGATGCTTGCTATAATACATTGACGCCTGCATGCCGTCTGGCTCGGCCGAAGGTGGGGGGACTACGGTGTATCCCGATGGGCTCGGTACCCGGGTGTGTCTGAACGATCGCCTGCGTGCGTGGGCGGAGATGCGGCATACTATGGAATGAAGCGGGGGGTTCACCAATGAACAGGCTTCTCGGAAGGATGAGCGAATTCATCGTCAGGCAGAGGGTCGCGGTCCTCGCCGTGACGGTGGCGGTCACCTGCGTCATGGTCTTCATGATAGCGACCAGGATCACCGTGAACAACGACCATGACACCTGGCTGCCGAAGCACAACGAGGTCGCGAAGCTGTTGCGCCAGGCGGACGAGGATTTCTCGTCGAACGTGATGCTGTTCGCCGTGATCGAGTTCAAGGACGGGGTGTTCAAGCCCGAGAACCTGGCGGTCGTGGACCGCATCACGAAGGAGCTCGAGAAGATGGACGAGCTCTTCAACGTCACCAGCGTGACCAACATCATCGACATCAAGAAGACGCAAGACGGCATCGAGGTGTCCGACCTCGTCAGGAGCGTGCCGAAAGACGGCGGGGAGGCGCTGGGGCTGAGGGATTACGTGATGTCCAAGGAGACCTACGTGAACACCGTGGTATCCGCGGACGAACGGTTCACCTGCGTCATGACCAACATCAAGAGCGACCTGGACGAGGTCAAGGTGGCGGAGAAGATCTACCGGACCATCGACACCATCGCCGGCGGGCACGTGCGCTATTACGGCGGCGACCCATCGGTGAACTACTACCTGAATTACTACATGGTCGAGGACCTGAAGAAGCTGTTGCCGCTCGGCGTGATCGTGGTCATGACCGTGATCTTCCTGGGCCTGAGGAGGGTGTCGGGCGTCGTGCTCCCCATGACCATCGTCGCGTTCGCCATCGTGTGGACCTTCGGCCTCCAGGCGATCTTCTCCTTCCCCGTGAACATCCTGAGCCCTGCGGTCGTCGTCCTGCTGATCGCGCTCGGGACCGACTACGCGGTACACTACTACAACCACCACATGAAGCGCGGCGACGTGCGCACCTCCACGGCGGAGATATCGCTGCCCGTGACCATGAGCGCGTTCACCACCATCGTGAGTCTCCTCACCTTCGCCACCACGCGCATAGAGGTCTTCAAGAACTTCGGGCTCGAGCTCGCCTTCGGCCTGGCCGCGGCGTGGATCCTCTCCATCGTGCTCATGGCCGTGTTCATTGCGATCTTCAAGGTCAACCCCCAGCAGGGCGCTGACGATGAAGGCCCCAGGCAGACGACCTTCACGCGGGCGACCGACAGCCTGGGGGCCTTCGTGCAGAGGCACGCGAAGGCCATCCTGGTGGTGGTCGGCCTGGCGAGCGTCGGCATGGCGTTCGGCGTGCCGAGGATAAGCACGAACGTCGACTTCATCGGCCAGCTCCCCAAGGACAGTCCGCCGAGGAGGGGATGTGACATCCTGCAGGAGCACTTCAGCGGCATGTACCCGTTCAACCTCTACGTGCGCGCCGACATCCAAGACCCCGCCGTCATGAACCGCATGCAATACCTGGAAAACTGCATGCGTACCGAGAATGGCGCCTCGGGTTTCACCTCCATCAACGCCCTCATAGCGCAGGAGAACTGGCTGCTGAACGGTGTGTACGCCATCCCCGAGACGAGGGAGGGGATAGCGAACCTGTGGTTCATGCTCGAGGGTCACGACGTCCTCAAAACCTTCGTCACCGAGGGCAGGGACAAGGCCCTGGTGAACTCCATCGTGAACGAGTCGTCCACCGAGGACATGCGCTTCGTGGCCGACCGCCTGGATGCCATCCTGCAAGGCCGCTTGTCCGAGGAGATCGTCACGGTGGACCCGTCCAGGCTCACCGAAGAGGGGCGAGGCGCGCTGGAGAAGGTCATGATCAGGGATGCGGCCGAGCAGGTCGCGTGGCTCGCCAGGTATTACGACAAGAAGACCGTCGTTGACCCGCTCATGGTGGAGGAGGCCCTCACGAAGGCCCTGCACGGTATCGAAGGGCTCGTGGATGTCGAGGCCGTGAGGAGGGACGTCGAGGCCTTCCTCAAGACAGAGACCGTGGAGATCCTGCCGGAGGCCCTGGTCGCCGGGATCATGGAGAGGGTCGGCGGACTCGTGGGCGCGGGCCTTACCCGCGAAGCGGCCGACGACATCGAGGGCATGATCGTCGCGTCCGGCGCCATGGGTGCGGAAGACGCGAAGACCACGGTCGAGGGTATGTCGAGACGCCTCGACTCGAGCCTGAGGATCCAGAAGGCGGTGGCGCTCGCCAAGGCGCTGACCAGCCTGATACCCGAGGGGATCCGCGGGAACGAGAACTTCGTGAAGAGGACGGAGGGCGTCCTCTGGGGCCTCTTCAGCCCCCGTCCGGTGATGTTCTCGAGGCAGGTGGAGTCTGTACCGGGCATCTCCGGGGCGATAGCAGGCTCGGTGAGGGCGAAGATCGACCAGGCGGGGATGCCCGCGACGGTGAGACTCGTACACCACCTCCTCATCTCAAGCCAGGTCCAGAGCTTGGTCCTGGCCATCTGCGCGGTGCTCGTCATGGTCTCCCTGGCCCATCGCTCGCTGAGGCGCGGGCTGGCGTCCATGCTGACGGTCCTCGTGCCGCTCGTGTTCATCCTCGGGTTCATGGGGCTCGTGGGCATGCCCCTCGACATCGGCACCGTGCTCTGTGGGTCACTCATCGTGGGGCTCGGGATCGACGGGTCGATCCATTTCCTGCACTACTACAGCAGGCTCCACGAGCAGGGCACGCCCAAGGACACCGCCATACGCATGACCATGGGGCACGTGGGCAAGGCGGTGTGCACGGCGAACGGGACCACGCTGGCCGGTTTTCTCGTGTGCCTGATCTCGGACGTGACCGCGGTGAGGAACTTCGCCACGTTGAACTCGATCGCCATCGTGTTCGTCACCGCATCGGTCATGACCCTCCTGCCGGCGCTCGTCACCATCCTTCACCTGGACAGGATGGACGACGTGGAGGAGGGCTCGAGGACCGGGACCACGACGGTGTTCAGGCTCAGGAGGCCCGCCTGCAAAGGGATGGAGAAAGGGGAAGAGGAACGAAAGGCCGCCCGGGCGGCAGGCGGATGAGGGGAGATGCGGGAGGTGAACCGCCCTTTTCTCTCGCGGATCTTCACGGGGACCGCAGGCCAGGGGGGACGGGGGTGCGGCCTTGGAAGACCGGACTCTTGTTCCCGCGGCTCATCCCGTCGATGGCCGAAGGCGATGGGCGACCCGAGGCCAAAGCGCTTGTTCTCGATGCCCGATGACGGGAGTCGTTGCAGCATGCGGGGTGGCCCACGAGCAAGGCGGTCAACGATCGAGGGCCTAAGCTGTCTCCACGAAGGGCGGATGCAGGGGTGACCTGCGGGCTCGGGTGCGGCCGGAGCGTCCGTGCACGGACGACGGGTGACCGCGCCCGGCGCCTCATTGACAGGAAGAAAGAACGTCTTATTCTTTTCTTCCAGGGACGCCGAGTACGACGTGCCCCAGGGGGAGAGGAAGGGATATGGATGCAAGAAGGAAGGGCCGGGGGGCGCCCGGTACGGACGGTCCCCGTGTTGCGTCGAAAAGCCATAGGTCCGGGCCCCTGACCTCACGTGTGCTCGCAGCCCTCTTCTCGTCGAACCCCACCGCCATGGCGGTGTCCGAACTGCCAACGGGAAAGATCGTCGAGGTGAACGAGGCCTTCGTGAGCCTGACCCTCTTCGCCAGGGAAGAACTCGTCGGCCGCGAGGTTACAGGCCTCGGCATCTGGGCGGACCCACAGGAGAGGGAGCGCTACCTGGAACTCCTGCGCACCGAGGGCGCGGCACGGGAATTCAGGTGCAGGCTCAGGCGCAAGGACGGCGAGCTGCGAGATGTGGTCCTCAACGGCTCCATGGTCCGCGGCCATCGCTCCGGAGGGATCGTGGTGAGCTTCCTCAGGGACGTGACCGACCAGCTCAGGCTCCAGAAGGAAATCGCACAGAGCGAGGAGCGATACCGTCGCATCACCTCCGCGGTCACGGATTACATCTACACGGTGCACATCGAGGGCGGCAACGTGGTGCGCACGGTGCACGGCGCGGCCTGCGAGGCGGTCACCGGGTACACTCCCGAGGACTTCGAGCGAGACCCGTTCCTGTGGTACACCATGATCTTCGAGGATGACAGGGAGGCCGTGAGGGAACACTTCAACAGGGTGACGACCGGAGAGCGCTGCCAGCCCATCGAGCACCGCATAAGGCGCAAGGACGGCACGGTCAGGTGGGTGAGCAACATACCCGTCATCCACAGGGACGCATCCGGGAACATCGTGGGCTACGACGGTGTCTTGAGCGACATCACCGAGCGCAAGCTCGCGGAGAAGGAGCTCAAAGAGAGCGAGGAGCGGTTCAAGGCCCTGCACGAGGCATCCTTCGGGGGCATCGGGATCCATGACAGGGGCCTCATCCTCGACTGCAACAGGGGCCTCGAGGTCATCACGGGTTACAGCCGCGAGGAGCTCATAGGCATGAACGGGCTCATGCTCATCGCCCCCTCCTGGCGTGAGCACGTCATGGAGAAGATCGTCTCGGGCTACGAGAGGCCCTACGACGTGGAGGGGATCCGCAAGGACGGCACGATCTACCCGCTCGAGATCCAGGGGAAGCAGATCCCCTACCACGGGAAGACGGTGAGGGTCACGGAGTTCAGGGACATCACCTGGCGAAAGCGGATCGAGGACGAGATCAGGGTGCGCCAGGCCAGGATCGACAGCATCTTCAGGGCTGCGCCCGTCGGTATCGGGATGGTGGTCGACAGGGTGATACAGGAGGTGAACGACCGCGTATGCGAGATGACCGGGTACAGCAGGGAGGAACTCACCGGGGTCTCTGCTCGCGTCCTGTACCCGGACGATGACGAGTTCGAGCGCGTGGGCAGGGAGAAGTACGCCCAGCTGGAAAAGGCCGGGGTGGGAACCGTCGAGACGAGGTGGAAGAGGAAGGACGGGTCCATCATCCACATCATCCTCAGCTCTGCGCCCATTGACCCCCGAGATCCCGGCACAGGGTACACCTTCACCGCCCTCGACATCACCATGCGGAAGCTCGCCGAAGACAGGCTCAAGGAGAGCGAGGAGCGATACCGCCTCATGGCCGAGCTCACCGGAAAGCTGGTCTACGACGTCGACCTCGACGCCGGCAGGCACACCTGGGACGGCGCCGTGGAGGTGATCTCCAGGTACACGAGGGAGGAGTTCGCATCGGTGGACATGGCGGGCTGGACGCGCATGATCCACCCCGAGGACAGGCCCGGAGTGATCATGGCGTTCGAGAGGGCGCTCAACACGCGCAAGCCCTTCAGGGCCGAGTACCGCATCCTCAGGAAAGACGACAAGACCATATACGTCGAGGACAACGGCGTGTTCGTGACCGACAAGTCCGGGAGGCCCTACCGCATGCTCGGGAGCATAGGGGACATCACGGCCCGCAGGCTCTCCGAGCTGGCGCTCAAGGAGAGCGAGGAGCGCTACCGCAACATGTTCGACAACTCGCACGCCGTCATGCTCCTTGTAGACCCGGCGAGCGGCGCCATCGTGGACGCGAACCCTGCTGCGTGCTCGTACTACGGGTATTCCAAAAACGAGCTCGTCTCGATGAAGATCACGGACATAAACACGCTCAGCCCAAGGGAGATCTTCGCCGAGATGGAGCGGGCGCGCTCCAGCAGGAAGCGGTACTTCAACTTCAAGCACCGCCTTGCGGACGGAGTCGTTCGGGACGTGGAGGTCTTCAGCGGGCCCATCACGGTCGAGGGCCGAACCCTCCTGTTCTCCATCGTTCACGACGTGACCGACCGGAGGCTCGCCGAAGAGGCCCTCAGGCGGAACGAGGAACGGTTCCGGCAGATCCTTCAGAACATAGCGGACATCATCGTGATCCTCGACAGCCAGGGCCGCATCACCTACGAGACCCCTTCCCTGGCGCGCGTGCTCGGTTACGCGCCGGGCCATCTCGTGGGCGCATCCCCCCTCGACCTCGTCCATCCCGAAGACAAGGAACTCGTGGCCCGCGATCTCACAGGGGTCTACGAGGGGACGAACAACGGCATCCCCACCGAGTTCCGCATATTGAAAGCGGACGGGACGTGGATCTACCTGGAGGCAATAGGCAGCAGGCTCGAGGGTGAGAGCCGGCAGGGCAGCGTGATCATCACGGCGCGCGACGTGACCGACCGCAAGAAGGCCGAGGGTGCGAAGATGGAGATGGAGAGGCGGATGCTCCACGCGCAGAGGCTCGAGAGCCTCGGCGTGCTGGCCGGCGGCATAGCACACGACTTCAACAACCTCCTCATGGCCATCCTGGGGAATATCGACCTGGCACGGATAGACGTCCCCCCCGGGTCCAGGGCGATGACCTTCCTGGACAACGCCATGATGGCGTCCAGGAGGGCCGCGGACCTCACGAACCAGATGCTCGCCTACTCGGGCAGGGGCAGGTCGGAGTTCGAGGAGATCGAACTGAGCGGGTTCATTCAGGGGATGACGGACCTCATCAGGGCGTCCATCTCCAAGGGGGCAGTCCTCACGGTGAGGGCCGCCGAGGGACTCCCCCCCGTCAAGGCCGACCCGGACCAGATCCGGCAGGTCGTCATGAACCTCGTCGTGAACGCCTCCGAGGCCATCGGTGATGCACCGGGCTCCATAACCGTTTCAACGGACCTCGTGTACTGCTCCGAGGGCGACCTGAGCCTGAGCCGCCTTCCTGACAAGCCTGCTGCAGGGGAATACGTGGTGTTGGAGGTCCGCGACACCGGCTGCGGCATGGACGAGAACACCCTGGAGCTCTTGTTCGACCCCTTCTTTTCCACCAAGTTCACGGGAAGGGGCCTCGGCATGGCCGCTGTGAGCGGCATCGTGAAGGCACACAAGGGCGCGATCACGGTGGAGTCCGAGCCGGGCAAGGGTACCACCTTCAGGGTGTACCTGCCTGTGGCCCCCGGAAAGGGGGAGCCCAGAGGGGGGGCGTCGGAAAGGGGCGGGGCGACGGACGGGGATACTGCCCGTGAGGGCATGGCAGGCCCCTCGGAGGGCTTTCTCGTGCTCGTGGTGGACGACGAGGACCTGGTGAGGGAAACCTGCGCCTCCATGATCTCCCGGCTCGGCCACCGGGTGCTCACGGCATCAGACGGCATGCAGGCCCTCGAGATCTACAAGGAGAAGCGTGACAAGATCGCCTGCGTCGTGCTCGACCTCACCATGCCGGTCATGGACGGCATAGAGACCCTCGCCGCACTCAGGCGCATGGACGAGGGGGTGAAGGTCATCCTGTCGAGCGGCTACGACGTCGCGGAGGCGGGCAGGATGTTCGAGGGCCTAGGGGCGACCGGTTTCATCAAGAAGCCGTATAGCATGGAACAGCTCAGGCGGGTGCTCGAGGGGGTGAAGCCGGACTGAGCCCGTGTCGTGACACTATGACGGCGAGGGGCCTCCTGCGGGGTGGAAACCGGTGAACCTTGCATCCGCAGGGCATGCGAAGGGCGGATGATGCCCTCGGCAGGGGTCGAAGCCCTGCCGGAGGGCGCCTGAGGCGTGCAGGCCCCGCAGGTGCCGGCCTCCTGGAGAGGCCCGCTTCCCCGCCCTGGCGCTTTGTGCTCCCTCGGCAGCGGAGCCTGCGGGGACGCAGGCCGGCGATGCCCCCCTCGCGTGTCTGAGGGCGCGAGGGATCCCGAGGGACCCCTGCTTCCGCGCGACCTCGACGGCCAGACCAAGACCGATGAACTCGTCGAAGAGATTGTATCCCCAGGAACCCCCGCTTCCGGACGACCTCCCCGAGGGAGACCCGACCGTGGTGGACGCCGGTGCAAGAGTCCCTCGTGGAGAAGGCTCTTCGTTTGCCTAGGCCCAAGCGTCTTGACTGCGCGCCGGGAGGGACCCGAGGCTGCCTGCCGGAGCAGTCCACGGCGCCATGTCACTGGGCGCGGTCCGCTCCGGGTATGAACTCCCTGGGCCTCACCTCGACGAGCTGAATGGCATCCAGAGGGCACGAGTTCGCGCACAGGCCGCAGCCGATGCACGCGGCCTCGTCCACGACGGCCGTCCCCCCTTCCGGCACACCCATGGCGCCCACGGGGCAGACCTCGGCGCATGCCCCGCACGACGAGCACGTCCCGGCGTCCACCCGGGGCCTGAATCTGCTCGGCGCCACCACGCCCTTCGTCCTTGTGTCGGTCGCGAACCTGAGCATCTCGCAGCAGCAGCTGCAGCAGTTGCAAAGGACGTTCGACCTGCCGGCCGTGTTCTCGGTCATGTGGACGAGGCCGGCGTCCCGGGCGCGCGCGAGGATCTCGAGGGCCTCCCCGACGTCCACGCGCCTGCCCGTGCCCCGCTTGATGGTGTATTCCGCCCCGCGGTCCAGCTGCAGGCACACCTCGAGGGGCGCGTCGCACCTCCCCATGAGCTTGCGGCACACGCAGGTGGTCACCGCTATCTCCCGGGCGGACCCCAGCATGGCCGCCGCGTCCTCGAAAGCGAGCACCTGGTTGCGCGCCTCGACGGTCTCGCCGATGGGGATCACCCGCATGAAGGACGGCAGCTTGAGGCTGGTGACGAGTTCCAGGAGGCCGGGATAGTCGGTCTCCGAGAAGGAGCGCCAGAGGTCGAACAGCTCAGGGGGGGCGTCAGGCCACAGGATCGTGGCGTCGTGGAACTGGACGATGTGGCGGGGCCCCCGGTACATCGTGACCCCGTCCTTGACGTAGTCGAAGACGGCGCCCCTGGCGAAGAGACCGTCGATGACGGCCTGCATCTCTTCCCTGCCCTTCCCGAACGCCTCGCAGAGCTCGTCCACGGTCGCGGGCATACGGGCGATGATCGCCGCCTCTTCCTCGGAGCACACGATACGCCAGATCTCGCGCACCGTCTCGGAGTTCTCCATCATGAGCCTTTTAGCGAGTTCCCTGTACACGTCTTGTTCGGCCATGCCCACCTCCTTATAGTTTCATCATAGCCCTGCCGATGAAGTCCATGCAAGGCTGTCGTATGGTATGACATGCATCGAGCGGGTTGTCGGAGGGACGGAAGGCATGCACCAGCTCTTCTCGGAAGAAGAGATCAGGAAGACCTACGAGGAGCTCCTCTGGCACAAGAGGAGCAGGGACATCATCCTCGAGTACGCTCTGAACAGGTCCGACGTGAGGGAGGAGGCGCTGAGGGGGCTCGATCTGGGCGGTGCCAGGGAGGTGATCGACCTCGGGTGCGGCTACGGGTTCTTCACCGAGGCACTCGGGGGGAGGCTCCACAGGAAGGCCCGCGTCATAGGTGTCGACGTGGTGAATCACCGCAACCGAGAGGCCTTCGTCGACACGGTGACCTGCATGGGGTACGAGGCGGCGTTCATCCAGGGCAGCGCCGACATCGTGGCTGACCTCGAGACGGCCAGGTTCGATCTTGCGATAGCGAGCTATTCGCTCTACTTCTTCCCCCACCTCGTGCCCGAGATCTCGCGCATCCTCAAGGACACGGGGGTCTTCATCGCCGTGACCCACAGCGAGACCTCTCTCGGCGAGATCATCTCCCACGTGGTGCGGTCGATGGAAGAACACGGGATAGCCCCGGCAGGCGATCTCAGGATCAACAAACTCTTCAAGGCCTTCTCCGTTGAGGGGGGGCGTCAACTCCTCGAGCCCCACTTCCATCAGGTGGAGTGTATCCCCTTCGCCAACGCGCTGGCGTTTCCCCTGGACCGCTTCGAGGCCTGCATCGACTACCTCGACACCAAGAAGCACCTCCTCCTCAAGGAGGTGGCGGACCATAGGCCGGAGGCGCTCGAGGCGGTGATGGACGCGCTCGTGAGGAACCTGTTCGACCACGCGAGATCTCACGGAAAGGTCGTCGTGAGCAAGGACGACGGCATCTTCAGGTGCCGGAGGCCTGTGAGGAGGGGGCCATGAGGAGAAGCAGGGCGTACTGCGCGTATTGCGGCGCCTCTCTCGTGAGGCGCGACATCGAGGGGAGGGAGAGGGACGGGTGCCCGGCATGCGGCGCGGTGTTCTACGAGAACCCCCTGCCCGTGGCGAGCGCCATCGTGGTGGACGATGACCGGCGGATCCTCCTCGTCAGGAGGAACAACGAGCCCTACAGGGGCATGTGGTGCCTTCCCATCGGGTTCGCGGAGGCCGGGGAGGAGGTCAAGGACGCAGCCCTCCGGGAGCTCGAGGAGGAGACGGGCGTGAGAGGGACGGTCGTGAGGCTCATCGACGTGGACACGGTCGAGAACGACTACTACGGGAGCCTCGCCATCGTCACCTACGAGGTCAGGGCCACGGGCGGGAGGCTCAGGCCGGGGGACGAGCCTCGGACGCCGCCTATTTCCCCATCTTCGATCTCCCGCCGCTGGCGTGGTCGTCCAACGAGAAGGCGGTGGGCCGGTACATAGAGTTGTACAGGGACACCTGGGCCATGATGGACTCGTTCATGCAGCTCTTCCCTGACCTCGGGCCCGCTCACCCCGCGAGGATGGACGGGCATGGCAGCGGGCCCATCCTGTCGGACGTGCTGGTGAAGGTGATCGAGAAGGACCGCGAGGCGATCGTCAAGGCCTGGGCCGACGAGGTCAAATCCTCGATCCCCGCACTCGCGCCCGCCATCGACGAGATCGAGAGGCTCAACCGAGCGGTGCTCGAGGGGGTCCGCTTGGGGCTCAGGGGGCAGAGACACCCCTTCGACCGGGACATGCTCAGGCGGGAGGGCAGGTCCCTCAGGGAGAAGGGGCTGCCCCTGCCCGAGATCCTCGACGCCCTGGCGCTCAGCAGGAAGAACATCTGGGTGCACGTGATCGGGAAGCGTATCCTGTCGACCCCGCTGGAGATCTACAGCACCCTGGAGCTCAACAACCGCATCATCTTCCTCTACGACAAGGTCTACCACCACCTCACCGAGGGTTACACCTCGCCGTGAGCGGGTCCCGGCGGCGTGGCGGGCGGGCCCTTTCCCGTCGGAAACCTCGGGGCAGGTCTCCCAGGCCCCGGGTATGCGCCGGGGACCGGGTGCTCCGGGTCATCTCTTCTCCGCTGGAAGCCGCCGCACCGCTCGTTATGGCCGCTCGGCAGTTCCCGGTCGGCCGTGCGCGCCACCGGTCACGCTCGGGGTGGGCCCTGTTCGGACGTTGTGTCAGACCCAAAGGGCTAAATAATACAGACAGGCCACCGGTCACGCTCGGGGTGGGCCCTGTTCGGACCCCAGGGGGTGACCTCCCCGGGGTACGTTCCAGATGAACGTGCCGTGCTCGAGGAAGTGCAACGCCTGCCGCACGGTCTGGGCCGCCTTTCTCTCCACCGACTCCTGCGTGTTGAACGCGTTGTGCGGGGTGCACAAGACGTCCTTCCTCATGGCGAGCCTCGAGACCGCATCCGCCCCGGGGTGAACCCCGGGCGCGCCCGATCTCATCGCCTGGGCGAGGGCGCTCTCGTCTGCGTACACGTCGAGGCCCACACCCGAAAGGTGACCTTCCTCCAAGAGCTTGAGGAGATCGGACTCGCGCACGAACTCCCCCCTTGCCACGTTGATGAACACGGCGCCGGGCTTCGCCCTCTTGAGGACATCGTAGGAGAAGTATCCTGCGTTGTCGGCGGTCAGGTTCATGGAGCAGACGATGACGTCCGCCCTGGCGAGGGCGTCCTCGAGGTTCGTGTACCTGACCCAGCCATGCCTCCTGACGATGTCCACACCCAGGACCTCCATGCCCAGCGCGCCGGCGAGGCGGCACACTTCCGAACCGATGGATCCCACGCCCACCACCGCGACCGTCTTGCCGAGGCACTCCCACCCGGTGAGACCGTCCCTGTCGAAGCGGGTGAGGTTCTCGATCTGCGCAGGGAGCCTGCGCATGAGGGCCATCCACATCATGAGGGCGTGCTCCGCCACGGCCCGGCTGCAGTAGTGGGGGAGGTACCCGGCAGGGATGTCCCTGTGCGATGCCTCGAGAAAGGAGAGCACGTGGTCGTAACCGGTGCTCCTGGTGAGGATCGCCTGTATATCCCTCTCCCACGCACGGGGGATGACCGACTGCGTCCGTATGCACAGGATTCCCCCGGGAAGCGTTGTGTGGCCTGACTCCTGGATGGTGAGGGGGAAAAACGCCGCCTTCGTGTTCCCGGGCAGATGCCGCTTGAGGGCCTCGCGCTCCTCCTTGAAGACCTCGTAGAAGACGATGTCCACCCCCTTCCTGTACCTCAGCCGCATGCCCCATGGCAACAGGCGCTCGCGGAGGAAGGACCCTTGAAGGGGGTGAGTCGGTCCGGGCCGCTCAAGTTCGCCACTTGTGCTACCGTAACGATGCACGTGGGCCACCAGAGGCGGCCCGGCGCATGGGTGAGGGACATGAGGAAGGTCATGACATTCTTGGTTCCAGGCGGCGTGCTCGCGCTCGCATCCCTCCTCCTCGTCAGGCTCGACGCGATGGAGGGCTGCCTCGACGAGGTCTCCCGGCTCTACCCTGTCCTCGCCACGGCCCTCGGCGTCGCCTACGGGCTCAGGTTCGACCGCTCCTCGCTCGTCCTCGGTGCGCTGTGTCCCGCAATGGCGCTCTGGTCGCTCTCTTTCTTCGGGTCCATCCACGATCCCACGGACATGCACTGGCGCGTTGCGTATGTGTCGTGCAGCGTGCTTTTGCCCGTGAACCTGTGCGTGCTCTGCCTGCTCAAGGAGAGGGGAACGCTGACCGCAAGGGGGATCGCGAGGCTCCTCGCGATCCTTGCGCAGCCCCTCGTCGTGGGGGCGGTCGCGGGTAGGGACCCCTCCAGGTTCGTGAACGTGCTCGAGCGCGGGGTGATCCCGTGGGGGTTCGCGGAAGCCCTCCCTCTCCCCCAGGTATCGGCGCTTGCGGGCGCGGTGTGCCTGATCTTGACCGCGGTCCTCTTCGTGGTCAGGGGCGGGGCCAGGGAGGCGGGGTTCTTCTGGGCGCAACTCGCGAGCATCGCGGCCTTGGCCTCGGGGCCGGACCGAGAGGTCGCGGCCTTTCACCTGGGGAGCGCATCGCTGATACTCCTTGTCTCCATGGTGGAGATCTCCCACGCCATGGCGTTCAAGGACGAGCTCACCGGGCTGCCCGGGAGAAGGGCGCTCAAGGAAGAGCTCCTGAAGCTCGGCTCCGAGTACTGCCTTGCCATGGTGGACATCGACCACTTCAAGAAGTTCAACGATACCTACGGTCACGACGCCGGAGACCAGGTGCTGAAGATGGTCGCCTCGCGGCTGGGACATGTGGGTGGTGGGGGCAGGGCGTTCCGTTACGGCGGGGAGGAGTTCACGATCGTGTTTTCCGGGAGGAATGCCCAGGATGCACTCGAGCACCTGGAGGAGTTGAGGAAGGACGTGGCGTCTTTCCCGTTCGTGATCCGGTCGGCGCTGAGGCCGATCAGGAGCCCGGACCGAAGGGGTGTCCGTTCGCACGGGCGCAAGAACGTCACGATCACCATAAGCGTGGGCGCGGCCTGGCCGGGGGGCTCTGCCTCGAAGCCCGAAGAGGTGCTCGAGGCCGCGGACAAGGCCTTGTACAGGGCGAAGAAGAGGGGAAGGAACAGGGTGGAGTCTTGATCCCGAGGCCTCGGGCCGGCCTTCAGGGGTGCACGTTTCGGCCGTCTTTCCCGTCAGGTATCCTGGAAAAGGTACTCCTCGACCTCCACGCGCCTTGAAAGACGTACCCGTCAGTCATCCAGGCAGGGAAGAGGTCTCTCCGAACTCCTGGCAACAACGCGCTCAGGTCCTGCCTTGCCGGGCCGTCGTCCTTGCCCGGGAAGGGCGCGACCGGGGATCGGGGCGAAGAACCGGCGCGGCTCGGCCGGGCCGGCGCAAGGTGCGCCCAGCCGTGGAGAGCCGCCTGATTCCTCGGGGGGTGACCGGGGGTGATCCTGTAGGTACCCAAGAAAAACCGTTCCTGGCGGTGACCTGGGGAACATGGAGGTGGTCGGGGTTCCGCCGGTTTCCCCCTTGCAGGACGGTCGACGAAAGACACCCGATAGAGAGACGGGCTCAGGTTTCATCTTCCTGAAGCGGACAAGCGTTGTTCAACGGCACTCAGCCCTGCCGACCGGTGAGGCATCGTAAGCGGGACCTGGGGCGATCCGGTGCCCCCCTGTGTGCCTGGCGCCGAGAGCAGGCCGAGGGCAAGAAAACGACAAGAGTGAGGAAAAACAATTCCCTCTTGTGGGCCGGCTCGCTTGTGGCTTTATAACATACTGGAATGCCTAATAAAAACTATAAATGAACAGCCGTTAGCCTGGCACGGGTATTGCTGTCATGAGGGGTAGATTGTTTCATATTATAGCAATAAAAGTGGCGTGGGAGGTGACGGTATGGCAGGTGACGTGAACTTCAAGGACACGAGGGCCGGCAGGAGGACCTCGGATGCGAGGTGTGCAAGGGCGGCCCAGGCCATCATGGAGATCCTCAAGTACCAGTGCCAGGGGTTCATCCTCCCACCCCCGGAGGTCAGGCACCTCCTGGGCCTCGATCCCGAAGACAGGGCATGGCACCTGAACGAGCGCGTCGCATTGCTCAAGAAGGAGCTCGCAAGGCGCTTCGTGGCCATGGACGTGAGTCCCATCGTGGGTGCCACGATCCAGCTCTACCGCGTGCCCCCCGTGAACGGGGCGCCGTATCCTTCGCGTTACCTGAGGCAGTGACAGCCTGCTTCTCGGGCCCAGGCGCCCGTATCTGCCACGGGCCCTGCCTTCCTGCCCGAGGTCTCTTCCACAGTCACATCGCCCTCGGGGTTCGCCCTTGCGCAGGCCAACGGGCGAGCCGACCTCGGGCATCCCCACCCCGCACCCTGCCGCGAACGGGCACGCGGGTGTTCCCGACACTTCATGCCTGTCCCGTGCAGCCCGCACCCTGCCGTGAACGGCCACGCGTCCTGATGCAAGCGGGGAGGTGAGATGTTGACATGGGGCGGGAATCGGGCACATTGGATATGACGCACAACACAGACGCACGAGGTGATCATGGGTATAACCTACGTACCTGCAGAGGCTACCGGCCGGGCAGCGATCGATGCCCTGGATACCCTGCTAGGGATGCTCGATGTCCCCTTTTCGCGCGGGTCCAGGGTGGGCGTGAAGCTCCACTGGGGGGAAAGGGGCAACAAGAGCTATCTCGAGCCCGCCTACGCGCGCGGGATCGTGCGGTGGCTCAAAGACCTCGGCATGGACCCTTTCGTGTTCGATACCACCGTGCTCTACTCAGGGGGCAGGAGGAACGCGGCCGACTCCCTCGAGACAGCCGCTTCCCACGGATTCACGAGGGATTTCCTGGGATGCGACGTGGTCATAGCCGACGGCATGGACGGCCGGAACGTGGTGGACATCCCTGCCGGCTACAAGCACTTCAAGACGGTGCAGGTGGCATCCATCGTCCATGAGGCCGACGGCTTCGTGATCTTCTCCCACTTCAAGGGGCACCTCGCAGCCGGCTTCGGCGGCGCCGTGAAGAACGTGTCCATGGGGTTCGCGTCCCGCGCCCAGAAGCAGCGCATGCACGCGGACGTGAAGCCCGTGCTGAACCAGAAGAGGTGCACGAAGTGCGGGGTGTGCGCGAGCGTGTGCCCCACGGGGGCCGCGTCCATGCAAGGTGACGGCTACCCGAGCTATGACCTCGAGGTGTGCATCGGGTGCGCCCAGTGCATCGCCCAGTGCCCCGAGGTGGCGCTGAAGATCCTGTGGGGAGGCGATCACGAGGCCTTCCAGGAGAAGCTCGTCGAGACGGCCAAGGCCGTCTGGGACGTCATAGGCCGAAGGACGACGGTCATAAACGCGCTCGTGAAGATAAGCGCCGAGTGCGACTGCCTGCCGGGCAAGGTCGAGATCATCTCCGAAGACAAGGGTTTCGTCGCAGGAACCCACCCCGTGGAGGTCGACGCCGACTGCGTCAGGCGCGTGGGTGAGGACGTGATCACGAAGGCCCACAGCTACCTGCCCTGGCAGAGGCAGTTTTCCTACGCGAGAGAGATAGGGTTTGTGTATTGATCCCCGAGACCCAAGGAAGCACCGCGCGGCTGCAGGTGGGAAACGCGCCCTTTTGGGCGTGCTCGCCTCGTGTGCGCTCTGCGGGTGCGTGATCACCGACGACGGTTGCTGCACCGTCGTCGAGGTGCTCTACAACGAGGGCGGTCTCCAGGTCCACGTAACCCTCGGGCGTCCCGTCGATCTCCCCCTCGACGAGGACGATGCGACCTACATCATGGTGACGTGCCCCTGCCCCTGCAGGGGAGAGCTTACGAGGGTTGGGGATTACTGGCAGTACCCCGGGCGTGATACGGGCGAAGGCTGCCTCATCCGCATCCACGTCCTTACGGGTGAGGTCGAGTGCTTCCCGCAGGATGGGTGAGCAGAAGGCGGCAGGCGTCGAGACCATGCGCTTCCCGTCGCCGTCTTTTCTCTCCCGGCTTTTTGGGGATACGCCGATCGAGGCGTCGGGGCCGAACCCGGTATAAGCGGCGGCAACAGGATGGCGGTGGACCGTGCTCGTGGGGAATGCGGGCGTGAAGAGGCGGGACGTGTCGTGCGCGGGGATCGATGGCGCCACATCCACGGTTTGGGCTCGAGACGAGACGGTCTTAGGTCTCCGGGTAGGCCGTGGGCGCCCATGGGGAAGGGGGAGGGTCTTGAGACGACCCTTCTCGATGCCGTCCGGTCGGTCTTCGCACTCGGGCGTATCCGCGTTCTGCGACCAAGCGGCGCGGGTCCGGGCATGGCGATGGGTTGATGGGAGAGGCCGCACGCTTTTGGGGCGCCGTCGAGCCGCTCCGGCTTGATGGAATCCTGTGTGGCGGCTAGAATCCGTGTCTGCAACGCGTGATCGGGGGGATGCATGTCTCTGCGCAAGCTGTCCGACATCTTCAGTCTCGAAGAGGTTCTCACCCTGGACATGGCGGTGTTGTTCGCCTTGGCCGCGCTCGCGGCCGGAGGTCCAGCCGGGACGAAAGGCATCTTGGCGACGAACTGCGTCATCGTGGCATGCATCGTTTCCGCTGCCGTGCTCTGCAGGAACAGCGGCAAGAGGGCGCTCACGGTCTTCAGGGACTGGTACGTTCTCGTCTTCCTGATCACGATCTACCTGGAGAACAGGACGCTCATCCCGCTGGTCAACCCACGCGAGTACGACGCGCTGGTCATGGCCGCAGACAGACTGGTGTTTCTCGGAGAAGACCCCACCGTGCTCCTCGAGAAGGTGATGCATCCCTTGCTCACCGAGTTCCTGCAGCTCGTCTACGCGAGCTTCTACCTCCTCCCGCTCACCCTGTGCATGGCCCTGTACGCATCGCGCACCACCAGGAACGAGTTCCATGTCGCCGCCTCGACCATCCTCATGGGGTTCTACCTGTCGTATCTCGGGTACTACCTCATGCCTGTGGCGGGCCCCAGGTTCTTCATGGAAGGGCTCCACACGAAGGAGCTGGAAGGGCTCTGGACGTTCGAGTTCGTCAGGGAGGCCCTCGCCCGGGCCGAGGGGCGGATGCTGGACTGCATGCCGAGCGGCCACGCACTCGTCTCGGTGCTCACGACGTTGCTCGCATACCGGTATGTGCGCTCTTTTGCGCCGTGGTCCCTCGTTTGGACCGTACTGCTCCTCTTCTCCACCGTCTACCTGCGTTACCACTACGTCCTGGACCTCGCCGTCGGGTCGATGCTCGGGATCCTGGTCTTTACGATAGGGCCCCGCCTGGCGATAGCCTACCAGGAGGGCTCGGGCTCAAGACGATGCGTCGCAGGCGGGCTGGAGATCCGTGAGGGTTGAGGGGGCTCGGGCCTTAGGCATCAGGGTCGCTGGCTGCGGGCATGGTGGTTTTTTTCGCTGATGGTGATCCCAAAGGCTTGAGGGGGCTCGAAAGGCCGGCGCCAGGGACCGATCGATCGACTCCGGGTGGTCGGCGAAGCCGCCTGTCTCGGCCATGTGCCCGGCGGGCGAGGCGCCGGATGACGTGCGTGGGCGGGGGTGGTGAACACCATGGCCCCTCTCCCCATCGACCCCGCCTGGGGCGGCATCGCAGTCTGGGGTGAGGGTGGTGCGACGTGGGCCGAGGGTCAGTCCAGGCGCTTCTCGTAGATGCGGTACGTCTTGTACGGCGAGGGCGCCAGGGGCTTCAGTGCGTTGATCATGCGCGTGTTCGTCTCCACGATGAGCGAGCAGTCGGACTCCGTGTACCCGAGCCTGATCCCGTCCTCGATGGTCATGAGGTAGAAGATGTCGTCTATGTGTTTGCCCCTGTGCTCGGGCAGCACGCCCATGATGATCGTGCGGATGCGCTTCGTCTTTCTCGCCTCGAGGAGAAACCTGACGATCCGCCATGGGTAGAGCCTGCCGTTAAGCAGCCTGAGCGCAGGGTTCACGTCGGGCAGCGACACGATGAACCCGACCGTCTCGCCGTCCTTCTCGGCGAAGATCGCGAGCTCTTCCTTGGCGATCAGCTTCAGATCGGACGCGATCATCTTCACCTGGGCGTCGGTCAGGGGGAGGTGGCCCCAGTTGCCCTCCCACGCGATGTTGAAGATGCGCTGGATCTCCTTTATCCTCCTGTCCATGTCGCGCTTGTCGAGCCTCTTGAACGTGAACTCGCTCGAAGAGAGGAGCCTGTCCTTCACGTCCCTGAGGTACGGGGCGTAGACGTCGTAGTCCGATTTCTTCACGAGGAAACAGTGCCAGTCGATGCACTTCTTCAAGCCGCAGGCCTCGGCGAGTTCCCGGTAGTAGGGCGCGAAGTGGAAGAGGCCCACCGTGGGCATGCGGTGGGCGCCCTCGACCTCGAAGCCGACCGAGTCATAGATGGAAAAGCTCTGGGGCCCGTTCATGACCTTCTTGCCCCGCGACGTGAGCCAGGCCTCGGCCGTGTCGAACAGTGCCCGGGCGACCCCGACGTCGTCGATCGACTCGAAGAAGCCGAAGAACCCGGTGTTCCTGTCGTATCGCTGCTCGTAGAGGCGGTTCACGTGGGCGCTGATCCGACCCACGGGCCTGCCGTCTTGGTAGGCGATGAAGAGCTCCGCCTCGCCGATCTGATAGAAGTAGCCTTTCCTGGGGTCGAGCATGGTGTACATGTCGTGGAGCAGGGGGGGGACCCACGCCGGGTCTTTCTCGTAGATACGCGCGCTCCAAGGGAGCATCACGAATTCCTTGAGCATGCCCCTGCCCGTCACCCTCCTCACCTCGATCATGGCACCCTTCCCGTGGATGGAGAATACTTGATACGCCATCATCGCACCATTTATCCCCGCTTGCAAGAAGACGCGTTTCGCGGCCCGCACGAGATGCGAACGAGGCGTCTTCCCACAGGGCTCCCAGCTTGGTGTGGGTAGGGATTGCAGGGACGATGCCTTTGATCCGCAGTGCAAGGCCACCAGTCCCGGACCTCCACGCTTCTCAGGGGAGGGGTCGCAGGCGCGCCTGTTCCCTGCTGGGATGTCGTCACCGGGGGACCTTCTGCAGGGATCACCGGGATGTCGAGCACGAGCGCCTGGATCTCCTCGGGCCGCGCCCTGGCGACGAGGCAGGTGGGTATCGATGAGTCGCCGGAGAACCAGGCCGGGACTCGGGCGGTGGGTCCCTGCCCCTGGCTCGCTCGCCATTGGAGACCCTCGACGAGCACAGGAGGTGCCGCGGAGGATGCCCCCGCGTCTTTTCGGGGGAGGCAGGGCAAGCCCCCGTGTCCGCATCGCCGGAAGGCATCCTTGTGGCCGTTCCTTGTCTCTTCCGGATCGGATTGACCTGGATGGCCGGTCCTGATACAGGATTGGCCTCGGGGGACACGGACAGATGGAAGATTACCTCGTGAGGGGCATGACCGAAGGCGGGAACGTGATCGGCCTTGCCTGCGTCACCACGAACCTCGTAGAGGATGCCAGGAGAAGGCACAAGACGTGCCCCACGGCGACGGCGGCCCTGGGCAGGGCGCTGACCGGGGGTGGGTTGCTGGGCGCTCTCCTGGACGAGGGGCAGCGCGTGGCCATCAAGTTCACGGGCGACGGACCGCTCAAGAAGATCGTGGTGGAGGCCGAGGGGGACGGGACGGTGCGAGGCTATGTCCAGGTGCCTCGCGTCGATCTCCCTCCCGTGGACGGCAAGCTCGACGTGGGAGGCGCCATCGGCAGGCGCGGTTTTCTAACCGTGACAAGGGACTTGAGGATCAGGGCCCCCTACAGCGGCATCGTGGAACTCCACACCGGGGAGATCGCGTCCGACATAGCCTACTACCTCAGCGAGTCCGAGCAGGTGCCGTCCGCGGTGGGGCTCGGCGTGTACGTGGAGGCCGACGAGCGCGTGGGCGCTTCCGGCGGGTTCCTCGTGCAGTCCCTGCCGCCCAGGGACGACGCCCTGATCTCCTCCATCGAGCGCACCATCCAGTCCCTGCCGGGGGTGACCACGCTCCTCATGCAGGGGAAAACGCCGGAGGACATCCTGGGCATGATCTTCACCCAGACCCCCTTCAGGATCATCGAGACGAGGCGGGTGTCTTTCGCCTGTTCATGCTCGGTGGGTCGCATCGAACAGGCGCTCGTCACCCTGGGGAAGAGACAGATCGAGGAAATAGCTGCCACCGAGGAGATGTTCGACATCTTCTGCCACTTCTGCAACAAGACCTACGTGTTCACCCGGGAGCACCTCCTGCGCCTCGCACGGGAGATGCACTGATGTCACGACGGCCCCGAAACCAGCAGGGACACCTGCCCCACCAAACCCTTGCCGGTGACCTTCGTGCACTCACGGCGTATCACACCCCCAGGCACGAACGCCTTCCTTGAAGGCTGCCTGGAGCCCTCACCCTTTAGCGCCCGTGACGCCGAGGGCGTCGTCGTGGCTCCAGCCTTCTTGCGTCTGCGCCCGCACCTGTTCCCCCTTGACATTGGTGTTGCGTGCGAACAAAATTGAATAGTTATGCGTTCGAGCGCCGGGCGTCGAGAGAGAGCCTTGAAAGGCCCGGCGAGGGCTCTTCAAGAGACGAAGGCCCGAGCACGCCAGGAAGGAGGACCGATCCATGGGCAAGGGTGACCAGCGGAGCAAGAGGGGAAAGATCTTCAGGGGCACCTTCGGGAAGACCCGGCCGAAGAGGAAGAAGGCGCCGGAAGCGCCTGCGGCGCGGGGCGCCAAGACGGCCAGGAAGGCCGCAAAGTAGGCGCGGTCCCCCGGACGCAGCCGTTTTTTCGTTTCGACACGGCTGCCTGTGGACCTGCGCCGGGTCACCACCCCTGAGGAGGGGCGAGGCAAGGCAGGCTCTCCCGACATGGAAAGATCGACGCACCCCCGCATGCGGAGCGACATCCAGCCCGTATTCGTCACGGTAGAAGGGCGCGAGATGGTCGTATTCATGGATCCCTTGAGGATGGCCGACGAGGGGTTCGCCGTGGACAGGCGTGCGCTGAGCGTGTTGGCCATGATGGACGGCACGAGGGATCTCCTGGACATCCAGGCGGAGCTCATGCGCGTCTCTGGAGGGTCCATCGTGCCCATGGAACACATCGAGGCTTTCCTGGAGAGGCTTGATGAGGCTTTGCTGCTGGACAGCCGGCGCTTCAGGGACAGGAGGAGGGCCGTCGAGGAGGAGTTCCTGCGCGCGGGCATCCGCCGTACGATACTCGACGGCAGGTCTTACGAGGCGGACCCTGAGGCGCTCGCAGCGTCGATAGAGGAGCTCGAGAGGAGCCTCCCCCCGCTGCCGGCGGGCACGAAGGACGGGATATCGGGCGTCGTGGCGCCGCACATCGACCTCAAGGTCGCCTTCAGGACGTACGTGGACGTGTATCGCAGGCTGAGGGACGCCTCGTTCGACACGGTGGTCGTCCTCGGGGTGAACCACTACGGTTCGGACGGCCTCTACTGCCTCACGGAAAAGGACTTCGAGACCCCCTTCGGCGTCCTCAAGACCCACAGGGAGATCGTGAGGAGGCTTTCCAGGGGCATGCCGCCGGGCGGCGTCGCGCCCACCGACCTCGATCACAAGTCAGAGCACTCCATCGAGTTCCAGGCCCTCTTCATCGCCTACTACCTGGGGGTGTCGCGAACGAGGATCGTGCCCGTTCTGTGCGGATCTTTCCACGAGTTCGTCAGATCGGGCCGCGACCCCGCCGAGGACCCGCGCTTCATCGCGTTCAGGGACGCCCTCTGCGAGGTCGTCTCGGCGGACCCCGGGAGGGTGCTCGTCGTTGCCGGGGTGGACTTCTCGCACGTGGGGCTCAAGTTCGGCCACGACCAGAGGGCGGATCGTCTCCTGGATAAGGCCATGGAGCACGACCGTGCGCTCTTGGGGTGTCTCATGGAGGGGGATGCGTCCGGCCTCTTCGGCCGCGCCGCATCCTGCCGCGACGCCTACAACGTGTGCGGTCTGCCGGCCTTGGTCCTCATGTCATCGGTCTTGGGAAAGAGGGGGTGCGAGCTCGTGGCGCACGAGGTGTACGACGAGCGGGTCACAGGCAGCGCGGTGACGTATGCCGCCCTCGCCTTTTCCGGCGCACGGGACACGGCTCAGCGCGTCGGGGAGAGCGGTTGACGCACGCAGGCCCCCGGACGCCCCTTGGGGGCGCACCCGCCAGGCGAGGGCCTCGTGCATTCCATGAAACGAAGGCCTTCCTTGCAGCGGTCTGCCGCCTTCGAGGTCGATATCGAGAGGAGGTCACGAGACGATGGACATCCCCATGGGACACAACCCCTTGTTCGGCAAGTGGTTCCTGACCGACGTGATCCATGCCCTCGAGCGTTACGGGCTCATCGTCGAGGGGGACAAGGTCTGCGTTGCGCTCTCCGGGGGGAAGGACAGCGTCACCCTCACCTACGTGCTGTGGTACCTGAAAAACTACTCCCACCTCCAGTTCGACGTGTGCGCCGTTCACGTCAAGATCGACGAGTACGACACCGCACCCCTGAGGGAGTACTGCGAGAAGCTGTCGGTGGAGTACATCGAGACCCCGCTCAAGGTCGATCTCAGGGCGTACCCCCGATCGCCCTGCCACGTATGTTCATCCTTCAAGAGGGGCGCCATCGGGGAGGCCCTGGAGGGCAGGGGGGTGAGGAAGGTGGCGTTCGGGCACCACGCCGACGACGCCGCGGAGACGTTCCTCATGAACATCGCCTACAACCGGAGGCTCGCGAGCCTCACCCCCAAGGTGATGGTCCCTGAGGGCTCGTTCGAGATCATCCGGCCCATGGTGTACCTTCCCGGACCCACGGTCAAGAGGCTGCACAACCACCTGAGGCTGCCCGTCCTGGACTACCTCTGCCCCCACGGCGAGAAATCCGCGAGAGAGGTCATGCGAACCGCCATCGCGCGTATCGAGGAGACGGCCGAGCTCCGGGAGTTTTCCCGCATGGTCGTGGACGCACTCGAGAACGTGGACTACTCGTCGCTCTGGCCCTCGCTCAGGGTGTGACCCGTGTTGCTCGCACGCGAACCCCGGGTCTCTCGCCGGCCTCCGTGTCCCGACTGCGGGGGTGCTCGTTTCTCGTACGTTGGCCCGAGTTTCTCCCTGGGGCCCACGGCCGGGCGGGAGGCCCCGGTCACGAAGATGCCAGTACACACACGAACTCGGGTTGTCACCGCTTTGTGCGACACCGAAAGCGCAGGCGTCAGGCCGCCCGGTCTTTTCTCGCGCGTGCCCCGGGTTCCTTTCCACGACCTGGGCACAGGTGTCCTTTGCTCCCCAGGGTGCCAGGCACCAGGCGGCCTTCGGTTCGGTCGGTCGTGCACCCTCTTGTGGTGGGCTCCTTGGGTCCGATCGGGCGGCGGTCGGATAGTGCCGGCCGCACGTCTCACGGGAGAGGGCCCTGGGGGTGTCACCGGCCTGTGGCGTCTGGGATGCCCAGGGGCATGCCGAGGCGCACAGACGGACGCGCGCGCCTTCAACGTCTGGGGAAGACAGAAGGAGATCGATGTCGCCGAGACAGGCGCGATCGCCCACGGAGGCTCACGCCTTCAACGTCTCTGGAAGACGCCGTTCTCGATGGAGATCGCCCCCGTGTCGGGGAAGAAGCAGACGCCGTGGGACGAGCTGTATCGCTTCATGACCTCCATGAGCAGCGGGCTCGGAAGGTTCGGGCAGACACTGATGCTGAAGGAGGTGGAGCGATCGTTGAACGGGCGGTCTCCCGCCGACCTCGTCCTCTGCGCGCCGCCTATGCCGTCTTCGTCGCCCCAGGCGATCGCGTCGATGTGAATGCTGATCGTGACATCCACGAAGATGCTCACGCCGCTCTGGCCGGAGACGAGATCGAGGTCCTCGTCGTTCATGGGTGTCATGGCGAGGCCGGAAAGGGGGATGGCGGCGCACAAGAGGGCCGCGATGAGCGTCGTTCTCGCCATGAACGCCCTTGCCATGCCGCTTGCCTCCCGAGCCCCGAGCCGCCCGAGACACACGGGACGGCTTGTGGGTTTCCCCGATACTACAGTATTCCTCACCGAAAGTCCACCCGTTCCATACGGAAACCCGGCCGCGACAAACCATGGGGTGAGACCACGACCGTCGGCCCCGTAGGGCGTCCGGTCGAAGGCGGCATCCTGCCGGTCGCGCATCGCACTGCGCCGGCCCCCAGGCGGCCTCAGGGACCCCGGTACGGCCCGTGAGCCATTCCGGTTGCACCGCCCGCACAGACCCCTGGGGGGGTCTGCCGCGGCGACACGGCCCTTGTCACGGGCATGGCCGCATGGCCTCGAGGTCTTCGGGGAACGGGGTCGCCTGTCGAATGCGGCCTGCCGGTCACCCGGGAGACCGCCGCATGCAGAGCCCCTCACCCCGTCTCGTAGGGGCCTGTGCCCATGCATGCGGGGCAACGCTGGCCGAGGTCGGCCATGTAGGCCTCCCCGCACGAAGGGCAGAGGGACACCGGCCTATGCCTTCTGGTCCTGGATGCGAGGAAGTCCCGCTTCACGCGCACGTGCTCGATGCCGTAGATGCTCCTCCCCGCCTTCTTGATCTCCTCGACGATCTCGGCCTGGTCCTGCTCGGCCTTCGCTTTCTCCTTGAGGAACCAGGCGCGAAGGGCAGGCCACGGACCGAGGGCGGAGGCGTCAAGGAACACGCGGACGCCCTCTCCCGTGTACTTGTCGAAGAACGCGAGCGCGTAGCGCGAGGTCTCGCATACCTTGAGCCAGCCGTTCCCCAGGGTGCACGGCGTCAGGAGCTGGACCGCGTCCGGCAGGCACTTCGCGCTCTCGCAGACGACGTCGTAGAGCTTGCCCTGGGGAAGGTGTTCCCTGGCGATGTCCACCATGACGCCGCCCGCTATGACGCCCGGCGCGGCGCTGCCGTGAAACTCCCTCACCTTGTCCACGAACTCGTCGAATGCGTACTGTCCGATCTTCACCGCCGCCTCCCTGTCTCGAACGTCCCGAGGGCCCGCCTGTGGTTCAGCGAGGGCCGCATGCGCGGTGCCCGTCTTTCGGTACAGGCGCCGCATCGACATCTGGGATCGCGAACAGCACCTGGACACGAGGGGTCCCTTGACGTGCCCTCGGGCGCCGGGGACGTGCGCCCCTGTACGAAGGCGCCCCCAGGTTCTTCCCTTTTCTCTCGCCCGCTTTCTTCCTGGCAGGGGGAAACCGGCCGATCCGGATGTCTACCGGGTCGTCTCCCGGCTCTGCCACGAAAGCGGCGCCGTGCGCTCATGGAGAGAACCGCCCGGTCCCGTCGGGCATGCCCGCCTCGGCCTCCTGGTGCGTCGTCGTCCCGCAAGCGGTACACACAGCCTGTCTCTTTCCCGTCACCCCCGATCGTAGCCGCCCGGCCCCGGCGCGTCAAGGAGGACCCTGACGGGCCTGATCCCCGCTCGGGCGCATGCCCGGGAAAACGCCGTGCGCGCCGCCGTGCCGGATCCAAAGTCCTCGTGTTCGTGAATGCACGCACGGTCCTCTCGCCGGCCCGCCCCTTGCGGCTCACGGTGCATCAGGGCTCACGAGCCTCGCCCGTCTGCCGAGGCGCCAGAGCACGGTTCCCGCGATCAGCCCTATCACGTACCCGTAGGGGAGCCCGGCTGCCACCAGGCCCACGAGAACGGTGACGGGGAAGCCGTTCGCCTCGCCCACGACGTCCCGGATGAGCCAGATGAGGGCGAGGGCCTCGAAGAGCAGCAGCACGCCGAGCATGGGCAGGGGGAACGCCTTCACGACGTGGTCGAAGCCGGTCCCCAGAAAGAGCCCGCACGTGACGAGCAGGGCGCCGTAGATGACCACCGACCCGCCGGTGCGCCCGCCGAAGGCGAAGTGGCCGGCCATGCCGCCGGAGCCGTGGCAGGTGGGCACGCCGCCGAACCACGGGTTGACGAGGTTCATGACGGCGTAGGTGAGCCCGATCCTCTTGATCGACAGGGGGCGCTCCGGGAAGAGGTCGACGGCGAGCTGGCGCGTGGCGAGCACCGAGTTGCACAGCGACAGGGGGATCTGGGGCAGGGCGAGCACCACGAAGCCGGTCGCCATGTCCGCGGGGCTGAACGAGGCGAGCGATGGCAGGTGGAAGCCGAGGCTCGAGGCCAGGGCGTCGCCCTCGAGATTGAAGGCGAAGGCGTAGACGAGCCCCATGACGACCACCGCGAGCGCGGCCGGGAAGCGCCTGTTCCCGAGGAGCGCCACGGTGGCGACGAAGGCGGCCAACGCCAACACATAACCCATGGCACCGTCCGACAGCACGAACTTGCCGAGCGCCACGCCTGCCAGCTGGAGCCCGAGCCCGAGCTGGATACCCCTGATCACGCACTTGGGTACCACCCTCCCCAACCAGTCGAGCATCCCGGTGAGCGCGAGCAGGAGCATGACGAGGCCGATGGCAAGCCCCGCGCCGTGGAGCTGGGCGGCCGTGACCTGCTGGGATATCACTATGGCTGCCATGGCCTTCAGGGGTTGAACCGGCATGGGCATCCTGTAGGAAAGCCCCGTGAAGACCTGCATCAGGCCGAACATGACGAGCACGCTCGTCGCGTCCAGCCCGCAGGCAAGCGTCACCCCGATGAGCAGGGGGATGTCCGTGCCCATGTCCCCGAACGCGCCCGCGAGCTCGTTCCTGTTGAACCGTATCCTGGCGCCGGCGGCACCACCGCTCACGTGGGGGCGGTCCACCGGTGCGGCCTGCAGGGGCTGCGTCACCCGGGCCTTGGGGTCGGGCGCGGTGCCCGGTTGCGTGTTCATGCGGGCTCTATCCTGCAGGGCACGTACCTGTGGATGGGCGTGGCTGCGAACCTGTCGCGGTTCGTGGTCTTCGTGAGCCGGTTCACGTTGGCTCCGTAGGCCCTGCCCTGGTAGACGAGCCCGAACCCGTGGGGTATGAGGACCTGTCCCTTCCTCGTCGCCTCGGTCACCTCGGCCTCCACCTCGACCTCGCCGGCCTCGGTGATCACGCGCACGATCTGGCCGTCCGAGATGCCGATCCTGCCGGCGTCCTCCGGGTGGACGCTCACGGTGCAGGCACGTCTGCCCTCGTTCCATGCAGGGTCGCGCATGAGGGTGTTCGCGTTTGCGCTCATGTGTCTGCCGGCCTGGAGGATGAGGGGGTAGTCTGGGTGGGGCGCCAGCGCCTCTTCTTCGCGGCCGGGCTCGATCTCCCTCACCCAGGGGTCCATCTCCGGGATGGAGACGTGGAGTTTCTTGTCCTCGTGGGCGATCATCGAGAAGTTGTCCTCCTTGTCGGCGAGCCCCAGGATCAACCCCTCCGGGTGGTCGAGGATCGCCTGGAAGATCTCCTCCCCCATCGTGATGCCGGGCGTGAACCCGGCCCTCGCAGCCGCCTTCCTGAAGGACTTGGGCGCCGTCTGGAGGAGTCCCCACAGGGCGGCCAGGTTGGGTGAGCCGAGCCGCTCTCCCAGGGTCTTCGCGAGGATGAACGGCATGTTCGCAAGCGCCCTCGGCTCGGCGGTCGCGTAGTTCATGAGCTCCGCGCCGAAGGTGAGACGGTCCTTGGAGGCGGCCTCGACGAGAGAGTCGGGTATGGGAGGGACGATGCCGAGTTTCTCGGCGAGCATCGTGTGGATGCTGCTCAGCTCCAGCCTCTCGCCCTCGGGCTCGACCACGGGCCGCCTCATCTGGAAGTAGATCTCGGGGAAGGTCCAGGCGAAGAAGGTCCCGTCCCACGACTCGTAGCCCGAGCGCGCGGGCAGGACGTAGTGGGACAGGCGCGCCGTCTCGGTCATGGAGAGCTCGCAGGTGACGAGCAGGTCGAGCCTTCCGAACGCCTTCTCGTACATGGTGGTGTCCGCGAACGACCTCAGCGGGTTCGACTGGCAGCACAGCACCGCCCTGAGCCGCTCCGGGTGGTCCGAGAGGATCTCCTCGGGCATGACGTTGGGGGGGTACACGCCCATGAGCGCAGGGAACCCCGTGGTCACGGTCTTCCAGTTCTTCGGGTCGCGCTCGTCGGTGTGCGCGCCGATGGGCATGAGGTGGCCGGGGATCACGTTGCCGCCCGGCACGCAGAGCCTGCCGCAGACGGCGAGCAGGAGGAGCAGGAGGTAGGTGGTCGCCGTGCTGTGGCGGTTCATGTACACGCCGAGGTCCGTGTGCATGCACCACCTGCGCGTGGTCATGAGTCTGCAGAGCCCACGCACGGCGTCATAGTCGAGCTCGCAGACCCTCACCGCGTCGCGGGCGTCGAACCCCCTGAACCAGGGCTCGATCTCCTCGAAGCCCTGGACATGCAGCTCGAGGTACTCCCTGTCCTGCCAGCCCTCCTCGAGGATGATCGAGATCATGGCCCTGGCGAGGAGCGCGTCCGTCCCGGGCCTCACGGGAAGGTGGATGTCGGCGATCTCGGCCGTCTCGGACCTGCGCGGGTCGATGACCACGAGCAGCTTGTCCGGGTTCTTGGAGAACTCCCTCAAGACCAGGGGCGCGCGCGGCATCTGGTGGCTCTGCATGCCGTTCCACCCCACGGCCACGAGCATGTCCGCTTCCTCCTCGTGGGGGATGGCGTAGAGGTACTGCCTGCCCGCGAGCCTGCCCGAGGCCCAGAAGATGCCGGTAAGCTCCTGGGCGAGGGCGTTGTAGTGGTAACGGGAGCCGAGCGCCCGCATGAGCCTCACACCGAATGCGGCCTCGAAGTGGCAGCCCTGTCCCCCTCCGCCCATGTATGCGAGGCTCCTCGGGCCGTGGGTCTCGACGATCGCCTTGAGCCTCTCGGCGATCTCCCCGATCGCCTGGTCCCAGGAGATGCGCTCGAAGCGGTCGCCCACCCTCTTGAGGGGAGAGGAGATCCTGTCCGCGTGGTGCTGGTGGAAGGCGATGTTGGCGCCCTTGCGGCACAGGTAGCCCTTGGAGCGGGGGTTGTCCCTGTCGCCCCTCGCCTTGACGATGCGGTTGTTCTCCACGTACACCTCGAGCCCGCAGTTCTGCGCGCAGAGCACGCACCCCGTCTTCTTCCATTCACCCATGCCTTTTCCCTCCTCTCTTGCGCGCGTGCGCGTCAGCCCCGGCCAGGATGCGCTCGAAGACCATGCGCCTGCATATCCTCAAGGGGCGGGTCGACTTCGCGAGCTTCATGTGCATGATGGCGCCCTCCCAGCTGTCGAGGATGAACCATGCCGTCTCTTCCGTGTCCAGGTGCCCGGCCACCTGGCCCAGGCCCTTCGCCTCGTCGAGGACCGCCTGTATGGCGGCGTGCATGCCCTCGTAGGCCCGTGCGACCCTCTCCCTGAATGCCTCGCTCACGTCGCTCATCTCCTGCATGAGGTTGCCGATGGGGCAGCCGCGGCTGAACCCCATCTTCTCGAACATGTTCTCGTAGGCGTCCATGAAGCGAGCGAGCCTTTCCAGGGGGGGAGTCCCCTGGTCGCCGAGGAGTTTCTCGCCCGCCGACTCGATGAGGCTCTGGAAGTGGTCCACGAGGGCGAGCCCGAAGTCCTCCTTGCTTTTGAAATGGAAGTAGAACGATCCCTTGGGCACGCCCGCGGCATCCAGTATCTCCTTGAGCCCGGCCGCCCTGAAACCCCGGGCGTGCACGATGCGCGCGCCTTCTTCGATGATGGTCTGCCTCGAGGGGGTGCGGGCCATGGGGGATATAATAGACCGGTCGTCTACATCCGTCAACCCCGTTTCTCGCCCGAGGTTTACCGGTGAGCACAATTCGGGTACAATGGCGGGGTCGTTGCCGGATGTCCCGCGTTCGGACGTTTTTCGATCCACGATTGACAGGAGGGTGAGTCATGGCCGTCCATGACCTGGCAGGGAAGCCCGTGCCAAGATCGATGCTCGTGGACACCGCCTCGCTGGTGGATGCGTACTACCGCACCAGGCCCGACCCGGCCCACCCGGGGTGCCGCGTGTCGTTCGGCACCTCGGGACACAGGGGGTCGTCGATCGCCGCCAGCTTCAACGAGGACCACATCCTGGCCATCACGCAGGCCATCTGCGATTACAAGAGGGAATTCGGGATCACGGGCCCCGTGTTCGTGGGCAGGGACACCCACGCGCTGTCGGAGCCGGCCTTCAAGACCGCGATCGAGGTGCTTGCAGCCAACGCTCTCACGGCGATGGTGGACGAGGACCTGGGGTTCACCCCCACGCCGTCGGTGTCCAGGGCCGTCATCGAGTACAACCGCTCGAGGTCATCGGACCCCGCGGACGGGATCGTGATCACCCCTTCGCACAACGGCCCCGAGGACGGCGGGTTCAAGTACAACCCGCCGGAGGGAGGCCCCGCGGACACCAAGACCACGGGGTGGATCGAGAAACGCGCGAACGCCCTGTTGGAGGGCCGCCTGGCCGGTGTCAGGCGGATCCCCTACGAACGGGCGCTGTCAGCCCCCACCACCACCAGGTACGACTTCACCGGGCCGTATGTCGAGGGGCTCGCCTCGGTCATCGACATGGGATCCATCGCATCTTCCGGCCTCAGGCTCTGCGCCGACGCCCTGGGCGGTTCGGGCGCGTCCTACTGGCACCGGATAGCCGAGCGCTACGCCCTGTCCATAGATGTCCTGCACGACACCGCGGATGCGACCTTCGGCTTCATGACCCTCGATCACGACGGCCGGATCCGCATGGACTGTTCGTCGCCGTACGCCATGGCGTCCCTCGTGGCGCTGAAAGACCGCTACGACCTCGCCTTCGGCAACGACCCGGACTTCGACAGGCACGGGATCGTGACCGGGAAGGCCGGGCTCATGAACCCGAACCACTTCCTGGCGGCGGCCGTGGTGCACCTCTTTTCCTCGAGGCCCTCCTGGCTGCCGTCCTCGGGCGTGGGCAAGACGCTCGTGAGCAGCGCCATGATTGACAGGGCCGCGGAGCTCGTCCGAAGGGAGCTCTTCGAGACCCCGGTAGGGTTCAAGTGGTTCGTCGAGCCCCTGATCGGGGGCCGCGTGGCCTTCGCGGGAGAGGAGAGCGCAGGCGCGTCGCTCGTGTGCATGGACGGCTCGGTGTGGACCACGGACAAGGACGGCATCGCCATGGCGCTCGTCGCGGCGGAGATGCTCGCGCGCACGGGCAAGGACCCCTCGGATCTCTACCGGGAACTCGAAGAACGCTTCGGCGTGTACCACTACGAGAGGATCGACGTGCCTGCGGGCCCGAGGGAGAAGGCGGCGCTCTCGGGAATCACCCCGGACATGGTCGAGGCGAGGGTGCTGGCCGGCGATGCGGTGACAGCCGTCCTCACGAGGGCGCCGGCGAACGGCGCGGCCATCGGCGGCATAAAGGTCGTAACGGCCTCGGGCTGGTTCGCTGCTCGGCCCTCGGGCACGGAGGACGTCTACAAGATCTACGCAGAGAGCTTCAGGGGTCCCGACCATCTGGCCCTCATCCAGGAAGAGGCGCGCTCGCTCGTAAGCACCGTCTTCGGCCGCCAGGCCTCCACGGGGGGTGGGGCGTGAGGGGACCCGGGACCGCGGCCCGACCACCCGGCACAACCGCCAAACGGTTCGGGCTCGCCGGGGACCTCGCCTGGTACCTCGCCTTCGTAGGGGTCGTCGCGTTGATTGTGGGGAAGGGGATTGCCTCGTCGGGGTACACCTGGCAGTGGTACCGGGTCCCGAGGTTCTTCGTGGAGTTCACGGCGGCGGGTGTCGTGCTCGGGCCGCTTTCGAGGGGACTGCTCGTGACCTTCAAGATCACCCTGGCCAGCCTCGTGCTCGCCTTCGCCTTCGGGGTGGCGGCCGCCCTCATGAGGCTCTCGGGGTCCGTGGCGGCCCGGGCGGCCGCCCGGGTGTACCTCGAGCTCGTGAGGAACACGCCGCTCATCATCCAGATCTTCTTCATGTACTTCGTCGTCTCTCCCCTGGTGGGACTCGACTCGTTCCTCACCGCGGTGCTGGCGCTCAGCCTGTTCGAGGGGGCGTACCTGTGCGAGATCTTCCGCGCCGGGATCCTGTCGGTCGCGAGGGGCCAGTGGGAGGCGGCGCAGAGCCTCGGGTTGAGCGCGGCCGAGACGTACCGCCACGTGATCCTGCCCCAGGCCGTACGCAAGATCGTCCCCACGGTGACCGGCCAGACCGTGTCCCTCGTGAAGGACTCCGCGCTCGTGAGCACCATCGCCGTGTACGACCTCGCCATGCAGGCGCAGGCGATCGTCGCGGAGACCTTTCTCGTGTTCGAGGTGTGGCTTGCGGTGGCCGCGGTCTACCTGGCCGTCACGATGAGCCTGTCGGCCGCGGCGCACGCAGTGGAGGAGAGGTTCAGGCGGTTCGGGGCGTGACCCCCGCATCGGGAATCAGGGAGGTGAACCATGATGAAACGGTTGACGGTCGTATGCACGATCCTGGCGTTCGGACTCGGATGCGCTCTGTCGCCCGCCTACGCGAAGAGCCTCAGGGAGGATCTCGCAGGCCAGAGCACCATCGAGCAGGTGCTGAAGAGGGGGGTCCTCAGGGTGGGCATGTCCACCTTCGTCCCCTGGGCCATGAACGACAAGAAGGGCAACCTCATCGGCTTCGAGATCGACGTGGCCAAGAGGCTCGCCGCCGACATGGGGGTGAAGGTCGAGTTCGTGCCCACCAAGTGGTCGGGCATCATCCCCGCCCTGCTCACGGGCAAGTTCGACATCATCATCGGGGGCATGGGCATCACCCCGGAGCGTAACCTCAAGGTGAACTTCTCGAGACCATACGACTACACGGGCATGTCCATCGTGGCCAACAAAAAGCTCGCCAAGGGCTTCTCGAGGCTCGAGGACTTCGACAAGCCCTCGGTCGCAATCGCCGCCCGCACCGGCACCACGGCGGCCGCGGCGGTGAAGAAGTACCTGCCGAAGGCCTCGCTCAGGCTCTTCGACGACGAGTCCCAGGCCGTGCAGGAGCTCTTGAACGGCCGCGTGCACGCGCTCGTCGCCTCGGCCCCGCTGCCGGCCTTCAAGGCGCTCGAATACCCCGACAGGCTCTTTATGCCGGTGAAGGGGGACTTCACCAGGGAGCCCATCGGGTTCGCGGTGGTCAAGGGGGACGTGGACACCCTGAACTTCCTGGACAATTGGATCACCGTGGTGGAGGCCGAGGGCTGGTTCAAGGAGAGGAAGCACTACTGGTTCGAGACCAAAGACTGGAAAGGCCTCGTGGAGTGACGGACCGCAGGGGGGCGTCTCGAGGTGAGCAGGAGGCCCGTGGGTTGGATCGATGTGGTCGTCGGGGCGGCGTGTGCCGCCTTGGTGCTGTGGCTCGGCTACCTCATGGGATCCAGGGTCAGGTACAACTGGAACTGGTCCGTGATCCCCCAGTTCTTCTTCTACTACGACGAGGCCGGCTCGCGCTGGGTTCCGAACCTCATCGTGAAGGGGTTCCTCATGACCATCAAGCTCAGCGTGTGGGCGACCCTGCTCGCCACGCCCCTGGGCGTCCTGACGGCGCTTCTCAGGATCGGCAGGAACCTGGTCGGGAGACTCCTGGGCAGGACCTACGTCGAGCTCGTCAGGAACATGCCGCCCCTTGTGCTCGTCTACATCGTGTACTACTTCGTGAGCGACCAGCTCGTCCGGGCGCTCGGCGTCGAGACGCTCCTCTTGTCGCTCGGTCCCGGCATGCAGGGATTCCTCGAGGGCTGCTGCGCCCCGGTGACCAAGATGCCCGTGTTCGCCTCGGCGGTCTTCATGCTCGCCATCTACGAGGGAGCATACATCGCCGAGATCGTCCGGGCAGGGGTCCAGTCCATCGACAGGGGCCAGTGGGAGGCATCGAGCGCCCTCGGGTTCACTAGGCTCCAGCAGCTCCGCCACGTGATCTTCCCCCAGGCCCTGGCGCGCACGCTGCCCCCCTATGCCGGCCAGGTGATCTCCACGATCAAGGACTCGGCCATCGTCTCGGTCATCTCGATCCCGGAGCTCACCTTCCAGGGCCTGGAGATCATGGCGTCCACCTACCGGACCTTCGAGATCTGGATCACGATCACCGCCTTGTACTTCGTCCTGACCTTCACCTGCTCGCTGGGTGTGCAGAGGCTCGAGGCGGCGCTCGGCGCCCGCAGGGGCTATTGATGCCGGGCGGGGTGATGGGCGGCCCCGGCAAGCGGACACCCTTTGATGGGGCCGCTTCGAGTCGGCCCTCGCATCCGGCGGGGCAGGGGATAGGTCGGTGTGCCCGAGCCTGCACGAAAGAGACGGGGGCCTCGAGGGCCCCAGGTGGGGTCGCAAGCGGGGTACCGAAGACCGTGCTCGACCCGTCGGGAAAAGAGAGAGCCCGCGGCCGCGCAAAGAAGGCTGAGGCCGCCTTGCTCCCCACGTCCACCTGCCCCTGGGTCTTGGGCCCAGGGTGTGGTTGTCGAGAGGGGGAAGGCGGGCCCGGTCTCCGCTGCCTTTTCCCGTGCAGGCCAGGATACCTGAGGTGCCCGCCGTAGACGCGTCAGCGGTGGGAAATGATCGGCCAGTTCCTCTTCAGGGCCTCGACCCTGAGCCTTTGGGTCGGCTCCACGGCGACGGGGTGTCCCACGAGTTCCAGCATGGCGAGGTCGGCCTCGTGGTCGCCGTATGCGTAGGACGCACGCAGGTCGATACCCTCCCTTTCGGCCAGGCGCCTCACGAGTTCGCCCTTGACCGCTCCCGAACAGATAGGGCCGACGGTCCCGCCGGTGAACGAGCCGTCCGGACCCTTTTCGAGCTCCGTGCAGAGGAGGTGGTCGAAGCCCAGCTCGGCCGCAACCGGCGTGAGCAGGTACCTGAGCCCCGCCGAGACGAGGACGGTCACGTGCCCCGAAGCCTGGTGCTCCCTCAGCCTGTGCACTACGGCGGGGGCGAGGTGCGGCCTGATCACCTCGCGCCAGTAGCCTTGGGCCCCCTCCTCGAAGGGCGCAGGCTGCCTGCCCTTGTAGAAGCCGATGAGGATCCTCGCCATGGCATGGTCGCTGATCGCACCCCTCTTGTACAGGAGGTTCGCGCATGCGACCTTGAGGAGGAAGGCGGGCCCGATCAGGCGGTGCCGCCTGAGGTAGAGGATGCCGAGCCTCGGGCTCTCGACGTCGATGAGCGTCCTGTCGAAGTCGAAGAATGCGCCTGTGGATCCCATGGGTGTTTCCCTGTCACAACGTACAGGAAACCGGCCGACCTGTGCAACGGCGACGAGCGGCGTGAAGTGCTCGATGACGTTCCAGCGCCTCGCGGCATGGAGGCCTTTCCCTCCAGGGGCGCTCTTTTCGGTGTCGCGAGGTGAAGCTGGGCATCCAGCCCCCACCCGGTCGTCTTCGCGAGGCGCCTCCCCCTCTCAGGGGGCCCCGGTCTCTCTCGCGTCCGCCGACTTGGTCCGGGGGCTCCCCTCGAAATGAGGCATCCGGCAGCTTGAAGCCTGGGTATGATCCTGCGCCGAGGTTGACTTCATGGGGCATGGCCCGTAGAATGCCCCAAAGGACGCGAAGGGGGCTTGGCGATGGCATCCATAGAAGAACTTCTGCGCGACAAGGGGTTGCAGCCGCCCAAGGCGACGAGGAGGGGCGACAACAGGGCCCCGGACGAGATGAGGCGCGCCGTCATCACGAGGCATTATTGCAAGCACGCCCTGGGCTCGTGCCTCATCGAGATAGGCGACACGAGGGTGGTGTGCACCGCGAGCGTGGAGAACAAGGTGCCACCCCACCTCAAGAACACGGGTCTGGGATGGATCACGGCCGAGTACGGGATGCTCCCCGCCTCGACGAGCACGAGGACCGCCCGCGAGGCCGCGCGCGGGAGGCCCGCCGGGAGGACCCACGAGATCCAGCGGCTCATCGGCCGCTCGCTCAGGGCTGCCGCGTCCCTTGCCGACCTCGGCGAGCGGACCGTGTGGATAGACTGCGACGTGCTCCAGGCCGACGGCGGGACCAGGACAGCGGCCATCACCGGCGCCTACGTGGCGCTCCACGACGCCGTGGCGTGCATGCTGAAAGACCAGCTCATCGCGAGGAGCCCCCTCCTCGAGCAGGTGGCCGCCGTGTCCGTGGGCATCGTGAACGGGCAGGTCCTCCTCGACCTCACCTACGAGGAGGATTCGAACGCGAGCGTCGACATGAACGTGGTCATGACGAGGTCGGGAAGGATCATCGAGGTCCAGGGGACTGCCGAGAAGACGCCGTTCACCTTGGACGAGCTCATGGCTCTCATCGGTATGGCGAAAAAGGGGATCGGCGAGCTCATCGAGAGCCAGGAGCTCGCGCTCAAGGGCACGTGAAGATCCTGGCTGCCACCTCCAACCCGGGAAAGATCTCGGAGATCAGGCGTATCCTGGGGGCCGGCGGCATCACCGTGGTGACCCCCGGCGAGATGGGCATCGAGATCGACGTGGAGGAGAACGGGGACACCTTCGAGGACAACGCCGTGGCGAAGGCCGTGGCCTACCTCAGGGCGAGCGGCATGCCCAGCCTCGCCGACGACTCGGGGTTGTGCGTGGAGGCCTTGGGCGGCAGGCCCGGGGTGAGATCCGCGCGTTTCGCGGGACAGGGGGCCTCCGACAGGGAAAACTACGAGCTCCTGCTCAGGCTCATGGAGGGCGTGAGCGACAGGAGGGCGGCCTTCGTGTGCACGGCGGCCCTCGCGCTCGAAGACGGCCGCATCGTAACGGCCACGGGCAGGTGCGAGGGCCTGATCCTCGAAGCGCCCAGGGGCGCCTCGGGCTTCGGGTACGACCCGGTGTTCCTCGAGCCCGCAAGCGGGAAGACCTTCGCCGAGCTCGCGGAAGACGAGAAGAACGCGATCAGCCACCGGGGAAGAGCGCTCGTCGCCCTCATGGCGACCCTCGAGGAGATGGGCCTGCTTCCGGGCAAGGATCCCGCATCGTGTGCATAGGGTGGCCGGGCTCGGCGAAAGCCTGGTGAGCCTGGGGCGGGGAGCGCACCGCGGCCGCCCGCTCTCCCGGGTCCACCCCTTCCTGCCGGGCGGGGCCCGGGTTCTCAGCGAACCCTGAGACTGGACCCCGTTCGCATGTGGGTGAATCGGGGGGGCCCACCAGAAAAAGACCACCCCTAGGCCTGGACATCGTGCGCACGAGGGTGAATCCGCCCTCCAGTACCGGGAAGCGAGCGACGACAGGGCTGGACCCCGTGCGCATGAGGGTGAATCTTCCCCGCCCGCAGGTCGTGGAGGCGCGCTGGACTGGGCCTTGTGCGCATGAGGGTGAATCTCGGGCGGACTTTTACGGTCCGTCTGTGCAATCCGCATCTTCCATGGGGAGCGTCCCTGCGGCTTTGTGCAACGAGCGCAACGTGAGGGCGCGGGGCGACCCCGTCCTTTCAAGCGCTCTCCCCAGGTTTCGTGCAACCGCAGGCCCGCCTTCGAGGGGGATGCACCGCCTGCCGTTCGGGCATGGGAGGTCGATCGCGTCTTTTGCCTGCGGGCATGCTGGATGTGTACAAGCAGCCCCTGTTGTGATAGCATTTTCTTTTCCGGCCATGCCGTACGCTCTCGTGGACCATACCGCGGATATGGCGCTTCGGGTCAGGGCCCCGTCTATCGAGGCCCTCTTCGCCGAGGCCGCCCTCGGCCTCTGCGAGGTGCTCGACGCCCGTACCTCGTATCCCGAGGAGACCCTGCGCGTGGAACTCGAGGGCATGGACATGGAGGACCTCCTCGTGAGGTGGTTGCAGGAGGTGCTCTACCTGGTGGGGGTGAAGGGGTTCAGGGTGTACACCGTGGGCCGCATCGCCGTTGCGGGAACTTGCCTGGCGGCGGAGCTCGAAGGCGCGTTCGGGTGCGGGACTCTCGCCCTCGAGGTGAAGGCCGTGACCTACCACGGGCTCTCGATCGAGCGCGACGGGGGGGACGTCACGGCCACCGTCGTTCTCGACGTGTAATGGGGGGATCCATGCCTCAACCGGTCAAACGCCGCATCGACGAGTACCGCATCGAGATCGAGCGTGTCCCGCCCATGAGGAGCAGGGGGCTCGTGTACGCCAACAGGGCGATCGAGCGCACGATCGAGCACGACAACGTGCTGCAGCAGGTGGTGAACGTGGCGTGCCTGCCGGGCATCATCGGGCCCTCGATCGCCATGCCCGACATCCACTGGGGCTACGGGTTCCCCATCGGCGGGGTGGCCGCCTTCTCCCTTGACGAGGGGGTCATCTCCCCGGGAGGGGTGGGCTACGACATCAATTGCGGTGTGGGGTGCATCCTCACCGGGCTCGAGGAGAAGGACGCCGCCTTGCATACGGAGGTCCTGCTGGCGGCGCTCTTCAACGAGGTCCCCTCGGGAGTGGGGTCCAAAGGCGGCATCACCGGCGTCACCGAGAAGGAGTTCAGGAGGGTGCTCGAGCAGGGGGCCGGCTGGGCCGTGAGGAAAGGGTACTTGCCGGCCGAAGACCTCGACGCCTTCGAGGACGGGGGGTGCATCCCCGGCGCCGACCCCGATGCAGCCTCTGCCAGGGCCTACGAGAGGGGCATGCCCCAGCTCGGGACCCTGGGTTCCGGAAACCACTTCCTGGAACTGGACGTGGTCCAGGAGATCCATGACCGGAAAACCGCCGAAGCCTTCGGGCTCTTCGAGGGACAGGTCGTGGTGCTCGTGCACACGGGGTCGCGGGGGTTCGGGCACCAGGTCTGCGACGAGTACGTGCGGGACATGATAGCGGCGTCCGCCAGGTACGGCATAGACCTGCCGGACCGCCAGCTCGCCTGCGCGCCCGTGCGGAGCAGGGAGGGCAGGGAGTATCTCGGGGCCATGGCCGCCTCGGCCAACTTCGCCTTCGCGAACCGGGCGATCGTGGCGTATCTCGTGAGGCGCGCGTTCGAGCGCGTCTTCGGCCTCTCCTTCGAGAGGCTCGGCATGCGCATGCTCGTGGACTGCTGCCACAACGTGGCCAAGGTCGAGCGGGTGGAGTGGGAGGGCCGGGTGGTGGAGGCCTGTATCCACCGCAAGGGCGCCACGAGGGCCCTGCCCGCAGGCGATGTGAGGCTGCCCGCGAGGTACGCGGTCACGGGCCAGCCCGTGCTCGTTCCCGGCGACATGGGCAGGATGTCCTTCATCCTGTGCGCCCTCGACGGCGCCAGGGAGACCTTCTTCAGCGCCTGCCACGGCGCCGGGAGGCTGCTGTCGAGGCACGAGGCGAAGAGGGTATCCAGGGGCAGGAAGATCCTGGACGAGCTCAGGCACAAAGGGATCCGGGCCATGGCGGCCTCGAAGGCCACGCTCGCGGAAGAGATCCCGGACGCCTACAAGGACGTTTCCGATGTCGTGGACACGGTCTCGGGCGCGGGCATCGCCAGGCCCGTGGCCCGGCTCAGGCCGTTCGCCATGGTCAAGGGGTGAGTCAGCCCTCCTGGGCTGCTTCGGTCCCCTCGGCGGCCTCCGCCTCCACGGTCTCCGGCGCGGCCTCGGCGACGCGCGCCGAGACGAGCGATGCGATCACCTTGCGGTCGCTCACGCCGTGGCCGAGGTGGACGCCCTCTGGGAGCTTGAGGTCGGCCGCGTGTATCACGTCGTGCTTGCTCTTGATGACCGAAACGTCCACCTCGATGGACTCCGGGATCCTGTCCGGGGCGCACCTGAGGTGGATGGAGGTCTCCTCGTGGGTGATCTTGCCCAGCCCGGACTTCTCGGCAGGGGAGACCCCGACGAAGACGAGCGGTACCTCGACGGTGACCTGCCTCTTCAAGTCCACCTTGAGGAACTCCACGTGCAGGGGCCTGCCGGTGATCTTGTCCCGGTGTATGGAGTGGATCAGGACGTCGGTCTTCTTCCCGTCGACGTCGACGGTCACGATGGAGGTCTTGTGGGCCTTGCGGTACAGCAGCTCGAAGTCGTGCTCGTCGACCTGCACATGGAGGGGTTCCACGTCCTTGCCGAAGATCACCCCGGGCAAGACGCCCTGCCTTCTCAGCGCCCTCACCTTCTTCTTTCTCAGCTCCCGCGTCTTACCTTCGAGCGTGAACCTTTCCTGTGCAGTCATGGTCTCCTCCGGGAATGCAGTAGAGTGTCCCTATAGCGGCAAACGCCACGCCAAGTCAATGCCCAACTCCCTTGCCCCACCCCCCGGGACCCCGCCGTGCCATGCGTGGTGGGTGCGCCGCGCACGAGGAAACCCCTTCCCTGGGATCCGCTCGCGTCCCCGGAAGTCACCGCAGAGCACAGGCCCCCGGGAGAGTGCCGCGCCCCTTCCCCGTGCCCGGTACGTGGGCTGCCCCGTCACCACCCGGCCCGTTTTCCCTTGACACACAGGCCGCCTTTTGTCGATAATCCCGTCATCGATACTGGTAGTGCCCTACCGGTATCTTTTTCTTTTGTGAGGAAGCGAACATGGCCATGAAACGCAACCCCATAACCCGGGAAGGATACGCGGCGCTTAGGGAGGAGCTCGAGAGGCTCAAGAAGCACGAGAGGCCCAAGATCATCGCGGCCATAGAGGAGGCACGCGGCCACGGCGACCTGTCCGAGAACGCAGAGTACATCTACGCCAAGGAACGCCAGGCCTTCATCGAGGCGCGGATGCAGGATCTCGAGAACAAGCTCGGCAACGCGGAGATCGTCGACACGAGCAGGCTTCCCACGGACCGCATCGTGTTCGGGTCCACCTTCGTGCTCGTCAACGTCGACACGGGCGAGGAGAGCCGCTACCAGATCGTGGGGGTGGACGAGTCCGACATCTCGAAGGGGAAGATCTCGGTCGAGTCCCCCATGGCAAAGGCCCTCATCGGCAAGAGGGTGTCGGACGCGGTGGTGGTGGAGACGCCCGCCGGCAGGCGCGAGTTCGAGGTCGTGGAGATCGTCAGCGGCTGACGACCGGCTCCGCCTCGCGCTTCCCGAAGAGGTACGTCACCGCGACGCTCAGTTCGAACAGCGCGTAGAGCGGCACACCCAAGAGGGCCATGCTGAGCACGTCCGGCGGGGTCAGCACCGCAGCCGCTATGGCGATGATCAGGATCGCGTACTTGCGGTTCTTCGTCAGCGTCCTGTGGGTGACGACACCCATCCTCGCCAGGAAGAACATGACCACCGGCAGCTCGAAGGTGACCCCGAAGGCGATGATGAGGCTCATGCACAGGCTCAGGTACTCCTTCATCGAGGGCAGCGCCCGGATGTGGTCCGTGGAAAAGCTGAGGAAGAACCTGAAGCCGAAGGGGAAGGCCACGAAGAACGCGAAGGACGCCCCCAAGAGAAAGAACAAGATCGCCGCGGCCATGAAGGGGTGCACGTACCTCCGCTCGTTCGGGTAGAGCCCTGGCATCACGAACTTCCACGCCTGGTAGAAGACCACCGGCGCCGCGAGGAAGAGACCGGCGAAGAAGGACACCTTGAGGTAGGTGACGAACGCCTCCTGGAGCGAGGTGTAGATGAGGGTGCTCCCTTCGGGCATGGCCTGCACGAGCGGCCAGGTGAGCAGGTCGAAGATCCGGCTCGCGAAGGAGTAGGACAGGGCGAAGCCGACGCCGATCGCGGCCAGGCACTTGAGGATCCTCCGCCTGAGCTCCTCGAGGTGCTCGGTGATGGGCATCCGTTCCTCGTCCACGCGCCTTCTCCCCGAGCCCCGCTCACTCGGCGGCCTTCTGTGGGTCGTCCCTCTCCGGCCGTCTCTCGTCGTCCTTCTTCGCTTCCGGCGAGGGCCTCTCGGTGAGGCTCGACTCGAACTCCCGCTTGATGTCGTCCGTGGCCCTCTGGAACTGGCCGAACGCCCTGCCCAGGGTGCGTGCGATCTCCGGGAGGTTCTTGGGGCCAAGCACGATGAGCGCTATCACGAGTATCACGAGGAGTTCCTGGCCGCCTATGCCGAACATGTCCCACCGTCTAACCCATGGGCAGGCCAAAGTCAAACGGGTGCTCGCAGGCAGGGCGGCCCGGCGCCCGGCGATCGCCGGGACCACAACCGTGCGGCGGAAGCGGGCCCTGGTCCGGGGAAGACGGCAGGGCATGGGGGGCGGGGTCCTTGAAGGGCGCCGAGCGCGGGGTCTCGCGCGTGCCTGCCGAGGACTCGGTGCGTGCAGGCTGACCCCTCGGGACATCCGGCGCCTTCGCCGTGGGCCGCGAAGAGGGCCGCGCCCGTGTGCACCGGAGGTCTGTTCAGGGCCGTGTATCCCGAGCAGGATGTGGACCCTCTCGCCCGCGCACACCGGGGGTCTGGTGGGAGATTTGATTCCATAGGCAGGCTGGACGCCGTCACGCACGTACTCACCGGAATTGGGAGGAAGGTCCCTCCGGAACGAGGCCCACGAACAGGCGTCGCGCCCCCGCACATCGGGGTTGGGTGGGTGGCCTGTCTCCAGTCGATCTACGTCCTCAGTCTGGCCCGTGCACACCTGCGGTCTGGCCCCGGAGCGGTCTTTCCCCGGGGCAAGGCTGCCGGCCTTGACCCCGGATGTTCCGGGGGTTACTATGCCCAGCGGGATACCGAGAGCATGAGGCGCCTGATCGTAGTCTTCGTAGCGACCATCCTGGCGCTGGAGGTGTGCGCCGTCCCCGGCGCGCGCGCGGAGACGCCGGTGGTGGGGCTCGTCGTCCCGCTGAGCGGGAGGTGGGAGGCGGTCGGCCAGAAGATTCTCCGCGGGGTCATGTGCGCCTCCGGGGTCTTCGGGGGCGAAGGGCTGGGCATCGAGTTCGTGGTGAAGGACTACGGGGACGACATGGGCAAGCTCGCATCCATCGTGGACGGGCTCGCCTCTGACGACAGGGTCCTGGCCGTCATCGGGCCGGTGGGCGAGAAGGCGGTCGAGGTCGCCTGCTCGCATGCCACGCCGGCCGGCCTGCCTGTGATCTCGTTCACGCAGGCGGAGCCGGCGGGGTCGAAAGGCACGGTGTGCTTCAGGAACTTCCTCACGGTCGAGACGCAGGCGCATGCGCTGCTGGCCGCCGCCGCCTCGCTCGGGGTCACGAGGTTCGCGGTCTTCGGCCCGGACGACCAGTTCGGCAAGACCCTCGCGCACCACTTTACCCGACTCGCGCCCACCTACGGCGTGCGCGTCCTTGCCGCAAGGACCTACCCTCCCACGCACCCCGACTTCCAGCTCGAGCTCAGGGAGCTGTTCAAGGGCATGGGCGAAGGGGCACGCCAGGTGCAGGCGTTGCTCGTGCCGGACGAGGCCGCGAACGCGGGCATGATCGCCTCGTACCTCGCCTACCTCAAGAGGCAGGGCATAAGGCTCTTCGGCCCCAGCCTGTGGGACAGCCCCGACCTCATGCGGGCAGGTGGGGCGAACGTCGAGGGCGCGGTCTTCTTGAGCGGGTTCTTCCCGCACGGCTACTCGTCCGCCGCGAGGGATTTCGCGGAGGCGTTCAGGCCGTACGGCGCGAACCCCGGGGTGTGGGAGGCGAGCGCCTACGACACGGCGCGCATCGTCTCGAACATCCTGCAGGAAGGGGTGCGTTCCCGCAAGGGCGTCGCCGCGCGGCTCGCTTCCGTCAGGCGGTACGACGGCGCGAGCGGCCTCACGAGCCTGTTCCCCGACGGGTCGCTCGAGAAACAGCCGAGGGTGCTCTCGGTGCGGGGCGGCGCCGTGGTGGAGATCTTCCCGTGATCTCGCATCCGTAAGCCTGCCCCTGGGGGAGCCGGGCCAAAGGACGCCTTTTTGGGTCGTGGAGGGGGCCTTCTCTCGGCGCCCATGTCTGCGTGGGGGGCGCGGGAGGCCGGCGCCGCCACGGTGCAGGCGTCGCCGCCTTCGCCCGTTGCTTGGCGGCGGGCTGTGCATCGGGCTTGCGCGGGCCGAAAGCGGGTGGGCCCTCGTGATGCGGCGGCGCATGGTTTCTGAAAGAGGAGCAGCCCCGTCGCCCTCGCCCGTGGCGGTGTGATCGTGGGCGCCATGCGACAGGGCCTGAGGCCGTTTTTAGGCAAATCCTGTGAAGGGCTGCCCTGCATGCCGCGCCTTGGGGGCGAGGCAGCTGGGACGACACCTCGCACGTCCCACGGGGCGGCCATGCGCGCGTCGATCGAGCGCGTATCCAGAAAAAGGCGTCGTACTCGGAAACCACGTGCGGGGGTGCGTGCGGGCCCGTCCCGGGCTCGTCCTTGACTGAGGCCGGCCGGGCGTGAGGCCAAAAATCCCTTGATCGCCCACGTGATCTGTCCT
>ERZ795045.567-NODE-567-length-46631-cov-64.199695_pt1 | contig 46631 bp, 28 predicted proteins | sample MGYA00375129_ERZ795045 | MGnify/ENA primary metagenome ERZ795045 (study PRJEB30174, sample SAMN05720166) | activated sludge metagenome | isolation source: anaerobic digester from wastewater treatment plant | place: Japan | collected 2015-05-15 ...
AGCGTTCTCGGATATTCCGGCTTGAATATTCTGTTAAGAAGGCCGAACGGATGTTCGAAGAGGCCATGCTCGATGAGCATATCCGGAGGACGGAAACTCAGAGCGAAGGAAGGGCCTATAAAAAGCGGATCCTTAAGGGGCTGCCCACCCGGCTCTTTTCCCTGGTGTTTTACTATCTTGTGGCGATTCCCCTCCTCTGGTTGTATTGCCGCTTTGTCTTGCGCGTCCATTTTCATAATCGTAGGGTGATTCGAAGATTGCTCCTCCGACGGGAAGGGGCCGTGACCATTGCAAATCATGTTCACACCCTGGATTCCGCCATGGTGGGGCTTGCCACATTTCCGCGAAAGCCCATTTTTACGAGCCTACCCGCCAATTTTACCCTTCCTGTGGCGGGTTTCCTGGTGAACATCCTGGGGAGTGTACCGATCCCTTCTACGGTTACTGAAAATGGTATCTTTTTTTATGAGCTTTCTCGACGGCTCCGTCGAGGCCGGTACGTTCACTTTTACCCTGAGGGTGAACTGGTACAATTTGATGAAAACCTGCGTCCCTTTAAACGGGGGGCTTTCCAATTAGCGGTGGATGCCCAGGTGCCTATTATTCCCATTGGGATTTCCTTTAAAAAAGGGAAAAGTGGCTTCCTTGGCTTCTTTTTCCGTCGCCAGATTCATGTGCGAATTGGGGATCCTCTGTATCCGGATGTGCACCTGCAGCGGCGGGATGCCCTGGAAGATTTGGGCAGACGGGCCTGGCAGGCCATGGAGGCCCTGGTGGGCCCCCGTTCATAACGATGACGGATACCAAAAATGGATCGATAGAATTGGAAAAATCGGTTCCCTACGATATAGTGGTAAACACAAATTGAACAAGATTTGGTAACACAGTAAAAAAAAAGAAGGGAGAAGAACAGATGAAAAAAACGGTTTTTCTGTGGGTGGGGGTGTTCCTCTACTATTTTGTGACAGGAGGAGGCCCGCTCTCTGCGCAGGTATATCGGGATTTCCGGCCCCTCTATCAGATAAAAACCCGGTATTTTACAATTGTTTTCCCGAAGGAATCTTCCGTATCCGCCCAGTACCTGGCAAGTTTTGCGGATAGGGTGTATGAGGATGTGGCGGCAAAGCTCGAAACACAACCGGAGCTTCCTATCCCCGTCCTTATTACCCCCGATCCGCAAGCCTTCAATGGATACTTCAACTACTATCCTGGGCTGCTTATCGTGCTGTATGAGACTACCCTATCGCCCAATGGAAGTCTTCTCTTTGATGATATTTTGTATCGCCTGTTCTATCATGAACTTACCCATTTTGTGTCCCTTGTGGGAACCAGTCCTTCGGCAAAATTGTTGTATCGCCTTTTTGGTTCCCTGGGGGTGGCCTTGCCCTTGTTCCTGGTTCCTTTCCCGTTTACCGAAGGGGTCACCGTTTCTTTTGAAAGCCAGGAAAGTTTAGGTCGCCCCGCCCTGGGACGAGCCCGGGACCCGCTTATTGCAGGCTATTTACGACAGGATATTCTGGAAAATCGCTGGAAAAGCTTTTCCCAAACCCTGGGCTGCTATGACCAGTACCCCGGCGCTTCCCTTGGGTATTGGTATGGAGGCTATTTTTCCCGCTACCTTCAGGATACCTACGGGATGGAAAGGTATGCCCATCTCTGGCGCTATCTATCGAATCCCTTTTCGCTGAGCCCCCTGGAGGATGTGTACTTCCCCTTTTCCAACCTGCGGATCGCGACGGGCGCTTTTAGAAACCTGTATGGCCTTCCCCTGGAAGAGGCCTGGAATAATTTTCGGGAAGCTATGGCTATCCGGGAACCAGTCTTAATGAACCCAACCCGGCTTTCGGATTTGGGGAATTACGGGGCCCTCACCACGGATGGAAAGGCCCTCTATTACTATGATAGCTCCCGGAGAACCGTATATCGGCGGAGTATTCAGCAAAAGATGGATGGACGGGAACACCTCTTGGCAAGCCATACGGTAAAAGAACAGGGAGCGCAGCAAACCCTGGGGAGACCCCAGCCTCTTTTTACCACCTCTTTGCCGGTGGAAGGCCTTTCGGTACATCCTGAAACCGGGGAGATCCTGGTTTCTACCTATCGGGGCGATAGGTCTTTTCCCCAATTAGCCGTGGGAATCTGGAAGGATGGTCGGTGGAACTGGCTTGCCACTCCTCGTTTAAGCGAGGCCACCTGGTGGGGGACCCATATTCTGGCTATTCAAAGTGTGGGCTATCAGCGGAACCTCGTGCTGGTTACCAGGGATGGTCAGGTCCAGATTTTGTTCCAGGGAAGTCTGAGCAGTATCATCTGGAATCCGGTTGCCTCGGCGGATGGGAAAAGACTGTATTTCTGGATGCGCCAGGGGGATCAGCAGAGACTTGTTCGCCTGGAGCTAGAACATCAGGGGTTTGCTCCGGAAACTGTGAAAATTCGGCAGCTTCAAGAAGCCCAGCTTCCCGATAGCATCACCTGGCCGCGGTACCTTTCTCTTGGTAAAGAGGGGCTTCTCGCTGCCTGGAACGATAATTCCCTCTACCGGCTGGTTCGTTTTTCAGAGGATAGGGTAGAGTACCAGACCATTCCCTTGAGTGGGGGTATTCATCAGCCCCAGGATGTGGGAGGGACCCTGTTCTACCTGGGATACTTTTCTGAGGGAGAGCGGATTTGTCGCCTCGATTATAAGGATGAGGAACTCGGTGTTAAAAGGGCGCCCCTTTCATGGATAGAAGCGGGGAACTTGATTAGTCAAACTTCCCCTCTGGGGTCCCAGCCCGCCCAATCTTATACCAGCCCAGAAGGGATAGACGAAACGGCATTCCCTATCCGTCCCTATCGAGATTGGGGGGCAGTGTTCCCTCGCTCATGGTTCCCCCTGGTTACCTACGATTTTACTCAGAACTCCTGGGGATTTGGGGGCGCTCTGTTGTTTGGGGACCTCACGGAACGGTGGATTACCCTTGTGTATGGCACCTACAATCCTCAGGGGCCCGGGGGACTAGACCTTTCAGTGAACTCCCAATTCATTCTCTATCCGCTGCTTTTTAATCTTACCGTATCTGACGATTTTTTCCCCGCCAGCGATGTTGGACCAGCACAGCGGCAGAGTCTGGTGAGCCTCTCTGTACAATTGGGCGAAGAAACCTACCTGGCTGGCAGTTTTTCTGTGGGCGGGGGTAGCCGTATCGAGGCCAATGAGTCCCCCTATAAAAACTGGGACTGGCTTCGAGTGGGGGCTACGGCATCTCTGGGATACCAGTTCTGGTATTCGGTTTTTAGGGATCCTTCCAAAAGGCCGGGCTGGAATGTGGAGCTTTTGAGTCGTGCTCTCTACCTTCCTCCTTCAGAGGGAAGCGATTTCTTTAAGGGCCCCCTCTATGGAGGGTTTGAGGTTTTCTCCCAGGGTAACCTGGAGTGGCCCTCTGTGGAGTTTACCCTGGAAGGCGCCTGGAGCCCTATGGAAGGCTTAGGCTATGGCCCCCGGGGAATGGGCTATAGAGTAGGGGGACAAAACACGACGGAACAGGCACGGTACCGCTCCCTTGTGGCCCTGGATTCTCCCTACACTACCTCCTGGTACCTCCAGGGGACCGCGGCGGCGCGGCTTTTTACCCTGGAAATCCAAAAAGACTGGGGAACGCTCTATAGCCAGCGGTTGTATGGTAATTGGGGCCTCCATGGCGCCTATGCGGCCACGCCCCTGTGGACCATCAGTTTCCCTATCGTCGCCGATGGAGAAGCCCAGCCTTCCCGGGCATTTGGGGCCCTCTTTGTCCAGGTGGGAATCGTGGTTTCACCCACGGTAACCCAACTTGCCCGTACCCACTTTGCCTTTGAGTTTGAAGGAGGCTATACCCTGGCGGGAGACCCCTATACCTACCTCGGCTTAAAGACGGCCTTTTAGTCAGAAACAGAAGAACCTGAGGAATGCCGTACCTCGTTGTGTTCCCTTAGCTCAAAAACGGCGCCCTAACCAGAAAGGGGGCGCCTTGTTTCTATTTCGACAGTTACATCGATAAGATTGCAAAGTTCTCCTTCTGCGGGGAAGGATGGCCATTCCTCTAAAAAGAGGGGAGTCTCTTTAGAAAGCCCCTCGATTTCAAGAATGAAGGTAAGGGGATGTCCTTCCCCAAAGCGTTTTAGCCCCACTTCCCACATGTGTCCTGCGCCGGTGTAAAAATCATCGGCCACGAGGTCTCCGCCAAGGTACAGTCGGGCTACGTCTCCCACCCACTGAATCCGTAAGAAAATGTCGTCCCCTGACCAGGCGGGTACTTCAAGACGCCAGTATCGGAGGGCCCCCTGTAGAGGGGCTTCCGAACCCCGTAAATGGAGGGAGTCTCGATTTTCGCCGGCCAATTCTTTCCAGGTAAGGGCAGGGCCTGGTCGACGTTCGAAAACAAAAACCCGCTTCCCTTCTTCAATAACTGGCCCTTCATGAAACAGGAGTTGTTCACGAATCTTCCATGCTCGGAGGGCCTCTTCTCGACTTAGGGTAACAATCTCTACGTCGGTGGGCCACCGATTGTTTTTAAATTGATAAAGGGCATCAATCTTACCTGCTTGCCTTAGTTTTTCTGCGTACTGAAAAGGTGTATAAAAAATCCACTGGGGCCGAGGACCGGGAATAATACAGAGGGGACTTACCAGGGCTGTTCCAAGCACACTGTCCCCTACAGGCATATTCATGGGAAGAAAAAAGTATTCCCCATCTTCAATATCCATGGGTGGAAAAAAGGATTGCCCTTGACTATCATCGAGCCCGGAAAAGGGTGCGTTATTCTCATGGCCTTGTGGTAAGGGATGGCGCCGGCTAGGAACACTGTTTTCGGAGAGACCTCGAGGGAAAGGAATCCGCACCCCCCGATGGGGTGCCATCTTCTTTCGTCGTTGATAATTGTTTACAAATAGATATCCCCACTGACCATTGTGTCGATAGGAATAGCGCAGGTGCTCATAATCGGTGGGATGGAGGGGGTTTTCGGACGGAATCTCTGCAGACATGGTACAAAGGTCCTGTCCAAAATCGTGGAGGAAAAGGGTAAAGAGCTTTAGTTCCCGGTATGTTTCGGAGATCTGGCCATATTCCCGGATAGGAGCCCGAAAATCGTAGGAGTATTCGGGCAAGTCGTTGATAAAGCCGGTGGCCCGAGATTCCTGAAGGGTACTGAGTTTCCCCCGCGGATTGGTTCCTCCGTGGTACATGTAGTATCCCAAAAGGGTAACCCCACTTCCCAGTTTTACAAGGCTCATGGCGCCAATGTCTCGGGCACGGGCTACGGGCCGCCGATGTCGAGTTACCTGAAGCCCCCCACCGAGTTCTGCCGTAAGATAGGGAAATTTCGTGATGTCAAAGGTAATCCCATGGCCGAACCCAAAATCACTGCCAATGTTGTGGTCGTTCCGTTCGTGGGTAAAGATGTAGTTCCCTGAGGGTTCGATTTCGGTAAGCCGCTGATCCCAGGGGGCTTCGCAGTATCCCCCCATGACAGGAATAAGGCCGCCTGTTACCGCTCCTCCCCAGCCGGTGGCACTCCAGTAGGGGGCCTCAAAGCCTATTTCACGGGCAAGGGCGGTAAGGCGCTGCATGTGCCGTTCCCCTTCTTCTCCTCCCAGGCCTCCGCAGTGGCCGTATTCGTTTTCAATCTGAATGCCAATAATCGGACCCCCATCTTTGTGCTGGAGTCCCCGGATTTGTTCGTAAATGGCCCGGTAAAAACGGCTTACCGTGGCAAAATAGTCTTCGTTGTTTACCCGGACGGGAAAGGGTTTCTGTAATAACCAGTCGGGGAACCCTCCGTTCCTAACTTCGCCGTGGCACCAGGGCCCGATGCGAATCCAGAAGTACAGACCGCATTCTGCCACGGTTTCTACAAAACGACGGAGATTCCGTTGCCCTGAGAAATCGTATTCTCCTTCAATCTCTTCGTGATGAATCCAGATGACATATGAAGAAACAATGTCTACGCCTCCGGCCTTCATCTTAAGGAGGGATTCTTTCCAGTATTCCGCAGGATAACGGGAATAGTGAAATTCTCCCATTATGGGAAACCAGGGTAACCCATTTTTTGTAAGATACTGAGGTGTCATACCAAAGTTGTCCATACCTGTTCCTTTTAGTATTTTATTCTTTTACTGCTGCGCCACTAAAACTATTCACCATGAACCGCTGGGAAAGTAAAAAGAAAATGATGAAGGGAATAGCCACAATCAGAGAACCAGCCGCAAAGGTGGTAAATTCGTTCTTTTTATCGGTGACAAAACCAAACAATCCCAGGGCCAGGGTTTGCTTTTCCACAGAACGGAGTACCATTCGGGGAAAAATGTAATCCATCCAGGGGGCGGTAAAGCTCGTAATCGCTAAAAACGAGATAACCGGTTTGGCCACGGGGAGCATGATGCTAAAGAAAATCCTGAAATGTCCTGCTCCATCGATTCGGGCCGCTTCGTCGAGGTTACGGGAAACCGTATCCATGTAGTTTTTCACAAGCCAGGTGTTGTAGGGGAGATTTCCCGCCACGTACACCAGGACTAGTCCCCAGAGGGTATCAAGCCCATTGATTCGCAGGAGGATCACGTAGATTGCTACCATGCCCACGAAGGAAGGAAAAATCTGAAGTATCAGGTATGACATGAGGAAGGGTTTCTTAAGCGAAAAATTAAAACGAGAATAGGCATAGGCTGCAATAGAAGTAATGAGGACCGTCAAAAGACTCGTACTTGTGGCAATGTAAAGGGTGTTTAAAAACCATCGGCCGTATAGGGTTTCTGTAAAAAGACGAACAAAATGTTTTGCCGTAAAACCATCCCCGAAGGGAATTATGTTTACCGATGCGATACCGGTCCCTGGAGAGAAGGCTGCACTCACCACATATACAAGAGGATAGAGGACAAAAAGAGAAATAATGATGAATATTATCATCGTGATGGTGGTGTTTATCTCTTCGATAACCCGATAGTTTTTTCGTTTTTTTAAGGTGTCTTTCATAGGTCGCCCTCCTTGAAAGCCTTGGTTTGCCGGAAATTGAAAACTGCAAAGGGAGCCAGGACCAGGAAGATTAGCACTGCGATTACCGAGGCGTAATTATACTTTAAAAGGGTTATGGTGAGCTTGTATATCCAGGTAACCAGAATATCGGTTCCTCCGGCACTGGTTATGGTACTATCTGCTACGGTAGGACTACCGCCAGTAAGAAAGAAGATGGCTCCAAAATTGTTGATATTGTAGGTAAAGGACATAATGATAAGAGGCATAGTCTGGTATAATACCAATGGAAGCGTGATGTGTCGCAACACCTGAAAACGACTTGCCCCATCGATACGGGCGGCTTCAAAAATATCCTGGGAAACTGCGGTCATGGCCCCGGTTGCAAGGAGCATAAAATAGCCGAAACCGGCCCAAAGATTGATAAGGATGACCACGATTTTAGCAAGGAGGGGGTCTCCAAGCCACGGTATGGGGGTGTCTATGATATGGAGGGCCATCAAGGTGCGATTAATAGTTCCAAAGGTCCCATTCAGCAGATTCCGCCAGACGAGCATGCTTACTACCGAGGGAACCGCATAGGGAAGAATAAAAATCAGGCGGAAAAAGGGAACAAGGCGAATCTTACTTTCCCGGAGAAGGATTGCCACGAAAAGACCGCCGAAATAACAGGTAAGGGTCGCAAAAAAAGCCCAGATTACCGTCCATGTGGCCACCCGGACAAAGCCGCTGGTCCAGGACGCCTCTCCTCCTAACAGGGTTTTAAAATTGGCAAGACCAACCCAATCAACCGTATTATTAGGAGGGATATTGTCTGGAGCCGAATAGTTGGTGAACGCTACGCTAGCGGAAAAGATAAGGGGAACCACCACGAGTACTAAAATAAGGAGAAAACTGGGGGTTAATCCTACAACGGGAAAGGCTTTGCTCAATGTGGTAGAAAAGGATTCACCCATGGTCATGGGGCGTTTTTTTCGACAGTACTCCCGATATCCCTGTCGGGCACTTCGAACGGAAATAATATAAAGAGTAATAAACACAATTAGCAGTACGATGGTAAGAATCCCATCAATCAACATAAAAATAGAATTATCCCGCATTTTTATAGGGAGTTCCGGTTGAGGGCTCCCAAGCGTAACGAGATCTATTAGTTTTTTCCCAATAGAGGGAATCATAAAAATGTAAAAGATCTCCACCGCCGCAAAAAGAAGCCCCTTCACCGTATCCCGTAGCCACAGAAGATGGGCAAGCCCCATAAAAAGAACGGCCGTTCTTACTACCTTTTTTTCTCCTGTGCCATCTAAGGGTAAAGGATTGTGCATGAAACCTCCTTGCTCCCTTTGGAGAGGGGAAGAGGGCGAAGGGGCTCGTTATTTTAGTAGCCTTTTTCACCCCCTCTCTGACAGGGCTTGCTCTTACTGTTGCCCGCTGGCAACATCGATTTTTTCAGTTTTTTACAGTAAGTAAAATTGCCTTTTTCGGAGCATGACCCCGAAGAACAGCTCTTTGTAACGGAGCCTGGCAATAGAAAGCTTTTGGCCCTTTTTTTTCAGTTTCAGAGGGCTTGCTATGCCACGACTCCGTCACGGACTACATCAGAGATACCTATTTCCCCAGGATCGCCGCATTACAGGCATCCAGTTCCTTTTTTACATCCGCCCCATCCCAGATGTTTTTGCTTGCGTTTCCCATGGCCTCCCAGTACGCCCCCATCTGAGGAATTGAAGGCATGGGGAAGGCATAATTAAGCTGGGTGATGAAGCCGGCCATGTAAGGACTATCAACCTTTACGTCGATGGCGGGCATGGCACCGGTAATATCAAACCGGAGTTTCTGCATTTCTTCGGAAACAAGGAAGGATGCAAAGAGATGAGCCTCTTCTGGATGATCTGAATAGGCGGAAACGAACATAGCCCGGGTTCCCGAGAAAGATGCGGGCGGTGTGGTTTCACCAGGAAGAGCAGGAAGAGGGGCCACTCCAAAGTCAATACCTGCATTTTTGAAGGGAACCACGTTCCATAGGCCAGTAATGTACATGGCTGCTTTTCCGGAAGAAAATGCTGTGTCAGCCACGGAGGTAGTAAGGTCTGCAGCAGGAACATTAAGAATGGAGCGGAGGCTCTGGAAAAATTTCATCCCTTTAATAGATTGTTCTGAGTTGATATTGGTAGTGGTGGTGTCATTCCCGTTGGGACCGAAGAGACGATTCCCCCCACTGGTGGTAAAGATGATGGTATAATACGCATTCCCAACGTCCATGATAAAGGCATATTTACCAGGATTGGCGGGGTTAAACTTCTTCGCAAAATTTACGAGTTCTTCCCAGGTTTTGGGAACCTCCGAGTCTTTGATAAAGGCCCGGTTATAAAAGAGGGCATAGGTTTCGGCAGAAACGGGGTAGCCATACATGGTTCCATTATAGGTAAGGGCCGTAACACAGGAACTCAGGACCTTTTTCTTTATTTCCTCGGGGTTTTTAGTGGGAAGTACATGGCCGCCGGAAACCAGTTCGCCCAGTTTGTCGTGGGGGGCTGCAAACACGTCGGGACCTACACCGGCAGGTCCATCAAGGGCGATTTGACCCGCCGCATCCCCCAGTTCTACATTCACGTATTTAATCTTGATGTGGGGGTATTTCTTGGTAAAGGCCTCTCCTGCTTGTTGAATGAATTTATCGGGACCATTGGTAGATTCCCACACGGTAAGAACCACCTCTTTGCCACCCTTTGCGCTGCCTGTCTTCCCTTGACAAGAAAGGACCAGGAAAGAAAGCAAGGCTGCTAAGGCGCCAAAAACTACTAACCATCGCTTATTCATGATAAGCCTCCTTTGAAAATCTTATATTGCTCGGTTGCATCGCAACAGTCGAATCCTTTTGTACTGCCCTCGAAGAATCCCGTATCACAAAATCCGCTTTTAACCTGTGAATAGCATCAATCTTCCTTCCTTCAAGCATATCGATAAGAAGTGTGGCTGCAAGACTCCCAAGTTTCTGAATTTCCACATGAACTGCGGAAATAGGTGGAAGATGCTGTTCCATGGTTGTACTATCATGAAAAGAAACCACCACAACATCATCGGGGATGCGAACTTTATAGCGATGCAGAAGATGCAGAACCTTAGCGGTGATAACGTCATCCATTCCGATGATACAGTGGGGTTCTTGGGGAAGAAGGTGATGTAGTAATTCTTCCAGAACAGTTTTGCTTGTGGCGTTCCAGAAAACAAGGGGATAGTCTTCTTGTGATAGGGGGCGTCGGAGATCTGTGGGAACCTGAAAGAATTCCCGTACTTCCTGAATACCTCCCTCGGTAAGGGCCAGGCGATATCCTTCGTATCGATCCTTATTTACCTGATGATGAGGGTTTCCTGCCAGAAGGACCTGTCGGGGAAAACCCTGCCGCAAAAGGTGAAGGGTGGCATTCTTACAGGCTTCTTTGTGGTCTGAATCGACCTGTACCACGGAGGAATCTGCCACACTACCAATAATCACAAAAGGGAGAGCTTGTTCTTTTAAAAAATCGATGGTTCGATCTGCAATAAGGGGCCGAGTATGAATGACCCCATCCACTTTACGATAACGAATAAGGCGTTTAAGAGAGGCAATGTCGTGTTCTGTGGTCACCGCTACGACCGTATCGTATTCTGAACGAGAAAGGGTTTCCGCAATGGCATGAAGGCAGGCCTGAAAGAACGGAATTTCCTGGACTTCGGTATCGCTCGGCATAGTTACTGCAATGTTGTACGTACGGGCCTCTGCAAGACCTTTGGCAATGCGATTTATCTGGAATCCCTGTTGTTCAATAAAGGAACGGATTCGTTCTCGGGTTTCAGGGCTGATACGACCTTTCCCGGAAATTGCCCGGGAAACGGTAGATTTAGACACTCCAAGGGCACGAGCGATATCATCGATGTTTTTTATAGAGGTGGAGAATCGCTGGGACGAGGGCGAATTTGGATCTAACAAGGAACCTTCTGACATTATACGATCCTTCCTCTTTTGATGCGCAACAATGCGCAACCGGTTGTTCAATGCTGGAATAACTATAGCATCCTTTTATTGTTCTGTCAAATTAAAAGTTTTTAAGGGGGCCTTATGCTGTCGGGGCCTGGTGGGTAAGGAGGGGCTTGTCGTTCCCGGACAGGGGCCAACTGGGGGCGTTGCGGGGGTGTCCCCCGCAGAGGGGGTAGCGGAGGCCGCCAGAGGGCGTGGTGGGGCTTGGTAGCGGAAGCCTGCCGGCTGCTGCAAGCCCCGGACCAACGGAGAAAAGCAGCGCCGCGACGAATTGCGCGGCGACAAGGTGCCGGGAGTGTTTTCCCTCTGGCGGCCGGAGCGAGGGGGAGACTTCCCCCTCTTGTGCTCAAGGGATTATGCCCAATTTTGTATTAGAATACTTAACATTTTAGAAAAATATGCTTATAATGTTAATCAAATGAATACAATAAAGGTGCAGGTATATGTTAATCAAAAGGTAGCAGGGCTTCTTACAAGAGAAGGACGGGACTATGTGTTTACCTATTTGAGGAACTCCTGAAGCGGTTTATATACCGCTCTGACTGGGTAAAACTAATCGGCAGAAATATGAAGGAAGTTATGAACAGATTGCGAGGGCTATTAGCCTGTTTACCGGTCCTTCTGAAACCAGAGGGTCTTTAGAGCAGTATTTTATGTTGATGGTCCTTATGGTTCTTCTCCGGAATGGAGACGCCCATCTTAAGAATTTTGGGGTCCTGTACGGTACTGGCCAAAGGGACTGCCGTCTTGCACCTCCCTACGACCTGGTTACTACGACCTGTTACCTGCCTCACGATACGCCAGCCCTCGCTCTGTTTGGGAGAAAATCATGGTGGAATAAAAAAAAGCTTTTTAACTTTGCAGAACAGTGCTGTATGATGACACCCCGCAGGAGCGCCGAACTTTGGGATTCCTGTATTTCCGCGGTTTCTCAGGTTCGACGGGAACTCATGCACTACTGTACAGAACATCCTGACTTTAAGGATATCGGAGAGCGAATGCTACAGGACTGGCAAATAGGAGAGGACGCCAATGGAGATATATGATCTTGGGCCGGCCATTGCCCAACGAAGAAAGGCCCTGGGCATTACTCAGGAAGCCCTTTGCAAGGAGCTTAAAATAAGCCGGGTAACCCTTTCTGCCTTTGAAACGGGGAAAAAACTCTCCCTTTCTTTAAGGCAGTTGGGTCACATTCTTAAGCGGCTTGGGCTGGAACTCGACATAAAGGAACGGTCAAATACACCTACCCTGGATGATTTGTTGAATTAGATTAGCATTCAAGATCATGCTGCAAATAGGACATTAAATCCCTCATTTCAATATCTTTACTTGTAAAGTCTTGTCGAAGATCCGCCACAAGCTGGGTAGCAGGAAAATGGTACCGTTCATGAAAATAATACAAATTTGAATCGATAGTACGGTCGGAACTTTTTACTTCGAACATCCGTTCGGGGGTCCCTTCTTTAACAATCAAAAAATCTACCTCTTTGCCCTCTTTAGTCCGGATATAATATAAATTTCTTCGCAGACCATCGGTATCTTCTTTGAAACAGATATGTCGATAGAGTGATAACGCAACAAGATTTTCTAACCGTTGGGGAATCCCATTAACGAGGGCAATATCAAAAAAGTACACCTTTGCCTGTTGCTTTAGTGAACGTGCTATGGAATGATGATAGGGGTGTATACGAAAGATGATATACAAGGCTTCGAGAATATCCATGTAATGTTTTACGGTGTTTGGCGAAACATCTATATCTTCAGCAAGGCTTTGATAACTTATGGGAGAAGCAACGCGGCTACGGAGGAGATCTACAAGCAAATTCATTGCCTTGAGTTGACCTATGTTTTCGTAGGTTAAAATGTCTTCCCGTATAAGACCATCTAGATACTGTCTGCGCCAGCGCTGGGCTTCTACCGTATCTGCGGCTAGAAAGGGTTCAGGGAAACTGCCACGTTCGAGAAAATATTCGAGTGAATAGCTTGCTCCTATAGCAGAAAGTTCTTCAGGAGTAAATGGAAAAAGGCGATGGTGATAATAGCGGCCGGCTAAACTGTCGCCCGATTGACGGAAAGTCTCAAGACGAGCACTCCCAGTTACTAGAATTGCTTGACTACTTGTTCTTGTGTCCCATACGCCTTTAAGGAAATTTTTCCATTCCGGCATTTTATGAATCTCATCAAAGACGATAAGATCTGTTTTTGCTGGCCAGCCCTGGTGGATAATAATGTCCCTATCTTGGTAATTATCCCAATTTAAATACTGGGGAAACTTAAAGTTCTGCATAATATATTTTGCAAGCCAGGTTTTCCCGGACTGTCGTGGTCCTGAGAGAAAAACCATTTTTTTTGATAAATCATGAAGGATGTATTGTGTTTGCTGTCGTTCCATACTGACTAATATAAGTTAAATTTCAGAAAAGTCAAGACTAATCTGCATTATATTGCGGAATCGTCAAGACTAAACCGCATTCCATTGCAGTTTAGTCGTATGGGTACGATAGCGTAGTTAATCTCTCACCTTCTCTGTTGTTGGCGGTATGCTCGCCGGGGCTTCGTAAATCAGCTGACCCACCCTATCAATGTGCTCTTTTAAAGTAGGATTTTTTATGTCTTCGTAATGCACGATATCAATGAAGTAGGGTAAGGGTCCCTGCTCTTCCAGCAGAGCATGCAGTTTTGAGACGGTAGCAAAGGTAATGGAAGGCCCTGCTATGGCAATATCAATATCCGACCCCCTTTTATACGTTCCCTTTACCCGGGAGCCAAAAATAAAGGCCCTCTGGATCTCAGGGAATTGTTGCAAAGCGGCTATGATATATGAAAGGTCCGCTTCGTCGAGGCCGTATTTCATATTATTTCCGTTCTTCCAGAGTCCGGTAAAGGTCTTTTAGGATCTTATGATATGAATGAATTATCAACTTGACCGCTTCTTCTGCGCGCGCTTCATCGTAGGTATTGGCCATAAGGTTGCGTTTTTCGAGGGCATCGATCCAGACATGCCCCGATTTAATAAGACCGGATTGAAAGGCGGTTTGAATGGCATGCCGGGGGCTCTGAATAGTATATCCTTCGGCTTCGAGATAGTCCTTCATAGTTTTCCAGGCGAGCTCAAAGGTATACTCAAAGCATTGAATAAGGCCTTGTTTTTCAAACTTATTAAGATCGCCCTTATTTATAAATTCATCGAGCTGCACAATGGCCTGTTTATAATTGGAGAAACGCTGCTTCCATCGTATATCCTGTTCCATAACACTTCCAGCCTTCGGGGTTAGTATAGCAGATAAGGGGTTGTTAAAACAATGTATTTTTGCAGGAGTATTTATCAAATCTGCATCTCTATTATTTAGATGATTTCTTAATTAGATCCCTAAAGTTTTCTAACCAATGGTGTATCAATAATGCATCTTGCTTATTAAAGTTACAGGGCATAGCGATACCTTTGTTAAGCTCCTCAATAAACGTTCGGTGGTCCTTATTTAATAGGGGAGCCTCAAAACTGATTGTTAAATAGGGAGTTTTCTCATTGAGGATTTTGAGGGATTCTTTTAAAACAAGAAAATTAAAGAGTTCTGCATCGACCTTTCTTACGTTCTTTTTTGGTATACTCACCTGCAAAAGGTGAGCAGGTATAAGGGTGGTATCGATTTGTTTTACTTTCCAGGTTAAAAGTTTTGTAGCATATATATTCTTTTTATAACTATAGGGACCAAATAGAACTATTGGTCCTTTAGCCAGACTCATCTGGTTTTCTATATCTTCTTGAGTAAAATATTGCCAGTTATAAGGCAAGAACCCCTCATGCTGAAGAGAGATGATCGTCTCTAGTAACAGCTTCCCCGGTCCATCAGTAAAGAATGTTCCATTAGTGTCAAATATATATTCTGTATCCTTCGAAAAACCAAGGGTGGTAACATCTTTTTTTTCTTGAGCTTCAATAAAGATGCTAGGTAGAGAGGGGGCAGTTCTATTAGTTATGCCATCATAAAGAATGGTAAGAAATGCAAACAAATCATTATCGTCAAGACCTTTTAAAAAAATAGTAAATTGTCCAGAAGAATACAGGGCTTTAAGCCATTGTTGCAAACTGATATTCATTTTTGTGGTGTTAGAACTATTTGTTTGGTAGGGTTCTTCATAAGGAACAAAAAAAACATAGGGGTTCATCACATAAATGCTTTTATCATCCTTTTTATAAAATAAACTGTTACCTTTCTGAATACCATCCTTTTCAAATGAGAGTTGTTTTATATCAACAGAAGAGCCATCCGGATTCCCGAATGTAAGATACCAGGGATACTTTGTTAGAGGTGTCTGAATAAATATATTACCTTTATAATTTTGCCACCAGGGTTGTATATCTTCAATGGCTTCCATATTGATATTTATACTGCTTGTAACATGTCCATATAGCCAAATGCTGATCACAGAAAAACCAAAAACTACAATCACCACAATTGCAACTACAATCTTTCTTTTAGAAATCATATTTCCCTTCATTTTTTACCCCTTACATGAGTAATTATACTTTATTTAATGTTTATTGCTTCCCAGACTTTAAAAAATTATTTGTATAAATATAAAACAAGTTGGGCTTTAAAGCAAACAAACATAGAGCATGGTTTTGTCATTGCATCAGTCATTGTTTCCCATCCCCCGCCATGGTACCATATAACCCCATCCAGATCTATTGTTAATAGAGTGTAGCTGATGGGTTTTATTGCACTATATTGGTTGCAAAAGAATACTTAATGACAAAACTATAATAGAGGCCCCCTAAGGGGCCTCGAGAAAAGTTTTTGTATAACATCAGAAAAATACACTAGTTAATGCCCAGATTTAACTGAGCTATACTCATTTCTTCTGGGCTGTTTCTAGATATCCATTGGTCCCATTTTTAATAGCATAAGCCAGTACGGGGTTACTCGTGCCATTCCCATATGCGGTACCCGAGGTAGTATTTGCAGATGAAGTTCCGGTTGTTGATGCCTTTATGACACCATTAGTGTCTTTCCAGACCCCCACATTGATTCTATCGGCAGGGACTTTGGAAGCTGTTGGCAATAGGGTAATTTCCCATTTACCGGTGAACACATCGTTTTCCATACCGTTAGGAGCCTTACTTGAGGTATCAACAAGATAGGCTAATTTCGGCATCTGGGTAGATATATTATAGTATCCGATGTAGGGGATGACATTCCCAGAGGCATCCTTAGCCACATCAATGGTGATATTGGTCCCCACAATACCATAGGAATCTACCACACAGGTGTCTGGAACAGTATCAGTATAGGAAGAAAGATAGGCGTACTTTAAATCCGCATTGGTAGTATCATAGCCTACGATATGAATTCCTCCAGCACTATCTATTGCCAGATTGCAGTATTCTCCAGCTCCATTAAAAATCTCTATGGGTGCCGACCAGTAGCCATTTCCATGGGTATTGCTTGCATTATTATCATTCTGGGGCGCCACTTTGTAGGTAAACATCAGTTTCTGATTAACATAATCAAACCATACAAGCACTACCACATCCCCCGCTGCATTCGCACCTGGTATAACACCCAGAGCAAGATATTCTCCCGGTTTGTTGGGGGTAACATTATATACATCTGCCACAATACTGTAATTTGTAGCATGGGACTCAAAAACAACGTTCGATGTAATTGCGTTATTATTTACGTCCCGCTGGTCTATAAACTGGTTAAATCCGCCATTATCTCCTCCTGCAGCAGCTTTACTGCCATATGAATTGTTCCCATACCTAAACCGAATTTGTTGGTTAATGTCGTCGTAATAGGCAAGATATACTCTGTTTGTTGTAGTCCCTGCGACAGCAATTGAAGGAGAACGAATTCTACTCTTATCAAGAATGGCTGTTGGTGTAGATGTTCCATTAATTACTGTACCAGCGGGTACTCCGATAGATTCCAGTCGAATAGCCTGATCACCACCATAGTTACCATTTTGAGTATTAATTTCACTTATTCCCCAACGGCTTGTAAGGTACACAAAGCGTCCTCCATGGTTTGAACCAGAATTAATATCACGACCAACTACAACAGCATGAGACCAGCCATTGGTATCATATACCATAGCAACATGATAGAAGTCATCATAATTCCGCTGCCACAGAGTATAGGAATTTGTAGTACCATTACTCATACTGAAATAATCAGGACCATTTACAAAGGCAAACCCTATTATTCCATTGGTTGGATTTATACGCATGACAGGGTCGGTGACGAGTCCCCGTGAGGGTATCGCCGCTTGACTATTAAATTGCCATACATCAAGGATTATATCATCGGTGAGGGCATTGTTGTTATCCCCATTTGGCCATTGGTTAATCGGAAGGCCGTTATTATTACTATTGTTAATAAGGGGCACCGAATTAACCGTAAGGGATAGCAAGCCAGAATTTGCCGATGTCATCGGAACTGTAACAGTGGTAGCCGTTGAGCTTTCCCCAGTAATACCTGTCACGTCAGCTCCAGATACATTGAACCCACTAAGTGTAATACTTTCAGCGGTTCTAACAGGATAATGCCCCAAGGCTGTCCTGTCATATACAGAAGGATTGTTTGTCTTTAATTGTGATAGTCGTGTAGTAACCTTAGTCACATACGGTACCACGTCCACCTTCATGATGTTGAAGCCGGCGGTTAAGGCTGTGCTGTCAGTGGGAGTAGCGGGGGTCTGGACTGAGCCGTTGGGACCGCCGCTTGCGGCAGGCCGGGCATCTTCTGCCCGCACCCGGATACGCACATTAGCCCGGGCAACGCCGTTTACGGTACTGCTATCCCATTCAAAGGTCCATTCCACCGTATGCCCGCCGTCAAGGGTAAGGCTCTGGGACACCGATTCCCAGCTGCCCAGGGTGTTCGTCGTCGGGATCAGGGCCTGAGAAGCAGCATCAAAATGAGCGACCTCCTTAGTTTCACCGTCATCTTCATCACCATCTCCATTAAGGTCAATCCACAAAGACAGGGCACTAAGTCGCTGGTTATCGCTGGCACCGCCCCGGAATACAACCGTACCGCTCACATCCGCGTCGTTTCCAAAGACCTCGTTAGTCTTATCAAAGCCGGAGTCATAGTTATCGTAGGGACTCTGATCCCAGGGCTCGATGTGCCCTTTCCATGCAAAGCGGTTACTGGGGTCATAATCTTTTACATCCGTGGCTGTAAGCTGATAGAGCCAGGTTGTGGGAGCCACCGTGTCTACATTGTCAATGGTGAGGCCCAGGGTTATCGCCGCAGAAAGTTCATCCGTAGCATCCTCATCGTCCAAGGTGGTACTGTCAAAGACCAGCACTTCCAAGGTCTGATCATTGGCCACAGTACTTTCGCTAAAGCTGCTCGTGTCAATGGTAATGGTGTTGCTGGTCAAGGTTCCGTTCTGTTCCTTACTCTTGTATTTCACCGAGTAGCGCTTGGTTCCATTACCACCTACAGTATTCACCTCTATATACAGCCTATTCCCTCGGGCAGTAAAGTTCGTGGCACTGTAGCCTGAGCTGATGGGAGCTCTTTTTTCACCCGAATCATCCACATCGCCATCCCCATTCAGGTCTGTACCGAGAACGATAGAGGTGATACTTGGTTTGTTGTTGGCCACATAGGCGTTGGTGCTACCGCTCACCATGTTTCCAGCAAAGTCATAGGCCACATAGTGCACCTCCGTCTTCCCATCGGAAACAAGGGTTGAGTTGAATCGGGCCGCCCAGTTGTACACCCCACCACTAATGGTAAGCCACTCGGCAAAACCGTCGTTGTCACCCGCAGAGCCAGAGTCGTTACCATCTTCCAGGCGGTTATCGATTACGATGCGATAGTCGTCGTACGTGGAATCATTCAGGTTGAGGACCCCAGATACATCAAGGCTCCCGCTACCACCCTTCAGGCGGAGCACGCTGCTTCCTCGCTGCAGGTACACCACCACCTGCTTAATACCCGACACGATACCAGTATCCTGCACCGTACCTTGCACTTCCGCCTGGGTACCGATTATTTCAGTTCCCCCTGTATGGGTCAGGTTCGAAGGTTGGATATTGTCCACATTAAAGCTCAGGCTCAGGATGCTGTGGAAACCACTTGAATCGATTGCATCCAGGGCCACCGCCATGATACCCGAGGATGCGGGGAAGAGCCCCGCTTCGGTGGTGTCAATCGGTATTTCAAGCCGGTATGTCTGGTAGCCTGCCACATAGCCGGGTTCTCCGCTATTAACAAGCATCGCCCGGGGCTGACCAGAGGAAGCCCCAATCAGTTCCTGACTTGAGATTCGGGGTCCTTCATGCTTAAATATGATGCTTTGAAGGCCGCTTTCGTCCCGGACATAGCCGGTAATGGTAAAGCTGCCACCGACGGTGCTCCCCGTCTCGTGGGATATATCGGCGTACTGGGGTACCGTCTTATCAAAAGTGATGGTCCGCACTACCTCAATACCGGGAATACCATCGCCGGGGGTGGTCTTGTAGTCCCAGGCTCGGACCTTGAACTTTATTGTCCGGGTGGTGTCGGTGCCGGTGGGATTGAATTCCCCATACAGGTTGATGGTCTGGTACCAGCTCGTGGTGCCGTTGACGAGGTACCAGGCGGTGGTACTGCTGTCCGATTCGTCCGCTGACGGCGGAGTAAAGCCGCTGATGCTCGGCCATACATCCCCCGCATCATTAAAATCACCGTCGTTATTCATATCAAAGGCAATCTGGACCTTCCAGATGGACTGACCATCCTGGGCAATACCAAAGATCCGCTTGTACCCCCCGATGGTTGCCCCATCGTCGGGGTCAAGGACGGTCACTTCCGGCCGGTCCCCGTTGGGGTCGATTTCAAGGGTGTAGGTCGATACATAGGCTATGTTACCGGTGCTTCCGAGGCCTGCGGTATCTTCAGCACGGATATATATTTTCATCCGCCAGATGTTCATCCAGGTTTCGCCCGCATCCTGGACGCCGTTCTGGTTGGTATCCCCAATGTCCACCGCATAGGTGGTATTGGCGTAGGCGTTGATGTTGTTAAAGGTGTAGGACCAGCTTACCGTTCCCGTGGCAGGATACCAGGGGCTTCCTTCATAGTCTGCCTCGTTGACGGTCTTGCCGATACCGATCTTGATATTCTTAACCGTGGTGGTAGCGTCTTCTGCGCTTCCCCTAATGGTTACCTTACCATACACACTGGTTAAGTCCGCAGGATCGATGATGGTGACCACCGGGCCTGTAGTATCCACTACCACGGTGCGGCTTATAAGGGTTGTGCGGCCCGCCGCATCGGTGATGCGGGCATAGATGGTCCGGGTACCGTCGGGGATAGTTGCAAATGTATAGGACCAGGTACCACTCGTGCTGCCCGAACCACCTGACATGGTGGCCGTCACGGCGCCGCTCGTAAAGTCGCTGGAATCAATCTTAAGCTGTACTGATGCGACCGGGTTTTCGTCCCCATAGGTTCCCGTAAAGGTAAGGTCGCTGGCCTTAAGCTTGCTGTTAGCCGCTGGGGCTGTAAAGGCTCCTTCCGGAGCCTCCCGGTCAACCAGGAAATTGGCGTCACTGCTTGTGCCTACGATTGCGGGGCTTGAAATATCAGTTACCCGTACCCGCAGCGTGTAGGTTCCATCGGTGCTGCCCAGGTCATAGTTCCAGCTCGCACTGGTTCCCCAGCCGCCACTGGGGGCAGAGAGGGTAGTCCAGCTTGCCCCACCATTGGTGCTTACTTCTATAGAAGCAATGCCATCATCGTCGGTGGCGGTTCCATAAATCTTAGAATCAGACAGGTACACACCTTGTTGGGTGGTAAAACTTATCTGCGGTATATCGGTGCTCTGGTCGATCCTGAAGGTTCGATCGACGGTGGCGATGTTTCCTGCCACGTCGGTGATGATGAGGCGCAGGGTAATTTCATAGAGGCTGCCACTAATCAAGGTAGCGTAGGCGCTCTCGTCGTAGGTGCGGGTATCGAAGCTCAGGCTCCAGTTATTTGCACCGGTTGGAGCGCCGAGGTCGGCTACCTCCGTGCCACCCTTCATGATGGCGAGCCGGAGGCTGTTCAAACCAAAGTTATCTGAAGCGGTTCCTGACAGGGTAATGATGTTGTTGGTGGTGCTGCCGCTTGCGGGGCTTGCAAAGCTCCCCGTGGGCAGGGTCTTATCTACTGTGTAGGCGTAGCTTTCCTGCCGTTTGTTGCCCGCGTTGTCCTCCGTTTCAAAGGTTACCTGGTAAATGCCCGTGCCGCTGCTTGTGGGTATTGTTCCTGTTGTAAAGGTTGTTGTGGCAGAACCAGGACTTCCGAGGGTACAATTCGTCCAGTTTACGACCACCGTCGCGCCATCCTTTACAACCCGGTAACGCACTGCCGCAACAGTACCTTGACTATCAGTAGCAGTTCCGCTCACCGTAAAGTCTCCATTACGGTAGCCCGTGGTTGCGGGGCTTATGTTGCTGATTGTCGGAGCTCCTGCGTCCTGAGTAAAGGTGATGCTCTTGGTGGCCACGGTTCCGTTCACATCCGCAATCTTAAGCTGCAAGATTTTGGCTCCATCAATGCTATTGGTAAAGGAGAAACTGCTTAAGGTTTTTGCTGTAGCCGAACCGGAAAGGTACGACGAGGAAATCTGGGTCCAGTCAGGGCTCCAGGTGGTGCCACCGTCGGCGCTTAAGCGGTAATACAGGGTGGTATCGTTAAGGCCGTCATCGTCCGAAAGGGTTCCACTAATAGTGATGGTCTGGCTTGCTACAAGGCCGCCCTCGGTGGGGCTTGTAATAGTCCAGGTGGGCTTATCCGTGTCCTGATCTACCCGAAGGGTGTAGGATGCAACGGCCACATTCCCCGCCTTATCGGTACCCCGCACTTCAATAAGGAGGTCCGAATCATCGGTGTAGGCAGTCGTATCAACGGTGAAGGTAAAGTTCGTATAGGGTGCGGACCCGACAGATTGCCAGGTTCCGCCAGCGATACGATATTCAAGCCCCGCAAGGCCATTGAGATCGCTTGCGGTACCACTCATGGTCATAGTGCCGTTGCCGTACACGGTGCCACTTTTCTCTATATAGGGAGCCGGCTGGTTAAAGCTTATGGCTGGCCCTGTGGTATCGATGGTGATGGTTTTGGTAACCGTGGCGATCTTCAGGGCTCCATCGGTTACGGTTATGCGATATTCATAGAAACCATCGGAAAGCCCCGTAATAGGCCGGGCATAGGACCAGGTACCTGTTCCACTGTCGTAGGTTGCTGTTCCAATATCGGTGAATCCCGTATCACCGGGTTTCTTTTCTGCTACCGTAATCAGAGCTACGAGATAGGAATCGCTAGCGGTTCCCGTAAAGGTAATGGTCCCATTAACAAGGTCATTCCCTGGACCGGTAAGGCTAATCGTTGGAGCACTCTGATCGATCCCAAAGGGCACTTCTGTTTGGGTTGATACATTACCTGCCTTATCTACCGCTTTTACATAGAGTTTTTTAGGACCTTCCCCCAAATCTGTCAGATTGATGGTGCCACTCCAACTATCGGTACCGTTTGCCTTGCTCCAGCTTGCCAGGTCTGCGGGGGGCGTATACCCCGTGGCGGGTCCGACGATGTAATAAACCGCACCGATGCCAGCGCTTCCTACGTCACTGGCGGTGCCGCTGACGGTGTAACTGGTCCCGAGGATCCAGCTATTCATGCCGGGGCTGCTCACCGTGGGAGCCGAGGGGGCCTGGGTATCCACAATGACCGTACGGGTCACAGTGGTGCGGTGCCCTACCACGTCTGTGGCTGTGATGGTATAAGTATAGGAACCTTCCCCACTCAAGGAAATTGAGGCGGTCCAGGTTCTACTGGTGGTGCCGGTCCCGAGAGTTACCGGAATATCAGTAGAGGAGTTTCCTTCTTTGGTCTGGGTAATGCTGACCGAAGCGACCCCATTGGTGTCCGATACGGTTCCTGCCAAAGTAAAATCGGTGGTACGGAACACCGGGGTTTCCCCAAAGGCGTTTCCATCTATTGTAATGGTTGATAAAGACGGAGGTTGTCGATCTATCGTAATATAGAAAGGCCCGATGGTGGTGGAGACCGCAGGTTTACCTTCCTTGAGGGAAACCTTATCGGATACCCGCACTTCCACGGCCAGCACACCCTCACTGATATCCGATGGGAAAGTATAATCAAAGCTGGTACTGCTTGCACTGGTTTCGTTCTGCCAGTCTCCCCATACAAGGGGATCGGTTGAGCTATTAAGCCGATCGGTATACCGGATTTGCACAGAACTAGCATCGATACCATCGTCATCGGATAAGAGGCCGATAATACGAGCATTGGATTCAAGCAGGTTTATAGCTGCCCCATCCCAGGTACTTACCGATTGATTCAGGTTGGTAATAGTAATCGTCGGTTTATCAGTACTTTGGTCAATGACCAGAGGTTCATAGGTTATATATTTAATGTTCCCCGCCTTATCTAGGGCACCAAAACGAAGATAGAGAGTTCCCGAGAGGGCTTCGGTGTCGATTGTCACCCCATAGGGAGCACTGGTAAGCTCTGTATAACCAGTACCATTCCAGTCCTGGCTTGTTTCATTTGGAGGAGTGCTGGTATAGGTCCAATAACGAACCCCCATAAGACCATTGCTATCCGCTGCCGTTACCGATGCTTTGATAATGCCGTTTACCTTTTTACCACTGGATTCTACAATAGGAAACACTTGGTTAAAGCTTAAATCAGGTGCTGTATTATCTATCGTTACCTGCAAATCGCGACTTGATTTAGATCCGCCCTTATCTACCGATCTAACCTGAATATTGTAGTAACCCTCTGGAGTGCTGATACCGTTCCAGCTCCAGGTATAACTTCCGGCGCTTCCTGAAAGATTGGCGTTCTGCCAAGAAACACCGCCATCGAGGCTTATCTGTACTGAGTTAATGTCCCAGCCATCGCTCGCGGTACCCGAAAGGGTAAAGGCGTCGGAGCGGAGTACGTTGCTTGCCAGGGGATTCACCGTCAACGTCGGGGGCCCGTTGTCGATAACAAGGGATTTCTTTTCTACTTTAAAAGTTGCTGGCCCTTTCCCATTTTTATAGGTTGCATCATCGGAAACCTCAAAAGAAAACTCATATTCTCCCTGTGGTAGCTGTGTTTCCTGGGGGACCGTAAAACGGAAACGCACACTGGTAGCTTTAGTTGTACCGGAGGGATTTACCACAAGCCCATTATTTGCGACGGTAAATTCATGTTTAGTTCCACTTCCTGTTTCCAGTACCAGCTTTGCACTGCCGCGATCCACCGCATCATCGTCTTCTACGGTGATATCGATGGTGTCCCCATTCTTAAAGATGTTGCCGCTGTACTGTGTGGGATCTCGAGGATAGTTTGCATCGGTACTTACATCCATACTGGCGGGCCAGGTAATCCGGGGTGCGTCATAGGTTAAATCCACATAGCAGGTTTGGGTAACCTCAGCGCTGTTTCCTGCCTGATCGGTTACAACTAAACGCAGATTCGCCGTATACACCGAACCAGTTCCCGTAACCTTGGTAAACGCCGCGCCCTTCCATTTGCTATTACTGTCATTTAAACCTGTTACCACCTCATCAAAATCAATTTGAGCGTTCCAACTTGCCATCTCAGAAGCATCGGGGGTGGGATTGGTGTCGGTGGGAAATATGCGTACACCACCAAGGGTTACTACCACGCTGGAAAGCCGGCCGCTTCCGTCTTCCGCCATGCCCTGGATTTTTTCTTTGCCGTTATAGGGATTATCCTGAGAAGTCCCCCGATCAGCAGTAAAAATAAAAGATCCTGAGGGAGGGGTGGTATCCACGTTTACTGTGCTCTGCCATTCGCCGCTCTTATTGCTTGCATCGGTGGCCCGGGCTGTAAATACATAGCGTCCATCCGCCAGTTCACCCTCGTTAAAAGTTACTGACCAATCATTGCCTGAAATTACAGCTTTTTTTGATTTTGCACCATTTTCCCAGTACAGAACTACCGAAGGAACAGCACCATCGTCGGTAACGGTTCCGCTAATGACGATCTTATTATCGGTATAGTTCACATAGGCATTATTCACGGGGCTGGTGATCCGGACCTCCGGAGGATAGAGATCCACCTTGTTCCCAAGACCTACGTTAAACAGTTCACAGGAAAGGGGAACCATCACACCTATCAGGCTTATACCAAGAACTCCCCACCAGTAAATTTTTTTATGAGGATTCTGTGATGGTTGCCTCATTGTATTCATATATGTTTCCTCCACTATCTCTAGCTGTCTTTCTAAAAATGACTCGAATGACCGAAAATAGTATGCAATAATCATGCCATATACGGTTTGATTAACAGGTCTTTCATGAATCTTAACTATTTGTATATAAATCATTTATTATTTTTACATCTATTTTACATCTTTTATTTTGGAGATCCTTGTTGAAAAGTCGACAGATTCGTCGAATTCTAATAATTTGCGGCGAAAGAGCCGTTTCTGGGGGGAAAACTGTGTTTTGTAAAGAAGGCGGTAAGAATGTAAAAGTTCCCTTTTTACGGGTATAGAGCTTTTGTGTTCTTTTTCAATCTTTGCTATAGTAAGTAGTATCCATTATGTACAAGCTTCGTCGATACTGGTCCGTATGGATCCTTATTCCCCTTATTCCGATTCTGCTTATTCTTGCCTATGGACAGATCCGCTGGGCCATCGATGTGGGTAATAAGGAACAGCTTCGATTATCCCAGGATTTGTATTCCGCTGCCCTACAACTGCGGTCGGCCCTTCAAAATGAAATCGCCGTATTGCCAGGGATTTTTACGGTCTCCGCGGAAGATTTTTTGGAGATGCTTAAGGATAAAAATTGGGCCCCTTTCCAGGAACGATGGAATAGTTACCAGCGCTATGCCCTGGTTCCCTCTCTTATTAAAGATCTTTTTATTGTGAAGAAAAACAAAAAAGAAGGTCAGATTATCGCCGCCTGGAAATGGGAAAAGGACCATTTTGTTTCGACCACGGTACTGCCCGAAGGGCCGGGGGTGTTTTTTTCTCCCCTGGAAAAAAAAGAAAAAAGCTCTTCCGCGGTCCCTCCCGATGTTCCTCCCGGGGTTCCCCCGGGGGCTTCCCATAGTGAGTTTGAGTTTATTATCAGGATTGATTTGGAAGTCCTGGGAAACAAACTTATTCCTCTTCTTGCAAAGGAACAACTTCAAAATAAAGGAGATTATTACTTTCGTATTCTTGATACCTATCAGAAAGCAACGGTGTATGTTAGCGGAACTAACAAGTCTTTTCTCCAGATAGATGAACTATTCCGCACGCCCGATCTTCGCTATCCTTTGTTTAATACTAATTTCTTCGTTCTATTTTCCCGTCTTTCCCGGGATCTCTCCGCAGAAGGGTCCGCTCCGGCTATGAGTCTTCTGAAATTTCGTCGAGAAAACCTGTTTATAGAGCCGGTTCCCCAGGATGTACCGGTGCAATATCGTCCCATGGGTCCTCCGCCAGAAGAGGATCCCTTCCAAAGAAGCCGTTGGATTTTAGAAGCGGTTCATGTCTCTGGATCTCTTGCGGTGGTAACCCACTGGGCGGTGGTACGGAACATTTCCCTGAGTGCTATCATTCTTTTCTTGATTACCGCGGCCCTTATAGCCCTTTCCCGGGGGGTCCGAAAAAACCAGGAGTTGGCGGAACGGCAACAGGAATTTATCGCCACCGTAACCCATGAACTGAAAACCCCTATCGCGGTCATCCGATCGGGGGCTAACAATCTTGCTTCAGGGATAATAAGCAAGGGAGAAAAGACCCGTGAATATGGAGCGATGATAGAAGAACAGGCCCTGCGGCTTCTGAATATGGTAGATCACCTTCTGTTGTATTCCCGTCTGGGAAATCAGGATGGTCTTTCTCTTACAAGAATCAACATGAGCCATCTTACTGAAGGAATAATTCAGGAATACCTTCCCCGCCTTATGCAAGAGGGCTTTACCCATGAATTTCATATTGAAGGCGATCTCTTTGTCGATGGGGATCCCCTTGCTCTGGAACTGGTCCTGACGAATCTTATAGAAAATGTGTTTAAACATGCCGCTTCAGGTCGTTTTCTGGGTATTGACCTTTGGAAAGAATCTTTGACACGATGGGGTAAAACGAAAGGATGGATTGTGGTTCAGGTCCGGGATCGAGGAAAACCGCTTCCCCGGAGGGAACGCTTTTTAATTTTTGAAGCCTTTTATCGGGGAATTGATGCCCGGCGAGAACAGCGGCGGGGAAGCGGTCTGGGATTAAGCCTGGTACGTCGTATTATTTCTGCCCATGGGGGGACCGTCACGTATGAAACCGACGGTAACCTCGGTTCCCGTTTTATTGTTCGTTTACCGGAGGGAGTAAAAAATGAATGAAAAACCTATGATTCTGATTATTGAGGATGAAAAAGATCTGGTGGTTACTATTGGCGATCGTCTTACTGCAGAAGGATATTCCTGCGAAGCGGCTACTACCGGGCCTGAGGGGTATGAGAAAGCCCTGAAGGGGAATTATGGGCTTATCCTTTTAGATATCATGCTGCCCGGGAAAAATGGTTTCGATATCTGTCGGGACCTCAGGGCCCAGGGTGTCCAGACGCCGGTTCTTATGCTTACCGCCCGGACCCAGACCATCGACAAGGTGCTGGGGCTTAAATTGGGGGCCGACGACTACCTCTGTAAACCCTTTGATATGGAAGAACTCATGGCCCGCATCGAAGCAATCCTGCGGCGGGCGGAGCTTTCCCGGGAACCCGCCGGGCCTGCCCTTTCTAAGGAGATCCTGCAGCAAAAACGGGGAAGGGAGGTCTATGAGCTTTTTACCGTGGATTTTTCCCAGGCTATCATAGAACGGGATGGCGAGAAGATCCCCCTTTCCGCCCAGGAGTATAAGGTATTGGTGTATCTTACCCAGCATCCCAACGAAGTGGTGAGTCGGGAGACCCTTTTAAATACCGTGTGGGGCTACGAAACCGACACTACTACCCGGACGGTGGATGTGCACATTGCCTGGCTTAGAAAAAAAATCGGCGACCACGATCCCTTTCCCCGGCATATTCATACGGTCCGGGGCATGGGCTACCGCTTTGTACCGTAAGGGGCACTCGCTGCGCTTGTTGCGCCGGGCCTTGCCTTTCTGATGGCCAGGCCCGGGATAGAGGAGACAGAACATAACCTTCACATCTTTTTTCTTCCGTTGGGCTGGTATCAATCATTCAAAAAGTATCTATAAAAAAAACTTGCTTCTTTAAAAAAGAGGTCGTACAATAGCACTATACCCGCTTTTGTTCATGCAACGGTCTTCCTTCTTTGGTGATGCAACAGGATAGTAAACCAGGGAGGATGCTATGGACCAGCTTACCACGGTACTCCACACATATCGAGATAAGCCAGGGGCCCTCCTGGCCATGCTGGAAGAACTCCAGGAAGCAAGCCCAGGACACTATCTAGAAGAACAAAAGCTCCGGGATCTTTCCCAGGCCACAGGAATTCCCCTCTCCCAGATATATTCGGTGGCTACTTTTTACTCCTATTTTAATCTTACCCCCCAGGGAACGCATAGCCTCGTGGTGTGTCGGGGAACGGCCTGCCATACCCGGGGATCCCTCGGTCTCTTGCAAGAGGCGCTTCGCCACATTGGTATGGAACTTCAGGGTGGGGAAGAAGAGGGCTCTTACACCAGCGCCGACGGCGCCCTTACCATCCGCACCGTGGCCTGTTTTGGCCAATGTGCCCTGGCGCCGGTGATTGCCTTAGACGGCAAAATCCATTCCCGCCTTACCGTGGGAAGGCTCATCTCGATTATTGAACGATTGCGTCGGGGGTAGATCCTATGAATCGATTGACGACGATCCAGGAATTGCAAGAAGCCCAGAAACGGGCGGAACCGCTGTTACAGCCCCCCTATCCGCGGGTTACTATCGGGATGGGCACCTGTGGTATGGGAAATGGGGCGGAAGAGCTCTATCAATTATTGGCCCAGCAAACATCGAACGGGAAAGGCCGGGAAGAGTGGCGGCTCGTCAAAACCGGCTGTTTTGGCTATTGTGCCGCAGAACCCCTGGTATTCATCACCCTGCCGGGCTCGCCGGTTCTTATGTTTTCCCGGGTGGAAAAGAAAAGGCTCCTTAAACTGATGGATACCCTCTTTTCTGATCGAAAAAGGGAACAACTGTTTTCCCAGGCGGAGGGACAAATCGATAGATGGGACTTTGTAACCCGCCTCCACGAGTTTGGTTCAGCCATTCCTTCGGTGCCTCGATGGAACGAGTGGGATTTTTTCCGGTACCAGACAAAGATTGTGTTACGGGACGCGGGGCTTATCAATCCCGAAAGCCTGGAAGAATACCTTGCCGCAGGGGGGTATTCGGCCCTGGCCAGGGTGCTTTCCGGTATGAAGGCCCAGGAGGTATTGCAGGAGGTGGAGCTTTCCGGCCTTCGCGGTAGGGGCGGGGCAGGCTTCCCCACGGCCCGCAAATGGCAACTCTTGGCTGAACAGACCGATTCCCTGAAATACCTTATTTGCAACGCCGACGAGGGGGATCCGGGGGCCTACATGAATCGAAACGAAATCGAAAGTGATCCCTTTGCCCTTATCGAGGGCATGACCATCGGAGCCTATGCCACGGGGGCCAGAGAAGGAATCGTGTATATCCGGGCAGAATACCCCCTGGCGGTAGAACGGCTTAACGCCGCGGTGGAACAGGCCCGTGCGGCGGGGCTCCTGGGATCCCATATTCTGGGAACGGATTTTTCCTTTGATATTCACCTGGTAAAGGGCGCAGGGGCCTTTGTCTGCGGAGAAGAAACGGCCCTTATCGCCAGTGCGGAAAGTAAGGCGGGACGGCCCCGGCCCCGCCCCCCCTTCCCGGTTCAAGAGGGATATCAGGGGCATCCTACGGTAATTAACAATGTGGAAACCTGGTGCACCGTTCCGGCCATTCTTGCCCGGGGCGGAGCATGGTATAGCCAGTTTGGCACCGAAAAAAGCAAGGGCACCAAGGTGTTTTCCCTGGTGGGTAAGGTACGCAACACAGGACTTGTGGAACTTGCCCTGGGTACCTCCCTGGAGAAGGTGGTGTACCAGATGGGGGGCGGGGCCGGGGCCAGAAAGCGGGTAAAGGCCCTCCAATCCGGAGGACCTTCAGGGGGCTGTATCCCCGCCGCCAAATTCAATGTACCCATCGATTATGAATCCCTGGCGGCCCTGGGGTCTATCATGGGATCCGGCGGCATGGTGGTGATGGATCAGGATACCTGTATGGTCGATGTGGCCCGCTACTTCGTGGGGTTTACCACCGCCGAATCCTGCGGGAAGTGCACCCCCTGTCGGGAAGGGCTTGCCCAGATGCGGCGGATCCTGACGGCCATTACCCGTGGAGAAGCCACGGAAGAGGACCTCCAGACCCTGGAACAGCTTGCCCGGACAATAAAAGACACGGCCCTCTGCGGATTGGGGCAGACCGCCCCCAACCCGGTGCTGACAACCCTGGAATATTTTCGACAGGAATACGAGGAGCATATTCGGGATAAGCGCTGTCTGGCGGGTACCTGCGAAGATCTCTACCTGGCCCTCTGTGAGAATTCCTGTCCCCTCCACATGCATATTCCCGGCTACCTTGCCCTGGTACAGGAGGGGCGCCTGGAGGAAGCCTACGAACTTACCCTGCGGGATAATCCCCTACCGGGAAGCATTGGCCGGGTCTGTCACTTTCACTGTTCTACCCGGTGTCGTCGGGAAATGCTGGACGATCCGGTGCAACAGGGTGAAATCCATCGGTACCTGGCGGATGCCATGCGGAAAACCGGAAAGGACCGGGAGATATGGAAAAAACTGGCCCGGGAAAAGGCGGCCCCCACGGGGAAGAAGATCGCCATCCTGGGGGCGGGGCCGGCGGGACTTACCGCCGCCTTTTATCTTTCCCGTTTAGGCCATGAGGTGCACCTTTTTGATGCCCATCGTTTGCCGGGGGGAATCCTTCGGTATGGCATCCCCTCCTATCGGCTTCCCAAGGATGTGCTGGACCACGAACTGGGGCTTTTTAAACAGTTGGGGGTCGTGTTCCATGGGGAACTGCAACTCGGGGTGGAACTGCATCTTGAGGAGCTTGAAAAAGACTACGATGGGGTGGTGCTTGCTATCGGAGCAGAAAGGGACAGAAAGCTCCACATCCCCGGCGAAAAACTTCCTGGGGTCCACCCGGGATATGAGTACTTGGATCTTTTTGCGGAGCGGCGGGCCCCAAAACTGGGGAATAGGGTGCTTATCATTGGGGGCGGTAATGTGGCTATCGATGCGGCCCGGACACTCCAGCGATTGGGTAAGCAGGTAACGGTGGTGTATCGGCGTATGCAGGAGGATATGAGCGCCAATCGGCAGGAACTGGAGGGTGCCCTGGAAGAGGGCATCGTCTTCCGGTACCTTCGGGCCCCCAGGGAGATTGTACCTGCCCCTGAAGGCAAGGGTCTGGTACTTCGCTGTGATGTCATGGAAGCGGGTCCCATCGATGCGAGTGGCCGTCCCCGGCCGGTATCCACCGGTAAAATAGAAGAACTTGGGGCGGATGATATCATTGTGGCGGTAGGGGAAACGGTGGAAGCCTCCCTTCTTGAAAAAGAAGGGGTCCTCGTCACCCCAGAAGGGGTCCTGGCTATCGATCCTTTCACAGGAAAAACCAATCGACCCCGGGTCTGGGCCATGGGAGATGTGGTTTCGGGGCCTTCCACCGCCGCAGAGGCTATGGGGATGGCCAAGCGTCTTGCCCGGGAGATAGATCGATCCCTTACGGGGGAGGATCGCTTCCGGAGTCTTTTCCGGGAGTTTTCTTACAAACAGGAGATTCCCCTTACACCGGAGGGAAAGCGGAAAAACCGGCCGCCCCATCTTCCCCCGGACCAACGGATTGGGAACTTTGTGGAAATCAACCTGGGATACGACGGAGATCAGGCCTTAAACGAGGCCCGTCGGTGCCTTCGCTGCGATGTACGACCCAATGCCCGCAGTCCCTGGAGGTAAGGTTATGGAACATCAATCTATTCAAATTGAAATTAATGGGGCTCCCTTTACGGTACCGAAGGATGCCCTCATTGTGGAGGCCTGCAAAACCGCGGGGTTCCCGGTTCCTACCCTCTGTCATCTTCCGGGCCTCTGCAGCAATGCCTCCTGTGGGGTCTGTGTGGTAGAGGTAGGGGGAGCAAAAACCCTGGTCCGCTCCTGTGTTCAGAAGGTAAGTCCCGGGATGAAGATTGTTACCAATTCCTCCCGGGTTTTGCAGGCCCGGAAAACGGTGCTGGAACTGCTCCTTGCCAACCATCCTGAGGACTGCCTTTCCTGTCTGCGGAACCAAACCTGCGAGCTCCAGGCCCTGGCAGAACAGGTGGGGGTTCGCCGGGGTATCTATCGGCCTACGAAAAAAAAATCACCCCCCGACGATGCCGGAGCAGCCATTGTTCGGGACAACACAAAATGTATCCTGTGCGGTCGTTGTGTCGCGGCCTGTCGGGAAATTCAAGGGGTGGGGGCCATTGATTTTATGGGACGGGGGCTCCATACCCATATTGGGACCTTTATGGACCGTCCCCTGGCCCAGTCGGTGTGTGTGTCCTGCGGTCAGTGTACCCTGGTGTGTCCCACCGGGGCCCTTACCGAACGGGACGAAAGCGATGCGGTGCTTGCGGCCATCCATGACCCCGAAAAACTGGTGGTGGTGCAGACCGCGCCGGCCATCCGTTCCAGTTTGGGAGAGGCCCTAGGCATGCCCGCGGGGAGCCTGGTGACCGGTTCCATGGTGGCGGCCCTCCGGCGACTGGGCTTTGATTATGTTTTTGATACCCAGTTTGCGGCGGATCTTACCATCATGGAAGAGGGGACCGAACTCCTCCATCGACTTTCGAGCGGCGGGGTTCTTCCGATGATTACGAGTTGTTCCCCCGGCTGGATTAATTTTATCGAAACCTTTTATCCGGAATTACTTCCCCATCTTTCTACCTGCAAGAGTCCCCAGCAGATGTTTGGGGCCATAGCAAAGACCTGGTGGGCAAAAAAGATGAACATCGATCCGGCCCGTATCATAGTTGTTTCTATTATGCCCTGTACGGCCAAGAAATACGAGGCCCGACGACCGGAGATGCGGGACGCTTATCGCTGGTGGAATGAGCAGGGATATGGGGGGCTTCCCTTTGATGACGTGGATTATGCCCTTACCACCCGCGAACTGGCCCGCATGATCCGGCGGGTAGGGATAGATTTTTCCCTGCTTCCGCAGGAAGACTTTGATGCTCCCCTGGGGCTTTCCACCGGGGCTGCCACCATCTTTGCGAGTACCGGTGGGGTCATGGAAGCGGCCCTCCGCACGGCCTATGAACTAGTAACCCACAAAGCGCTCCCCCGGCTGGAGTTTGAAACCTTACGGGGTATGGAAGGCATAAAGACAGCCCAGGTAGAACTGGATGGTACTTCCCTCAAGGTAGGGGTAGCCCATTCCCTTAAAAATGCCCGCATTGTGTTGGAAGAACTCCGGTCGGGGAAGAGTCCCTATACGTTTATAGAGATCATGTCCTGTCCTGGAGGCTGTGTCGGAGGTGGGGGGCAACCCCTGCGGACCGATTGGAATAAAAGGGAACTGCGCCAAAGGGCCATATACCAGGAGGACCAGCGGCTTCCTCTTCGCAAGAGCCATGAAAATCCAGCTGTTCAGGAGTTATACCGGGAATTCCTTGGCGAGCCCCTGGGACAGGTGAGCCACGAACTACTGCATACTTCGTATGGGCCCCGAAGGGTGTAAAGTGCAATGATTTCGAAGGGCCCGGGGGAACCTCCCTTACCGCAGAACCAGTTCTACATCGAGTACTTGCTGCATGACCGGTGGCTTGCGGTGGTGTAGCAGTGAAAAGAGCATGGAGGCCGCTATCTCTCCCAGTCGGTCGATGGGCTGCCGGACGGTACAGACCGGTATATCGAGGTAATCAAAAAACCGATAGTCGTCAAAGGCTCCAAGCCCAAAGCGCTTTAAATGGATACCGGCGAATCTGAGAACATCGATACAATCCAAAAGTAGATCTCCCCCAGCGGTGACACAGAGGGCATCCATATCAGGATGGTCCTGTAACATCTCTCCAAGAACTCGGCGGGTTTCTTCGCTTTTATACTCAGTGTAATAGATAGCTTCCCACGTTATCCCTGCTTTCTGAAGGGCCCGCTGATATCCCTGGACCCGTTCCTGGGTGTACAGATACTGAGGTGGACCACCGAGGCACCCTATTTTTCGATATCCCTGTTCTATTATATGGCTCACGAGCCGTTCGCTTCCCCCAAGATTATCCACATCCACCGCATAGTGATGGATCCAACTGTTCCGTCCAATAAATACAAAGGGAATTTCTTCTTCGATAAGCCGGGAAGTGGCCGCCGCATCGATCTGCTCTGCACCGATGATAAGGCCATCCACGTTTCTTCGCCGGATAACCGTGTTGATAGGGGCCGATATTTCGCCTTCATGGGGGGTGGTGAGAATGAGAAGTGAATAGTTGTGACGGGTAGCCGTTTGGGCTATAGCGGTGATCATGGCAGACCAGTAGGCCCCCGATAGAGAATAGGCCGCTTCGTGGGGGATAAGAAGGCCAATACTCCCAGTACGGTTTGAAGCCAGAGCCTGGGCAGTGGCGCTGGGTTCATAGTTTAACTTCTTCGCCAGTTCCAGGATATACTGCCGTTTTTCTTCGCTAACCCCTTTGTGTCCATTCAGCGCTTTAGAGACAGTGCTCTTTGCAACCCGGGCGATGCGGGCAATTTCATTGATGGTGGTTTTCATTCAAACCTCATGGATGCTCTTGGTAGTAATATTGTATTACTATAGTATACCATGAGGTCCTTTTCCACTGGGGAATGATTGTTACTTTTCTCCCGGCGGTTTTCTACGACGAGGGGTTGGAAACCGCCGGTAAAAGTGCTACCCTATGGGTACTCTCTGAAGAGGAAGCGTTCTGTACCGTTTCCTAGGGTTTTATGAGTTCGAAAAGGTCCCGATCCACCCGAAATCCGTCGATAGTCTCCCACCGAGTTCCTGGGCGGCCGTGATCCACAATGCCAAAGTCTCCCCGAAAGTTCCAGAGGGCATAGCCCCAGCCAAATTCTCGAAAAACCGAGAGAATATCCCGGAACCACCGGAGGGCAACCTCGTTATCAATCTTGTTATAGCACCCAAATTCCCCAATGTGGACTGATACCCCCTGGCTTTCTACTTCCCGCCAGGGGGCATAGTGGGCATACAGGGTTTCTTTTGTCCAGCGTTGACCTTCATACTCGGTTCCCGGATAGACCGGATAGGGAAGGTGTTTGGAGTCCTCCCACCAGGAAGCCTGGTAGTGGGTGAGGGCCATAGGTTGATATCCGCGGCCACTGTGAATGACCCCCAGATGGGTAAGTTCGGGCATGGCGATATTACCGCCCCCAAGGCCATCGAGGATGAGGGGCCGGTCCGAATCGATGGCTCGAATGGCTGCCACGGTCCGTTCCATAAGGGCCTTATGGTTTTCTCGGCTCAGCCCATATTGACCGATGTTGGGGGGTTCATTAAGGAGGTCAAAGCTAAGCTCATCGGGTGAATAGGATTGATAGCGTCTGGCAAAGAGTTCCCATTGGTACACAAAGGCATCCTGGGCTTCCGTATCGAGCCACAGGTTGTGTTTTTCCAGGTGGTTGCCGTTGATACAGTAGCCGGGAACCCGATGCAGGTTCAATGAGCAGTGAAGTCCCCGTGAAACGACCGCTTCCACACAACGGTCCACCTGTTCGAGCATCGCCTCATCGACCTTGAAATACTGAAAATCCCGTACCCAGAATCGATAATCCAACGGAAGTCGAATAAAGGTAAAACCGTATTTAGCAATAAAATCGAGTTCCCTTTTTTCAATATTGATGAGGGGTTTCCCCTCTGTATCGAAGCGCCCCCGACTGAACATCCAGAGCATGTTAAAACCTATCCACTGTTTCATGATGACCTCCGTTTGGTTGTAATGTACCCTCTCGTTGATAGCAGCCAGGGCCGCCTTGCAAATACCATATTTTGGCCTAGGGCTTATTACTCTTTTACCGCCCCCTGTACGAGGCCATTATATATCCGTTTTTGCATGGTTACAAAAACAATAAAGGTCGGTAAAAGGGCCAACATAACCCCCGCACAGATTACTTCCCATCGGGCGCCGTAGGGCCCTTTAAATGTGAAAAGCACCGTACTAATAACACGAAGGGATTGTTTTGGCATATACAGGAAGGGCATGTAGAAATCATTATAGAGTCCAATGCACTTAATGATGAGCACCGTTACCGTGGCAGGTTTTAAGAGGGGAAGAATTATTTTTCGGTAGATGGTCCAGAAACTGGCCCCATCTATTAAGGCCGATTCATCAAGAGAACGGGAAATGCTATCTAAAAATTGAAGATAGATGTATACCCCAATGATATCGGTTCCCATGGAAAGAATGATTCCGGCAAGTCGGGTGTTGTACAGGCCTAGTCGCTGAACAATTTGAAAGGTCGCTACCTGGGCTGTGACGTTAGGGATAAGGGTAATCCACAGGAACAGGAGGCGGATAAAATTTTTCAGGGTAAAATCAAAACGATGGAGTACATAGGCCGTCATAGTCCCGGTGAGCACCGTTCCAATGGAAGAAAAAACCAATAAAACCAGGGTATTCCAGAACCCCAGGAGCATGTTCCCCTGCTGGATAGCTACTTTAAAATTCTCAAGGTAGAGAAAACTATGGGGAAGCTCGAAGGGGCCTGTGGTGGCAAATTCCTGGTTTGTTTTAAAGGCTCCGAGAAACACCACAATGATAGGTAAAAGGGTGATGAAGGCGGCAAGACCCAATACAAAATACTGGGCAAGGCGAAAGAAAAAATCCCGTTCTTTTATAGTCATAGGTAGCGCTCCTCTTTAAACATTTTTTCCTGGATAGCGGTGATAAGAAGAATGATGATGGTAAGCACCACCGCCATGGCTGAGGCTAGCCCGATTTTATTGAATTTAAAAGCCGTATCGATGGTTCGAATTACAAAGGTGGAGCTTCCATTGCCTCCACCGGTCATGATGTAGGGAATTTCGAATACACTGAGGGCGCCCTTAATTGAAAGGATAAGATTCAATTTAACCACCGGCTTTATGATGGGGAACATGATATATCTAAAAAGATTCCACCGCTCTGCCCCATCAAGGGCAGCGGCTTCGTAAATCTCTTGCGAAATAGACTGAAAGGCCCCAAGGAACATAACCATGTTAAAGCCCATGTATCGCCAAATGGATGTTGCCGCAAGGGAATAGTTGATTACCCGGGGATCGGTAAGCCAGAGAATTTGGCCTTTAAAACCAAGGAAGCGAAGGAAGGTATTTAAAGTACCGGTATCCCGGAAAAAATACAAAAAGATAAAACCGATCGCCACCCCATTAATCAAATTGGGAAAGAACAGAATTCCCTTAAATAGATTCTGCCCTTTGATGGGAAAATTGAGCAGGGTGGCAAAAAAGAGGGCCAGGGCAAGTTGAATAAAGGCCCCTACAAAATAGTAAATACTCACGAAGAAAACCCGGAAATTCTCTACCCGAGTAAAAAGTTCCAGGTAGTTTGCTAGCCCTACCCATTCTTTTTTCCCCAGACCATCCCAGCGGGTAAAGCTGTAGCCAATCATGTTAAGGATGGGAAGATACCCAAAGACAAGGAGGAGCAATAAGGGAACGCATAAAAAAAGGGTAATAATCACTTTCTTTTGTACTGTATAGGTCATAGTGGCAGCCTGCCTTTTCCTAAAAAATAGGGGACCCCGGACTCTCCCGAGGGCCGGCGTCCCCCAGAAATAATTTTCACTATTAATCAGCTCTCCAAATTAATCAGCTTCCCAGAGGGTCCCCTCTCTCGCTGACCATAGTAACTTTGCTGATCAAAAAGCTGATTTTTAATTTCTTTTTTCACGATAAGAGGGGACCCCTTCTGGTCTCTCTTTTAGCCCCCTTGTTCTGTTATTTAATCCCCAGGGTTTGCCGGGCCCGGGCCCACCGTTTGTTCCAGTCCTTCATGATATCATCGAAGCTTTCCTTGGTGGTTCCCATGGCGGCATCAACGATGCGGATCTTCTGGGGAGCCTGCCAGAAACCAATTTCTGATTCCTTGTCAAGCTTGTCCAGAAGACCTTCTTCCCCCGGTTTAGCCGGAGACCCAAGGATAAATTGTACCCCCAGATCTTTAAATGCGGTAAGCACGGCGGGGAACTGGCCACCCTTTAAAGCGGGAATGGATTCACAGTCCTGGGCGTAGCCCGACTCGGTAGCAAACCATTTAGCCCAGGCCTTTGCGGCTTCTTTGTTTTTGCTGTTCTTGTTTATTGCCAGATTGTAGTCAAGGCCTACTTCCGCATATATTTTGCCATTCACCGTTACGGGGTAGGGCATGTACCCGATGTTTTCAGGGGTTTTAGAAAGGGCCCGAATCTGGCCAAGGGCCCAGGAACCCAGGGCCATAACGCCGATTTTCCCATCCGCCATCATTTGTTTGGAAAGTTCCCAGTCAGAGGTAAGGATATCCTTTTCGCAGAGCCCCCGTTTTACCACTTCGTACATGATTTTATAGAGTTCGTAGTGGGGCTTCCCCGGCGAGAATGGAGCATCATCGTGGATCATTTTATTGAGATAATCGGGATCTCCTGCAAAGGAGAGCCGGCCCCCTTCCCACTGAACTAAGGTCCACTGGGCTGGGTAATTCAGATACAGAGGAACTGCGCTCGTTTTGGCCTTTATTTTTGCCAGGGCGTCGTAGAATTCTTCCGGCGTAGTGGGAAGTTTTTCGATCCCCGCATCTTTAAAGACCTGTTTGTTATACACGAGGCCACCGGCTACGTTCGCATTAATGGGGTAGCCATATACAATGCCATTATAGGAAATGGTGGTACTGGTATCCACAAAGTCGAAAATTTTAGAGAATTCCTCTACGGTCCCCAGGGGCTCGTAGAAATTGGCAAATTCCTGTGGTGTGGGCGGAACGGTTACCATGCAGAGTACATCCCCGTATTCTTTAGTGCTCATGCGGGTTCGTACCGTTCCTTCATAGTCCGTGATGGCTTCGAATTCTACCTCTACTTTGGGATACTTGGCAGTAAAGGCCTTTTTGTAGTCCTGGAATTTTGTGTTTACCCAGTCGGTTCGATGGGTAAGAACCACGATTTTCCCGGCTATTTCCCCTTCTTTTGTTGAAGAGCCGGTCTTACCGGTACAGGACCCGAGTACAAGTCCAAGAATTCCCAGTATCCCCAGGAGGATACGGGAACCGTGAGACAACTTCCTTTTCATAAAACAACTCCTTTCCTAAAAATCTCTTCCGCCCCAAGGCGGCTGTTCTCTTTTTTTATGCCTTATAAAAACCGGTTTCTCTTCAAAAGCAGAAAGGGGAATGTATTTCAAAGCCAGCGCGCTTCCTGATACTTCCCCCTGTCTTCACTATATTTTCATTGGAAACCGATTTCTCTTATGATGAGGTATTGTATTCCTCCTTTTTGTATCTGTCAACGAGAAGACCCCCGGTGGGACCTTCCCTTGCGCTTTTTTGTTGCCCTTTTATTCATGCAAATTCCGCCGAATAAGCTCGATTCGCTGTCGTACCGAAGCCTGGCTAGAAAGCCCATCGGGAGGAGTGTGAAGGCAGTAATCTACCATCCGGTCGATGGTACTTTCCGCCACATGCAGTCGGGTATCCGATGAGGCGTAGTACATAAGAAGACGCCCATCCCGCTCGGCAATGGCCCCGTTGATGAACACCACATTCGACACATCCCCAACCCGCTCTTCTCCTTCGGGGGCGATAAGATAGCCCCCGGGACGGGCAATTACCCGGCCAGGATCGTCCAGGGCGGTCATGAAAGCATAGATCACATATCGGAGTCCCGCTGCGGTATTCCGAACCCCATGGGCCAGATGAAGCCAGCCGGCACTTGTTTTTATAGGCACTGCCCCTGCTCCATTTTTTACTTCTTTTATGGTGTGGTACACCTTTTCGTCCAGGAGAAATTCCTGAGTAATAACCGGTTTTTCCATCGATTCGGTAAATCCGTAACAGATACCGCCCCCGGAACCGGTGTCGATAAAGCCATCCTGGGGTCGGGTATAAAGCATGTACTTCCCCTGCACAAACTCGGGGTGAAGCACCACATTCCGTTGCTGAGGTGAGGGGGTTACGAGGTCGGGCAGTCGAATCCAGGTTTTTAGGTCCCGGGTCCGGACGATGCCTGCGGCGGCGACCGCACTGGAGGTATCTCCCTTCGGCGCCTGCGGATCCTTCCGTTCTGAACAAAAGATCCCATAAATCCAGCCGTCTTCGTGGACCGTAAGACGCATGTCGTAGACATTTACGTCGGGATTTTCTGTTTGGGGAAGTTCGATGGGATAATCGTGGAAACGAAAATGGTCGATCCCATTGGGGCTTTCTGCGAGGGCAAAAAAGCTTTTGCGATCGGAGCCTTCCACCCGTACCATGAGGTAGTATTTCCCTTCCCACAGAAGGGCCCCCGCATTAAACGTCGCATTGATACCCATCCGTTCCATAAGATAGGGGTTAGTTTGGGGGTTAAGATCATAGCGCCAGAAGAGAGGAGTGTGGGCCGCCGTGAGGACCGGGTATTTATATCGAAGATAGATACCATTGCCGGGATAGATAGGTTCGTTAGGCCGATTGATGAGAGCCTCATATTCAGCCTGTAACAGGGTAAGTCGGTCTTTAAAATTTTGCATCATCATAGGAGTGTTCCTTGTGTATTAGGGTGCTTTATAATGTAGCGGCGGGTTTTGCCCGCCGTATCAGTTCCATGCAGCAGCGGCCGTTATGATACGAAGCTTTCCAGTTTCCGCCCTTGGGTTGGGAAAGGTCTGGAATACCCTCTCTGCTGACCGCCCAGAACCATTCTCCATCGATGGGATCGATCTGGAACTGACTGATCCAGTTCTTTACCTGATAGGCCGCATCAAGAAAAGCCTGGTTGCCACTGAGTTGGTAGGCATTTACGTACCCCACCAGGGCTTCTGCCTGACACCACCAGATCCGGGTATGATCCCGATGGTTCCCGTGACGTTCGTTGTCCAGGGCTCCGGAGGAGGCCTTCCCTGAGAAACCTTTCGGTGGTTCCTTGAGTCCCCCCTGGGGCTTCTCCGGGGAATCGAAGCCTTCTTGCAGAGAAACTTCCGCCATTCTGACGGCGGTGTCTCGATAAAATTGTAAGGTCCCTTTACTCAGGTCCCCACCACTTGCAAGGGTTTCGGCCGCTTCCCATAGGAGCCAGCTTGCTTCAATATCGTGGCCATAGGAAATGATGGGTCCTCCCAGGGGGTGCCAGCTTTCATCAAAATAGAGAATGAGGTGTCCCTCTTTTCCCAGGATATGCTGCGCCGTTATTTCCAGGAGACTGCGAAGGCTTTCTGCTACCTGTTTAATGGAGAATGTCCCTTCCTTCTGTGGGAGTTTTTTTTCTTCCTGGGTTGGTTGGTGAAGTTCCGCCTTGGGTTCCGATTCTTGCTGGCGGGCCCTTAGGTGTTGTAACAGCCGGTAGTAGGTGGTGTAAGCCTCGAGGACATGGAGGTTCGTGTTCATCGATTTCTGGCAATTCATATCCCGGGGCGAAAGCCGCATGTCATCGGTGATCGACCAATCCTGACTGCGGGCTTCCCAGTAGCCCCCGTATGTCCGATCCCGACCATAGGTTTCCATCAAGGTAAAAAGCCTATGGGCGAGTTGAAGTACCACGGGAAGCTCTGTTCCCCCGTGGACTTCTAGAGTTCCTTGTAAGGAAGGCGAAAAAGCGGGGGTACCTCTTGTTTTTTCTAGGGGCCGGGAGGAGGATACCTCTGGCGAGGGGGCCTCTTCGGTACTTGCTTCCAGCAAAGCCAGGGCATACTCGCTTAGCCCATAGAGGGCAAAGGCTTGTCCGTATAGTTGTTTCTTGGCAACCTCTGGCTTCCCATCGGGATGAACCGTCCAGAAGACCCCACCGTGGACGGGGTCTATATACTGCTGGCACAACACCTGGTAGGCATAGGCAGCCATTTCGAGGTACCGCTGCCGATATTGGGGAAAAAGTCGGCTTGCGGCACTGTAGGTCCACAGGTGTCGGGCCGTCATTACCACCGAGCGGGAAATATGGGGATTACCCCGCCGCTGGTTATCTAATTCGCCATAAAAACCAGGATGCTCTGGGTCCCGGCCATAGCACTCCCAGAAGGGAAGAATATGGCCTACGAGTTCCTGCTCTCCCCACAGGGCAAGAGGCCCAAGACCCTCAGTAACGTACGAATGGTCCATCATAGTTCCTTTATACAAAGAGGGCCCTTATAACCGGTTGTCCAGAACAAAACGGACCACTTCGTCAATTTTGCCAAAGGCAAGACCGGTTACCGTATCGGCACAGCCGTAATAAATGGCCAGGCGCCCGGTGTCCTTATCCACCAGGGCCGCACAGGGGAAGGTTACGTTGGGTACATCTCCGACGCATTCATAGTCCCGTTGAGGGGAAAGCAGGTACGGCCGGGCCCGGGCAATGACCTTCCAGGGTTTTTCTAAGTCCAGCAGGGTCGCGCTAAAGGAGTAGACAAAGCCGTTGCAACTGGTCAGTACGCCGTGGTAAATAAGGAGCCATCCTTCCGATGTCTCGATGGGAACCGGCCCTGCCCCTATTTTGGTACTTTGCCAGGGGCTTTCGCTGCCTAAGGGGCCCATCACATGACGATGCTTCCCCCAGTACACCAGGTCGGGGCTTTCGGAGTAAAAAATATCCCCAAAGGGGGTGTGGCCTGAATCGCTGGGCCTGCTGAGCATAGCGTAGTTTTTGCCGATCTTCCGGGGAAAGAGAACCCCGTTTCGATTGTAGGGCATGAGAGGATTTTCCATCTGGTAGAATTTCTTAAAATCGAAGGTGTAACCGAGCCCAATACTTGCCCCATGGTATCCATTACACCACATGATGTAGTATCGATCTTCGATAAAGATTACCCGGGGATCGTACTTGTATTCCGAATCGGGAAGTTCCGGATCGGTTTTAATAAATTGAATGGGTTCATCTTCTATCTTCCAATTGATACCGTCCTGGCTGAAACCAGCATGGATGTTCATGCGGCGGGCGGTATCGTCGCAACGGAAAACCCCCGCAAAGGCCCCATTAAAGGGAACCACCGCACTGTTGAATATGCTGTTTGAGCGGGCAGTGGCATCTCGCCGGATAACAGGATTCCCCGAATAGCGCCAGAGCACTTCCTTTCGTCCCTGTTTTGGTGGTTCTTCCCATGGCATATTGGGTAAGGACATACCGTTTCGAATCAAGCTATTGGACATGCTATGTTCCCCCTTCTCGGTATTCTGAAAATCATTTTTCTGCTTTTTCTTTTAATGAGAAAGCGGTTTCTCATTGATGTATATCATGTACGAGCAGAAAGATTTTGTCAAGGGTATTGGTGAACGAGCTTTTCCGTTTTAAAGGTTATTATTAATTCACCACGGAAAAGACAATTTGGAATTATTGATCGTCGAACAAAGGAAAATCTATTATATGCGACGGAAATGGGACAACCATTGATCTGGGCAAATCTCTGGCAGGGAGAGATCACCTATACTTTTGAGTACCTGGAAAGACAGGCTCCTACACATTACAATACATTCCAATGAAGAAACTACACTTTTCCCTCCCTGCCCGGGACTGGAACGAAGCCTTACCAATCGGAAATGGCCGACTCGGGGCTATGGTTTTTGGGGGGATTGCCCGGGATCGGATTCAGCTCAATGAAGAGTCCATTTGGTCTGGTCTCTGGAGGAATCGGAACAACCCCTCTGCAAAGGACAACCTAGAGCTGTTGCGCCGTCTTGTAGAAAGGGGCCAATTTCATGACGCTGAAACGGTAAGCCTCGAGGCCTTTTCGGGGATTCCCCCTAGCCAGAGGGTGTATCAAACGGCGGGGGACCTGATCATCGATTTTGCATCCCCCCTTGCAGAGGGGCCCTATGCCATGTGGGGGGAGCCCCAGCCAGCACCAGTGCAGGCCTATCGCAGAGAACTGGATCTAGAAACCGCCACGGTCCGTACGATGGTCCAGTTGGAAGAAGAGGAATGTGGTCGGGAATATTTTGTTTCGGCCCCACAGAATGTAATGGTAATCCGCCTCTGGACCAGCGCAGAGGGGTCCCTTTCGTTTCGGGCTTTTTTAGATCGGGGAGTCTTTGTTGATCGAATGGCCGCCGAGGGTTCTAATACCATTGCATTGTATCATGATGAAGAAATTGCCTTTGCGGTCAAGGTTCGGGCCCATGCGCCGGGAGCACGGGTATATACCCGCGGCGCCTTTCTTGTGGTAGAGGGGGCAACAGAAGCCCTGCTTTTTCTGGATATTCAGACCTCTTTTCGTTCTCAGAACTATGGGGTCCTCTGTGATGAGTCCCTGCGGCAGGGGACTCTGCTGGACTATTCTGTCCTGTATGAAAACCATGTAAGGGAGTATCAATCCTACTGGAATAGGACAGCCCTTTCATTGAACGGTATTGAACAGAGAGATCTGGCGATCCCTGCGGAATGGAAAAGTGGCGATCCCCTACCACCACAGAAATCGCTACCGGCAGCCCCTTCGGTATCCCCCAGTATAGGAACCCCACCACAAAGGGCCCTGCTGCAGGAGGGGGAAAAGCAAGAAATTGCCGGCCCTAGTATGGACATAATCCTCCTTACCCTGACCCTCTGGGATCTTGGTCGCTACCTTCTTATTAGTTCCAGCCGCCCCGGGACGCTCCCCGCAACACTCCAGGGCCTGTGGAACCCCTTTATGGATCCCCCCTGGGGGTCAAAGTACACCATCAATATCAACACAGAAATGAATTACTGGGCTGCCTGTATGGTGGGTCTCCCCGAATGTGAAGAACCTCTGTTTGATCTGTTACGTCGAGCCCATCCTCACGGAGCAGAAACAGCCCGGACCATGTACCGTTGCCGGGGGATTGTGGCCCACAGTTATATGGATCTCTGGGGCGATACGGCGCCGCAGGATCATTGGCTCCCTGGTACAAGCTGGGTTCTGGGCTTTGCCTGGCTGGCAACCCATATTATCGAACAGTATCGGTATACCTTGGACAAGGAATTCCTGGCCCGACATTTTTTTATTTTAAAAGATGCGTGTTTTTTCTTTGTGGATTACCTTGTGGAGGCACCGGAGCCCTCTTTATCCAGTGGGTTGCCCCATTCCTCGGATCCTGCAAATCGACCCCTCATTGTGCATCCCTCCCTTTCGCCGGAAAACCGTTTTCGTCACCCCTTGTCTGGTGAAGTGGGATCCCTCTGTGCGGGCTGTACCATGGATAGCCAGATACTCCGGCACCTTTTTGAAGGAACCCTGGAGGCTCTGGATCATTTGGGAAAAGATGCCCCTGAAGTACTAAACCTTCCAGAGAGGGGGTTACTCCAGGAGAGTGTTAGGGCGGGAAACCCCTCGGTGGGCTCTTCAGAAAGTAAGACCGGGGGAGATGATGAAAAGATAGATCCTTCCTTCCGTGAAACCCTGGAACAGGTGCTCCGCCGACTCCCGCCGACAACGCTCCATTCCAATGGGACAATCCGGGAATGGAATAAAGAATATGAAGAGGTAGAGCCTGGCCACCGGCATATTTCTCATCTCTATGGTCTTTTCCCCGGCCATGAGATTCATCCGCTGAGAAGTCCCGATTTGGCAGAGGGGGCCCGAAAAACCCTGGAACGGCGTCTTTCCTATGGGGGTGGGCACACGAGCTGGAGTCGGGCATGGATTATCAATTTTTATGCATCCCTTTTTGATGGAAAAGCGGCCTATCAACATCTTGTGGCATTTATGGAAAAATCCCTGTACCCCAATCTTTTTTCTTCCCATCCACCCTTTCAGATTGATGGAAATTTCGGGGTTTTAGCCGGCATAACCCGTATGTTGATGCAGAGTGAGCTCCACCGGGATGGTTCGGTGAGCCTGTACCTTATACCGGCCCTCCCCGCTGCCTGGCCGGAGGGTTCTGTCCGGGGCCTGCGAGCCCAGGGAGGCCTGGAAATATCCCTTACCTGGCAGGAGGGAAAGGTCCAGCAAGTGGTGCTTTCCCGTAAACCGCACGGAACAATCCTTTCAGGGGGGGGCTCAGAGGGGGGAGCTTCCCGGCCTTTGCAGGTTCATTTGTATGAGGGTAAACAACTTCGTAGGACGGTTTTCTTAGAAGGAGAAATGGTACTCCAGTTATAAAAAATGCTGCCCCATGGGGGGCAGCGTTTTTATACCGTTTTACTCATTGAAAGAAGGGTCTTTACAGTTTCTTACTCCACATCTCTACTTTTTTTTAATAAGCTGGGACACCATTTTGTTAGCTTCCTCGATACCCATGGCCTTAAGGTCGCTTACGATTTTTGTCCAGGATTTATTGAAATCTTCCGGTTTTCCCATAATGATGCGGACCAAGGCGTTCTTAATGATTCATCCGCATCAGCCACTTTGACTGATAGGAACTGTCATTTATAGGAACTGTCATTTCAGTAACTGATAGGAACTGTCATTTCAGTATTTTTTCGGTTTCTCGTCGAAATACGGCTTTTACCCCGATCTCCGACTATTTTGCCAACCCGAACATCACATCC
>ERZ795045.573-NODE-573-length-46365-cov-6.096394_pt1 | contig 46365 bp, 28 predicted proteins | sample MGYA00375129_ERZ795045 | MGnify/ENA primary metagenome ERZ795045 (study PRJEB30174, sample SAMN05720166) | activated sludge metagenome | isolation source: anaerobic digester from wastewater treatment plant | place: Japan | collected 2015-05-15 ...
CGAGCTCGAACGGCTGGTTGACAGCCAGGCCGTTTGGAGGTACACTGGGGAGGGAGGATCCCCCTCGCTTCGTGCCCGGGTGGCTCCCCATCTTCCCTCGCCACTAGCCACGTGGCAGCGGTGGATCCCCACGTCACTGTGAGCGGCGAGAGCGGCTCTGGAAGGAGAGATAACGATGAATGCACGCTGGATGAAGGCTCTCGCATTCCTGGCTGCCGCCGGCGCAACAGCCGCCGTGATGGCGAAATCGCGCCGGGATCCCTCCTGGCTGCGGGTGGAACCAACCTTCGAGGATGAGCCCGTCTCGGCACCGCCCATCCCTTCCAGCGCGGAATCGGATCTCGCACTCGCGGCCGCCGATGCGGCGAGACCGTCGGGGAGCACCCCTCCCGCTGAGGCCGCTTCCGATGCCCCTTCCACTCCCAAGGTGGACCTGGCTGCCGAGGTCGCTGAAGCGGAGAAGCCGGCCGAAAGCCCCGCTCCCGCCGAGACTGCTCTTGACGCTCCCCCTACTCTGGTGGCGGACCTCGCACCCAAGGCAGCTGAGGCGGAGAGGCCGGCCGAAAGCCGCACCGCCGACGAGGCGACTCCCGCGCGGGTGGAGAACGCGGGCGGATCAGCGGCGATTTCGGCGCGGGAAGCAGCGGTTCTCTTTGCTCACGATGCCATCCACGACCGCGCCGTCGCCGGCGAGCGTGTGGTGTGCCTGGCCGTTGGCGATGTCCGTGAAGTGGAGCTTGAAGGGGGGCGTGCCCACATCATCGTGCCGCTTGAGCTCTCGCACCGCAGCGAGGGTCGCCTGCCCCAAACCAGGGCGGCCACGCTGCACGTTCTCCTCGAGGGTGGCCCGACAGATTGGCGGATTGCGAGCCACTCGTGGGAGTGAGACTCAGCGCGGCAAAGCCCACCCACGCGCCCGGAATCGCTATGGATAGATGAGCCAGCCGACGACCCGGTACACCCCATCGCGGCGGCTCCGGAGCTTGCGCAGGCGCTCGTCCGAGAGCCTGGCCTGAACACGCTGCTGCTTCAAGGCCTCTTCCACCATCGCGCGCGTCGAACCGCCCTTCCGGTAGACATCGGGATAACTGGAAGCCAGCACGTAGCCGCGCGCCCGGTCAATCTTCACCAGAACGGTGTCGTGGCGCACTTCCACCGGCGTGCCCACTTCCACCAGGTCGAACAACTCCTCGCTATCCGGGATATGCATCCGCACGCATCCGTGCGAGATCACCTTTCCGATGCTTTTCGGCTGGTTGGTGCCGTGGATGCCATGCTCCTCGGGGGTGAAGCCCATCCAACGTGTGCCCAGCGGGTTGCGTGGTCCCGGTGGGATCACGCCCCGGCGCCCATCCGGATCAAAATCGAGCGGATAGCCCCACACCGGATTGATCACCTTCTCCAGGATCCGCCAGTGGCCGAGCGGCGTCGGCCACTGGGGCCGGCCCACTCCGACGGGGTACGTTTTGTAAACGCGCTCGTCCAGGAAGAGGGTCAGCGTGCGCGAGGGGATGTTGATGACGATCCGCGCCCGCGAGGCGGTGGCTTCGCCCGGAGGGCGCGAGGGCTCTCGCGCCGCGGCGGATGCCAGGCAGAGCGCGAGCACCACCCCGATCCCTCCCACTGCGACGAGTGGCCGGATTGCCATCTTCAGAAGGCTCCTCTCCATCCTGCTTGCCCGGCTTGGCTCCGGGCTCCCCAAACGCGCGGGGGCGCGCCCTGGATGGAGCGCACCCCCGCAAGCGAGCTTGGCGCGGTCTACCAGCGGCCGCGGATAACCGGCCTCGCGGGTTGCGCGGGCGCTGCCGCCGGCTCCTCACGCACCCCAGCCACCGCCGGTGACGGCTGCGTCACCACCGCCGTCTCGAAGCCCATATTCACCCCGCCGGCCACCAGTTGCGGGTTGTCGGCCGGACCGTAGATCCAGACCGTCTGGCCCACGCGGTAGGCGCCCGCCAGATCGGACACCGCCTGGCCCCGGTTCACGAAGGCGACCTCGTCGCTGGTGAGGGTCCGGGTCACCATCTGCCCGTTCATCACGTAGCGCACGGTGATCCCCTCATCGGTGATCTGCGTCACCGTGGCCTGCATTCCCTCGCCAACCGGCGTGAAGATCCCGACCACGTTGCGTTGGGGCACCACCTCGAAGAGGACTGTCTGCCCGGTGTCCAGCTCGGCAATGCTTGCCGGCTGCCCGTTCTCCAGGAAGATCGCTTCCGGAGAGTAGCGCAGGGTGCGCGTTTCACCGTTCGGCAGGCGCACCGAGACGGTGTTGCGGCTGCGATCCACCGAGCTGATCGTGCCGATGCCCACATTCCCGCCGAACGTCAGGTTCGCCAGACGCGCGCCTTGCGGCACCGTCACCATCGCGCCTTCCTCAAGGTCGGCAAGGTTCACCAGCTGGCCATCGGACAGGAATCGGTCCTCCTCGCGGACCATGAAGGTGCCCAGCAGGGGCGTGCCCTGCCAATTGAAGCGGAAGGTCGCCAGCGCCGGCATGGTGTCGGTCGCGGGCGAATAGGAGACGAAGGTACCCTCGTTGAAGGGTGGCGCCATCGCCTGGACGGCCACCGGCATCTCGGGCGTCGTCGGAACCGTGGCTACCTCGGTCTCCTCGATCGTCACGACGGCCGTCTCGAAGCCCATGGTGGGTTGCGAAACGACGAGGTGCGGGTTATCGATGGGGCCGAAGATCCACACCTGCTGATTGGTGGCGAGCCGATCCTCCACATCTTCCACGTCCACCATTCGACCCTGGTGGAAGACGATAATCCCCTCATCGAGCGGGTAGGTGCGGGTCATCTGCTGGCCGGCTTGGGCAAAGCGCAGCGTCACAGAATCATCCGTGACATCGGTCACCGTAGCAATCGTGCCGGTGCCTACCTCGCGCAGGATGACCACCTGGTTTCCATCCGGTGGAACCTCAAAGAGGACAGTCTGGCCTGGCGCGAGCTGCGTCACCGACATGATTTGGCCGTTGCGCACCACAAGCAGGTTCTCGGCATGGCGGATCATGCGCGTCTCACCGCTTGGCAGACGCACGGTGAGCGTGCGCTGCGTGGGGTTCATCGCCGTGATGGTGCCAACGCCCACGGTGCCGCCGAACGTGAGGTGGGTCAGGCGCGCGTCCTGCGGGATGGTCACCATCGTGTTTTTGGCGACGGTGCTGAGATTCACCTGGCGGCCGTTCACCATCCAGCTCTGCCCCGGCTGCACCTCGTAGGTGCCAAGGATATCCATCCCTTGCCAGTTGAAGCGGAGTGTCACGCTGCCTGGGCGATCTGCAGTCGCCGCCTGGTAGCTCACGAAGGCGCCCTGGCGGAATGTATCCGCCGACATCGTCGTGGTCGCTGACGGCATCGTTCCGGTATTCTGATCGCTCGCACCCTGCTGCGCCGCTGCCGGGAGGGTCACCGCAAGGGCGAGCGCCAGAGTGAGCACTATCCGGATTGTCATCTCCTCTGTCTCCTCCTGCCTGACGCGCGGGCGAGGCTATCTCCCCCTGGCATCCCACGCGCCGGATCTCCATCTGGTTGCGGCTCCTTACTGGGCCGGTGGGTCAGATGCATCCATCCACTCCGCGCTGCCGCTCGCCTCGCCGATGGAGGAGCCCCCTCAGCCCGTTCTTTCGGGTAGCGCTCCGACAGCCTTGCGGTGTTCTGTATGCCTAACCCTCCGCCCAATACTGGAGCCGGGATGGCCTACTGCGCCCATCCGGGAGGGCATGTACCACCCCCTCCCTCGGGCTAAACGCGGCCGTCAGCGCGCACGCGCGATCCCCCACGGATCCTCAGCTCAGGTCTCTGGCTATCTTGCCACTCCCCGCGGCAGGAGAGGCCCCCGTCTGCCCCGAATAGAGTGCGTGGTAGAACGAGGATCCAGCGCGCTCTTTGGATTTCGTATCGCGCCGGCACAGGCATCCCCTTGGGAAGCTTCCCAACACCCTGGTCGAGGGGAACAATGCCCCTTGGTCAAAGCGGCCGCATCGGATCTGTAACCGCGATAGGTCCCGTCTCACCAGGAAAGGAGCAAGCAGCTTGGCCCGTTTCAAGCGTGGTGATCGCGTCGTCGTGACTCCGCGACAGGTGACCGCAGCCGACCGGAAGTCTGGGCTCTACTACGCCCACTTCGCGGGTCTGCACGGCACGGTGGATCAGGTGTACGAGGAAGAGGGAGAGGTGTGCGTCGAGGTGGATCAGGACTCGCTTCCTGAAAGCTTCGAGCGCCGGCATCTGGGCATCCAGGAGTATGTGCAGCAGCGCTGGCTGAATGGCATCTCCGAGCACGAGCGCCGCAATCTCCCGGAAGAGCAGCGCTCTCTCCGCCTGAAGTACACCATCATGGTCGCGCCCGACGATCTGGTTCCGGAGGGCCAGGCGAAGAAGTCACGTCCGGCCGAAAAGGCGGCGCCGGGGAGCGGCGAGGGCACGAAGCCAGCTACCCCCCGCCTGCAGGAGACGGACCTCACCGCCGCTGAAGAGGCGTATTTCGAAGAGATCCGGCGCCGAGCCAACCAGTAGCCCCTCTCCCTGGCCCCCGCTCTCCTGTGCTCGCCGGCGGCGGTACCACGGATGAAGGGGGCGGACACGGATGGGGAGGATGCCGGCAGCCCAGCACCCGGGGCGCGGAGCTTCTAGCTCCGCGCTGCTTCTCAGCAAAGCCCCTTTCGAGGCTCCCCCTCCCAGTCCGCACCTAACCTGGCCCGGCAGGGCTTCGCTCACAAGCAGCGCGGAGCTTTAGATCCGTGTGATGCGCCTGGGGCTCGATGCCTATCCTGGCACAGGCGCCCCGGCGGGCGAGACGGTCACGGGCGTCGCCGCGCCGGCCGGGATGACGACCGTGAGGATCCCCTTCTCGGGCGTGACGGTACGCGCCGGCTGCGAGCCGATGCGAACGGAATACCGCGCCCCCGGGCGGATCTCAAACGCCCCGGTGGCGATTCGGAGCGTGGCCCCGCGCGGGGCAGTCACGCTCAGCGCCAGGCCCTCCGCGGAGTAGCGCACCCGCGAGACCTCCGCCTTTCCACCGCGCGGGTCGAGCGTCACTGGCAGGCGTTCCAGGACAACCACTTCCTCCTCCGCGGGCTGGATAGCCGTGCGCGATTCCCCCTCTACCGTCGTGGGGTAGTCGGTCTCGGTCAGCATTCCCTCGCGGTTGAAGTGGCGCACCTGCACCAGGCAGCGCTCTCCAGGCCAGCCATACTTCCCCGGATGCAGCGTGATGATTCGTTCCTTGCCCAGCAAGTAGCCATGGTGCAGCTCGATGGGCGTGAACGGGAAGAGGTAGCGCGAGATTTCATGCGGGTAGTTGTGGCGCGTGCCGACGAGAAGAAACCCAAAGCGGAGCGCGCGCGTGACGTTTCCGAAATCGGTGCGGCCGCTGGCATAGCCCAGGGGCGTACCTAGAAGCCCCTCATAGAACCAGTAATCGTTGTGCTGGATCTCGACCATGCGCTGCACGCCCGTCGCAAGGATAGCCCGCGTGCACGCCGGGCCGTTGCCCATCAAGAAGCCGCCGCGCTTGCGAACGCGATCAATCACGGCGAGGCGGTGTCCCTCGCCCAGCAGCGTAGTGATGCCGACCTCCCGCTGGATCGTGTAGCTCTTCGGATCGAGAATGCACGAGTGGCCATCAAGGATGTTGTAGGTAAGGAGCGGTGCGCCATAGCCCACGCACTCCATCTCGTCCCAGTAAAGGCCGTCCGCGCCAATCTCATCCAGATAGCGATCCGCCACGGTGAGCATCGCCTTGCCGTAGCTGTTTTGCACCGTCGCGACTACGCTGTAGGTGAGCGAGTATTGGCCACTCCACTCGGTGGAGAGCTGCTCGCCCTTGGTGTTCGTGAGCCAGCTATCCTTGAAACGCTCGTGCCCGCCTTCGGAAGTATCGCGCTGGCTATCGTAGTAGACGAGGACCTTCACCTCGGGGCAGGCCTCACGGATGCGCGCCGCCGCTGCCTTCAGCCGGCCGCGGAAATCGGCCCAGTAGTCGTCGAGTACGCCTGTGCCGAAGCCAATGCGCTTGCGATCATGCTTGGCATCTACCCACCCGCCGTAAGAGCAGGCGTAGCGGATTCCCTGGCGGCGATACTGCTCGCGGATCTCCTCCAGCGGCATCGCCAGGATCGCATCCGGACTGAAGAAGGTCCAGGCGCCCAGCACCGTGAAGTTCGAGCCCCAGTCCTCGCGGACTAGGTTGATGAAGTCGTAATAGTCGCGCGAGGCCACGGGATAGATCGACCAGCGCAGGGTATAAGTCTCTCCCGGGCCCAGGCGGAGCATCTCCGTGCGGATGCCCGCGGCAGGGGGATCCGTGGTGCAGTAGAGGCGGGCCTGGTTGCGGAAGACGTCATCCTCGCACAGCATGCCGAGAGCGTAGTCCGCCATCGCCACGTAGACGCTGGGGTTGGACGGCGAGTAGTAGTCATCCACCGCCGGGTCGGGGTTGCCGGCTAGGCGCACCACGGGGTTCTCAAGTGCTTCCAGGCTTGTCTGGTGGCGCACCAGCATCCCCAGGGGGGCGTCCGCGTGCGCGTTGGTGATCGTGTCTTCCACCTCCACCTTGCGCGCGGTGAAGCGGACCGTGCGCCGCACGCGGTAGTCAGGCCCAGACGCGACGACGGTGCCGCCCGCTTTGCCGGGGCGCGCGTCTACCTTCCAGCCGGGTTGGCCCGTGGTATCCGGGGCGGCGGCAGCCGTGAGCCGGTTGAGGCCGGCATTCGGATAGGAGAAGTCGCTCGCAAACTCCCAGCGCCGGCCACCCACGGTGAGGGCAAAGCCACCTCCGGGAAGCAACTCGCCCTGGTAGGCCGCCGGTCCGGCGCCTGGCTGCCCGTTGTTGATCACGGGGGCAACCGCGTCAGAACCGGTCATGGTGGGACTCTTTCCCGGCTGCGTGCGCACCGTGAGCTTGCTGATGACGAGATTCCCCTCGGTTCCGGCATACCGGATCGAGTTCGGATTGGCCGTGTTGGTGATCTCCAGCCGGTTCTCCGCAGCCGGATTGGTGAGATCGGTCACGTCCAGAACGAGCGTATAGGGGTCTCCCTCATAGAATCGCTGCTGGCGCGCGCCCTCGAAATCGGGGCCGTAGACGACGCGCCACCCGCCGGTGCCGTACCACGCCGCGGGAAGATCGTGGGCAACCGGCGAGACGAGTGGCTTATTCACCAGGCGAAGCGCCGTCCGGCTTTTCGCCGCTTTCACCTCTTTGCCGTTGAGGCGCACACGGAGGAAGAACATGGAGCCAGAGAACGCCTTGGCATCCAGGCGCGCCTGCACCTCCAGGAGAATCGTCGTATCCGCCTGCGGCAAAGTGCCAAACTCGAAGGCGCGTGTTTCGCCGGGCGGGATGGCGATCTCCTCGGGGATCACCGGTACCTCCGCGGCGTGCGCGGCCCCGGTGATCAGGGCCAGGATCAGACATGCGTACTTCATCAAGCTCCTCCGCGCGATTGACAATCGATGAGATGTGAGGCGCAAGCCACCAGTGGCGCACTCACTAGCCCCTTCTTCGCTCGCGAGGGGGCGTCTCCTCTTCCCCGGTTATCCGCGGTGCCGCCGGCGGCATGGAGGCGATCTCTCGGGGCGCACCCTCCGCGCGCCTGGCGCAGGAATGCCCGCCGTGCTGTGGAAGTAAGGCGGTAAGGTACGGCGGGCACCCTCGAGGGCGGGCCCAGCCGCGGGATCAATCGAGGACAGGGGTATGTTCATGCGCACCATGAAGTCTTGTTCACCGCTTCGACTGAGCGCACGGCGGCATGCTTGGCGCCTCGCCGTGTGGGGGATGATGGCGATGTTCATGGCACTGACCGCGAGCAGTGGCAGCGCCGCTCCGGAGTCGAAGATACTCCTGGTGGCGAGCTCGCCCGAAAACTACGTCGCTCGGGGTTTGAACGCCCTTGGCGTCGCCCACGAGCGCGCGAGCGCGAGCGATTACCGCAACCGTTCGCCCTTCGATTACGACATCCTCATTTGGGGCTTTGATGAGGACCGCGCTGCGCTCGCGACCGATCCGGGAGCGATCCGCGCGTTCGTTGAGGGAGGGGGCATCTTCCTGGGGATGCGCTGTAGCAACGAAGACACCTGGCTTCCATCCCCGATGAAGCGCGATAAAGCCTACCAGTTTGGCAAGATCCTCCAGCCGGATCACCCGATTTTCAACACACCGCACCGCATGGATCAGAAGGCGATGCTGGATGTGCACTCGGGCAGCATCTACCGCGCCTTCTACGATCTGGGAGAAGGCTGGACTCCCCTGGTGAGCACGGGAGCAGAGCAGAACTGGGACCAGGTAGAGGCGCGGTCCAAGGGAGAGCATTACGGCATCGTAGAACTCGCCCTCGGCAAGGGTCGGATCCTCCTGGTGCAGATGATCCCGGAATACCACTGGTTCTCCGACGCGAAGGGGGATCGCTCTTCGGCCGGCGCGCGCTTCTTTGAGAACCTCATTCAATACGCCCTGTCAAAGAGCTCTCGCCAGGCCGCCTCGCGCCCGCCCCGGAAGCGGCCGGATCGCTTCTATGCCGATCTCTCCGAGGCGCTGGCGCTCCCGCGCCGGGGCGATGGCGTTCCCGTAAACGACGGCAAGTGGCGCTTCACCTCGGCCGGCCCCTACTCGATGAAGACAGACCGGCGTGGTGTGATTACCCTCACTCACGCGGACGAGCCGAGCAAGGCCGGCAACTTCGCCCAGGTGACGCGCACGATCCCGATAGTCGCCAGCGACGCTCCCGTCACCCTGCGCTGGTACGAGTCCGACACCTACTGCGGCGGAAGAGAGATCGTTCTCGGTGGCGCAAAGCATGGACAGACGGCGCTGGAGAACTACAAGCGCGAGATGCGCTTCGCCCAGGTGTTGGTCAACGGCGAGAAGGTGTGGGAAGAGGATGTGCTGGGGCGCAATCCCCAGCCGGCGCGGACGCGCTTCCGAACGGCCGATATCACCGAGATCGTGCGCAAGGCGGGCGGTCGCTGCGAGGTGACGCTCCGCGTCGAGGATCGCCAGGGATCGGGCGAGCATCCCTTCGCGATCGATGTCTTCTTCGCCACCGTCGATGTGATCACCGACCTGCGGCGCGCCTCGGCGGCGGCTCTCCTGAAAGGGAACGGCTTTACGCCGGGCAACGAGGGCAGCCTGGTCCTGCGCGCCGGCTCCGGGGCCGCGCAGACCACGCACGCCGGCAGCGCGGGCCGGTTTGCCATTGCCTTCTCGGTGCGCGACGAGCATACCGGGCGGTCGCGGGTGCGGGTCATGGCCGGCCGGCAAGAGGTGGCCCGATGGACGCTCACGGCGGATGACCACCGCGTGTACTGGGCGGTGACGCCGCCCGTGAGGCTGGCGCCCGGCACTCCGATTCGGATTGAGGCAACCGCCGTCGGCGATGAGACGGTTGAGATTCGCGAGGTAGCAGTGATCCCGGAGCGTCTGCTGGCAAAGCCTATCGTGGCGGCGGCTCCCCCGGCGGATGGCGGCGCGGGCGCCAAGCGAGTGCGCTTCCAGGTGACCGTGCCGGAGACGGCCGGCATCGCGCGAACCGACGAGGTAGCGGCTCAGGGCATCCCCTTCCCGGTCCATTGCATCCAGCGCCCGGATCAGGTGCGCGTGCTCGGGCCGGATGGGAAGCCGCTGCCGGTGCAAACCCGGCCGATCGCGTCCTGGCCGAACGGCACCACGAAGATGCTCCTGGTCGCCTTCCCGGCCACCGTGCCGGCAGGTGGGAAGAGCGTGTACACCATCGAGGCAGGCGAGGGCGTTCGCCCGGTGCCGGTGCCCGGCGGTGTGAAGCTCTCCGAGGCGGATGGCCTCCTGACAATCGATACGGGTGCCATGGTCGCCACCGTCAGCACGAAGCACGGGCGGATCGTCGAGGAGGTGCGCCGTGGCAGCACGGTGGTGAAGCCCGCGAGCGAGGTGTGGGACTTCGCCCTGGAAGATGAGACCGGCCGGGTGGTGCGCACGCGCGACGCCATCATCAAGGAGACGGAGATCGTCGAGCGCGGGCCGATGCGCGCGCTCATCGTGCGCAAGGGCTCCTTCACCGACGCCAAGGGCACGCTCGTCGATTTCCGCATCCACCTGGAGGCGACGGCGGGCTCGGATGCGCTCCGCGTCCTCACCCACATCATCAACCGCGAGGAGACACCCGAGGTCTACCTGAAGCGCTGGAGCATGGATCTGCGCCGCGCGGATGCGGCCACCGGAAAGGTGTGGCTCTCGCCGGAAGAGACACGCGCCGCCAACGCTGGGGCGGTTCTCTACCAGCATCGCGAGGATACGGTCACCTGGACGGGCTCCGATGGAGCACGCTCGCGGGCCAAGGGAAAATCGCCCGGATACGTCCGTCTGCCGGGCATGGCCGTGGGAACGCGCTGGTTCTGGGAGCGCTATCCGCAGGCGATCCGCTTTGACACGGAAGGGGTGCGCCTGGACTTCATCCCCGAGGCGTTTGACGAGGGCGATCTGCCCAAGCAATGGCTCGCCCGGCTGCGCGAGATGACGGAGCGCTTCACGGTGGGTGGCGTCGGCTACCCGCAGTCGCCAGGTAAGATGGGCCTCTTCCGCCTGGCCCAGGGCGAGGCGCTTGGCCAGGAGATTCTCCTGGTGATGGACGGGCGCGGGACGGACGCGACTGATGCGTCGCTCTTCGCTCCCCTGGCGGCGCCGCTGCGCGCGGTGCCCGAGCCGGAATACACGGCGAGCACGGGAGCGTTTGGCGAGTTCCACCCGAGCGATCCAGTGCGCTATGCCCGTTACGAAGAGAGCGTCGAGCGCACCTATAAGGGCATTCTGGCCCAGCGCGCCAGCCGGCGCGAGTATGGCTTCGAGAACTTCGGCGACAGCACCTTCGAGTGGGGATACGGCCCCTCGTACACGTACTGGAGCAACAGCGAATACGACCACCACAACGGCTATGCGCTGCAGTATCTGCGCAGCGCCGACCCCCGCTGGTGGGATCTGTGCGAGCAGACAGCGCGGCATACTCGCGACGTCTCTCAGATTCACCATGCGGCACCGGGCAATATCCAGCTTGGCGGGCCGCATCACCATAACGCCACCTCTCTCTGGATGCCGCAACATCCGGAGCAGTACTGGATCGCCGACCACACACTCGCCGGTGCGCATCCCAGCCACGCGTGGGCTGAGGGAATGATCGCCTACTGGTTCCTCACCGGCGATCCCTGGACGAAGGAGTGCGTGGATCTGCTCGCCGATTGGTACTGCGAGGTCGTGGAGCGCAACCAGTACGGCGCGGGTGGGCAGGAGCGCGGCCCAGGCTGGGCGCTGATTGCCATCTCGGCGCTGACGCGAGCGACGGGCGGCGAGCGGATTCGCAACGCCGGCTGGATCGTGGCCAACTGGCTGCTCGACTGGCAAGACCCGATCCGCGGCGTGGTCTCCGTGCCGATCTCCGAGCAGCCTAGCTACGAGGGCGGCTCGACCTTCATGCACGGCATCGTTGGCCGTGGCCTGGGCCGCTGGTACGACGTGACAGGCGACCCACGGGTCAAGGACGCGGCAATCGGCATCGCCGAATGGATCACCACCGAGCCGATGGGCGAGCCGGGCACCTTCTGGTACAAGCAGAGCCCGCAGAACAGCAAGCGGTATGGTGCCGACGGCCAGTGCCTCTCGGCGCTCACCTACGCCTACAAGCTGAGCGGCGACCCCTGGTTCGCCGAGGTGGCGAAGGCGCTGCTTTCGCGCACCGGCGCCGACCGGCGCTCAATGAGCTGGTATCCCCAGGCGCTCGGTCACCTGGCATCCATTCTGCCGCCCATCTCCATCCGGGTACCGGCAAGCTCCCCCGCAGCCGGGGAGACAGCTGAGGTGAAGGTCGTCCTGCGCGCGCCCAAGGGGAACGCCCTGAAGGGCGAGATCGCTCTCGAGGCGGGGGGTGGCGCCGTAGTCCAGCCGGCGGCGCACCCGGTGAGTGCGCCCGGCGGAGAGATCGTGGAGGCCACTTTCCGCGTGACGCTTCCGGAGAGCCTGCCCGCCGGGCCGGCCGTCTTCCCACTGCGTGCCAGCCTCAAAGGCGCGTCCAAGCCGATGGAAGCAACGACGCAGATCCGTGCGGCGGATGTGCCCCTGAAGGGAGCCATCGTGGTCCAGGCAGAGGCGTTCGTTGCGCAAGAGGGTGGCGCGGTCCAGATCCGGGATGACAAGGCGGGGGCCTCGGGCAGGTGCTTCTCGCATTGGGACAGCGCCGGCCACTGGCTGCGCTGGCGCGTTCGCGTGCCGGAAGCAGGCACCTATCGCCTGCTCCTCCGCTACTGCACCGGGCGCGATACTCAGCGCGAGGTGAGAGTGGACTCCGAGGCGCCGCTGAAGCAGACACTGCGCAACAGTGGCGGCTTCTCCTCCGTCACAAGCAATGACTGGGCACACCATGTGGTCACCGGCGCGGATGGCAAACCGTATCTCTTCCGCCTCTCCGCCGGAGAGCACACGATCACCCTGACGAATACCGACGGCAACGGCGTCAATCTAGACTACCTGGCGCTCGTGAAGGAACGCTGAGGCGCGGCCGGCATCGCCCGGCCTGACTCTCGGCTCTGAGCGTCTGTGCGACAGGCGGGGAGCACCCGAGCGAAGAAGGGATGCTCCCCGCCTTCTTATCAGCCGCCCCGAGAGACGGCGCGCTCCTTCCGATTTCCACACGGGCGCCGACCAATGCGGAGCGTTCCCGCCCACGAGAGGAGGAAAGCGAATGGTGACCCCCTCCCATCTGGATTACCTGCGGATCCTGGAGCGCTGGCCCGCCTATGCGGAGCGCTTCTGGTGGAACGACCCGGCCCGCCCCGACCTCGGCTGCTTTGGCACCGGCTACAACAGCTGGGGCGTGCAGACCAATCAGAAGTACCTCGGCGCGATGGCCATCCTGGCCACCCACCCGGAGCTCGATGAAGCCGCCGCCGGGCGCTCGCGCGAGGCGATCCTGGACCGCGCGCTCCGCGCCCTCCGCTACTCGCTGGCCACCCACGTCAGTGGCGACCACCACTGCAGCGACGGCACGCGCTGGGGGCACACCTGGATCTCCGCCCTGGGGATCGAGCGGATGATGCATGGCGTGGAGGCGCTGGAGGAGCATCTCACCGATGCGGATCGCGCTGGCCTGCGCCGCGTGCTCACCTCCGAGGCGGATGCCCTCCTCACGATGGAGGTACAGGGCACGAAATGGGCGCGCGATGGCGGCAACAAACCGGAGTCGAACATCTGGAACGGGGCGATCCTGGCGCGCGTCTGCCACATGTATCCCGATGCCCCGCGTGTGCCTGACTGGATGGAGAAGGCGCACCGCTTCCTGATGAACGGCATCTCCATCGCCGCCGATGCCCTGGACGAGCGCGAGGTGGCCGGCCGCCCGGTTCGCGAGTGGCACGTGGGCCCCAACTTCTTCGATCACTACGCCCTCGACCATCACGGCTATCTGAACGTGGGCTACATGGTGATCTGCCTGAGCAACATTGCCTTCCTCCACTTCGCGTGCACCACCCATGGCTGGACCCCGCCCGAGAGCCTCTATCACCACGCCGCCGACCTGTGGGACCTGGTGAAGCGCCTCGTTTTCGCCGATGGCCGTCTCCTGCGCATCGGTGGCGATAGCCGGCAGCGCTACTGCTACTGCCAGGACTACCTCATCCCCGCGCTTCTCTATTGCGCGCACCACCTAGATGATGCCCATGCCACGGAGCTGGAAGCTGGAGCCCTCGACCTGATCCGTCAGGAGCAGGCCGCATCCGGCGACGGAAGCTTCCACTCGCTCCGGCTTGGGCGGATCCTGGAGATCAATCCGTACTATTACACCCGCCTGGAGTCCGACAAGGCGGTGGTCCTCTCGATGGGCGCCTACTGGCGGCGGCGGTGCCGCATCGCCCCCACCCCGGTGAAGGTGGAGTACGAGGATGCCGTCGCCGGTGGCTGGGAGGAGCCGGAGCATGGCGCGGTTTTCCATCGCTCGAAGCGGCGCTTGGCCTCCTGGAGCTGGCGCGCTCGCGAGGCACCTCAGGGGCTATGCCTGCCCCCAACTTCCGGCCACCTGGCGGAGTGGTGCGAGAACCTGGGCGGGCGAGTTCGCCTGTTGGGCGAGCAGGGGTCGCGCACCGTACTGGAGCACCAGCAGTGGAGTTTTCCGGGCGGTTTTCTCACCACTGGCACCATGGCAGACAGCACCAAGGCGGTGCTCCCGGAGGGGTGGATCTCGCCAGAGCGTGCCGCGCACCGGTATGCCGTCGCGGCCCTGCCGGATGACCGGACGCTCGTCGTCCTGGAGTATTGCCGGGTGGGTATCCGCGCTTACCTCACCGAGGCGAAAGGCCTGAAGCTGAACATTCCGAACGACCTCTTCAACGACTTCCGGCGCACCTACCGCACAGCGAGTAGCATCGTGGTCACCACAGGTGACGCAGCGGGTTCCCGGTCGCTGGAATCCTCGTGGGCGAACATTGATGACGCCCTGGGCGTCGTGGGGCTGTATGGCGCAGATTCGCTCTGGCTATTCCAGGCAGGCCGGCGGCGCGCCTCTGGCTATGGTGAAAGCCTCTATTATGACGAGGTCTGCTTTCCGTGCCGGACGGGTATGTGGAGTGTGGATCCCGGCAGCGTGATCCTGGATTGTGGCAGCCTGGTGCTCTCGGGGGTCACCGCGGAGGAAACGGAATCTGCAGGGCAACAGGCGTGGGTGCCGGCCTGCGAGGATCCGCTCATCCGCGCGGTGGTCGTCGGGGGAGGCGACGGGCACACCTATCTGCTCGTCGTCCATTTCGGAGATAGGGAGACGGAGACCGCGGTGGAGCTGGGCGAGAGGGCTTCCGCGGCCGTGGATCTCGTCTCCGGCACCGAGGTGCGGTTGAGCGCTGGCCGGCTTGCGCTTACGCTCGGATCCGGCGAGGCGCGGCTGGCGCGGCTGAGATAGGATGTGCGGCAGGCACTCTGCGGCAGGCAACAGAACGGCGCGTAGAATGCTCAGACTTCGAGCGCCGGCTGGGCGGAATGGCCCGCAGCCTATGCGCTGCCAGCGCAGAGGGGAATGGGGAGTGGCATGCGGTTCGCAATGGCAGCGGCAGTCAATGTAGAAGACCTTGTGGGAATCCTGGGGCAGGTCCCGCTGGCGGTCTGCGCTCTGGAGATTCCCTCGCTCCGCATCCTTGCCGCGAACCAGGCCTTGGCTTCACTCGCGGCTGCGGGAAACCCCGCCGAGATCGTGGGCGTGACCCTCTCCGAGGAAGTGCAGCGCGGCGTGCTCTCCGATCTGCTGCCACCGCTCCGGGAGGCCGCAGCCGCTGGCGGCAACCTGCCTCCACGCGAAGTGCACGCCCAACTGGGGGGTGAGAGCCGCGATCTCCTGGTCCAGTGCCACCCGCTGGGCCTTCACGCTGGTGCGATGGTGGCGATCCTGACGGAGGTCACGACGCAGCGCCAGATGGAGCGCGCGCTTTGCGAGAGGGAGCACCAGTACCGCGCCCTCTTCGAAGAGAATCCCTATCCGATGTACATCTACGACCAGGAAACGCTCGCGTTCCTGGCCGCGAACGACGCGATGCTCCGCCAGTCCGGCTACTCGCGCGACGAGCTCCTCTCGATGACGGTGAAGGAGATCTGGCCGCCGGAGGATGCGCCCGCGTTCTTGGAGAGTGAGCGCCAGAACCAGCCCGGCAAGGTGATGGCGGGCGTCTGGCGGCACCGGCGCAAGGACGGCTCGACCCTCTACGTCGATCTCTTCGCACACTCGATCATCTATCAAGGAAGGGCCGCGCGCGTCGTCCTCGCGCACGATGTCACCGAACGGATCGAGGCCGAAGAGCGGCTGAAGCTGACTACCTCGGAGCTGAGCGCCATCTTCCAGGCGCTGCCGGATCTCTACTTCCGGCTGAAGGCCGATGGGACGATTCTCGATTACCGTGCGGGACACGAAGCCAGTCTGTACCTGCCTCCTTCCGAGTTCAAGGGCAGACGGGTGCAGGATGTCCTCCCGCCGCCGGCCGCGTGCCACATCCTGAAGGGAATCGAGCGCACCTCGCGCGAGCACGCTCTCACGACAGTGGAGTATCCCCTGCCGAACGAAACCGGGACCAGAATCTTTGAGGCCCGACTGGTGCCCGTCCTCGATGGCCAGGTGGTCGCCATCGCCCGCGATATCACCGAGAGTAGGGAGGCCGAGGAGCGGCTGCGCACCTCGGAGATCAACTACCGCTCCATCTTCGACGCCGTGAATGACGCCATCCTGGTTCACGATCCCGCCACCGGGCGGATCCTGGACGTCAACCGCAAGATGCGCGAGATGTATGGCTACACGACCGAGGAAACGCGGGCGCTGACGATCGGCGACCTGAGCGCCAACGAGGAGCCCTATACACTCTCGCGGGCCTTGGAGTGGGTGCATCGGGCGGCGCAAGGCGAGCCCCAGCTGTTCGAGTGGCTGGCGAAGGATCGATCGGGCCGGCGCTTCTGGGTGGAGGTGAATCTGAAGCGTGCCACCATCGGAGGCGAGGAGCGCCTGCTCGCGGTGGTGCGCGACATCACCGAGCGCAAGCGCGCGATTCAGGAGGTGGAGGCGGCCCACCAACGCATGCGCCGGGGCGAGGATGAGCGCAAGCGCTTCTATCGCGAGATGATTCGCGCGGTGACCCACGATAAGCTCCACCTGGTCGACGCGCACGAGATACCTACCGTGGGCCAGCTGGTGCTCAGCGTGCCACTCGACCAGCCGGACCACTACGCGCGCCTACGCGACGAGCTGCGCCAGATTGCCCAGAAGGCCGGGATGACTCCCGAAACCACCAGCGATCTCCTGATGGCTGCCGGCGAGGCCGCGACGAACGCGATCAAACACGCCACCTGCAGCGAGAGCACGATCTACTTGGCTCCGGATCGCATCATCGTGCGCGTCTCCGACCGCGGCAGCGGCATCCAGCCGGAGGACCTCCCGGGAGCCCTGCTTCTCCCCGGCTTCTCCACACGCGTCTCTCTTGGGATGGGCTACACGATCATGCTCCGGCTGGCCGACCGCGTCTGGCTCGCCACCAGCGCCGAGGGCACTGTGGTGCAGCTCGAGAAGTGGATCCACCCGGAGGACCACCAGGAGCCGGCGCTCACCTCCGCCCTGGAGAAGATGTAGTCGCGCTCGTCAGTGCGGGTACGACAGGTACATCTGTTGCCCGGAAAGAAGGCCCACAACGGCCCAACCCATCGGCACCAGGTAGTCACCCAGAATGGCGCCGAGGAAGAAGGGAAGCAAGGCGCGGTAGGTGCGGATCCCGCCGAAGCGCATCGTCAGCAGCTTCACCAGCCACGCGACAAAGAAGGGGCACCAGAGCTGCTGCATGGCGAAATGCCCGGCCACGGCATACCCGATCGGGTGGAGCGGCCAGCCAAGGTACGCCTGGCGCAGCCACAGGAGCAGCGCGGAGACCCCCCCGCCGGCCACGAAGGCAATCAGCTTCTCACGCGGGATCTCCGTCTGGCCGCGGAGCCAGTTCTGGATCAGGCCGTAGGCATATTGGGGCGCCCACCGCGCCGGCCAGTCGCGCACTTCGGCAGACATGATCCCGTACTTGAAGTAGATATGGAGCAACGCCCAGATCCCTGTCAGCACCCCGACCACGGCGCCCACGGCCAGGAAAAGCTGCACACGGCGGCCCGCGCTCACATCCTCGGCCATGCGCATGCCAGTCACCTGGTGGGGCAGCAGGTTATCTGAAAGCCGCTCGCCCAGGTGATGCCACCACCCGAAAGCAACCAGCGATTGCTGCGTCTGAGTGCCCAGATTGGTGAGGAGTGCCGCCGTCTCGTGCACCCCGAGCGGCGACATTGACATCGCGCTGCCGCTCTCGGCAATCAGCCGGCCCAAGACGATGGCGAAGAGGCCGTAAATGACCAGAAAGAGCGTTGCGAGGGGGAGCGGGATCCGCGCGAGATAGGCCCAGGCCAAGATGACACCCACGCTTCCGATCAGCGCCCAGCCGGCGCGGCGCCCCGTTGGTTCGGCGGCCTTGCGCCAGATCCCGGCGATCTCGTGCCGGCTGCGCCAGAGGAATGCGGCACCAAGGACCAGGAACGCGCCCGCCGCCTGATGGAGATGGTAAGGCGGCAGCGAGGGCGCGTGGCCTCCCACGCTGCGATGGCCCAAGATGGTCACCACCATGTCCTGCACGCGCCCCAGCCAGAAGAAGAACCACATGCTGAAGCTGACCTCTAGGGGCACCATGAAGCCGATGGCGATGACGAAGGGATAGAAGGCGATCTGGAAACGCCCCAGGCCGGACCAGGGGCGGTCTGAGGCCGGAGGAAACTGAATCCACTTCACGGGGATGTAGGGGACGTTCGGCACGAGGTAGTTGAGGCCGTTGATCAACTGGATGATGCCGGCCACCGTCACCCCCGCCCAGAAAAGGCGCGTGCGCCACCAGGGGCGCGGCGCGTCGAACGCCACCAGCGTCATCGGGAGGTGGATCAGCGGGAAACTGAGGCGCTCACGCTCGATCCACTGGCGGCGCACGAGCTGCGCCAGGCATTGGGTAAAGAGCGCCAGCGCGAGCATCAGCACGCTCCAGGCCAGCACCGGCACGGCGAGGGCGCGCAACACGGAGACCCGGTAAAGCGACGCGTTTCCCCGATGCGCCTGGCGGATCACCTCGGGGTCCTGCACGGCGAACCAGGAGGGGGAATCCCCCAGCCACGCGGCCCACTCTGGGCGCGCCGTCTCCGCCTGGTATGCCGCGGTGTTGAGGAGCGCGGGCACGACATACACGGCCCAACACTCGCCCGCGAGCGCGGTGCCCACTGTCGCCATCAAGTAGATGAGCACCAGCTCCGAGCGAGAGAGCGCCAGCGTCCGGCCCAGGCGCGGCGAGAAGCGGCGCCATACCAGCGACCAGGAGACGAGCAGGAAGAGCAACACCACCGGGCCGCGCAACAGCGTATCGGCGGTCCACCGAGCCGATTGAACGATCACATAGGAGAGGTGCCCGAAGAGGGTCAGCGGGGGCATGAGAAGCGTTCCGATCAGGAGCGCCCGCCAGGGAATGCCGTCCAGCTCCTTCGCCGGTAGTTCAAACTCTTGTCTCTTCTCTTCCGTTGCCGGCATCTATCGCGTTCCTTCTCTCTTCTCCCCGCAGTGCGCACGGCCCCACAGGCGGGACTCTTTTCCCGCTCGAGGGCTCCGTTTCCTATCTGCCGGGCCCGCCCCCGGCGCTCCGGGGAGGCGGCTCCCCACACTCCTGAAGAACTCCTAGCTGGGGCCGCCTGATGGCTTGCGCCAGACCAGGGAGTAGCGCCAGAAGAAATGCCGGCGGATGATCGCCCCTGGTAGCTCCGCGGCGCACAGCCGGCGCACTTCCGCAAGCGTCAGGTACGTATCGTGCCGGCCATGAGCATCCCACGCCGCGCGGATCTCCGCGGGCACCCGCAGGCTCTGCCCTCGAACCAGGCGCATCGCGATGTTGACAGGCACCACCAGCGCGCTCATCAGCCTATCCGCCCGAGTTCCCTGAAACAGGTCCAGCACCAGAAGGACTCCACCCGGCCGCAACGCCCGCCTTGCCTTCCGGGCGATCTCCGCGAACGGAAGGTGGTGCCAGGTGGCGATGGAGGCGATGCAATCGTAGGCTCCCTCCTCCAGCGGAAATTGCATCACGTCAGCTACGTGGTAGTCGATGTTAGCGCGCTCGGCCGAGCCCTCTCGCGCCACGCGGATCATCTCCGGGGAGAGGTCTAACGCGAGGACACGGCGCGAGCGCGCGGCCAGGAGGCGCGTGAACTCTCCGGTGCCGCAGCCGATGTCGAGAGCAAGTTCGCAGCGCGGCGGCGCGTGCTTCAGCAGGTAACGATGGTAGTGGTTGTTGTGGTCCCAACGTTCCCTGGTTGAGAGCCTGGCAATCCGGTCGAAATCCGCGCGAATCTCGTCCACTACCGCCTCCTCTCACGCTCTTCCCCCTCACCATTCCGGGGAAGCCAGTGCGCTTCCTCTTGGCCCGGGCATGGACACCCGGCTTGCAAACCAATCGCCTGTAGGGCGCAGGAGCCGGCGCTCTCCATGTGGAAGTAGCTCATAGGCCAGCATCCTGAGCGGGCGGATCCCGGATCGTGCCCCTTGCGCCCGGCCTATGGCAAGCCATGATGAGGAGGGAACGATGGGGTTCGCGGTCGAATTGCACTTCGATCCGCAGGCAGAAATGAGAGTACGGAGCCTCTGGGACGAACTCGCCCGGCAGGGGATCCGCTCACTGCTGCCTCTGATCGGCTCTCGGCCGCACATCAGCATCGCCGTCTTCGACCGCGTGGATCCAGCGCGGGTTCGCCCCGAGCTGGAGGAACTGGCCGCCACTCTTGCTCCCCTACCGCTCACCTTTGGTGCTGTCGGCACCTTTCCCGCCAAGGAGGGCGTCGTCTTCCTCACCCCGGTGGTCACTCCCGAGCTGCTGGAGCTCCACCAGTCCGTTCATGCCCGGCTTGATGCACTTGGCCTGCGCGCCCTGGAGCATTACCGCCCGGGGCGATGGGTGCCCCACTGCACCGTGGCGATTGATCTGCCCCGCGAGCAGCTACTCCCGGCGCTGGAGATCTGCCGATCCAGCCGCGTCTTCGGTTCCCTGACGCTCGCTGAGATCGGCCTCGTGGAGTATCGTCCGGTGCGTCCTATTTGCTCCTTCCCGCTCCGCGATCCGCGGCAGGAAGGCTAGACGCGGGGAGACCCGCGCCTGTCACTTCGCGCTGCCCAGGTCACCCTGTACCTTCTTGAACGGGGCCAGGAAGAGGCTGAGCACGCTCTTGCGGTCGGTCACCACTTCGATGGTGGCGGTCATACCAGGGCGCAGCGGAAACTCCCGGGCGTAGGCTGTGATGACCGGCCGGTCGGGCGCCACGGTCACCTTGTACACGGAGCCGAGCTTCTCATCGCTCTGCGCGTCGGGCGAGACGTCGACCACGGTGCCGTTGACTACGCCGTAATCTTGGTACGGATAGGCATCGAACTTCAGCTTGGCGGGCAGGCCCTTGCGCACGAAGGCGATCTGCTGGTTTGGCATCTTCCCCTCGACCACCAAGCGGGCATCGGCAGGCGCCACGGTCGCGACGGGATCCCCCGGCTTGACAACGGCGCCCGGGGCACGCACTTCGAGGGAGGTGACCACCCCCTCCACCGGGGAACGAATGGTGGAGCGGGCAAGCGCCAGATCGAGAGCGGCAATCTCGCTTTCGAGCCGGGCGAGCGCGCTCTCCTTCTCAAGCGCCTCGACCACGGAAGCGCCCGAGGCGCGTAGCTGCAGGAGTTGCTCTTCCAGCGTGCGCATCTCTTGCCGGGCATTGTCTCGCCGGACCCGTGCCTCGGCGGAATCGAGCTGGATAAGCGCCTCGTTCGCCTCGACCCGGTCGCCCTCGCGGACAAGGATGAACTGCACGACGCCATCCGTCTGGGCTTCGACGCGGCGGGTGTAGCCTTCCGGCAGCAGAGTGCCGCGTGCCTCGGCGACTACGTCGAGCACGCTGAAGTGCGCCCAGAGGCCGGCGGCAAGAAGGAACGCCACGATGATGTAGAGCAAGCCACGAGCGGCCCACCACGGCATCTCCGCCAGGATCTCGGAGACCTCCGGCGTGGTCTCATTCGCTTGTGGGGGCGTCCACGTCTTGCCCAGGGCCGCTAGATCGAGCGGCTCGCCCACCGAGGTTTGCTCTTCCGTGCCAGCCATTCCCTTCTCCATCCTCACCTTCTCGGCACTCGGCTACTGATCCAACTGCTGGCTGTTCAGGTAGTAGTAAAGCCCGCGCTGTTGCATCAGGCTATAGTGGGTACCCGTCTCCACGATCACCCCTTGATCCAGGACCACGATCAAATCAGCATTGCGCACCGTGCTCAGGCGGTGCGCGATGATGAAGGTCGTGCGATCCTTGAGGATCTTATCGAGGTTCTGCTGGATCGCGCGCTCGCTCTCGTTATCGAGGGCGCTCGTTGCCTCGTCGAAAATCAGAATGCGCGGTTTCTTGAAGAGGGCGCGCGCGATGGCGATGCGCTGGCGTTGCCCGCCAGAGAGGCTCTGCCCGCGCTCACCGATCACCGTCTCGTAACCGAGGGGAAGCGCGGTGATGAAATCGTGGGCGCCGGCCAGCATCGCCGCGCCGACCACTTCATCCAAAGGCGCGTTCGGCTGCCCGAAAGCGATGTTCTCGCGGATCGTGCCGCTGAAGAGCGTCACCTCCTGGGGCACCACGCCCACTTGCGAGCGCAGGCTGGAGAGCGAAACCTGCTCCAGGTCGTACCCATCCAGATAGACCTTGCCTTCGCTCGGCGCGTGCATCCGCAGGAGAATACTGGCGAAAGTCGTCTTTCCGGCGCCGCTGCGCCCGACGAGGGCAACAGTCTGCCCGGGATGGATCTCCAGGTTGATATTCTGGAGCGCGTTCTTATCGGGCCGGGTCGGGTATCGAAACGTCACGTTCTGGAAGACGATATGCCCGCGCAACGGCGGGAGATGGATCGGCGCCTTCTTGGCCAGATCTTCCTCGGGCTTGGTGTCGTAAACGTCTGTGAGGCGCTCCAGAGCGATATTCGCCTGTTGGAAGTCATCCAGGAGGTCAATGATGCTGAGGATCGGTCCCGTGACATTGCCGACCAGGACGTTGAAGGCCATCAACTGGCCAACGGTGAGCCGGCCCTCGATCACCAGGTGCGCGCCGAACCAAAGGAGGAAGATGCGCTGCAGATTCTGAAGCACGTTGCCGGAGGCGCTGAGGAGCATGGTGGTGATGGCGCTTCGAAACTCCACGTTGAGCGCCCGCACCATCAGGCCTTCCCACTTCCACCGCGTGGGGCGCTCCGCCGCCATCGCCTTGATGGTGTTGATCGCGGTCACCGCCTCCACCAGCTGCGATTCCGCCTCGGAATTGCGCTCGAAGCTCTCGCGATACTGCTTCCTCAGGATGGGCGTGATCACCAGCGCGAGTATCACGAAGAACGGGACGAAGGCGAGCGTCACCCACGTCAGGGTCGCGTTGTAGTAGAACATCAACGCGAGGTAGACGACTACCATGATGCCATCTAGGACGACGCCGATGGCCCGGCCGGTGAGGAGCTCGCGGATCGTCGCGTTCTCGTGGAACCGCTTCAGGATATCGCCCACCTTCCGTTGCTCGAAGTAGCGCAACGGCAGGCTGAGCACGTGGTTATAGAAGGTGACGACCATCTCCAGATCGATGCGACGGGTGGTATGCACCAGGAGATACTGGCGCACTCCCATCGTCGCCGTCTGGAAAAGGGCGATCAGGAGCATGCCGGCGAGCATCAGGTTCAACATCGACACGCTCTGATGCACAAGAACCTTATCTACGATGACCTGGGTAAAGATGGGCGTGGCGAGTCCGAAGAGCTGCAAGACGAGCGAGGCGAGAAAGATCTCCAGAAGCAGGCGCCGGTACGGCTTGAGGATCGGCAGAAAGCGCCCCAGGCTCGTCTTCGTCTCCTCTACACCCTCCAGCTTGGGTGTTGGCGTCAGGATGAGGAGGTAGCCGGTCCAGCCCTTCAGGAACTCCTCGCGCGACATCTTGCGCAGGCCCACCGCCGGGTCAGCAACGACGACGCGGTCGGGGCGAACCTCGTAGACGAGGATATAATGGTAGCCCTCCCAGTGCGCAATGGCGGGGAGCTCTACCTTTTGCAGGTTCTCGTAGGTGGTCTGGACCGCGCGCGCGTGGAAGCCTAGGCTCTCGGCGGCCTCGGCGACGCTGTGGAGCGAGGCGCCCTCGCGGCCAACATGCGCCAACTCGCGCAGCCGCGTGATGCTCACGTGCTTCTTGTAGTAGCGCAGCACCATCGCCAGACACGCGGCGCTGCAGTCGGTCTCGCTTACCTGCAGCAAGACGGGATAGCGGCGCGCGCGACGCGGACGATAGCTGGCGTCATCCGGCTCCGATTCGGGCTCGATTAACTCGGCACCTGGGGGCGCCTGGACCGGCGCCTGTGGCTCGGCCACGCTCTCCCGGAGGTCCGTATCGGCATAGCCGGAGGCGATCGTGATCATCGCATCCTTCACCTTGGGCGAGGAGGCAATGATCCGGTCGAAATCGGCTTTCTCCAAGCGCAGGACGGTCGAGGCATCGTTGGTGATGATGCTGGCGGCGCGAGGCTGGCCCAAAAGGAGGGCCAACTCGCCGAAACTATCTCCGGGCTTGAGCTGTGCGAGGATGCGCCCGCCCATGCTCTCCTTGACAACCCGGGCGCTGCCACTGCGCAGCACGTAGAAAGCGTCTCCCTCTTCGCCCTCGCGGATGATCGCCTCTTCGGGCCCGAACTCGACGATCTGGATGCAGCCGAGGAGGTCGCGGATCTCGGCCGGCGACATGGGCGCGAACGCGGTGCACATCTTCAGAAAATTGCGCACCGAGGTCTCGGTGATGTACTTGGTGAAGTAGGCGCGCAGCGCTGGGCGTGCTTCGAGGATCTCCTCAAAGACCGTCTTGCTCAGACGGAGCAGCGAGAGATCCCCACCGGCGCGGATGGTATATTGACGCCGTGATGTGGTGAGCAAGCCCTGCTCGCCGAAGTGGTCGCCGCGGTTGAGCATGCCCACGGTGAGGTCGGGGCCGCTGTCGCTCTCGGCCACGACGCGCGCGCGGCCATCGGCAACGATGTAGAAGGCATCTGCCTCGTCGCCCGCGCGGCATACCAGCTTACCGAGCGTGAAGTGGACCTCCTCGCACCGGTTGGCGACATCATCCAGCTCCTCCTCGGAGAGCATGGAGAAGACGCTCGTCTCGCGCAGCAGTTTCTTGATCTCGACCAGATCCAATGTGGTCATCCCTCTGGCCACACACCGGGAACCCGCCGGGAGGGAGCAGTCGCCCCGCAATACTCGGGAGCAGGCGGGAGGAGAGTGGCGCTCCCGGGCCACCGTGGTCGGGCTCTCCGGATAGGCCTATGGAATCAGGCTCTCCTGCCCCATGGCGTGGCGGAGCCGGGCGTGGGCCAGGAACGCATCGTATCGCAACTGGATCGCCTGCAACTCGGCGGTGCTACGGGCAATTTGCGCATCCACTAGCTCGATGGGAATCGCCAGCCCGAGCTGGTAGCGGGCCTCCGCCACTTCCAGGCTCTTCCTGGCCATCGCGACGCTCACCTCACTCGCCTCGGCGCGCGCCCGGGCGCCCTGGAGAGCAATGTAAGCCTGAGTCACCTCGGAAGCAATATCTTTCAGAAGCTGGCGGTAGCGCGCCTCCAGCGCCGCGATGCGCGCCTCGCCGGCGGCACTCTCTTCGCGCTGGCTACGGTCGAAGAGTGACCAGGTCAGCGTGGCGTAGACCAACCACTGGCTGTGGATCGTGGAGCCGCCCAGCCCGCGATCCACGCGCGCCGCCGTCTCGAGCTGCGGGCGGCTCTTCAGGCGCGCGAGAGCAACCACTGCCCGCTCGCGCTCCAGATCCGCCTGCGCCGCGATCACCTCCGGCCGGCTCGCCCGCGCGAGATCAATGCACGCATCCAACGAGGCCGGTTCGGCTGGCGTTTCCGGCAACTCCGCCACCTCCGGCACAGGGCCTTCTTCCAGCCCCATCGCGTTTCGCAGTGCAGAACCAGACGCGCGCAGCTCTGCCTCGGCGCCCAGCTTCTCAACCCGAGCGTTGGCAATCTGCACTTCAATGGGATAGACATCCACGCCAGCCGCCGTGCCGGCGTCGCGCCGCGCGAGGACCATCTCTTTCTGAGCCTGGGCACTCTCCAGCTTCTGCTGTGCCACCCGAATCGCGTGCCGCGCGCGCAACACCTGGACGTAGCTCTCGATCACTCTCAATTCGAGGGCCTGTGTCTCGCGCCGCAGATTCGCCAGGGTGGCGTCGCGCACGGCGCGCGCCATCCGCACGTTGCGCTTCTGCACGCCTCCGTCATAGAGGGTCACCTCGGCGGTCATCAGGTACTGCTCGTCGGTGATCGTGCCGGTGTTGCGCGGCACGCTACCCGCCTGATCGGCCTCGATACCCCCGCGCAGGTGCGTCGAGTAGGCGCTTACCACGGGGTAGAAGAGGGAGGAACCTGCTTTTCGGAGCTCGGCCTCGGCAGCGCGCGCCTCCTCACCAGCCGCCAGAGCACTGCCGTGCTGCTGTTGCGCGGTTTGGATGCAGTGCTCCAGCGTCCACGGCGCCTCGGCAGTGTTGGCGCCGCCTACCCCGCCGCATGCCAGCAAGAGCCATGCTCCCAGCGCAACCTGTCGAAGCCCCTTCATAGCCGTGCTCTGATTCTCCCCGCTTCTGCTATCTCACCCGCACCGGGCGCCCGTCCTTGAGCATCGCCTGCCCATCGACCACCACCTGCTCTCCCTCCTTGAGGCCTTCGCGAACCACCCACATGCCGTCGATGCGCGCGGCAACACCCACCGAGCGCCGGCGGGCCACCCCATCCTCGACCACGTAAACGGTGCCCTCGTGGGAGTCCGGGGCGCTCGCCAGGAAGGCGGCTTCGGGGATGGTCAACACATTCTGATGGCGGGCTACGATCCCGCTGCCGGTGGCCAACATACCCGTCTGGATCGACGGCTCCCGCCGCTCCAGGCGGATCTTGGCGTGAAAGTTGCGTTCTTGGGGTGAGGTCGGGGGCAAGATCTCCTGCACCTGGCCGGGAAAGACGCGCCCCTTCAGCGCCTCGAAGCGCACCTCCACCGGCTGGCCCACCCGGATCCGGGATACGTCATGGTCGGAGACCGTGGCGTTGAGATAGAGCGACCGGGTGTCGATCAGGGTAAGAAGCGCCTGCCCGGGCTGGATCATCTCGCCTGGGTTCACATCGCGGGAGGCGACGGTCGCTGCCATCGGCGCGTAGATTTGAAGCTTTTCCAGATCCGCGCGCGCCAGCCGGAGGTTGGCTTCTGCGGCTTCCAGCTCGGAGCGGACGACGCGCGTCTCGTGCTCGCTTTTGCGAACTCGGTGGTCCGCCGCGCGCGCAGCTTCCAGCGCCTTGCGCGCCCGGTTCACCTGCGCCTGAGCGGCGGCGATCTCCTGTCGCTTCTGGGCCAGCAGCGCATCATTGCGCGTGGCGTTGCGCAGGCGCTCCTCCGCAGCCTGCACCTGGGCGCGGGCCTGTGCCACCTCTTCGGGGCGCGGTCCCGCCTCCAGCTGCCTCAGCGCGGCCTCCAGATTGCGTAGCCGGCTCTCGGCAAGGGCCACCTCCGCCTTCGCCTGCTGCCAGTCGCGCTCTGCATTCTCCACATCGCGGCGAGGGATGAAGTCGCGCTCGCCGAGGTCACGCTTTCGCTCCCAATCACGCTTTGCCTGATCGGCATCGCGGCGCGCGCTGGCGACGGCGACTTTGGCTCCCTCCACCTCGGCACGCGCGCGCTCCACTTCCTCGGAGCGGCTGCCGGCCTGGAGCAAGCGGAGTTGCGACTGCGCCGCCTCCAGCTCTGCCTTTGCCACCGCGACCTCGCCACCGGATCTCTCCTCCGCCAGGCGCAACTCACTGCGCGCCTGCTCCAGGCGGGCTTCGGCGATGCGGAGATCCTCGGCTGCCTGGGCTTCCGTGGTATGAGCCTCCGTGCTCACGATCTGCGTATCGGTGCGTGCGCTCTGCATTCGCGCGCGCGCCCGGCGAACCTCTGCCTCCGCCGCGGCCACGCGCATCCGCGCATCGCCATCGAAGAGCGATACCAGTAGGTCGCCCGCGGCCACTGCATCCCCTTCTTGGACCGCGACCGAGACCACACGTCCCGGCATCTGCGCAGCCACGGTGGCCTTGCGCTCGGCAGCAATGACTCCAACGAGGCGCACTCGCTCTACGAGAGTCTGCCGCTGCACCGGGGCGAGCTTGACGGGCACGGCCGTCCGCTCATCCGCACGTTCGGAAGCCGGAGGAGCGGATGCTTGAGCAGTGGTGACAGGAGGCGTCGGAGGGCGGCGCGTGCATCCGGCAGCCAGCAATAGGATGAGGGTTGCCAGGCCGATGGGATACCGTTGTGCGCTCACGTGATTGCCCTATCTCTGCTCTCGCCAGTTCGTGGTACCGTTCTGCATGCGCGCCCCCCTTCCCTCTTTGGGATCGTGAGGCAGCCACGGGGATGGGCGCTCTCCCTGCGCAGCGACCGCACGCTGGACAGAGGATCGGGCCGACGGGTTCTCCGGCCTGCCCGCGGGCCGGGTGGTGAGATTCGGAGAGGACGGACTGGTCTACCGGGAGGACGGGAGACCCCAGTAGAAAGACTCGTTTGGCAGGAGCGCCCTTTGGGCGCTCCTGCCCATCCGGCTTCATCCGCGCGGGCTGTGAGAAGCCCTACGCAGAAGCACTCCGCGTCTTAGGGCGCGCGGAAGAGCCCCTTCAGATTGAAGCCCAGCGGCATCTTCGTGCCGATGGCCCGGTTGATCGCCTGGCTGGACTGGCTCGCTGGCTGCTCCGCGCTAACGCTCGCCGCACGGCGAAGGCCGGCGACGGCCCGCGTGACCGGCTCGAACACGCCGATGCTCAGCACCTTGCCATCCTCGGCGTAGGTGAACATGATACCGCGCGACCAGTACCAGTCCATCGCACCCGCGGTCTCCTCGGGGGTTCCGAAGGCGGAGCGCACGCGCGCGCGGTCCGCATCCGTACCGATCCCCTCGGGCGTGTGGCCGGCGTACGGCGTGCGTGCCCAGACCATGTGGGCGACCTCGTCAGCGTCGGGCCTGCCGTTGGCGTTCGCATCCTTGAACATCACCGAGATGCGGTACAGCGGCCAGATCGCAAGCACACCCTGGCCATCGCCCACGGGCTGGACCTTGAAGCTGGATTCCTCCGGCAGATCGAGCACCGCGCAGAGCTCGGCGTAGGTGCGGCCAATCAGCGCCGGGCCCACGCCCTTTCCGGGCACGATCTCGCGGCCAAGACCGATCTCGCCGGCCTGGAGGGGGGTGAAGACACCAATGCTGGTCACCCCACCCTGCGCGTTGTAGTTGAAGACGAGACCGCGCCGCCAGTACCAATCTGCGGACCCGCCATTGTCGAGCAGCTCTTCCTCATAGTCACCTTCGGCCTCCGCATCCGGCGGGTAGGTCGAGCGAACAATCGCTTTCGTCGCGTCCGTTCCTACCCCCTCGGCGGTGCGCCCACCGAACGGAAGCGCGGCATAAGCCAGAACGCACCGCTCGGAGCTGGCGAGGACGCCATTCTTATCGGCGTCATCGTAACACGCGAGGATACCCCGGGTCGGCCAATATGCGAAGACCACAGCCTGATCCTGATCCTGGTAGGGCACCACCTTGGCCGGCGTGCCATAGCGAGATTCGGCGGCGCCGTATGCTCCGCCCAGGAAGACGGACCCCACCGAGCGCCCGGGGATGATCTCGGACTCGGTACGGTTCTCCAGCTGCGGGGTGAAGATACCGAAGCTCTCGACCTTCTTCTCGGCGTCATACCCGATGACAAGCCCGCGCTTCAGGTACCACTCGGTGGAACCGCGCGTCGTCTCGTCCGGGGTGCCATACGCCGCGTGCACGGCGGCCTGGGGGCTGCCAATGGCAATCCCATCCACGGTCGAGCCGGCAAACGGAGCCGTGGCGAGGAGCATCACGTTCTGCTCCGTATCGGCTACCTGGCCATCGTCGTTCGCATCGAAGAAGAGCGCGGCAACGCCCTTGTCAGACCAGGTCGCGAGCACCGCGGGCGGCCCATCGGTCTGCCTAGGCTCGGTAGACGTCGGCTGGCCAAGCACGTCAGTCGCCGCCTTGTACGAGGCGCTCAGCGTCACGCCCGCCAATCCACTTCCCGGTTGAACCGCAACCGTGGGCGCACCCGACGGGTCGGGCGTGAGCTTGGTGTGATCGCCGTCCACGCTGCCACACCCGGCAAGCATGAGACCGAGTCCTGCGACCGCACAGCAATACCAAATGAGTTCCCCTTGTCTCATCCGTTTCTCTCCCTTCGGCCTTATCCGGGCGGTGCACACGGGGATGGCCGTCACGGGCGCGGTTCGGTGGTTGCCCTCCTCGCCGCGTCTCCTTCCAGGCATCCTCACTGCCCCAGGGTCCCGGGCATCCGCATGGCCAATCTTACTCGGGCTTTGTCGCCCACACCTCCGCGAAGACCACGGGAAGACGCTCGAACTCGTGGAAGTGGTACCTCCCGAAGTCGGTCAGGATCGGCGCACCAAACTGGGGAAGGAGCGGGATCTCCACTCGCTTCACCAGCATTCCCTCAAAGAGGTGCTCTGTGCTCATTATCTCATCCAGACTGGCGCTGCCGAGATCGGTGAAGCCGGCGTTACGGATCGCGTCCATTACCTCGATGAGCGTGGCAGGGCGGTAGCCGTAAATCCAGCGCTTCTCCTGCAACTCCTGGCGCTCGCGCCATGAGAGCTCGCCTTCCTTCCGAAAGACGTCCTTGATGTAGAGCCGCCCGCCCGGCCGGAGGACGCGAAACGTCTCCGCGAAAAGCCGGTCGCGGTCGTAGGCATAGCCACTCGACTCAAGGAACAGCGCCACATCAAAGGAGCGATCCTCATAAGGGAGCGCGTGGTAATCCCCAGCGATGATCCGCACCCGCTCGCTCAGGCCGGCTTCCTGAACCAGGCGCTGGCCCGCCTCTGCCTGCACGGGCGAGAGGGTAATCCCCTCGACCGTCACCCCGGGGTACGCGGTGCAGATATCGATGGCAGGCCCACCGGCGCCACAACCGGCGTCCAGAATGCACTGCCCCGGCTGGATGCCGGCACGTCGCGCCAGTTCCCGGTTGGACTCACGCGCATCCTCCGCCTTGCTCGCCTGCCGCTGCGCCAGGGTCCGTAGCTCTTCGGGCACCTGGAAATCGGCCGCTGATGGCTCCTCTTTCTTGGAGCGAACCAGCCCGGCCTGATAGGTGGGCCCCAGCGCCGTCAGAATCGCCGGGCACTGCGAGTCGTAGTAGTCGCGCACCTCCTCGCGATACTCCTCGAGATTCGATGGGAAAGGCTCGCGGCTATTCCTCGCAAACGTGGTGAGAATGCCCTCGGTCACCGCGTTCGGTGAGGTGGCATGGAGATCGAGCAGCGCGGCGACAGGAAGATAGGCGGACCACTCCGGCTCGTCCGAACCGGGGCGGATCCGGCACTTCAGGTAGCGCGGGAGGGTCTTCCCGGTTGGATCAAGGCAGAGTCGATCCCAAGCCTCCGGGAGGCAGGACGCCTCCGGACGGGTCAGGTCGAGGGCACTGGCGCCCCGGACCCCGGGATCGAAGCTAAAGTAGGCTGTCTCTTCGGCGGCCGCTCGCTCGTTCCACGCCAGATAGGCACGCGCCTGATCCGGCGTCAGGAACCCGGTCGAGACCATGCGCTCCAGGAGGTCGGGCAGGATGCCTCGTTGGATCACGGCGGAGAGGCGAGGGCGCGGGCGGCTCCCAGCGTCCTTGAGCACCAGGCCCCAGGTCGTCTCGGGGCGTTCCAGCGCTGGTTGGAGCATCGGCTCCACCCAGCTCACGTCCGCGTGACCATAACGGCGCAGGAAGGTGCGCAGAGTCGTCACCGGGTGCTGGATCCCCGGATCCACGTGGAAGTAGAGCGAGTAGCCTGAGAGCGCCCCGTCACGATAGTGAAGCTTCACCCACTGCCGCGGGACGACATCGAAGCTCTCACGCACGCGGCGGTCGTTCTCCAGAAGCGCCGGGGGGGCACTCAGATGCCGGCACACGGCGGAGAAGGCGCGCGGGTGCGTCAGGAAGAGGCTGAGGCCCAGCTCCGCCGGCTTCCCCAGCGGAAGGCTCACCTCGCCCTCCCCAATCCACGATTTCGGCAGCTCGTGCAGATCCCCGATCATCCCCTGGCCATTCCAATCACGAAGCTGAGATCATCCCTCGCCGGTGGCGGCTCGCTCGGCCGCCACACGGATCGATTCCTCCGGATGCTCGCGGAGGCGCGAAATCATGGGCGCGAAAAGTGCGCCCGCCGGCCCCAATTGGGGCACGCACTCCAGCGCGGTGCACACTCGCCTCGGATCACCCGAGCGGAGTGCTTCCGTCAGAAGATCAACCGTATCCACCGGGTGGGCGCGCGCCCCCCAGCGGAGGATCCACTCCCGGTTTTCCTCGGAAAGCTCGTTCCAGCGCGATTTGAGCGCCAGGAACGCCGGCTCGCCTTGCGCTTCGAGCAAGGCACGCGCTCGATCGGCGCGCTCCCCCTCGAGCTCCGCGAGCCACGATTCGATATGCGCCTCATCGCACGGCGGCGGAGCGCCCTCCTCGCGGAAGAGGCCGACCCGCACCTGTTCTTCAGACGTCAGCAGGGGCGCCGCAGCGCTGGCAAGAACGGTGGCCACCGCGCGAAGGCGTGCTTCCTGGGTCTCGCCATGGAGCAGCGCCGAGAGGTGCGAGTACACCGTCTCGGCTGGCTCGCCGGAGAGATAGCGCGCGGCCACCCCCAGGATCTCCGGGCGCTCGGCCAGGGTGATCAGCTTCTTGAAGAAGAAGGTCACGCGTGAGTCCCGGTAGAGCGCCAGGGTATCGAGGAGCATCTTCCAGTAGGTGTAACGGTGCTCCTGATAGCCCAGATGGATCAGGACGTCGATCACATCCTGGCCCTCGTATTTGCCAAAGGCAAGCGCGCGCTCAGGATCCTTCTGGATGGCCCGCAGCACTGCCATGCGCGTGCCCATGTCCGGGGCCATCAGCGCCGCCACCAGATCTGCCGCACTGCTGATGCGCAACTGCATAGCGATTACCGTGGCGTATCCGGGAGCAGGCCGCCTGCGGGCGCCCTACTCCCGGATGGACTATCTACCCGACGAGCGCGGGGTCTTCCGCGGGCTCGAACACCACCTCGATCGGCTCGAACTCGCCCTCGTGGCCGGCAGCCCCCATCTCGATGCACCGCCCGGTGGACGTGGCACCCACGGTGTTGGAGATGGAGTTGTAGTACTTGCCGAGACTGATCCGAATGCCGAGGAGCTCGAGGATCGGGATGCTGATATCCTTTCCGAAGGAGAGCACGTAGAACACCCCGATGGAGAAGAACCACCCAACGCGCAGGTCGAACCCGGGCTCGTGCATCATCTCGAGAGTGATATTCCGCGGGTTCGCAGGAGCCGCGCTGCCTCCGGTCTTGGTCATGCGCACGAGGCTGCCGCTCGCGGTCGGATTGCCATAGATGGCGCCATCCACCGTCGCCTTGTTCAGCTTGATGAAGGTCGGCAGCGCGAAGCCGAACTCCGGACCGGTGCGGAAGTGGCCGCCGATGGTGGCAAGCGCCGTCATCACCGCCTTCATCTTCGGATGCAACGAGACGATGTCGATCGGCACCATGAACCGCGGGTCAACCCGCATCGATCCGTTATTCTTGACGAACGTATTCCGGCGCTCGTCGTAGATCCCCCAGAGGTTGCCCGCCGCGGTCGCGGCCATATTGGCGCGGTCGATGGCGATATCGGTGCTGCAGACCTTCTTGATGATCTGCCGGATGATGGGGATCACGATATCCATGACATCGATCGGGATGCTCTGCTGCGTGCCGAAAGCGCGCTCGTAGTAGGTCTCGAGGCGGGAGTTCCATCCATCCCAAACCCAGCGCATCTTGAGGAGGTAAGCGCCGATGTTGATACCGAAAACGACGCGCACGCCCCAGACGATGCCGGCGGCCGTGGTATCTTCGGTCACCGTCAGCTCGCACAGGTTGTTGTCGACATTCCCCTGCAACGCGAACTTGAAGGCGTAGGCCGGGCCACAGATTCCTGCGAAGAACGAGACACCCGCCGAGAGATCGAAGTACATCCCGACCGCGTTGATGCGGATGCCACTGATAATTGGGCTGTAGCGGTCTCCCACAGTGAGGCCCGCCCGTAGGGTGCCGAGCTTCGGGAAGAGCGCGAAGCCCTTGCACAGATCATAACCGGTGTCGTCGGTCCCGATGATCGTCCTGCTAATCGTTGCCATTCGTTACCTCCTCACGCCGGGAAAGCGACGACGATAGACATCGTGCCGTCGGTAAACTCAACCTGGATGACGCAGCGGCCCTGGCTATCCACCTGCTCCGGATGGAAGCCAAAGATAAAGGTATTGACCACCTTGCCATCGATCTTGTCGCCTCGCGAGAGCAACGTCCGGTGCTCCACACCGTTGGAGACACACAGCTCCAACCCCTCGTCGGTGAAGAGCTGGTAGTAGCACAGACCGGCCGGACCATTGACCACGCCGGGGGTAATGCTCCTGATGACGTGCCCGCTGGGCGATAGGCCACCCGTCTCCGCAATCACCTGATCGCGGAAGTACATCACGAGGTGCTCCTCGGTGACGTGGACGACGCGCATCGCGGAGTCGTCCTTGCCGACGCGCGCTGCGAGATAGCTCTCGCCCGTCGACGCGGCGCGCGAAGCACCGAGGACCGGCGAAGCGGTGAGCAGACGCGACCGAGAGAACGCCTGGCGCACGTGGCCATAGATGACCGCCGTGTTGCAGCGGCTCTCGCCAGGCGCGCGCGCAGGCCGCCGCGCGGGATTGGCCGGACTGGTGTTCACCATGAGGACGTATGCTCCGCCCTCGCCCAGGTCCACCAACCCGATGGAATCGATCACCCCGTCCGACTGCGGAGCCGGCTGGCCAGAGCTGGTGAGGATCTGGCTGTTGTCGACCGACGCACCAGGCATCAGGAAGGCGCCCTGCGCGGACGCCGGCTGGTCCGTCTGGCTATAGCGAGCAACCAGGAGAATGTCGTCGTTGGCGCCCAGGCTGAAGGTATCAATCGAGCCGCCAAAGAAGCCCTGGCCGCCCGGCAGATCCATCATCGCTTCCAGGATCCGCTCGAAGGCGCCCATGGGGCCATTGCGCATGATGAGCGCCGGCGTCTGGCCATCCGAGCCGATGATGACCCCAAAGCTACCGCTGGAGTTCGTATCGCCCGGATAGATCAGATCGACCGACCGCCCGGCGACCGTATCTCCCTGGCGGAGGAGCGTCTGGCTATCGGCCACGGAGGGCGCGCGCCCCCGCCCGTAATCCATGGTTAACTGGTGGATGCCAAGGTTGCCACCCGAGCCCGTGCCGTAGAAGATGATTTGGTTCTGGTCGTTCATCATCACGGCGCCTGGCGTCAGGTCGGAGAGATCCAGGTTCCGGCCTCCCCGCGTCACCCGGCCATTGGCCACATCCAGTACAGGCGTGAAGTGGAGGGCGTTCGGCAGCGGCGTGGTTCCACTGCCCCCACCGGGGCCGACCTTCGCCGTGCCACTCGAACTCCCGCAGGAGGAGAGGAGGGTACCTCCCAGTCCTGCGCCGAGCAGCCTCAGAAAATCACGTCGATTTGCCATGCGAACCTCCGAATTCTCGGCCCATCACGGAGCCCGCCGGCCCCGAATGCCGCTACTGCAACTACCAAGCTCTCTCTTCATATGGAAACGGTCCTGACCCATCCTCTGGAAGAAAGCCGCGCTCTCTGGTGCCCATCGCTCTTTCCACCGTCCCGCGCGCGGGCGAGCCAAAAGGGCGGGCGCGATCCTATCCTCTCCTTCATTTGGATCGCCGGGAAGCGTGACGTACTCTCGCAGGATGGGCCAGCCCGTGCGTCAGGACAAGGCCCCCTGGCCTGGGCCGGAGAGTGTTCACGTAATCAGCTTCTCTTCGAGCCACAGGTCGTCGCCGAGCTCAACGAGGACGCGAACGGCGGCCACGCGCACGCCCTCCGCCGGGTGTTCCACCAACCGGCGCATCGCCGGGATAACGGCCGACCCCAGTCCAATCAGCGCGCTGGTCGCCGCCGCGCGCAGGTCCCACTCCTCGTTCTCCAGGAGCTGGACGAGATCGTCCAAGGCACGAGCGCCCTCTTCCTGGGCGAGCCGGGAGATGCACTCGCGGCGAATGCCGCGGTCGGCCTCTCGGGCCAGCATCTCGCGCCAATCGATCCCCTGGGCGCCGGCGCGGATCGCCGCCAGGCGAATTGCGGGATTCGGATGCTGAACGAGGCGGTGGAGGGCCTCCGCGAGATCCTCGGACGGGCCCCCACGCTCCGCCAGGCACTCCAGGGCGACGAGCATCAGCGTATCCTGTCCGGAGTCGAGGGCACGGCGCAAGAGCACCTCTACCTCGGGCGAGGAGAGACGGCTGCCCCAGCGCAGCAACCACTCTTTGTTCTCCTCCGAGAACGCATCCCAATGCCCGATGAGAAGCTGGAAGGCACTCTCTCCCTGGGTTTCCAGCAAGTCCCGAGCTTCCCGGTCGAACGGGCCTTGCAGCTCCGAAATCCAGTGAGGAGCGGTCGTTTGGTCGAGGGCGGGCGGAGTCCACTCGCCCAGTTCGAGCACGAGCGCCATGCGAATGCTCTCTTCGGGAGAGTGTGGCCCGCACGATGTGAGCAACCGCGCAGCCGTTCGGGCACGCGGCGCCGACTGGCTCTGCAACAACATGGTGGAGAGGAGGTCTCGCAAAGGGGCAACATCCCTTTGCGAGAGGTAGGCTTCGGCCAGGATAAGGCGCTTGGGTTCTTCCGCCTCGGCCAGCACCTCCCGGAAAAACGCCTCGGCGCGCGGGTCATCGAAGGCGCTCAGCACGCCGGCGAAGGCATCCCACAGCGAAGTGCCCTGCGCGAGCGTTGCCTGCTCGATGAGCGTGTCGATGACATCGCGCCCCTCGTGCGCGCCATAGGCGAGGGCCGCCTGGGGATTGCGCCCGGTTGCTCCCAGCACTGCCAGGCGTACGGAAACCTCTGGCGAGGTCAGGCCCTCGATCAGATCCTGGGCATTTCGGATGCGGAGCTGCCTGGCACTCATGCCGCGCTCTCCTCTCCTGCGATTTCGCGGAGGAGAGGGATGCTCCAACGCGCTTTGTCTCGCTGCTCGGCCAGCCACTCCTGGAAGAGGAGGTTACGGATGTGCGCCGCAGTCTCCTCGTCCAGCAAAGGCGTCTTCCGGCTTTCCACCTTGATCACGTGCCATCCCCGCTCTGTCTGGACTGGACCCACGACCTCTCCTGGCTTGGCGCCAAAGATCGCCGCGCTCATCCCGGCATCCACTGACCGGCGCGTCACGGCACCGACATAGCCGCTTGCAGGTCGCGTTTCCTCATCGAGCGAGTACTTGCGCGCCAGCGCGTAGAAGTCAAGCCCATCTTCTACCACCTGAGCGCGCAGTTCCTCCGCCACGTCCACGTCATCCACGAGGATCTGAGAAATCGTCGCGCTCTCGAAGGAGAGGATATTCTCCGCGAAATACTGCTCCACTTTTCCTTCGGTGAGCGCCTCTTGCAGCTTGCGCGCCAGCAACTCCTGCTCTAGGTGCGCGCCCCAGTCATCGAGGGTGAGCGAACGGCTTTCCAGCCATGCCTCGACCGCCGCAGCCTCGTACAACTCGTGCTCATCCTGGAATGCGGCGGCTGCCTCCTGCAACTCGTCGTCAGAAACGGTGATCCCCCGCTCCTCCGCCGCCTGGCGGATGAGTACAGCGTCTCTGGCGTCCTGCAAGAACCCAAGTTCTCCGCGCCACAGCGCCCTCTTTAGCGCATCTCGAAGGGACACCGTCTCCCCATTCACTGTCAATGCGACGTGCTCGACAAGGTCTGCCATCTGCTCCTCTTCTACGAACCCGGACGGGAATGAAGTCGCCTATGCCCTGCCACCCCCAGCCGTCGGGTAGCTTGGTCAGCGTATCCGTTCAGCGCGGGCACCGGCCATCCTCCCCGCTCCCGTGAGACGACCGTTCGAGTAGCGACAGCACTTGAAGGGGAACTGACAAAAACCTCGACTTGAAGGGGAACTGGCAAAAAAACCTCACTTGAAGGGGAACTGGCAAAAACCTCGACAGGAGTACCGATGGTGAAGGCGGCCTCCTGCCGAGGTCGTGCGAGCAATACAGCGCCGCATGGCCAAAACTGCAGATCCCTGGGGAAGACCTTTCAGCGCGACCTCTCCGCTCGCCAATGCGGAGAAAAACCGCTCCCTATTACAGGCGATGGTGTGGCAACGCGGCCATCAGCCGTGCCGTTTACGTGCGTGGCATCCCCAGACGGCCACCGAAACGGCGTGCGGATCGCGAAGGCTACTTGTTCTCCTTGTCGCCAGTCAGGATATCGCCGGCCTGCTTGTTGAGGCGCTTCAGCATCTCTTTGGCGTTGCTGGCGCCACCCTGAACCTGCTTGGCCTCGTCCGGGCTCAGCTCCTTCTGCGGCTTGGGTCGGTCGGTCGGTTGCACTTTCGCCATTTTCTCCTCCTCAGGTCAACTGGTGGGCCTCATGCCACGACGCTTCCGATTCCGCCTGGATCCAGTACAGAATAGAGCGCCTGATGGCCTGCCCTCTGACGGCTGCGGACTCGCGCCCGCCTCACTCCGCCGTACGTCTGAAGACCCTTTTTCTATTATCGGCGGTACACTCCGTCACTTAAGGGCACGCGAGCAAATCCCGCGTGCATTCCTTTCACGCCACCATCAGAGACGGTAGACGAGCGACATCGTCGATTGGAAATCGTGTGGCTGCGTGTTTGCCGGCGGGCGCGAGTCATACTCCTCGGCGATCCCGATCCGGAGGCTCGCCTTCCGGGCGATTGGCACGTCGAGCGAAACCGTGGCAGTGCCTCGCACGTGGCGAATCGCATCCAGGCTGGGCCAGATCATCCACACCGCCTTCAGCGTGGAGCCGCCAAACACGCGCACCTCGGTGATCGAGCGCACCAGGCCGTTGAAGCTGTCGCGCTGCTGGTAGCGGAAGTTGTCGTTGACGTAAGTTCCGCCGATCTCCAGGTCCCAGCGATTGGGAGCCCGGTCTATCAGGCGGTAGCCTTTCGAGAGGAAATAGTAGCCTCCGAGGCGGAGGCGCTTCATGTCATCGTGATTGAGGAAAGCACCCGTCGAGTAGTAGTGCCGCCCCCACAGGTTGCGGCTGTAGGTGAGGCCGAGGGCCGCGCGCGAGATGTCGGTGTTCCCCTGCGACTCCCCATGATGGGCGCTCGCAGTGAGGTGCCAGCGGTCCACACGCGTACGCCGGCGGATCTCCGTGCCGAAGTGATAATCCTGGCGGCGGCTGTTGCCCGCCAGCAAACCGAGCCCGAGCTCGACGTTCCCGGTCCACTGCACCTTGGGCGGCGCCGGCGGGGCAGAGGGCGTCTCCTCTTCCGGACCGATCCAGGTCACCAGCGAGGCTTCCACGAGCTGCATGCCCTCGTCGGTGGCAAGACGCAGCTTTCCCTCCTGCATCCCCTCCAACACGCCAACGAGCCGACGGCCATCGCGCGTTTGCACCGCCAGCGGCTCCATCGTGTGGAGATCAGTGATGGAGGCCCAAGGCACCCGGACCTCGCCGGCGGCCTCGGAACGCAGGAGAAGCTGGCCGTCGGCCATCTTGACCACGCGGCCCTTCAGGCGCTCCTGCTCCCCGAACACGAGTTCATCGGCGCGAAGCGAGCCCGCGGGCGCCAGAGCCAGCAAAAGCGGGACCCACAGCCGCGCCGCGCGGCGCATCCCCATCACCCAGGAGCATCGACTCCGCTCCCGCCATCGCTGCATACAACCCTCCGCCAGTGCCCGCCATGCCACCCCCCGGTCAAGCTCCCGGCGAGCGCCACTCCGGGCCACATCCACGCTCCCTCTTCCCGGCACCGGCCGCGCCGCAAAGCGATTCGGTTTCGCCAGCAGGCAAGCGGAACCACGCCACCTCGCGCACCGTTCTTCTTATTGGAGGCGGCCGCCTCATCCCCAGCGGGGCCGGCGGGTCCGCGCGGGTGCCGTGAAGACGGCGCATGACCGGCCGTGAAAAGAGCGAGACTATCCGCTTTCTCCCTCTGTAGTTCGCGGCGCTAGCGCAGGCACCTGCCTGAGATTCAGGCGTCGATCAATTGGATCTTATTTGAAGGAAGATGCAGGCGGGCGTTGAAAAGAGAATGTTGGCGTACCTGGGTACGCCCGCATAAAGCAGTCTGTTGATTGTTGGAGTAGAGGCCCCCCGTGGGGGTGGGTACGGAAAGGAACGCTGGATGAGCGAGCACGCTGAACTGAACCAATGGGTAATTGAAATGGCCCGGATGTGCCAGCCCGATAAGATTGTCTGGATTGACGGTTCTGAAGAGGAGAAAGAGCGCCTAACCCAGGAAGCGTTCAAAACCGGCGAGCTCATCCCTTTGAACCAGGAGAAGTTGCCCGGCTGCGTCTACCACCGCACCGCAGTGAACGACGTGGCGCGCACGGAGGATCTGACCTATATCTGTACCCGGCTGAGGGACGACGCGGGTCCGACCAACAACTGGATGTCGCCGGAAGAAGGCTACCGGCGCGCCGGCGAGATCTTCCGCGGCGCCATGCGGGGCCGGACGATGTACGTCATCCCCTTCGCGATGGGGCCCGTCGGCTCGCCCTTCACCAAATATGGCGTGGAGCTGACCGACAGCATCTATGTCGTCCTGAACATGCGGATCATGACCAGGATCGGGAAGCCGGTGCTGAAGCAACTCGGCACGGCAGGCGAGTTCACGCGCTGCCTGCACAGCAAGGCGGATCTCGACATCGAGCGCCGGCTCATCCTCCACTTCCCGGAGGACAACACGATCTGGAGCGTGGGCTCGGGCTATGGGGGCAACGTGCTCCTCGGCAAGAAGTGCCTGGCGCTGCGCCTGGCGAGCCACATGGGGAAGCGCGAGGGTTGGCTTGCCGAGCACATGCTGATCATGGGCGTTGAGGAGCCAAACGGCCGGATCGAGTACGTGGCCGCCGCCTTCCCGAGCGCCTGCGGCAAGACGAATCTCGCCATGCTTGTGCCGCCCGAGGGGTTGAAGTCGAAGGGCTACCGCATCTGGACCGTCGGCGACGATATCGCCTGGATGCGCATCGATACGGACGGCCGGCTCTGGGCGATCAACCCGGAGCGGGGCTTCTTCGGGGTGGCGCCGGGAACCAACTCGCGCACCAACCCCAATATGATGAAGACGATCGAGAAGAACACGATCTACACCAACGTGCTTCTGGGTCCTGACGGCACGGTGTGGTGGGAAGACGGCGAGGGAGATCCCCCGGCAGAGGGCCTGGACTGGCAGGGCCGGCCGTGGAAGCCCGGCATGGTCGATGAGAACGGCAAGCCGATCCTGGGCGCCCACCCCAACAGCCGCTTCACCGCGCCTCTGTCGCAGTGCCCGGTCACGTCCTTCCGTACGGAGCACCATCATGGCGTGCCGATCTCGGCGATCATCTTCGGAGGACGCCGGGCCCGCCTGGCGCCCCTGGTGTACGAGGCGTTTGATTGGGAGCACGGCGTCTACGTGGGCGCGACGATGGCTTCGGAGCGCACGGCCGCTCAGTTCGGGAAGCAAGGCGAGGTGCGCCGCGACCCGATGGCGATGCTTCCCTTCTGTGGCTATCACATGGGTGACTACTTCCGCCACTGGCTGGAGATGGGTCGGCGCATGTCGGATCCGCCGCGCATCTTCCACGTCAACTGGTTCCGCCAGGATGAGAACGGCCATTACCTCTGGCCCGGTTATGGCGAGAACCTGCGCGTGATCGAGTGGATCCTGGCGCGGTGCCGCGGCGAGGCGGATGCCCTCGAGACTCCGATTGGCTTCGTGCCCACCACCGATAGCCTCGATATGACCGGCCTCGATATCCCGCGCGAGACGATGAGGAAGCTCTTCGCCGTGAGCCGGCCCGAATGGATGGAAGAGCACGCGCAGGTTACCGAGTTCTTCGAGAAGTTCGGCTCGCGGCTGCCGCGCGAGCTGCGCGAGCAACACGATGCGCTGGCCAGACGGCTGGAGGCGCCCATTTCGTTCTTGAAGCCGGGCACCGAGATCCGGCCCCTGGCCGCAGAGCTCAACGAGGCGATCGAGGAGCAGAACCCGACCCTCTTCAGGATGCTCTCCTCGCTGGGCAAGCGCCTTTACTTCCCCAAGGGGATCCTGGCGCAGAGCGCGGAGGCAAAGGAGAAGGCCAATCGCTACAATGCCACGATCGGCATCGCGCGCGAGAATGGCAAGCCGATGGCGCTTCCCGCGGTGATGAAGCACTTCACGGATCTCACGCCTTCGGAGGCCCTCGGCTATGCCCCTCCGATGGGGATCCCCGAGCTGCGCAACGCCTGGCGCGAGGAGCTGCTGCGCAAGAACCCGAGCCTGAAGGGCAAGAGCTTCAGCAACCCGATCGTCACCTGCGGCGTCACCCATGCCCTGAGCCTGGTGGGCGACCTCTTCCTCGATCCGGGCGATCTGGTCCTCCTGCCCGACAAGTTCTGGGAGAACTACGAGCTGATCTTCGGCGTGCGCCAGCAGGCGCAGATCGCCAGCTACCCCTTCTTCAACGAGGCGGGCGGCTTCAACATCGAGGGGTTGTGCCAGGTACTCCTGACGCGCAAGGACAACGGAACGACGCTGGTCGTCCTCAACTTCCCGAACAACCCCACCGGCTACTCCATCCGCAAGGAGGAGGCGGACGCGCTCGTCGAGGGACTCGTCGGGGCCGCGGATGCCGGGTGCAAGCTGGTGGTCGTCACCGATGACGCCTACTTCGGCCTCTTCTACAATGAGGACGCGCTGCAAGAGTCGATCTTTGCCCGGCTGGCTGGCGCGCACGAGCGCATCGTGGCGATCAAGGTTGATGGCCCGACCAAGGAAGACTACGTATGGGGCTTCCGCGCCGGCATGCTCACCTTCAGCGCGAGCGCGAAGACGAGCGACGAGGTTCTGTACCGGGCGCTGGAGCGGAAAGTCGCAGGCGCCATCCGCAGCACGCTCTCCAGCGGCGCCATGCCCTCGCAAAGCATCCTGGCGAAGGCGATGGCGGATCCCGATTTCCTGGCACAGTGCAGTGAGAAGCGCTCGATTCTCGAGGCACGTGCGAGGAAGGTGCAGGAGATCCTCGCCGATCCCGGCTTCGCCGATCTGTGGGAGCCGTATCCCTTCAACGCCGGCTACTTCATGTGCCTGCGTCTCAAGGGCCTGGATGCGGAGAGGTACCGGAAGCACCTCCTGGAGAAGTACGGCGTGGGCGTGATCGCCGACGGCAAGTCGGATATCCGCGTCGCGTTCGCTTCGGTGGAGATCGACCAACTCCCGGATCTCTACGCCACGCTGGCCGCCGCGGCCCGGGATTTGAAGGCAGAAGACGCGCGAACTACCACGCGCGACGCATAGGAGCGGTCTGTTCGGTGCGCCGGCCCCCCGTTGGGGGGCCGGCGCTTTCTCTGTACCCCCCCCCGCTGTCGCGCAACCCAGGGTCTCCGCTCCTCTCCATCCGCGTCCGTCGCCTTCATTCCGGGTGCCGACGCCGTCACAGGGGGCGCATGCATCACCCGGACGCAAACCACGCCCCCGGGCGCCGGGCTGCCGCGCCATCCCCCTCCGTGTCCGACCCCTTCATCCGCGTTATCGATGCGCGCGAGCGGTGGGTGACACACCCGCATCGTGCGGAGACAGTTGCACTCCTCTGAGATTCCGAGATAAGGAATCCGAAGCCTCGGATGCAGCGCGCAACCCGGCGCGCGGCACTCTCCTTATCTCGGAATCCCAGGCTCTCCAGATTTCGCTTGCAGAGAGAGAAGATAAGATGTACAATGGGCGCGGGACGGTCCACGGGACGCCCCACGGGCAATCCTGCCCATCTGCCCTTGCGATGGCTCTTGGCGCTGCTGGGTTCCTTCTCCGGTGTGTGGACAGGTTTGTCACCGATCCGGGGAGTGTACACGGAAGGCGTCTTGTGCCCGCATCGGAGGGACCATGCACGCGATGAAGAAGCTGTTGGTTTGGGTGGCCACACCCGCCGTGTTGGCCTCCGCGCTCGCGCTCATCGTGGGCGCCCGCAGTGGCGCCGCGCCGAAGGTAATCACATTGAAAACAGACAAAGACAAAGTCAGCTACCTGATCGGCTTCTCGGTTGGAAGCCAACTGCGCCGGGACACTTCGAGCCCCGATGAGATCGACGTGGAGACTCTTGCCCAGGGCATCCGTGCCGCCATGGCGGGCGAGAAGCTGGCCGTGAGCGAGGAGGAAGCCGCCCGGGTGATGCAGGCGTTCCAGCAATCCGCCCAGGCAGCACGCGAGAAGCGCGCCCGCGAGGCCGCCGAGAAGAACAAGAAGGAAGGCGAAGCCTTCCTCGCCGCCAACAAGAAGAAGCCTGGCGTCGTTACCCTCCCGAGCGGACTGCAGTACAAGGTCCTCAAAGAGGGAACGGGCAAGTCGCCCAAGGTGACCGACACGGTGACGGTGCACTACCGTGGCACGTTGATCGACGGCACGGAGTTCGACAGCTCCTATCGCCGCAATGAGCCGGCCACCTTCGAGGTGGGCCAGATCATCCCCGGATGGGTGGAGGCGCTGCAGCTGATGAAGACCGGGGCGAAATGGCAGCTCTTCATCCCCTCGGAGCTGGCCTACGGCGAGCAGGGCGCCGGCTCCCAAATCGGCCCCAACTCGGTGCTCCTCTTTGAGGTCGAGCTCCTCTCCATCGGCGAGCCCGAGGCTCCCCAGCAGCCGGCAAAGTAAGCGGCTCCCACGTCCATGAAGGGGAGGGGGCGCCCCCTCCCCACATCTCTCCCTACATCCATCCCTCATCCGTGCTATCGCCGGAATCCGCGCGTTTGACGAGCGAGCAGGCGGGTGCTAAAATAGGTGCAGGAGGAAACCCCTATGCCTGAACCGCTGAAGGTTGGAGTCGTCGGGTTGGGAATCCGCGGATTCTGGGTCGCCCACATCACCCGGGGATGCCAGGAGACGCGCCTGGTGGCGGTGGCCGATATGCGTCCGGAAATCCGCGAGGTCGCGCGCGAGAAGTTCCCCGATGTGGAGCTCTACGCCTCTGGCGAAGAGATGGCGCGCGACGCATCGATTGATGCCGTGTTCGTCACTACCGGCGACCGGTTCCATGCAGGGAACGCGCGCGAGGCACTGCGATCCGGCAAGCACGTGCTCATCGAGAAGCCGATGGCGCAGAGCTTCGCGGACCTTCAGGAGATCGCCCGGCTGCAACACGAGACGGGCCTCACCGTCGGCACCTTCCTCGAACTCCGCCACAGCCGGCTCTGGCAGCGCACGCGCGAGCTCCTCGATTCCGGCACGATCGGGCGCGTGCTTGCCGCGGCGTTGGTCGACCATGTTGGCCGCGACCGTAACCAGTTCTTTGCTCGCCACAAAGCGCGTTCTCGCGATCAGGTAGTGAGCCTGGTCCTGCAGAAGGGCGTGCATAGCCTGGACCTCCTCAACTGGTTCGTGGGTGCCTCGCCCTGCCGGGTGAGTGCCAGCGGTGGCCTCCTTTTCTTCGGTGGCAAGGAGCCCGCCGAGAAGCAGTGCCGCCACTGCGCCACCTCAGGCGAGTGCCCACACTTCCACCAGAGCACCAGTCGGCTGCCCGCGCTCGACCTCACACTGGAGCATGGCGAGGATTTGTGCGTCTGGTCACAAGCGGCCGATGTCGAGGACGTGTCGCTGCTGAATATCGAGTACGCCAACGGTGTTGTGGCCAGCTACCGCGAGGTCCACTTCGCCCCGTACTACGGGCTGCACTTCACCCTCTACGGGGAGAAGGGGCAGCTGGATGTCGAGGCCAACCACGATACCGGGGAAGCGTGGATTGAGGTCACCGAGCGCTACACCCGCCGGCAGTACCGCGAGCGGCCAACGCGGGATACAGGCCATACGAATGCTGACGCGGCGCTGATCACCGACTTCGTACAGGCAGCACGTGCGGGTCGCGAGCCCCTCTCCGGCCTGCGCGCAGGCTTCGAGAGTGCCGCTATCGCTATCGGCTGCCGCCAGTCGCTCGACACCCGTGCTTTCGTCGATCTCCCGATGCTCGAGGGCAACCCGGCCTGAGGGGCGAGGAGAGACAGGCCCCGCCGGCCAGCTGAGCGTCGGCAGGAATCCTGTTCTCAAGGAATACCTGCGCATTGCGCGAACTTGATCCCAATAGGAAGCTGTCGCGGGAACCCGCCACCCCGCTGGGAGCCGGTGCGTGCCTGTTTGCCTGTAGCCCCAGCCAGCAGGCGCGGTTGGGAGCACGGGCCTGAACTGGCAGGCGGCCATTCAGCCCTATGTAAAGAACACCGAGATCTACGTCTGCCCGAGCACGAAGGCCAAGTCCTACGGGTGGAACCAGAACTACCTGAACTGGAGAGCGATGTCCGAGATCGGATCGCCTTCCGAAACAGTGGCTGTCTGCGATGTGAACCAGGCTCCCAACAACTCCGGCGGGTGGGCCTGGGATCTGGCCGTGACGGCGCCCAGTTACATCACGGCGGGCGGCCCCGCCCAACCGGCGGATGAGGTCACGATACCACCCACCTTCAAGGATGCTGCCTGGCTGCAGCGCCCTCGCCCGGCCCATACCGATGGCTGCAATATCCTCTTCCTGGATGGGCATGTGAAGTGGATGAAGACGAACACCTTCTACTACGGGCAAAGCCCGGTGGATCGGTGGTTTGACCTCAACTGATCCCGGGGTTTACTTGTCGGCGGTCAAGAGTCACCGGGGGCAAGCTGAGATTCCGACACAAGAAATCCGAAGCCTCGGAGGCAG
>ERZ795045.578-NODE-578-length-46090-cov-5.913066_pt1 | contig 46090 bp, 32 predicted proteins | sample MGYA00375129_ERZ795045 | MGnify/ENA primary metagenome ERZ795045 (study PRJEB30174, sample SAMN05720166) | activated sludge metagenome | isolation source: anaerobic digester from wastewater treatment plant | place: Japan | collected 2015-05-15 ...
GGGGCCAGCGGGGGGAATCGCACGTGTAATACCGGTGCGAGCCCAAGGCTTTCGAGGAGCTTCCATGAGCCAGACACAGCAAGTGGTACTGATCATGACGGACACCCAGCGTTTCGATATGCTGGGATGCTACGGCAATCCCGACATGAGAACGCCCTGCCTCGACCGGCTGGCGGCCGGGGGCGTCCGCTTCGACCGGGCCTATACCTGCCAACCGGTGTGCGGCCCGGCGCGCTCCGCGCTCTTCACGGGCACCTTTCCGCACTCCAACGGCATGTGGAGCAACAGCATGGCCTTGGGCGACAATGTGAAGACGATTGGCCAACGCCTACGCGACCAGGGAGTGCATACCGCCTACATCGGGAAGTGGCATCTGGATGGAGGCGACTACTTCGGCGTCGGCCGCTGCCCCGATGGCTGGGATCCAGAGTACTGGTACGACATGCGCTGCTATCTGGAGGAGCTGACCCCGGAGGAGCGGGTACGCTCGCGGCAGACGGAAAGCTGCGAGGATCCCGAGCTCACGGCCGAGTTCACTTTCGGGCACCGTTGCTCGAACCGGGCTGTGGATTTCCTGCGCCGCTTCCACGAGTCGCCCTTCTTCCTGGTCGTCTCCTATGACGAGCCGCACGAGCCATACCTCTGCCCAAAGGAGTACGTCGATCTCTATCGGGACTACGAGTTCCCCAAGAGCCGGAACATCTGGGACACCCTGGATGGAAAGCCGGAGCATCAGCGCGTGTGGGCTGGCGCGAGGCTGAAAGCGGATAAGGATGCATTGCGCATCCGCCCGGCGCATTACCTGGGCTGCAACACCTTCATCGATCAGGAGATTGGCCGGGTGCTGGATGCCATCGATGAGTACGCGCCGGGCGCCCTGGTGATCTACACCTCGGACCACGGCGTTTTCCTCGATTCGCACAGCCTCGCCGGCAAAGGCCCGGCGATGTACGATGAGATCACGCGCGTGCCGCTGCTCGTGCGCTGGCCTGGCGTCATCCCGGAGGGCACTACGTGCCCGCATCCGGCGTCGCATATCGATCTCGTGCCTACCATCCTGGACGCTTTCGGCTTCGCGATCCCGCGCATCCTCGAGGGGAAGAGCATGATGCCGGCGCTGCGCGACCCCGGGCAACGGGTCAACGACGTCATCTTCTGTGAGTTCGGCCGGTATGAGATCGACCACGATGGTTTCGGGGGCTTTCAACCGGTGCGCTGCGCCTTCGACGGCCGGCATAAGCTGGTGATCAACCTCATGACCTCGGATGAGCTGTATGACCTGGAAAGGGACCCGGAGGAGATGGAAAACCGCATCAACGCCCACGAATATGCGGCGCTCCGCGACGCGCTGCACGATCGTCTCCTCGACTGGATGAACCGGACTCGGGATCCCTTCCGCGGTTACTATTGGGAGCGCCGGCCCTGGCGCACCGACGCGCGCGAGGCCACCTGGGCCTATACCGGCTACACGCGCCAGCGGGAGAACGAGGAGTATGAGCCCCGCCAACTGGACTACGATACCGGGCTGGAGATGGTCGAGGCTCACCGGATAAAGAAGCTGTAGCGCGCCGGGAGCGCGGGTGGATTCCAGCGGTGCCGAGACCGCGCCCGCCGTGAGGAGGATTCGGGATGTACCAGATCAGGCCACGCAGGCTCTTCGCGATGGATTGGGCGATGGCGGATGAGCGGAACATCCGCCGGATGGAACGCATGGTCCGGGGTATGGGCCGCGATCCCTCCGAGGTGAGGGTGCTCGCAGCTGAGGAGCTTCCCGACGTGATCCGCGAGAGCGGCTGGATCGGGGAAGTGCGCCAGGGCGCTTACGACATGGTGCGCGACCCCGACTTCATCTTCACCGCCTTTCGCTGGGTGAGTGATGCCGAACGCACGGAGATCATGCGTAGCGATCTCTTCCGCCGGTGCGTGGAAGCCCACCGGACATATGGCGACTGCAAGCAGTGGTTCACCGGTGGGCGGATCCTGGCGATGCTGGGCGCCGCGCCGATCCACCACTACGAGAAGCGCCCCGAGTGGGATCCCAAACTGGTCTGCTGGAGCCTGTACGACATCCATAGCGCCTGGGGGTGCGTTCACCGGTGCGCCTACTGCCAGCGCGGCTCGGTCTACGTGATCAACCTCAACCTGGAGGAGTTTGTCGAGCGTGTCGACCAGCTCCTGGAGCAAAACCCCTGGCAGAAGACGATCCGCTACGACGTGGAGCAGGACGTGCTCGCTATCGAGCCGGAGTACGGCGCATGCGAGCTCCTGGTGAACCACTTCGCCCGCCTGGACGACCGCTACCTCATCCTCTTCTCCAAGAGCGCCAACGTGGACCACCTCCTTTCGCTGGATCATCGCGGGCACACGATCATACTCTGGACGCTCTGCTCGCGCACGGTCAGCCGGCGCTACGAGGCGCGGACCGGCTCGATGGAGCAGCGGATCGAGGCCGCCGCGAAATGCAGCGAGGCCGGCTATCCCGTCCGGTTCAAATGCAAGCCGGTGATCCCGATCCGGGGCTGGCGCGAGGAGACGACCGAGATGCTGGAGCGCCTCTACGCGCGCGTGAAGCCGGAGAGCATCAGCATGGAGATGGTGTTCTTCGACAGCGTCGCTGAGATGGATGCCACGCTCGGCCTGGAGAACCTGGATCCCGAGTTTGTCGAGGCGGCGCGCGAGGCGGAGGCGCGCTACGGCGACCAGTGGCGCCACGATCTGGAAGGGCCACGGCCCTTCACCTTCGAGGTTAAAGAAAAGGTCTACCGCCACCTGATCACCGAGTCGAAGCGGTTGAGCCCGGAGACGCCGGTGACGCTCTGCGCAGAGACGCAGCGGATGTGGGACGCCCTGGCGCCACTGATCGGCTATCGGGAGTATGATTACGTGTGCAACTGCGGCCCCCTCTGCACGCCGGGCCTGAGGCGGATCGAGAGCGTTTCCGGCCCGGATGCAGAGCGGATCGCGGAGCGGGCCGCGGCCGCTGCGTGATCACTCCTGGATGGCGCGCCGCGTGCCTTCACGCCTCTTACGAAACACCGGGAGAAGCCCGGCCCGGCTTCTCCCGGTGGCAGCCACGCTCCGCCTTCGCGCAGCTCGATGCGAATCTCTTGCTTCCTTCGTTCCTGGCTATTCGCCCTGGCGCTCTGCCTTCTTGCCCTCGCGAACCAGGTGGCGCACGCGAGCCCCTCCCGCCTCGCCACCTTTGCGGCCCAGCTCTTCGTAGCCCTCGTGGCCTAACTCCCGCTTGCGGGCTTCGCCGAGCTTCTTCCCGGCCTCCACCATCTTCTCGTGAAGTTTCTCCTTCTTCTCCATCGTCATCCCCCTCATAGCTCATAGCCGGTGCCAACCCGGCCCAAACCACGAACGAGGCTCTTCCAACCCGGGCGCGACATCCTGGCGAACGAAACCACGGGCCCGCGTGGAACGCCCGGTTGTGACACGTGCCTCTGCAGGGGAAGGGGAGTGCGGCGCGGAACCGAGATTCGGTTGCCCGCAGCGGCATACGCCCGCTCCAGGCAAGAAGGCGCGCTCCCAGATCCCTCATCGCGCCGCTGGCTTGGAGCCAGGGAGCCGCGCAGACCCTGAGAGGAGTTCGGAGAGATGCTGAAAGGGATCTCGCCGCTATTGAGTCCCGAGCTGTTGGATGCCCTCTATCGCATGGGGCATGGAGATGAGATTGTCCTGGCCGACGCGCATTTTCCGGGCGAGACAGTCGGCAAGCGCGTTGTTCGTGCCGATGGCCTGCGGATTGCCGACCTGCTCGACGCGATCCTGCCCCTCTTTGAACTGGATAGCTACGTGGACGCGCCCGTGGTGATGATGGCCGCGGTGCCGGGCGATACCCTGGATCCCGCCGTCGAGGCGGCGTATCGCGCCGCCATTGACCGGCATGCGCCCGGCACGCCGGCAATCGCCCGGATCGACCGCTTCGCCTTCTACGAGCGCGCGAAAGCGGCCTACGCGGTGGTGATGACCGGTGAAACAGCCAAGTACGGCAATATTCTCCTGAAGAAAGGCGTCACGCCCTGCTAAAGCCCCGGGTTTCGTATCACCAGCGCCCTCCCGCCTGGGCCTCTCGCCGCGAGCAGGAGGGCGCTCTTTATCTCTGCGTCACTGCCAGCCGGGCCGCTCAGGCGAAGCTGGGCACCTCCAGCCAGGCACCGCCGCGCATGGCCGACTCGTGGGCCACGATCCCGGGCGCCGTCATCTCCATCGCCCGGATCTCATCGATGCGCGGCTTCGTCCCGCGCTCCAGCGCCGCCAGGAAGTCCTGGATCAGGATGTATTCGGCGGTTCCGTGGCCGCCGGCGTGCGCCGATTCGGGAAGCGACGGATCGGAAAGGGGCGTCTCGATCGCCTGGTCGCTCTCCATCTCGCCTTCGACGTAGAGCCGGCCGGGGCCCTTCAGCCCGCCGCGGTCCGTCTCGACGTAGCCTTTCGTGCCGTGGAGCGAGTAGAAGTGGATGTTGGGCCGGCGGGGCAGGACGGAGGTGCGGAGGAGCTTGATCGTCATGCCGCTCGCTGTCTCGAAAAGCGCGACCTGCATATCGATCGCGCCGATGCCGCCCTCGGGGAGAACGTGCCGGCTGTTCCCCAGGCCGAAGGCGCGGGTGATCCGGTCGCCGGTGATCTCCAGGATCGGGCCGAGCGAGTGCGAGCAGTAGTGGAGCGGGGCGCGCTGCGTCCGCCACCGCGCCTTGCCCGTCTCCCGGTCGAAGATGAGCGAGGGGATCGGATGGAGGTACTCGCATTCGGCGTGCACGATGGTGCCCAGCCGCCCGGACTGCACCCACTCCTTCCACTGGGAGACAAAGTGCCAGTAGATGCAGTTCTCCGCCATCATGTAGGTGCGCCCGGTCCGATGGACCGCATCGATAATGCGCTGGCAATCGGCCAGGGTGGATGCGGCAGTGACCTCGCTCAGCACGTGGCAGCCCGCCTCCATCGCCGCCACCGTCTGATCGGCGTGCACCGGGATGGGGGTGCCAAGGAAGACGATCTCCGGGCCGGCAGCGAGGAAGTCATCGTAGCGCGTGAAGCACTGGCTGTCCGGTAGCTCCAGCTCGCGCTGGAAACGCGCCAGCGCCTCCTCGGAGGCGTCGCAACACGCCACGATCTCGCACCGCGGTTCCTCCGCGAAGAGGCGTCCATACCCGGAGCCCCGACCGATGCCCACCAACCCGACTCGCCACTTTCTCATCCTGTTGCTCCTCACACGTGCCCAGTATGCCTGGCCGAGTTCTGGGGAGGCGAGGCCTCCGCGATCCTTCAGGCCAGCGGAGTGAGAGTTCGCCCCCCCGGACGTCGGCCCCTGCCTGGCTCGCACCGCTCACCTATCACCGCTGAGCCGAGAGCCGCGTGATCCACTCCGCGGCCTGCTGGCGGATCGCGTCCAGGTCGCCTTGCGGGTCGACCCCTTCCAGCCACCGGGCGGCCTCCGCGGCCAGCGCGGCGGTCGCCTCCCGGGCACGCGCGCGCTCGATCGCCTTTTGCAGCGTCGCGATGTAGCGCACGTCATCCACCGCCTCACGGTAGCCCTCCCACTGGATGGTACCCACGACACCGTTCACCGTGGGGTAGGTGAAGCAGTGGTCGCGGTAGGTGGCGTGGTCGAAGTCGTTCCAGACGTGCCCGAACGAGTGCTGGTAGGCGTAGTCCATGGCGCCGTCGTAGCCCGCCTTCCAGAGGACGAGGCCGAAGTTGCGCCGGTACGTCTCCGGCTCCTCATTCCCCACCTGGGGATAGGCGTAGCAGAAGATCCGGCTCCCGACGCCATGGTACTTCCTGGCCTCCTCTGGATTCGGGCGCCCGGCGAGCACCGCCAGGTTCAGGAGCCCTCTCATCGCCTCGAAGGTGCCCAGATAGCACGCGACAAAGGTCTTCGCGCCGGCATCCTGGACGCTCTTCCAGGCAGCGCGCTGGATGGTCAGCCGCTCGCCTTTTGCCTCGTCGGTGCCATAGAAGTAAACATCGGTGTAACCGAACTCGCGAGCGACGTCCATGTACTGGCGCAGCTTCGCCTGATGCGCCGCCAGAGCCTTCGGGTCCGTGGCGCTGCCCGTGCCGAGCCCGAGCACGTAGAGCGGGCCGGTAGGAAGCCCCGCTTTCTTGCGGATTTCTAACGCCCGGCGCAGGAGCGTCTCATCATACCGCTCGTAGATCGTCGGGTAGAGGACACCGTGCGCGAGGAGGTCGCGCATCTCCGCCTCATACTGCTCCTCGGACTTCGCCTCTGAGCTAATCGAGCCCTGGCCGTCGGGCCGGAGGACGCCCCGATAGTAGATCGCGTGTTGCAGCGGGCAGGGCTCCAGGTTGAAGGGATAGACGCGCAGCTTCAGGCGCATCTCAGAAGCGGGGGCTCCCTGCGCGCGGATGCGAATCGCGCCCTCGTACTCCCCCGCGGGAGTGCCCTCGGGCACCTTCAGCGTGATCCAGAACTGCCGGGCCGTGCCCATCTCGATATCAACCGGCTGGAGAGTATCAGCGTCCTTGGGACGCACGTTTGCCAGGTGGTCGCTCGTGGGTCCGCTGCACGGGAGGTACATGCTCTTTCCGGCGGCGTCGGTGGAGCGGATGAAGTTTTCTTTCTTCTCGTGATCGACGCGCACCAGCGCGTCATCCTTCAGGAGGAGCTCCGGGGCCAGGAGGCGTTGCTGGGTGAAGCCAATCTCAGTCCCCGCCTGATACCAGCACTTCACGACGTAGAGATCGACCGCGTCCTTGGGGATCCGCCCGCGCGGCCCCTGGATGTCGGTCGCCTCAAGCGTGAGGCTGCGGACAGGCGCCACAGCCTGGAGGATGAAGGTGGCGGACTCGTACTCGCCGGGGCAGGCAGCCATCTCGATCTCGCGCGCCATCCGCGCCGGCACGATTGGCTCCTGGGGCAAGATGCGCGTGTTGCTCATCGCCCGCGGCACATAGGAGACGTAGGGAAGCCCCTGTTCTTTGCTCCGACCGAGCTCGCGCAGGTTCGGCGCCGCGTGCGCCGCCATGATCAGGCTCGCCTCGATCTGGTCTACCTCGCGCGCGTTGATGTAGCCGCGCTTTTCGATGGTGTCCAGCGTCTCGGTGGCGGTTTTCATGCCGGCCTGCGCCGATTCCAGGATCCGCGCGCCCAGCCCTCCTGCGCCGGCACGCCGCGCAAAGCCTTCGTAGCTTCATCCAGGCGGGCGCGCCAGCCGGCGATCCGGCGCGCTGTCCGCTCTCGGGCCGCCGTGAACCGCTCCTGGGCCGCGGCGGCAAAGGCATCTGCGTCCGGCACCCGCCCCTCAATGCGAACATCATCGACGTAGAGGGTGATCCGCTGGCCCGCCGTCGCCCAGATCGGCACGCTCCAAAGCTCCAGGAAGGGTGCGACCTCGCTGCCATCCATCTCCGCGGTGTGGCGCCCGATCACGCCGGTGGCCGTCTGCTTCCCTGCGGCAACCAGATCCCCGGATACCGCCTTCCACTCCGGCGTCGGTCTGTCGATCGTCTCCACCGCGGCGCACCCGCTGTGCTGGCTGGGCGGGAGAATGATGTTGTAGCCCAGGCCGGCCCGAGCGCCCTGGGGCAGGGCTTCTACCCAGAGGCGGCCACTCAGCTTTAGCTCTCCCTCGCACGGCACGCGGGGCAGGCGAATCCCGAAGTAGTGGTAGGCGCCCTCGCGAATTGTCACGTCCAGCTTGTATGAGCGCTTCCCGGAGAACGCCTTCTCCTCGGTCACGCCACTGAAGTGGATCTCCTGCTTTCCGTTGGTCGCCCACACGACCATCTGGCGAGGCTCCTCGAAGTCCTCCACGTAAGTGAACGGCTTCAGCGGGAGCGGCTCCCTAGCGGGGGCGCCAGAGCAGGGGAGTGTCAGGAAGGGGGCAATGCACGCCAACATGGCGAAGACAAGCGCTCTCATAGCTCTCCTCCGTGGTTCTCCTGTCGTCCGGGGCCAGGCACCGCGGCGCAGACATGAACCGGGCCGGTCTCTTTATGGGGGATCATACGGCCTCCGGCGAAGAATCCCTCCCTGTAATCACGCGGTTGACGAAGCGCCGCCAGGGGGCTATAATGCCCGCCAACGAATTCAGGCGGGCGAGGCACGAAGGGGTGTGCGCCCAAGGAGGGCAGAGGAGGGATGTTCGCGATGATCGCTTTGCTGGCGTTGATGGCAATGACCGCCACAGAGAGCGCGGAGGCGTCTTCCTGGCCGATACGCGGGCTGATCGAGAACGAGGATTGCACCAACTTCTTCTACTACCGTCGCTTCGGCGAGGGCGTCGATGGCGGCGGCATGGTGGACCGCTATGTGGATACGCTCGCTGATGCCGGCGTTCGCGTGCTGATGATCAACACCAACGCCCGGCGCACCAACTATCGCAGCCAGGCGTGGGACGCGTTCTGGGATGGCCTCGACCCCGCAGGTCCGGATGACCAGCCGTTCCTGAAGCCGGTGCCGCGCGAGGGCATCGCGGCGTATCGCCGCCTAGTCCAAAGCATGCGCGACCTCCACGCGCAGGGAGTGGACTACCCCGCCCGGATGGCCGCGCGCTGCCGGCAGCGGGGCATCTCTCCCTGGATCAGCCTGCGCATAAACGATGTCCATAACAATGACATTCTGGACCATCCCTTCCACGGCCGGTTCTGGGTGGAGAACCGGCATCTCTTCCGGAAAGGCGCCACCGGCTACTTCGCCAACGCCCTCGATTACGCCCATCCCGAGGTGCGTGGCCTCTACCTGGCGCTGATTCGCGAGTCGCTCGACCGGTATGACATTGATGGCCTGGAGCTGGACTTCATGCGCGAGCCGTACGTCTTCAGCCCAGGCAAAGAGGCCGAGGGCGCCCCGGTGCTCACCGCGTGGCTCCGGGATGTGCGTGGGCTGGTGGACGAGGCGGCAGCGCGCCGGGGGCATCCGGTGCGGCTGGGCGTGCGCGTCCCCTCCCGGCCCGAGACGGCGAAAGCTTTGGGCCTCGACGCGATCGCCTGGGCGCGCGAGGGCCTGGTCGATCTAGTGGTGCCCGCGCCCCGGTGGGCCACGCTGGAGTTCGACATGCCGATCGCGGAGTGGCGCCGCTTGTTGCGTCCCTTCCCGAAGGTGATGCTGGCGGGCGGCATGGAGATCCTCTATCGCCCCCATCCGGGTGCGAAGCCCGTCTCCGTTTCGCCCGAGCACGCCCATGCCGCCGCGGCGGCGATCTGGGAGGCCGGCGCGGACGCGGTCTACCTCTTCAACTACTTCCAGGACGACTGGCGCCCGGAGACTTACCGGAAGCTGCTGCTGACCCTGGGCTCGCGCGAGAAGGTGGCGCAGGCGCCGCGCTGGAACGCAGTCACCTACCGTGACATCGTCGGCCCGGGCGAGGAGTACCGCCCGCCTTTGCCGGCCGAGGGAACGTCGCTCCGCTTCGATCTGCCGGTTTGCCCGGCGCCAGGAAGAGATTGGGCGGTTCGCGTCGTCCTCGGCCTGGAAAACGCGGCACAGCCGCCGGCGATCCGCGTGAATGGGGAGGAGGGCGTTTTGGAAAAGGCGGAGGCCCACGAGGCAGTCTATTCGGTGCCGAGCGCGGCGTTCGCGGGGAGGGCACGGGCTGAGATCGGCGTTCACGCCGGACAGCCGGTGCGCGTGGTAAAGGTGGAGGTGCGCGTGACCCCGCCCGCGGAGGGCGAGAGATGACCACGCGTGAGATGAAGGTGACAGAGCGCTACCTCCACCTGCCGGTGAAAAACGGCGCGCCTCTGCGCCGGATGCGCTTCCTCGTCGAGGGAAGCGTTGAGCGCGAGTTCGATATCGAGCTGGCGGAGGGGGCGCCCGACTTCTGGGTCTTTAGCGACCTTTCGGCTTTCGAGGGAAAGTGGCTGCGCGTCGAGGCGGAGGGGCTTCCGGATGGATCGGACGCGCTGGCAGCCCTCCGCCAGGCCCCCTCGGTGCCGGACGCCGACACGATCTATCGCGAGCGCTACCGACCTCAGTTCCACTTTTCTCCCCGGCGAGGCTGGAACAACGACCCCAACGGCCTGGTCTACCACCGGGGCGAGTATCACCTCTTCTTCCAGCACAACCCCTACGGGCGCGAGTGGGGCAACATGCACTGGGGGCACGCGGTGAGCCGTGACCTGGTGCATTGGGAGGAGCTGCCGGTGGCGCTCTACCCGCGTCGCTACGGCGACTGGGTCTATTCCGGGAGCGCGGTGGTGGACACCCGGAACACCGCAGGTTTCCAGCGCGGGCTAGAGGATGCTCTCGTCGCCATCTACACCAGCACCGGCCGGGGGGAGTGCATCGCCTACAGCACCGACCGGGGGCACAGCTTCACCGAGTATCCGGGGAACCCGGTGGTGAGGCACCGCGGGCGCGATCCGAAGGTGATCTGGTACGCGCCCGGCAAGCATTGGGTGATGGCGGTGTATGACGAGCAGGGAGAGGGCGACGCTCTCAGCAAGGGTATCGCCTTCTACACCTCGCCAGACCTGAAGGTGTGGAAGTTTGCCAGCCGTGTTGAGGGCTACTACGAATGCCCCGAGCTGTTCGAGCTGCCCGTCGATGGCAACCCTGAGAACACTCGCTGGGTGCTTCACGCCGCCGATGGCGACTATACTATCGGCCACTTCGACGGCCAGCGGTTTGTCGCGGAATCGGGCAAGCACCGCTTTTACCACAGCGACTGCTTCTACGCCTCGCAAACGTTCAACAACATCCCGTGCGAGGATGGCCGGCGGATCCAGATCGCCTGGGCACGCGCCGGGCACCCGGAGATGCCGTTCAACCAGATGATGGGCTTCCCCGTGGAGCTGACGCTGCGGACCACCGAGGATGGGATCCGCCTCTTCGCCTGGCCGGTCCGGGAGATCGAAACGCTCTACCGCGCGCGACACGCTTGGGATCACCTGACCATCCCAGAAGGCTCACTGTCTCTCGACGGTGTCTCCGGGGAGCTCCTCGACCTCTCGCTCGAGCTCGATCCCGGCAGCTCAACTGCGGCGGGCGCGTCGGTCCACGGCGTGCCGGTCACCTACGACTGCGTGAAGCGGGAGCTCTCGTGCCTTCGCTGGAGCGCGCCGCTCTCGCCGGTGAATGGCCGGCTCCGGATCCGGGTGCTGGTAGACCGTCTCTCGCTCGAGCTGTACGCGAACGACGGGCGCGTCTACCTTCCGGTCTGCGCCGTCATCCCCGAGGGAAGCCAGGGCGTCGAGCTGTTCACGCGGGGCGGCACCGCCGTGGCCACCCGGGTGGAGATTCACGAGCTGCGCTCCGCGTGGGAGCCGGCTTAGGCACGCCTATCCATCGACCGGGCGCGGGAGGAACGCATCGCCCGCGGCGCGGAAACGCTCCAGGACCTCGTCCCGACTCGCGGTACCGGTGACGCCGATCTGCTGGACCGTGATCGACGCGACCACGTTGCCGACGATGCCGGCTTCCAGCGCGCTCGCGCCCGAGCAGAGGGCGAGGGCAATCCCGGCCATGACGCTATCGCCTGCGCCACAGGGGTCCACCGGCCCCGTCTGGCGAAGCGCCGGTGCGTGCCAAACGCGCTTCCCATCGAAGATGAGGAGACCATCCTCCGCCAGAGTGATGAAGGTGGGACGCCCGCTCCGCGCCTGGAGTTCTCGCCCGGCGGCGAGCACCTCCTCGAACGTGGGTTCTGCCCGCCTCTCGCCGAAAACCGTGCGGATCGCCTCGGCCCGGTTTGGCTTCACGGAGAGGCCCGGATACTCGCCTGCGCGCATGCGCGAATCGGCGATAAAGACCGTATCGGGATGGGCGCGCGCCAGCTCTGTCAGCACCGCGCGCACGGCATCGGTGATCACCCCGCGGTTGCGCTCCGGCACCTGGTCGACCACGACGATGGCATGGGCGGTAGCGACGCTCTCGCGCAGCTGGAGGAGCACGCGCTGCTCCACGTCTGGCGGGCACGGGTGGCGGCTTCGGATATCGAGCCGGTTCATCTCGCGCTCGGTCCCTGCCTCGCGCCACACCGGCTTGGTGTAGGTGGGCGTGAAGCAGGCGTTCGTCTCCACCAGGAGGGATGTGTCGATGCCAAGTGCCTCGAGTCCCATCCGGAGCTCGTAGCCTTCGCCATCACGTCCCACGAGCCCGAGCGCCCGAACCGTGCCGGCGCCCAGGGCGCGCAGGTTGGCGGCGACGGCCCCGGCGCCCCCCGGCCAGACGCGCTTCTCCACCACCTGATACGCCGGCAACCCGGTCTCAATCGAGCGTTCTGTGAGCCCGGCGTCGATTACCAGGTATTTATCGAGGAAGAAGTCGCCGGCCACCAGCACCCGGGCGCGAGCAAACTGGTCCAGGATCTGTTGCAAACGCTCGACCGTCATCAAGGCGTACCTCTCGAGATCGCGGTGCTGGCCCGCCGGCGATGGAGGAGGCGAGTGGGAGAGTGCCGGCCCGGCGATACCCGGCTGCTCATGCGTCCCCCTCTCCTTGAAACCGGAGCCGCAGGGCATCCACCAGGTAGTGGAAAAAGATGGCATGGACCGCCTCGACCACGCCCATGTCATCGCACGGCACGTGCAGGCAGGCGCGGACCATCTCGCGCAGCCGGCCGCCGTTGAACCCGGTGACCCCGAAGGTGCGCATCCCAATGCGGTTGGCGTATTCCACCGCGCGGAGGACGTTGGGGCTGTTCCCGGAACCGGAGATGGCGATGAGGAGGTCGCTCGGCCCGGCCAGGTTGCGGAGCTGCTCGACGAAAACGCGCTCGAAGCTGGTATCGTTGCCCCAGGCGAGGATGTAGGGGGTGTTGTCGGTGAGGCTGAGTACCCTCAGGCGCTTCTGGCCCCGGAAGTCGGTGAGCGTTCCTTTCCCCAGGTCCTCGCACAGGTGCGAGGCATTCGCGCCGCTCCCGCCGTTGCCGATGATGAAGACGAAACGCCCGCCATGGTAGGCCTCCTCGATCGCTCCCGCGAGGGCGTCTACCTCGGCGGGATTCACCTCGCGTGCGGCCTGCATCACCTGCTCCAGATAGCCCATCGGACTCAAGACCACGCTTCTGCCCATCTCGCTTCTCCCGGTGGGTTGGCCCTTCTCGGCTGATGGCCAACTCACGCTCGCTAGTCGCAACCGCGTGAACTCTTGCCGGATGATACACGACCCGCCTGCTGGCGTCAAGAGGGCAGGGGGGATGGGGGCATCCACGCCCGTCGTGGATGCCCCTTACGGAACTGCGCCACTCGCTATCGGCCCGCGCGCGCTTCTTCCCAGATCGCCTGAAGGCGGCGGATCGCTGAGAGGGGATCCGCCGCCTGGCACACCGCGCGGACCACGGCGAAGTTCTCGGCGCCGGCGCGCGCCACCTCCGGGAGGCGCTCCGCGTCGATCCCTCCAATCGCCACGGCTGGCAGCGGCGTCTCGGCGAGGATCTTCCGCAGGCGCTCCAGCCCAACAGTTGGATCCGGTTTCGCCTTCGTCGGCGTGGGATACACGGGACCGACGCCGATGTAGTCGGGCGCTAGGGCAACCGCCGCGCGCGCCTGCTCCTCGTTATGCGTGGAGAGGCCCCACAGTGGGACCTGGGGCCAGCGCGCGCGCGCCTCTGCCAGGGGCATATCTTCCTGCCCGAGGTGCGCGCCATCGGCGCCGGCTTCGGCGGCCACCGACGGGTCGTCGTTGATGATGAGGCGGGTGGCGGTTCCCCTCGTGATCGCGCGGAGGCGGCGCGCCATCGCGAGCACATCGGAGCGGGGCACGCCTTTCATCCGGAGCTGGAGAAACCGCACCCCCGCCTCGACCGCGGCCTCGGCGCAGCACTCGTAGCCGGCCACCGGGTCGGTGAGGATGAGGTAGAGGCCAAACGGCTCAATCACGGAGGTCCTCCACGATCAGGCGCGCGAGCTTGCGCCCGCTCTTCAGCATCCCGCCGAAGATCGGGCCCATGCGAAAGCCTCCGCCGACGTTGTTCGCGGCCATGCCACAGGCGTAGAGGCCCGGATAGAGGCGCCGGGTCTGCTCCACGGTCGAGGCTTCGCCCTGGTCCACCCACATCGGGCGCTCGCCGAGGATATCGCCGGTGGGCGTGTCGATGCGCACGCCCGCTTTGCGCGTCGCCATGGCGACGATTTCGCTCGGATGGCCGGTGCCATCGACCACGGCGCGCGCCATCACGACAAGCGGGTCGACGTGCATCTGGAGGCGCGCGATCGGCGTCCACTGGATGACGACGCCGGCGATCCGGTCCTCGTGGAAGACGATATCCTCCACGCGGATGGCGTTGAAGAGCGTGGCACCCGCCTGGAGAGCGCCGAAGATGAGGCCCGAGGCGACCTCCACGGCGTCGGCGGTGTGCAGGCCTGGGGCGTCCGCCGGCCGGTGGCGAATCCCGAAGTCATCGAGAATGGGGAGGGCATCCGCCTGGACCACGATCTCGTTGAACAGCATGCCCCCACCCCAAATCCCGCCGCCCGGAGCGAGCTTGCTCTCAAAGAGGGCGACGCGCAGGCCGGCGCGCGCCAGGTCGCGCGCTGCCACCAGGCCAGACGGTCCGGCACCCACGATCGCCACATCGATGGCTAGGTGCTGCTGGAGCTTCTCGAAGTAACTGCGGACAATTGCGCCGGTAATTCGCTCTTCGGTTGCGTTCATGCCAGATTCCTTTCGTGCGAGCAGGCTAGAGGCGCGTGGCCCGTGGCGGGTGAAAGGAGAAGAGGCAGAACGCTAGCAGCTCCCGTGGAAACGGGAGCGCTGGGATGTCAGTTCCCTTCGCCGGCATTACCCGGATCAGGTTCATGGGTCTCTTCTCAGCCGCGCCGGGCGCAGCACCCCAACTGACGTTTCCCAAGTTACCTGGCCAGCGCCAGGCGTGTGGGTTTTGCCCGAGTGTATCACATCCAGGAGACAGTGTCAACCGGCCCCAGTGGACTAAGTCAACATAATGAGCATTATCGGAAGTTAGATAGGCACGCCTGGATGGGCTGCGCGCATCCGTGCTGGATGGCGCCGCAACGACGTCTGCGGCGTTGGGAGGGAATCCGCGCCCAGGAGCGAACGCTTCTCCAACCCCGCTCGCGATCTCGCGGGCGCGATGTGAGGAGAAAGCCGCCATGACGCGTGTCATCTTTGCCTACGACCTGGAGAATGCCGAGCTGTGCGTGCAGGCCGCGCCCGTGCTCGCGCGCCTGCACGAGGAGCACCAGGTCCCGGCCACCTTTTTCTGCCTGGGCCGCGTTCTCGAACAGAAAGGCGCCCAGCTGAAGCCCATCCTCGGACGCTCGCCACTCTTCGACCTCCAGTCGCACACCTACGCGCACCGCATGTTGAGAGACAACGCGATGCACGGCCCGGGCGTCTCGCTCGACGTGCTGCGCGAGGAGATCACTTTAGGCAAGGAGTGGGTCGAACGCGTCTTCGAGCGCCCCTGCATCGGAACGCGCTCGGGATGCGGTTTCTTCCAGGGAATGCGCGGCGCCCCCGACCGTCTTGCGATCTTCGCCGAATGCGGGGTTCGCTACATCAGCACCTACCTCCGCGGGCCCGCCGACTCGATCCCCTCGGGGCTGCAGCAGGCCCACTGGTACACCGAAGATGGCTTCCCGAATCTCCTGGAGCTTCCAGGGCACGGCTGGCACGATAACGTCCTGAAAGGTCCGCGGTCCTCCATGCTCTGCCTCTCGTGGCCGCCAGTGCTCTCCTGGGGCATTCCAAATCGGCCCGTGCGCGATCCCGAGGAGGAGCTCGCCGTCCAGCGCGTCTGGTACGAGCGTGCCTTCTCCCTCGGCCTCGATTACATCTCGCTCGTCTATCACCCCCACTCGGTCTACCGCCAGAGCCCGGATTGCCAAATTATTGATCTGTTGATCCGGCTGGTGAAGTCGATGGGCCTGCCCACGACCACCTACACCGACCTGTACCGCGAGTACGCCGCGGCGCCTGAGAAGGTGCCCGGACTCGATGCCTGGCGCTGGGACGACGAGCTGGACAACGGTCCCCTCCGCCTTCCGCAATCGCTGGAGAGGCGTGGCGGCGAGCGTGTTTCATGAGAGGAAGCGCCGGCTCGCCAGGATCGCTGCCTCCCGGAGAGTGTAGTAGAGGCGCTTTCCAAGACGCGTCCAGGTGGGGCTATCAAACGCGGGGCAAGGGAGCGCGCGGATTCCCTCGCGCCGGAAAAGCCGCGCAGCGCGCGGCGTGTGCCAGGGATCGCTCACAATCAGCGCGCTCTCCCACCCGCGCCGGCGCATGATCTCCGCGCACAGGCGTGCGCTCTCGGCGGTGGTCTTCGCCTGATCCTCGAGGACCATCGCCTCGGCGGGCACACCCCACGCGGTGAGGAGGCGGCGCATCACCTCGGCCTCCGCGGGAGGGTGCTTCCCTACGCTTCCTGTCAGGATAAGGTGGCGTGTGTAGCCGGCCCGGTAGACTTCACCACCGCGCCAGGTGCGCGCCCGCAGCGCCAGCGAGGGGCGTTCTCCCGGCCACACTGCGGCACCCAGGATGATGGCACAATCGGCCATGCCGGTGCGGTCGCGATAGGAGCCGAGCACCACCTCGAGCACGTTGAGCCCGAGATAGGCGAGCGATCCCAGAAGTGCCCATCGGCCTCGCCGCACCCACCTGTTCCAGTCAGGTCTCATCTACTCGCCACCCTTCATTCCACCGCGCCACCACGCCAGCGGCGAGCGTGTCTCGCCGTGCTGGAGGACGAAGATCCCTTCGAGGGGAGTGGCACCAGCCCTCTCCTACTCTGCTTTCAGGCGATAGCCGAAGGTAATCCAGCGCCGGATGGTTATCGGCGTGCCATCATAGGGCGCGATGAAGAGGCTGACGTGGCCCCCGCCCTCGTCGAGGACGAAGAGGTTGGCGAACTCCTCGCTCAGTTCGATGTCCGTCACCGTGAGCGCGCCATCGCCCACGAAGTGGAGGCAGGCGCCCGCCGATAGCGGCGTCACTCGCGATTGCCACACGCGATCCGCGCCCTGCTCCGACGCGGGGAAGAACTGGTCACCGGCGTACCAGTACTGGACGCCGGCCAGCTGCATGCGCTGTGCCAGGAAGACCGGCTCCGCGGTCACGCCCGGCGGCAGGAGAGAGAGGGTGACACCTATCTCCGGGCCATCATCAAAGGTGTAGCAAAGACGCGCCCGGGTGATTGGCCGTAGCACGGCGCCGTCACCTCCATCAGGGCGATGGAGCGTGCTGTCAACCGTGATGATCAACTGCCCCTCTTCCCGCTCGATCACCATCTCCGGCTCGGTATCCCCTTGCGTGGTAGCGGCGATCGGCACGCGGTGGCCGTCCGGGTCGGTCTCATCGCCGTAGAGACCCCGGTCGCTATAGATCGCGCTATCGCGCAACAGCGATGCACCTCCAGGCGCGCGCAACTCCACCAAACCTCCGCCACGGCTACGCACCAGGGTGGCCCGGTAGTGGGCGTTCTCCACGGTATAGCGTGGTCCTTCGACGATAAGGATGGGAACGCGCGCACGAGGGCGAGCCGGCGGCGCTCCCTCTCCCGCCGGCAGGAGCACCGCATCGAAACGGAGAGAGATGCACTGCCCTGCCCGGAGCGAGAGGGCCTCGCAGCCATCCCCCCAGCGCAGTTCCGCCTGGCACCCAACGCCCTCCTCGCCGAGCGCCGGCGCCCGCAGGACCAGGTTCTGCCGCCAGCCGGGCATGCTGGCGCCTACGCCGCCGAGGGCCACGCCCGGCCCGCCGGGGAGGCGTGCCCCAAAGCGTCCTGCGAGGGGAAGGAGGCGCTCTTCCCAGAGGGCCCATGGCTGCGAGTGCCGGTATCGCGCCGTGAAGCGGGGCTCCTCCTCCGTGTGACGGGCTACCGTCTCGCCGCACATCTCCCCCTCCAGGGTTTCCACAAACCACCACCCGCCCGCCGGGAGCCGCAGCGTCTGCACCAGCGCGGGTACCTCCTCAATCGCCTCGACCGCCATCAAGCGAAGCTCTACCGCTACCTTCGGGGTTGCGTCCAGGGTGTAGGCCAAGGTGTAGTGGAGAATCGCTGTCTCGTCTTCAGGGCCTCGTGAAACCGTACCGGAAAACTCCAGCACGCGCTTGCATCCCCTACTCCGCTCGCGAAAGCGGGGCTGCGGGCGGGCCTGCCACTCCACCCGGTCGCCGCCACCCTGGAGGTCGCGCGGATCCGTCCGGATCGCCATCGCGGAGAGGAGTGTCGTGCCATCGGCCGCCTCCAGCGCCTGCAACAACCCGGTGCTGCGGTCGATGAGCAGGCGGTAGTGCGGGTTCCGATGCTCAATTCTCCCCTCGGAGCTCTCTGCCGCCCGCGAGGGACTGGCCACGGGCGTCGGAATGGGAGAAGGTGCGCCCGGCACCACAACCGCCGTTCCATAGGGCGCCAGAGGCACGCGCAAGCACAGGCGCGTGCCCGTACGCCGCACCTTCACCTGGGCCCCCAAGGCATCGTGCCAGGGGCCCGTCGCCACCTTCCCCGGCAGTCTTGACTCCTCGATAGCCAGCCGCGCCACGACGGGCCGGCTGCTGAAGTTGATGGCGACAATGGCGGCGGCATCCGGAAGCGCGCGAAGGATGCCGCACACCTCGGGAGCGCTGGTCTCCACGGCTAGGTAGTCCGCCTCGCCCCGGGTGAGCGCGGGGTGGGCTTTGCGCGCGGCGAGAAGCGCGCGCAGGAACGGCTCGAAACCCACCTCGCCCTCGTCATAGATCATCGGCACGCCGTGGATCGTGCAGAGGAGCCCGAGGAAAGCTCGTGTGAGCCCTGGGCCATAGAGCAGGCGCGCGCGGGCAGTATCGTGGCTCTCCACGTAGCGCATCAGGAGCGCGCCATCCGGGAGCAGCGCCCGCTGCCACTGCAGCCACCGTCGCAGAGCGGGAACGAACTCCGCGGCCGGCATCGTCACCGCGCATGGGGCCACCTGATACGCAAAGGGGAAATCATACATCAGCTCGCAAGAGGACCAGAGCCCCGGGTGCGTTGCTTCGGCCAGGAGCAGGCAAGAGGCCTTCTCCTGATGCAGCGCCTGGCGCACCTTCTCCAGCAACACGATCCCACCCACTCGCGAGTTGCCCGGCCGGTTGCCATCGTGAGGCCGCCAGTTCTCGCCCTGGCCGAGTGCCACATCGACGCGATAGCCGTCCAGGCCGGCGCGGCGGACCCAATCCACGGCGTGCTCCGCCATGAACTGCTGCCACCCGGGGTGGGCATAGTCGCAATCGTAACACCCCCACCGGTAGCGGAAGTTGCCGTCACGGTCGCGCGCGATCCATTCCGGATGGCTCTGCTCCAGGCCTGACTCCGGCTTCGGACCATGCGGGATGAGGTCGGCCAGGAGGCGCGCGCCATGACGGTGCGCCGTGTCGACCAGCGCCTTGAGGTCGGCTTCGTCGCCTAGGCGGGCATCGAGGCGGTCATAGGCGATGGGGGCGTAAAACGACCCGTGCCAGAAGGGAAGCATCCAAAAGGTGTTGAAGCCGAGCTCTGCCAGATAGGGGATGCGAGCCGCATAGCCCTGGAAGCCCCCACTCCCATCACGCAGGCCGGAGTCGACCGTCCCACCCGCGTGCGCCGAGTAGATGACGCAATCGGGGGCGTCTGCGGGCACATCAGCGGGCAGACCGTGGCCAGCCAGGGCAAAGATCCGCTGTGCCGCAACGAGCGTGGCATCGAGGTCGCCCTCCACCAGGCGTACATACTGGGTGCCCAAGGTGAAGGTTTGGCCGGGGCGAGCCTCCTGGGTGGCAAGGAACTCGTGATGAATCTCGATCGTCTCTTCGTGCTCCACCACGCTTCCATAGGTGACGTCGGTGCGGCAGAGTGAGGCCACCGCCATTCCACGGCGCGCGCCCTCGTGATGGACGACCACCAGGAGGTCTGCCTGCCCGCTGATCCCGGTGACGCGTTCCGGCTTCAGCGAGGCATAGGGGACGATCTCGGGGGGAAAGCGCTCTGGCACGAGGAAACGGCACCCAGCGGGCTCGTCTACGCAAACCCCTCGAAGTGAGAGGCGTACGGCATCCACCTCCACCGGCGTGCCTTCGCACAGGGTGAAGGCAACCGAGCGCGAGAGGAGGTCACACCCAGGGCGCAGACCATAGCGCTCGCAGATCTCCCACACGCCCTGACGGCGTGCAACAAAGAGGAAGGTCTCGCTCGTGCCCGTCTCAACCCGATAGCCAACGCAATGCGAAGCCTCTCCATCGAGGAGCATCCAGCCTTCAGGAGTGCGGATTGAGACCCAGCCGGCGGACGGAGAGCCACGCCCTAGAGCGGGCGGCTCGCCTGGGCGGGCAAAGGCGAGCCATGCGCCGGTTGCAGCGTCCACGCTCAGCTCGACAATCCCGTTGGTGAAGAAAAGCAGCCCCTCCTCCTCGCGGAGTTGGGGAACGCCGGGCAGATTCATGCCGGCAGCACCCGATGCCACCAGATGTGTCATCGCTCCGATATCTTACCCGACGAGCCTGATCCAGGCATCTGTCTCTTCACGGCGTTGCGAAGCAGCGCTTCGCGCTACCACCAGGCAGCGACTGGCGATGGATGCCTCTCTACGACGGGTCGTACTCCTCCGCGGGAGGATACCCATCCTCCCGCGACAGTAACGCTCCGGGCGCGAGGAACTCGCTGGCGAAGGCAGCACGGAGCACCCAGCCGGGCAGATCTCGGCGTAACCTCGACGCGGTGGCGCGTACCTCGGCCAGGCGTGCAGAGCTCAGCGATGCCGCGGCATCCGGCGCTGCCTGACGCCACTCCTCCAGCCAACACGCGACGGCTTCTCCCAGCGCCGTGAGAATGGCATCGCCCGAGATTGCCGGGGAAGCGTCGAGCACGCCCTCCACCGCCTCGAGAACCCGCTGGCGCAACACCCCCTCCATCACCGTTGAGAAGGTGTCGGGCTGGCTACCAGCCAGCAGCGCGCTCTCCTCCTGCCAGTTTTCAAACAGAGACGCCAGGAAAGTCACATGTCGAGCCGCGATCCACCAGCGCCGGCGCTCCGGTTCATACTCGCGATCGCTGGCTGGAATGCTCTTCACTCGCTCGATCGGATTCTCGACGCGCGCATTCCATGAGAATCGAATCACGAAGCATGCACCCATGCGAGGGTGCCATTCCAGTGCTAGAGCCATGAGCCGTGCCATTGGCGCTACCATTCGGCAAGTGCACCCCGTCTCCCTCCTGGCGCGACCGGTTTCGGGCGTGGAAGCGCCGATGTGATGGCGTGCGCGCGGATTGGGTATGAGGGGCACGGCGCATCCGGCTGTATCGCGGGTCGGGCGCCCTGCCGTGAGCCGTGGGATCGGCCGGCAGATCCTAGCCAACGGAGAAAGCATATGAATTGGAAGAATGCATCAACGGCAATCGGCGCTCTCGCGGCCGGCGCCACAACGATGTTCCTGCTCGATCCCGCTCAAGGCCGCCGTCGCCGCGCAATGGTGCGCGACAAGATGGTCCGCGCAGGCCGTGTGACCACTGACGCGACGGGCGTGATCGCGCGCGATGTGGCCAACCGCGCGCAGGGCATGCTCGCTGCCACCCGCTCTCGTCTCCGGCGTGAAGAAGACCTATCGCCCGAGAAGATCAAGGCGCGGGCACGTGCCGTGCTGGGTCGCGTCGTCTCACATCCTCGCGCCATCTCGGTCGATAGCACCGACGGCACGCTGATTGTCTCGGGATATATCCTGGAACGCGAGGTGGAGCCACTCCTGCGAGCGTTGCAGGGGGTGCCTGGAGTGCGCCAGGTGGAGAACCGGCTGGAGGTGGGCGAGAACCCGGCAGAGATGCCGAGCCTTCAAGGGGGGAGACCCCGGCCGGGCATGGTTCCTGACATCCTCCAGCGACGCATGGCGCCGGCGACGCGGGTCGCGCTTGGTGGCGCGTCTATTGCCCTGGCCGGGTATGGCGCGGGGCGGCGCGATACGGCCGGGAGCATCCTGGCGGGCCTGGGCGCGCTGCTCGGGCTACGGGCGGCGTTGAACATGCCGATGCGACAGATCTTCGGAGTGTGGTCTACACCGGCAGCGATTCGGATTCAGAACGCCATCGAGATCGAGGCGCCGGTGGATGAGGTGTTTGATTTCTTCCGCCACTTCGAGAACTTCCCCCGCTTCATGCAGCACATCCGCCGCGTGAGCCAGGGAGAGGGCGGCGTGTGGCGCTGGGAGGCCGACGGCCCGCTCGGCATCGGTGTCTCCTGGGAGGCCGTCATCACGCGGGTGCAGCAGAACCGGCGCATCTCCTGGAAGAGTCTGCCCGGCTCGGAGATCGCCAACTCCGGGAGCGTTTGGTTCGAGGAGACGGGCCGGGGTACCACCCGGGTGCATATCCAGATGTGCTACAACCCGCCTGCAGGCGCCGTGGGTCATGCGTTGACCTCCCTCCTGGGAGCCAACCCGGTACGCCAGATGGATGCGGACCTGGTGCGCCTCAAGTCGCTGATCGAGCGCGGGAAGACGACCGCACACGGCGAGCGGGTGACGCGCGAGGAGGTCCGGGCGTCGTAGAGCCCCCTCGCCGTGCATTGGAAGACGGCCGGCGGGTCCACCTCCCCGGAATCCGCAGGGGTGGGCCCGCCGGCACGCATCTCCCGCGTATCCTTCCACGAGCACCCCGCGCCTCCGGGGCCCCGGCCAGCGGATCCAATCCTTGACGCTCTTTTCATCTCCGTGATACAATAACGCCTGGGATACCTGGCTCATGCACCTGCTGTCGGGGCGCCGCAGTGCCTAGCCTGTCTGTCTCGCCCTGTTGGGAGTAGGCAGGTCTGAATGCGCCGAAGGTTTCTCCTGGATCAAGCGGTCACGTGGGGAGGAGACGCATGAGGAGCCGAGTGGGGTATACCTCCTTTATCATCTTGACACCCCCGGCGATCCTCAGTGTGATCCTTCTCCTGTGGCTGGCCGCTCAGTTCCAGCACACCTGGGCCCACCTTCCTCAAGTCCTCGAGGCGCAGCTGACCGCCGCACTTGGGCGTGAAGTCCGCATCGGGCAGATCAAGGGCAACTATTGGACCGGGCTCGAGGTGCATGACCTCGCTGTCGCCCGCTCGGATAAGCTCTCCAACGGCGTGCTGGCGCGGGTCACGCGCGCGCGCGTGCGCTATTCGCTGGATGCCGTTCTCCATCAGGGCGTGCCCCCCCTGGAAGCGATCGAGCGCATCGAGCTGGAGCGCCCCTGGCTCTTCGTCTCGCGCGACCGCAAGGGACGGTTCAACCTCCAGGAGATCGCGGAGGAGCTCTCGAAACCCAGCAAGCCCCCCAAAGAGGCCCGGCCCCAGCGCTTCCTCGCGACCGTGGCAATCCGCAATGGCACCGTCGTTTTCGAGGACCACCAGGTGCGCGGCGGGCCCCTCACCCATCACCTGACCGGCATCGACGTCGATTTCGACGGGCGCGCCTTCCCCCTCTACGCCGTCTCTCTCCGGGCACGCGGTGATACAGGTCGGCTCGCGAGTGTCGCCGTCCATGCCACCGTCGATCCCGAGCGACAGGCGTATTCGGTCTTGGCGGATCTCCAGGGCGTCCAGATCAAGCCCTGGCTGGCCTACGTGCCTGCGCAGGTAAAGCTCCCCGTGACCCCCGAGGGAGGCCTGGTCGATGCCCGCGTTTCGGCCCTGATCGAGGCCGGCAAGCTGGCAGACTATCACGGGCGCGTGAAGGTGCGCGACGCGGCGTTGCGCGTTCCCCAGCTCTCACAACCGGTGAGTGACCTAGATGGCACTTTCCAGGTTTCTCCCGACGTGGTGACCGCCGACGACTTGCGCATCACGGCCGGGAAGCTCCGGCTCAGCGGCACGGCGACTGTTTCGGGCTTCCAGAAGCCCTGGGTGCGCGCTCAGCTGATGGCGACGGGGATCGAGGAAGCGGATGTTCGCGAGCTGGTGCCCGGGCTTCCTCCCCTCCCCGACGTGCGTCTGGGGCGCATCGACAATGTGCGCGTCTCCGTCGCCGGGCCAGTCACCGCTCCCTCTGCCACGGTTGGCTTCGACCTGACTTCGGTGACGCGCCCGGAAGCGACGCTATCGGACCTGCATGTCGAGGCGCGCGTGGCCGGCCTGAAGCAGCTTGAGATTGACACCGTGACCGCGAAGGTGGCCGGCGGCACGGTCAGCGCGAGAGGCTCACTGCACCTGGAGGGCAAGGAACCCCGATACGCCTTCCGGGGCGCGCTTCGGGGCATCCGCCTTGACGAGATCAACCTACGGGAACGCCTGGGAGAGAACGCCCCGTCTGGCACGGTCAGCGCCGATTTTGAGGCGAGCGGGGTGGGCGCGGCGCCGAAGGTTCATGCTCGCGTCGACGTGACGGACGCCGGCTGGAAGGAGTGGCAGGTCACTGCCGTTCAGGCGGATTGCACCTATGGCGACGGACGCGTGGAGGTGCACGGAGCACACGCGCGCACTCCCGAGGCGCTTTTGACGGCCCACGGAAGCATCCAGCTGGAAGGGGGCATCCAGCTCCAGGTTGCCGCCACCGAAGTGGATGTGACGGCGCTCGCGAGACGTTTCAACGTCGAGAAGCTAAGGGGAGAGGCGCACGTGCGGGGCGAGGTCACGGGCACTCTCTCGGAACCCTCGTTCCAGGGCGAGCTGGCCGCCTACAACCTGGCGTATGGCGATGACCGGCTGGAGATGCTCCGCGCCAACGTGCAGGGAGACCTGAACCAGGTGCGCATCGAGGAGTGCCGGGGGCTCTACCTTCCAGCGCAGCTCGGCGGCGTGGAGGTCACTCTGCACAACCCACGCGCGGGCGCGGAGGCAGAGATCGAGGCGACAGGCGCCGTGGTCGGGATTGACCTCGGTCGGCTGTGTAAGCGCTTCAACCTGGAGGGCGACTGGGGCGGCATTGTTGACGTGGAGGAACTCGCCATCACCGGGCCGCTCAATGACCTCCGGATCGAGGCGTTTCTGACCGCGCGCGACTTGCGCGGCGCCGGCTACGGCATCGACTACGTCTCGGGGCGCGTCGTCGCCGGCATCGACGGCGCGGTGGAAGTGCCGCAAGAGGATCCGGTCACCGTTCGGACCGGCGAGTCCGAGGTGCAGCTTTGGGGCACACTCTCTGCTGAGCGGCAACTCGACCTCATGGTGGCGACCGCGGAGGGCAAATCGCTCCGTGTTGAAGATATCCACGCCTTTGATCCCTCGGTCGTCGCCCTCAAGAGCCGCCTCGGGATGGAGTTGCACGTCACCGGCCCGGTGACCGCTCCCCAGATCAAGGATGGCGATCTCCGGGTTCACGAGCTGGTGGTCAACGGCAACACCTTCGGGCCGGGCAGCGGGAAGGTTCACATCAGCAAGGAGTCCGTGCGGGTGGATCACTTCGTGCTCATCGGCGGGCAGAAGGATGCAGAGGCCGGCCGGCGCGAGCAGTATGAGGTGAACGGCACAGTCTGGCCGCGCGAGGATCTGGATATCACGGCGGCAGTGGTGGCCGCGCCGATCGCGAAGCTCATGGATCTGGGCCGTGTGCCGCCTCCACCCTTCCCCGTTGAAGGCCGGCTCACCGCCCTGATCAAGGTGAAGGAGGGGGAGCCGCGCCCGCTCGTCAGCGTGACCCGCCTGGATGTGACCGATGGCCGGGTGGGCCCTCAGCCCGTCGAGACGCTGACTGTGGAAGGGATTGAGCTCAACAAGGACGACCTCGTGGTGAGCAAGCTCACTGTGGCCTTGCCCGGTGGTACCACGCTCATGGGCGAAGGCCGCGCCTCGCTCGCCGCGAACGGCCCGATACAGTTCAACGTAGACGCGGAGGAGATCGACCTGGCCCTGGTACAGCCCTGGGTGAGCCTGGGACAGGAGATCGGGGGCACTGGCAAGCTCCATCTGCAAGTCTCCGGCACGCTGAACGAGCCGGTCGTCGTCGGCCGGGTCGATGCCCGCAGTCCCCGGTATGGCAATTTCCAAATCGATGCCATCGGCGCGGACCTCTCGTTCCGCGACCACGTAGCGCGCGTGACCAACCTGTTGGTGGAGAAGGCCGGCTACTCGGCGTCTGGCTACGCCGAGCTGCCGGTCGACTGGGAAGAGAAGCGGGTGGCGCCCGATGCCGCCATCCGGGCCCAAGTCCGCGTCGACAAGCAGAGCCTGAACGCGCTTACTCTCTTCACGCCGCGCATCGTGGAGATCTCGAAGGATGGCTATGCGAGTGCCATCCTGGACGTGGGGGGCACCCTGGCGGACCCGAAGCTCAATGGAAGTGTCGAGGTCCAGTGCAACGCGCTGGTAGTGGGCAACCCGCGGCCAGGGGGCGAGCCGGAGCGCGCGCTGATGCTGCGCGGACTCGATGCCGTGCTCCGGGTCGAGGATGAGCGCATCGTCATCGAGCATGTGAACGTCGCATCGGCGGCCAAGCCGAAGGAGCTGGAAGAGTCGGGCACGCTCGGGAAGCTTCTCCGAGCTTTGAGGGCATCACGAGGCGCGACCACCGACAGGGGGAAGGCCGGGGGCGAGCCGGAAGCCCTGAAGACGCCCGAGGCGCTGCAGCTCACGGGTACCATCTCGCTGAACCGTTTCCTGCCGGATCAGTTTGACCTGAAGCTGGTGGCGAAAGAGTTTGAGTTCTGGGAACGGAACCTCAGCGGGCGGTTCCAGGAGGAACTGGCGTTTAGATTGAATGGCGCCGTGGCGATCCGGGACCGCTGGCCCTCGCCGCTGGTGTCCGGGGCTCTGGAGCTGCAACGGGCCCGGGTGGATGTGCAGAAATACCAGGCTCCCAAGGAGGTGCCGCCGCCGCGCGAGCCACTTGCCATCAACCCGCGCTTTGCCCTCACGGTGAAATCGCGCGAAGCCGAGGTCCTGGCTGCGCGCACCAAGGCGTATGCCAACGCATCCCTCGCGATCCGGGGAAGCCTGAACGAGCCTCAGATCGAAGAGGGAAGCGTGGACCTGGTCCGTGGCGGCGTGAATGTCTCGACCGCCTATTTCCGCATCAAGGAGGGCGAGGTCGCATTTGAGATGGACCCGCGGCATGGCCTCAGCGCCCTGGGGCAGATTGAGCTCGCGACTCACCTGCGCGGCAAGAACCCGCGCACTGGCAAAGAGGAAAGCTTCGCGGTCGAGGCCCACGTCGCGATTGACATGCCGAACGCACCTGAAGAGCAGGTGCAGGTGGAGTTCGAGGCCACGCCTTACCTGGAGAACGACCAGGTCTGGAGCCTGCTGATGCGCAAAGACGTGCTGGAGGGGATCGTGGCCGGCCGCACCGACGCCAGCGTTGAGGATGCCCTGAAGAGAGAGGCCGCGAACCTGGTAGCGACGGCGCTCCAGCCCAGTCTTGTCGAACCGGTCGAGCGCGCCGTTGCCGAGATGCTTGGTTTGAACGAATTCAGCATTCGGGCGTCTTTTGAAGAGCCGGTGGAAGTGCAGGTGGGGAAGCACCTGGTGAAGGGCCTGCGCGTCTCGTACACGCGGGCGGTCTCGGCGCGTGAAGCCCGTTACACGTTCAAAGTAGATTACGAGGTGTTGAACGGCGTCTCATTCAGTTGGATGACAGACCAGCAGAGCAACCGTACGTTAGGACTGGAGGCGGGGTTCCAATTCTGAAGCCTGTCGCCGGTCTGGAGGCGTGCGCCTTTTCGTTCGCATGAATTGGTTCAGGGGAGGCAAGGCGTCTCTATCGGGAACCCTATCCGGGTCAGGGCCCTCCTGGTTCTAGCGACTGAAACAATCATGATCGGCATTGTGTCTAACTTGGCATCGGTGAAGGCAGGCCTCGTGTGGGTGACCTGCCGCTTCGTGATGCCCTCCCCGCGCGGGATGAGGGGAGGCGAGGCAGGTGCGTAGCGGCAGCCGCAACGATGGCGCTCGCCTCACGATGACGTTAGAGCCCGGCTCGGAGGGCCGTCCCTCTTTCGATGCCGTCTTCGATCAGTACCATCGCAAGGTCTATAACGTCATCTATCGCCTGGTGGGCAATCAGGACGATGCAGAGGACCTGACGCAAGAGGCGTTCGTCAACGCGTATCGCGCGTACGACCGGTTTCGCGGCGACTCGCAGGTCTATACGTGGCTCTACCGCATCGCTGTGAATGTCTGCAAGAACCGTTTCAAGCAGGAGAAACGGGCTTCGCGCGTGCGCATCGACTCGTTGGATGAGCCGGTGCCCGGCGAGGACGGTCCGATACAGCGGGACGTGCCCGATGACACCCTCAACCCGTATCGGGCGGTTGAGGCGGGGGAGCTGCGGAGCGTGATCCACCAGGCGATCCTAGAACTTCCGCCTGAATACCGCGTGCCCATTGTCCTGCGCGAGTTGCAGGAGTTGAGCTACGCCGAGATCGCGGAGACAATGGGAATCCCCGTGGATACGGTGAAGACACGCATCTTCCGGGCACGCGGTCTGCTGCGCAATAAGATTGGCCCTTACCTGGGCCGGTGAAAGGCTCGCGCCGGAGGATGTTGAAGTACTTACAGTCAGGCAGCGGAGGTCGCATGGCACATTCGGCGAAGCGATGCAGGCGTGCATCATGGCATTTTCCACTGATCGCCATCCTTCTTCTGGTGAGTGCCGCGCAGATCAGCGCCCAAGCACAGAAGGTGGTGGCGATTGAGGTCAAGGGCAACAACGCCATCAGCACGGAGGCCATTCTCTCGGCGTTGCGAACCGCCATCGGCGCCGATCTCTCACAGCAGCAAGTCGATGAGGACCGTCGGTCGCTGGAGCGACTGGGCTTTTTCCACGAGGTGACCACCTATGTGGAGCCAGCGCCGGGCGGCGTCAAGGTCGTCTTCTCGGTGGTGGAAAACCCGAAGGTGACCAAGATCGAGATCACGGGCAACACGAAGGTGCCGGAGGCAGAGCTGCGCAAGGTGATGCTCACCCAAGAGGGCGCCGTGTTCAGCGAGGCGACCCTCGAGAAGGACATCGCCGCCATTCACAAGCTCTATCGCGAGCAGGGATACGCGCTGGCACGCGTGACGGATGAGTGTACCCTGACCCCCGAGGGCACGCTGAAGATCCCCATCGCCGAAGGCTGGATCGAGGCGATCAACGTCCGTGGGAACAAGAAGACGAAGACGCGCATTATCCTCCGCGAGATGGAGACGAAGCCGGGCGATGTTTTCGACGCCCGCCAGCTCCAGAAGGACCTGATGCGCCTCCGCAACCTCGACTATTTCGAGATGCTCGACTTCCAGCCTGCGGATGCCTCGGAGCCAGGCAAGGTCGTTCTCGATGTGAACGTTCGCGAGAAGAAGACCGGCACCGTCTCCGTCGGTCTTGGCTACAGCTCCCGGGAACGCCTGGTCGGATTTGCGGATATCACCGAGCATAACTTCCGCGGCGTCGGCCAGCAGATTGGCCTCCGCTGGGAAGCCGGGCAGTTCACGAACCGGTCGGGTTACGAGTTCTCCTTTACCGACCCGTGGATGCTCGGGAAGCGCACATCCCTTGGGTTCCAATTCTACAATCGGACCACGAACCGCCCGCTCCTCACCAATGTGGTCCTGAACAGCGCGGTGCAAGAGCTGAACACCTGGGTCTTCGAGCGACGCAAGGGTCTTGGGATCAGCGTCGGCAAGCCCGCGGGCGAGTTCACCCGCCTCCTCCTCGATCTCCGGAGCGATGATGTGCTCTACAGCACCGTTCCAGGCTACCTGGATCCCGATCAGGATGCCGCGCTGACCGACCAGGTGCTCAGGCTCTCGGATGGGCGCGTCACCAGCGCCACGCTGCGCGGAGTGCGCGACACGCGTGACCTGGCGATCAACCCGCACCGCGGTGCGTTCTACAGCGTCTCCACCGAGCTTGCCGGCGGGCCGTTGGGCGGCACCTGGTCCTTCGGCAAGATAGGGGTGGACCTGCGCCGCTACTTCCCCATCGGTAAGGCGAAGCCGGATGGCAGCAACCAGAAGGTGCTGGCCACCCGCCTGATGGCCGGCGCCTCGATTGGGAAGATGCCGCTCTCGGAGCACTACTGGCTCGGCGGCGCCGAGACGCTGCGCGGATACCGCGAGGACGAGTTCAACGGCACGCGCATGCTCCTCCTCAGCACCGAGTTCCGCGTTCCGCTAGGAACCAGCCTGCAGGGCGTGACCTTCTTTGACTGTGGGTACGCCTGGCCGCGAAACCAGGGTCTGCGCCTGGGCGAGTTGAAGCCTGCCGTAGGCCTTGGCCTGCGCGTGATTACGCCGTTGGGGCCCCTCCGCCTCGACTATGGCTTTGGCACCGATGGCGGGCGCAGCCACTTCAGCATCGGCCACGTCTTCTAGCGGAGATAGGTGCTGTTCTGGTATAATAAGCCATTATCGGACCAGGAAAGGGCGGAATCGCCGCGCGCCGAGTGGGGCCGCGCATCCACCCTGCCCCCGTCAGGAGGGTCTCGCGGCACTGCTTCGAAGCAACTACCCGACGACGGCACAAGCCGCCGCCCGAAACGGCTCATCATGGTGAGCTGATAGTAAAGGAGATACTTCTGTGTTCAGACGCTTCTGTCTCTTGGCACTGGTCGCCCTGTTCGCCGGGGCTGGCCGCACAACCGCTGTGGCACAGGCAGCCGCCGGCGAGCAGCCCGCGGCTGTCAGCATCGGTGTGGTGGATATGGAGCGAGTGAGCGAGGACTCGCTCCCTTACAAGGAAGCCAACAAGGAGTTGCAGGCACTGCAGCAGAGCCTGAATCAGAACATTCAGGAGGTCGCGCAGCTCACCTACCTGACCGGCCCGGAGACAAACGAGCTTGTGGCCATTCTCGATGCCAAGGAGCTGACCGCGGCGCAGAAGGCAAGGCATGCGGAGCTGAAGAAGACGGCCGATGAGCGCGAGAAGGAGTTCAGCACGCTCATGCAGACCAAGAACCCGACGGATCAGCAAAAGAAGCGGCTGCAGGAGCTGAACGCCATGCGCAACGGCCGCGAGCAGATCCTGGCCGAGCTGAACCAGAAATACCAGCAGAGCTTCCGCCAGAAGCTGCAGGAAGTCGATGCCCAGCTCGGCAAGTCGGTGAGCGAAATAATCAACGAGGTAGCCAAGGCCCGCAAGCTCTCGATCGTTCTCTCCAAGTCGGTGATCATCACGCTCGACCGGAAGCAGGACGTCATCTTCTTTGGTGGCACCGACATTACCGACGAAGTGATCAAGCGCCTGAACCAGCGCAAGTGATGCCGAACGGCGGGCAGCGCGCGAGATGGCAGGCGGCGCGCGAGGCAGGAGGCCTGTGGTGAAGTGGGTCTGGGCAGTCGCAGCGATTTCCCTGGCTTGTGCCGGGTGTAAGCCGCAGGCCTCTGCCCTTCCCCCGCCTACCGCCTGCCGGGTTGACCTGACGCGTCTGGAGCGGGTCCATCCGCGCTGGCAGGAGCTCCGCTCACTAGACGAGCGCATCCGGGAAGTGCGAGAGCGGCTGCAAGCAGGTGTCGCTCCCTCGGCTGCCGCTCCTCTTCCCGCGCCGCTTCCTCCCGTGCCCCACCCTGCCGATCCGGCAGAGCGCGCCGTTCCGGAATCGCTCGAAGAGATGGCCGCGGCGCGTGATGCCGCCGTGCGCGCCCAACAGAATGCTTTGGCAGAGCGTCACAAGGCACGCCTCGAGCGGGAGCGCTTGGAGCGCGAGGCGGAGAAGGAGTTTCTGGTCAAGCAACAGCGCACACTCGCGTTCGAGGAGTTATGGCAAGAACAGAACGCGGTCATCCGTCGCTATCAGCCAGAGATCACCCGGCTCCGCGTCCTGATCGCTCGCCTTCGTGACCCGTCCCCCGTTCCCGATCCGGAAAAGCGCCGTGTCGCCGAGCTGGACCAGCGCATCCAAGAGTTGACTCGCCTCGAGCGGCAGCGCAACGCCGCCCTGGAAGCAGTGGCAAAGCGCGTTGAGGAGCGGCTGGCCCAGGAGATGGCGCGGCGCAATCAGGAAGATACCGCCGCGCTAGAGGCGCTCCGAGCCGAGCTGAAAAGCCAACAGGAGATGGCCATTCGGACCGCGGAACAAGACTGGCAGGACCGCATCGATGCGGTCGCCGAGGCGCTTCGAGAGCCGCCCCCGGGGCCTGTCCCCGCTGGCGTTCGAGAGGATGCGCCGCCTGTCGCGGCTCGCACCGAGATCACCCCGGCACCCGATTCGGCTCAGGCGGCAGATGCTGCCGGCGCCATCCTCGCGCGCCAGCGAACCCGCCTCTACCGCTTGATCCAGGCCGAGACACGGCAGCGGGTGCTCGGGATCGCGGCCCGGCATAACCTCCGCCCGGTGTTCGATGGTGGCACGCGCTTGCCAGACCGAACACAGTTTTTTTTGAGAGAGCTCCAGCATCCGGGCCTGTGAGCAGTGGCACCCCCTCCCCAGGGAGGGCAGACGCGCCTCGAAGGCAGCTTCTTGCTTCGCGAGCTGCCCCTGGAGGCGCGCGTGATGATCAGTGTTGAGGTGAGAACGTGAGTACAACGCTCCGGGAGATCGCTGCCCTGGTGGGCGGGACGATTGTGGGTGACGCAGATACGCTGGTGGCCGGAGCCGCCGGCCTGGAGGATGCAGCGCAAGGAGACATCCTCTTCGTTGAAAACCGGCGCTATGCGGAGCGCGCGGCGGCCTCGCAGGCCAGCGCGGTCCTCGTGCCACCGGATGTGGTGATCCCCAACAAGCCGTGCATCACCGTAGAAGATCCGCGCGCGGCGTTTCTGAAGGTGCTGTCGTTCTTCCAACCGCGCGAGCGTCTGCCCCAGGGAATCGCGGAAACCGCGCGGATCGGGCAGAACGTCACCCTGGGCGAAGGCGTGGCCATCGGCGATTACTGTTGCATCGGCGATAACGTGGTCCTTGGCGACGGCGTGGTGCTCTTCCCGATGGTCTACGTCGGCGATAACGTGACCATTGGTCCCAACACCGTGATCTACCCGCAGGTCACGGTCTATCGCGATGTGACGATCGGAGCACGGGTGCGGATTCACTCGGGCAGTGTGATCGGCGCGGACGGATTCGGCTACATCTTCGTCGAAGGCCAGCATGTAAAGGTGCCTCATATCGGCACTGTGACGATCGAAGACGACGTGGAGATCGGCGCGTGTGCCTGCGTGGACCGCGCGAAGACTGCCGCGACCGTCGTGGGCCGAGGCACCAAGATCGACAATCTTGTGCAGGTGGCACACAACTGCCGCCTGGGCAACCACTGCATCCTGGCGGGCCAGGTGGGGCTGGCCGGCAGCGTTTCTCTGGGTGACTATGTGGTGCTCGGCGGTCAGGTCGGCGTGAATGGGCACACGCATATCGGCTCGGGATCGCAGGTAGCCGCGCAATCCGGAGTGATGTCGGACCTGGAGCCGCGCTCGGTGGTTTCGGGCTATCCAGCGCACGAGCATCGCCGCGCCCTGCGGGAGACCGCTGCTGTCCGACAGCTTCCAGAGCTCTTGAAGACGCTCCGCTCTCTGGAGCAGCGTATTCAGGAACTGGAGCGTGCCCTGAGCACCGGTTCATCCTCGGAGCCTGCCTGAGACGCGCCACTGATTCCCGGAACCGCGGATCACGTCGCCGCGACCGCCGCGAAGCTGATCGCCACGAGCCGCCAGCTCGCCAAGAGAGCCCAGGGCGCGCGCCTGTGTCATGAGCCGAGGCAGTGGCATCCCTTCACGGCGCTCACGTACCCTGGAGAGGCGCGCACGGTCTCTCTCCCGGGCGTCTGGCGCGCCAGGCGTGCCATTCTCGCCGTGGGCGAGGGAACGCGCGTACCCTCGCTCTCTCTCCTCGACGCGACCGAGGGCCCTTGAAGAAAAGAGACTCCTACGGCCTTCGTTGGATGAAGGTGGAGTCCCGCGGCGCGGCTCTCGTCATGAGGGCCATCCTCAATGTTGGCCTCGATGGCTGATGGGGGCTTCCCCCAGGTAAACAACCACCGTCTCATCGACGTCAGTACCGTGTAGGAAGGGGACAGATCCGGAGCGAGACGGTTTCCTTCTCAGGCAGGGCATGCTATAATGGAGGAGAGGGGAGCAGCGTGAGGACAATGAGGCCAAAGCGAGGTTTGCTGATAGCGCTTGTCCTTCTCCTGGGTGCATTGCCCAGGGCCGCCTTCGCGCGCGACTACTCTCCTCAAGAGGAGGAGAAGCTCGGCAAAGAGGGCTGCGCGCAGATCGAAAAGGAGTATAAGGTGATCGAAGATGCCGCGCAGCTGAAGCGCGTGCATCAGATACTCAGCGCGCTCGCGCCCGTTACCTCGCGCCCGGAGGTCACCTACCGCGCCAAGATCCTCGACACGGAAGATGTGAACGCGCTCTCTCTTCCCGGGGGCTTCATCTATGTCACCAAAGGGCTTCTGGATATCGTCGAGTCGGACGACGAGCTGGCCGGCGTCCTGGCGCACGAGATCGCGCACAATGCCCACCGACATGCCATTCAGAGCCTCCAACAGTCCAGCAAGCTCGATCAGAAACTGGTCCTGATGTTTCTTGCCGGCCTCCTGCTTCAGCGCGAGGGCGTGGATCCCGGGCAGGTCGCCCTCCTGGGCGTTCTTCTGAAGACCAACGCCTTGAATGGATACGGGCGCAAGGCCGAGATGGAGGCCGACCGCTCGGCCGTGGAGTATCTGGCCGCTTCGAAGCGCTACAACCCGAATGGCATCCTCCAGTTCATGGAGACGCTCCAGCGCGAGGAGATGCGCCGGCCCCAGGTGGAGTTGGGGATCTTCCAGACGCACCCGCACACGCGAGATCGCATTGAGGCGATCCGGACCGCCCTGAGCGAGTTGAAGATTCCAATCGTGCGCATCCCCGGGAAGAGCACTCCCAAGGCAACGTCCCGCCCGGCCACGGTGAATGGCGTCGAGATTGCCGAGGTGGTGGTGAAGGAGCGCGTTGTCTTCCAGCCCGCGGCGCACGCCGGGAAGAGCCCCGCTGAGCGCGCCGAGGCGACCGTGGCGCGCATCAACGCGATGTTCCTGCAGTTCCCGGAGGAGCGGCACATCCGGGTGAAGACAGAGGGAGAGAGCGCCGTCGTGCTCTTCCGCAACGAGCCGCTGATCACCATCACTCCGGAGGACGGGCAGCTACACGGGACTACCCCGAGCGAGCTGGCCGAGAATGCCGCCAAGACCCTCAAGTCCGTGATTTGGGAGGATTTCGTCCGCCGCGCCTACTGAGGCTGCAACGGCTCCTCACCCTTTGCCTTGATGGGGTCATACTCCACGCTCCCCCACCCCCTCTGGGGCAATTATCCGCAGCCATCCCCCGCCCCGCTCATCTACCAGCCCCCAGGAGCCCGGTTTCGCGGGCACTGAACCCCGCTCACCTTCGCGGCAAGTCGATTGCGTTATTTCCTGATGGCACGGTGAACACCCGTGGACACCGGAGGTGAGCGAGATGAAGAGAGAGTGTGGAGAGCTGTGGCGTAGATATAAGCTGCACGGAGACGCCAGCGCCCGCGAAGCGCTGATCTTGGCCTACACGCCCCTGGTGAAGCACGTGGTTGACCGCATGAACATTACCCCCATGGCCTACTTGGACCGGGACGACCTGCTGACCCACGCGATCATCGGGCTGATCGATGCGATCGACAAGTGTGATCTGGAGCGATGGCGGCAGTTCGAGGCGTATGCCAGGGCGCGCATTCGCGGCGCAGTGATCGATGGCATCCGGGAGATGGATTGGGTGCCCCGCGTCACTCGGCGCACGGCCAATCAGGTGGAGAATATGCGCGCGCAGCTCAGCGCCGCCCTGGGGCGCAGCGCCACGACGGACGAACTGGCCGAGGCTCTCGATCTCGACCCGGAGCGGCTCCGCAGCATTACCGCCGGGGTTGATCGGAGCGTAATGCTCTCGCTGGACGACCCGATCCCCTCGGGGGACGGCGAGTCTGTGGCGCTCGCGGATGCAATCCCGAACCCCAACAGCCAGGACCCGGCCGCGCGTGTCGACCTCCTGGCGCAGCGGGAGGCGCTCGCCGACGCCATCCGCCAGCTAGACCCAGACGAGCGGCTGGTCGTCACCCTCTACTATTACGAGGACCTGACCTTGCGCGAGATTGGCGAGGTGCTCAATCGCACCGAGGCGCGCGTCTGCCAGATCCACAAGGCGGCGATCCGCAAGATCCAGGCGCGCTTGCTCGATGCCCAGGAGGTGTTTCTTGCGGCGTAGGCGCCGTCAGGCGATCTTCGAGCGCCGGAGGCGCCACACCATCCCCATCGCTTCCCATACGATCTGGGAGGACATCTTGGACTCTCCCAGCGTGCGGTCCCGGAAGACGATAGGGATCTCGCGTACCCGCATCCCCGCCTGGTGGCACCGCCACGTCATTTCGATCTGGAAGCCGTAGCCGTTGGTCTGCACGCTTCCCAGGTCAATGCTCTCCAGGGCCCTCCGGCGGAAGCATTTGTAGCCGCTGGTCAGGTCGCGATACGGCACGTTCAGCAGGCGGCGCGCGTAGAACGACCCCCCGCGGCTTAGCCAGCGGCGCTGCCAGGGCCAATCGGGCGTGGCTCCCCCCGGTATCCAGCGCGAGCCCAGGACCACATCGGCCTCACTCGCGGCCGCGATGAAGCGGGGCAGATCCGCCGGATCGTGCGAGAAATCGCAGTCCATCTCCAGGATTAACTCGTAGCCGCGCTTGAGTCCCCAGTGGAACCCCTCGATATAGGCCGTGCCAAGGCCGAGCTTGCCCGGGCGATGGAGGACGTGGACGCGGCCCCGGTTCGCCCGTGCCAGTTCATCGGCCAGCTGGCCGGTTCCATCGGGCGAGTTGTCATCCACGATCAGGTGGTCTACGGGCGCCGCATTCAACACGGCCGGCACCAGGCGCTGCAGGTTCTCCCGCTCGTTGTAGGTTGGCGTGATCACCAGCGCTCGCATTCAGGCTCTCCCTCCCGGCGTGCCAGGCGCGGCCCGGCCTGGCCGTTCTTTTCCGAGGTGCCATGCAATAACCCCGCCATTTCGGAGGCCGCCTGCCCCGTTGCATCCTGTCGCCGGCTATGCTACCATACTCCTGGAGAGGCGGGATGGATCGTGTTACGGGCTGAGGAGAGACCGGAGAGTGATGTGATCGCGCGGATACGCGCGGCGCTGTTGCCGTGGTACCGCGCCCATCGGCGTTCACTCCCCTGGCGAGAAGCGAGTGATCCCTACGCGGTGTGGGTCTCCGAGACGATGCTGCAGCAGACGCAGGTCCGCACCGTGATCCCCTATTTCACGCGCTGGATGGAGCGTTTCCCCACGGTGACCGCGCTCGCCGAGGCGCCGCTGGAGGAGGTGCTGCGCTACTGGGCCGGGCTGGGCTACTATGCACGCGCTCGCCACCTACACGCGGCGGCGCGGGATGTCGTCGAACGTTACGGCGGCGCGCTCCCGGCGGATCTCGACGCGCTGCTTGCCCTCCCCGGGATCGGTCGCTACACCGCCGGCGCCATCCTGAGCATCGCCTTCGGAGTGCGCGCACCCATCCTCGATGGGAACGCGATCCGCGTCTTCTCCCGGCTCTTCCTGGTCGAAGGCGACCCGGGTAGCGCGCGCGTCCAGCGCCGGCTCTGGGAGCTTGCTGAGGCGCTCGTGCCAGAAGACGCGCCGGGCGATTTCAACCAGGGCGTGATGGAGCTGGGCGCGACCATCTGCCTTCCGGAGGAGCCCCGCTGCGACTCCTGCCCACTTGCCGGTGAGTGTGCCGCGCTCGCGACCGGCAGAGTCGCAGAGCTGCCGCAGGCGCGCCGCCGTACCCAGACCGTGCGGGAAGAGCACGTATGCGCCGTCCTCCGAGAGCAGGACCGAGTGCTGATGGTCCGGCGCCCGCCAGAGAAGCTCTGGGGCGGGCTCTGGGAGCTGCCACGCGCCCGGCGACGCTCCGAGGAATCGCTCGCCGAGTGTGCTGCTCGCGCCATGCGCGAGACCGTGGCCCTGGAAGTGATCCCCGGCGCCCCTCTGGCCGTCACCCGGCATGTGGTCACCCACCATCAGATCACGCTGCACGCCGTCGCCGTGGATGCGGCGCGTGGCACGCCGGTCGCCACCGGCTGCGATGCCTGGGAATGGGTGCCCCTGGCGGAGGCGGCCGAGCATCGGCCTGTCTCTGCGCCCCAGGCACGCATCCTACGCGCTCTCACCGGTGGCCTGGCCCACCCGCGCGAGGTAAATTGAGGCTGCGGGGGGCCAGGGCTCGCCCCGGCCGTCGCCGCGCAGGCCGCGTGCTGTTGTCAAACAAGGGCAAAGATTGTATAATGAAGGCACAGCGTCGCGGCACGCTTCCCGCTCGGGCGGCACAGGCAGACCGCGTGGTGGCGCCCAGGCGCCTTCCTTGGCGGCGTTTATCTTTAGGGAGATCCAGGGATGAAGGATATCCACGGCCTGCTGGAGATGGCCATCCGACATAAGGCTTCGGATGTGGTAATCAAAGCGGGCAGCGCACCTGCTCTTCGGGTCTACGGAAAGATTGTCCGCACCGATCTGCCCCCCCTCTCAGCGGTTGATACCCATGAGTTAGTCTACAACATCATCGCCAGCGCCGGACGCGATTACCTTCTCTTACGCAGATCACAGCGCTCCCCCCTCATCGACGATGGCGACGATGACGATGTCCTGGGTACCGAAGCACTCCTCAAGCGCCTGGAGGATGGCGAGGAGCTCGATCTCTCCTTCACTGTTCCGAACATGCTCCGCGTGCGTGCCAACCTCTATCTGCAACGCGGGTGCATGGGAGCGGCGCTGCGGATCATCCCCCTGAAGCCGCTGCAGATCGAGGAGCTGGGCCTCCCTCTCGTCCTGCGCGACCTGGCCAATCAACCCCAGGGCCTGGTGCTTGTGACCGGCCCGACGGGCAGCGGCAAGTCAACCACGCTGGCCGCGATGATCGATTACATCAACAGCACGCGGCCGTGCAACATCGTCACCATCGAGGATCCGGTCGAGTACCTCTTTGAGGATAACCGGAGCATCATCAACCAGCGAGAGATCGGCACCGATACCCGGTCGTTCTCCACGGCGCTTACCAGCGTGCTGCGCCAGACGCCGGACGTGATCATGATCGGCGAGATGCGCGATGCCGAAACGATGAGCGTCGCCATGGCGGCCGCCGAGGTGGGCCATCTGGTCCTCTCCACGCTGCACACCACCTCTGCCGCCAACACGGTGGAGCGCATCATCAGCGCGTTCCCGCCGCACGAGCGAAGTCAGGTGCAGATCCAGCTTGCCACCAGCCTCCAGGGCGTCATCTCGCAGAAGTTGATCACCCGCGCGGATGGACGTGGACGTGTGCCAGCGGTCGAGGTGATGATCGCCTCGCCCACAGTGAAGAAGCAGATCGAGGATGGCACCCCCGACCAGCTGTATGCCTCGATCCGCGAGGGCCAGCACTTCGGGATGAACACGATGAACCAGGCGCTGGCGAACCTCTACTACCGCAACCTGATCTCCTACGAGGACGCGCTCGCCCACGCGGGGAACTACACGGAGCTAAAGCAGATGCTCCGCCGCGTGTAGCAGCACCAGAATCCAGGTCTTTCTGCGCGGCGGCTGTTCACGGTGACAGGCATGGTACCCGCTCCCCGCGCGGTCCTCATGTCCGGGCAGCGGATCCGTTCCGCCGGGCGCGGCGCCCGATGCCATCGCCGGTAAGGGGGAGTTGGTGTGAGAGACACACAACCCGGTCTCTGCGCTCTCGCTGCTTCCCGCGCGAAGCGACTCTTTCTTGCGCTCTTCGTCTCCCTCCTCTTCCTGGCCATTCCCTCGCCTTCGCGGGCCGAACAGGCGCTCTCATTGAAGGCCACCGTCGGTCTTGATGGCTACGCCCGTTTAGGGGCCTGGGCTCCGGTTACCGTTCTCCTGGAAAACAACGGGAGGGAGGTGGACGGCGATCTCGTCGCGTCCCTCTCCACGCGTTCGCGCCCCCAGGAGACCGCGACGCGGCGAACTATCCGGCTCCCCGCCGGGGCACGCCAGCGCCACCACCTCTTCGTGCATGTGGACGATCCGGTTCAACGCGTCTTTGTCCGCTTCCGGGACGTTGCCGCCGAAGCCAGCGTGCGCATCTTCAGCGAGCATGACCGCGTTCTCCTCGCCGTCTCCGAGGATCGCTCCGCGCTCAGCTTCGTCCAAGGTACCCCCGTGGGTCCTCCATCGACATCCCAGCATGGCGCGGTTGATGACCAACGAGTAGCCTGTGTGGCGCACACCGACGCGGTCGGCCTCCCTCCCGTCTCCCTCGCCTACTCTTCGGTGGACGTCGTTGCCCTGGGGACGACGCCGGTGCGCGCCCTCTCCGTGGAGCAGTGGGAGGCGCTCCTCGAGTGGGTCGCGGATGGCGGCACCCTGGTGATCTCCGGTGGCTCGGATGTGGCCCGACTGCGCGATCCCTTCTGGAAAGACCTCCTGCCGGTCGCCAATCCCGTCCCGAGAACCCCCTCCTCGCTCTCTGCCCTGGAGGCGCAGTTTGGCGGCACGATGCCGCCTGGGCCGGCGGTCGTTGCCGCGGGGCAGCCGGTGCCTGGCGCACGAGTGTGGATCTCGCAAGGCGATGTGCCGCTCATCGTGTCGCGCCTGCAGGGGAATGGCACCATCCTCTTCCTTGCCTTCGATGATTCCCAGGCGCCCGTGCGCGGGTGGGCCGGCCAGACTGCCCTCTGGCAGGAGATTCTGGTAGGGCGAACTGCTCCCCGCATCGCGCTCACGGGGCAGGCAGGATGCCTGCCTATCCAGCGCCCTGGACTATTCATTGAACTGGCAAACACCGTAGCCACCAACCCATCGATGGATCTCCCCGACGCCCAGCTGATCGGCCTCTTCTTCCTCGCCTACCTCCTCTGCCTGGTTCCGATCAACTACCGGGTGCTCCGCTACCACAACCGCCTGGAGTACGCGTGGGCAACCACGCCGGCGATCGCGCTCTTCTTCTGCGGGGTGGCGTATCTCCTTACCGTGAGCGCCAAAGGGAGCGTGGCGCGTCTCTACCGGCTGGATGTGGTCGAAAGCCAGGCCGGCTCGCACACCGCCACCGGAATGGCCTACCTCGGTCTCTTCTCGCCCGTGCGTGCCCGCTACACGTTGAAGGCTCCCGGCACCGTCGGCCTCGCTGAGGCGAAGGCGTGGGCCAACATATGGGAACGGCCCCTGCTGCCCGTCTCCCTCACTCTTGGCAACGAGACCCAGCTGGAAGAGATCGCGATGCACATGAACTCCACGTGCATCTTCACGTGCCCGATACGCCAGGAGCTCGGGGGAGCGGTCACGGCCAAGCTCCACCTTGAGGCGAATGGACTTGGGGGAACGATCGAGAATGGCACGCGGTGCCACCTCGAAGGGGGCGTTCTCTTCTGGGGGCAGGTGGCGCAGAAGGTCGGCGCGATAGCCTCGGGAGGGCAGACGATGCTGGTTCCGAGCGCGAGATGGATTCCACCCCTGCCACCATCCCATCTCTCTGCCGAGAAGCGAATCCTCGATACCGCGCTGAGTTCGATCAGGCAGGAGTTGGACCGGGACGCCTTTGGTCCCACCCCTATCCTGATAGCCTGGGGCGATCCTGCGGGCGTTCCGATTGAGATCACGCGCCGGCGAGCGGCGGAAACCCGGGTCACGCTCTACGTCTTCCGCCTGTCGCTGCCTAACGCGCGAGGCGGCGGCCTCACCATCCCGGCGGGCATGATCCCCAGCTACGTGCAGAAGCGCACGTCCAACGTACGCCCACTCCCAGATGGTAAGATTGAGATCCCTCCATCTGGTTACATCGTCAAGCATTTCTCGCTCCCCGACACCGGCAATCGGATTTCCGAGATTACCTTCAAGCCGGCCGGGGCATGGATCACCACTCCAGGCAGGCTTGAGATCTCGGTCTTCGATTCTCGCGCGAAGCGTTGGGTGGAGCTCCCGCGAGACGGTGATCTTTACCGCGTGCCGCGTCCAGAGCAGGCCGTTTACGGGCCCCGCAACCTGCTTGAAGCGCACGTCTCAGTGGATGGCGGGGAATACCGAATGGACGACCTGGGGCTAAGCGTTCGCCTGCGCTAGCACCGCGACGGCTCTTGTGGGAGGTGGCCTGTTGATCACGATCCAGCACTTGCGCAAGGAGTATAAGACACTGGTCGCGGTGGACGACCTTTGCCTCCACCTGGAAGAGGGCGACATCTTCGGCTTCATCGGCCCCAACGGCGCCGGGAAGACGACGACGATCAAGATGCTCGCCACCCTCCTGCGCCCCACGTCCGGAACGGCGACCATCGCCGGCTTCGATATCGTTCGCGAGCCGGAGGCGGTCCGCGCCGTCATCGGCTACATGCCAGACTTCTTCGGCGTCTACGACGACATCAAAGTCTGGGAGTACCTCGACTTCTTCGCCGCCGCCTACAAGATCCCCACAGAACGCCGTCACCACGTCGTCCAGGATGTGCTGGAGCTGACGGACCTCACCGGGAAGCGCGACGCCTACGTCGAGGAGCTTTCACGCGGGATGAAGCAGCGCCTCTGCCTGGCGAAAACGCTTGTCCACGACCCCAAGGTGCTCCTCCTCGACGAGCCAGCCTCTGGTCTTGATCCCCGCGCCCGGATCGAGATCAAGGAGCTGCTCAAAGAGTTGAAGAGCATGGGGAAGACGATCCTCATCTCCTCGCACATTCTCCCGGAGCTTGCCGACTTCTGCAACAAGATCGGGATCATCGAGAAGGGGAAGCTGGTGATCAGCGGCGGCGTTCAGGAGATCATGCGCCAGGTGAGGGGCGGGCGGGTGCTCCTGGTGCGGGTTCTGGACGAGCCAGATCGGGCGATCGAGCTCCTAGAGACGATGGAGGGCATCCTCTCCGCCAGCGTGGATGAGGTCCACTCCGCCATCCGAATCGAATTCGCGGGCGATGAGACCGCGCAACACGCCCTCTTGCGCCGGCTGATTGAGAATGGCGTCCGCGTCCAGTCGTTCGATGAGGTGCAGACAGATCTCGAGGAGATCTTCATGAAGGTGACCCGGGGCATCGTTTCGTGAGATGGCGGGGCCGCCATAGGGGGAGAGAGATGCTACAGGTGCCGGCCATTCGTCCGAGCAATCCCGTGTTGTGGAAGGAGTTGCGCACGCGGATCCGCGGGAATCGCGCCTACTGGCTCCTTTTCTGGTATGTGATGCTCCTCTCCATCGTGCTATTCTGTGCCTACTTCCTCAAGCAACGCATGGCGCTGAAGCAACCGATAGAGATCTACGCGGATCCGGTCGGGCGCGATCTCTTTGAAGTGCTTTCCGTAACCCAGGCCGCACTGCTCACGATCGTCACACCGACGCTGACCGCCGGGATGGTCACGATCGAACGCGAGCAACGCACTCTCGATCTGCTGATGCTCACCTTGCTCCGCCCACGAGAGATCGCTGAGGGCAAGCTACTCTCGGCGTTTGGGTTCGCGGCGCTCCTGCTCACGGCGTCGCTTCCGCTCGCGGGAATCTGCTTCATGTTGGGCGGCATCTCCCCGGGTGAGATCGCGGTCACCTACCTGATGCTCGCGGGCGCCACCCTCTTCTGCGGGGCGCTCGGCCTGCTCGTCTCCGCGATGGCACGGACCACGGTGATCTCAACCGCTGCGACCTACATGGCGGTCCTTGCCCTCGGCCTCTGCATGGGCGTCACCATAGTGTCTAGCACAATGGACGCGAGGCTCTTCGCCGGGTTCAACCCGATGTTCGCCGTCTTCTTCGGCCCAGAGCAGACGACTTTCTACCGCTGGCACGTGCCCAACTGGATTCCCAGCCTGGTGCTCACCTTGCTGGCCGCGCTTCTGGCCACCGCCGGCGCCGCGCATAAGCTGGAAGCGGGCGTATCGGAATGCCCGGGCGCCCTCCGCTGGCTCACCTGGACCTTCTTCACGGCGATGGCGTTCTGTTGCATTGGGAGCATCCTCGGGGGAGTGCCCCAGAGCACCTCGGTGGAAGAGTTGCGCGAAGCCGCAGCAATTCTAGGCGGCACGCTTTTCCTCGCGCTCGCGCTGCTTGCGCTCTTCTTTTGCACCGGCGATGCCACCGAGATCTACGGCGAGGTGCCCGCGCGTGAAGCCGGCGTTTCCCGCGGGCCGCTGACGCGTTTCGCGCGCTCGTGGCTCTTTACGGGGGGCTATGCCTCGGGCCCGGCCTACATCCTCTTTCTCTTCCTCACCGGGGCCATCGTGATTGTCACCGGCTTCCCGCTCGCCGGACACACGGACTGGGTTCAGATCACCGGAATCATTCTGGCTGCGCTCGGCGTCGCGCTCTCTGGCACGCTCCTCTGGATAGCGATGGCGCGCTTCTTCTCCGTCGTGAGAGGAAACCGGCTCCAGGCCGGCATCTTCACCTATGTGACGCTCGGCGTCGCGCTGATACTCCTCCCCCTCCTCAACACCGACGCATGGAAAGGGCCCGCGCATCAACCAGGCATCCTCGCCTGGACGCTCTATCTCAACCCGGGCTGCGCCTTCTTCGCCCTCGGGAGCACGCCAGAGGCCTGGAAAAAGGTCGACCTGTCGCTCCCGGCTGGGCAGAACTCCACCTGGGTGTTCACGTTCTTCCTCTACATGGGGCTCGCCGCCATCATAGAGGTGTGGGGGCAGGCGCGGCGGAGGCAGGAGCGCGCGCGCCGGAAGGTACCGGCGCGCGCTGAGTGACCGGAGCCGCGTGGCTACTCGCGGCGGAGCACCTTCAGGGCCAGGGCGGGGTTGTCGCTGGTGATAAGATCGGCGCCGAGCGCCGCCATCCGGCGCATCCCCTCCTCGTCGTTCACCGTCCAGACGCTCAGGAGCCGATTCGCCGCGTGGAGCTCGCGCGCCATCTCCTCCGTGGCCGCAGCATGGTGGGGGCAGAATGCGTCCAGGCCCAACTCGGCCACCAGGGGCAGGTCCTCCGCCTTGCCGGAAAGGAGGCCAACGGTCGTGTCCGGGCGGAGCTCCTTCACGCGCCGGGCAGTCTCCTGGGAGAAGGAGATGACGAAGCTCTCGTCCAGCACCCCCTCCGCCTCGAGCGTGGCGACCACCTGATCGGCGATCCCGGCGGCCTTGATCTCAACTACGAGCGACGCCCGCCCGCGCGCCAAGCGGCACACCTCCGCCAGGGTGGGAATCCGCTCGCCCGCGAACGCCTTGCCCTTCCACGCGCCGGCATCCAGCTGGCGCAGCGCCTCCAGCGTCATCTCCGCGACGGCGCCGGTGCCATTCGTGGTGCGGTCCACGGTGGCATCGTGGATCGCGACGAGCTCTCCATCCGCGGTTCGGTGGACATCGAGCTCCATTGCGGGCGCGCCCAGCTCCAGGGCGCGTCGGAACGCGGCGAGCGTGTTTTCAGGCGCCTCGACAGACGCCCCCCGGTGCGCCACGACCACCGGGCGGTGTGCAAGCAGTTGCTGCTTCATTCGGGTTGCCCTCCTGGCAGATGCTTCCATGCACGGCGCGCCCTCTCCTCCCGTCAGCGCACAGTGGAAAAGGATTCTCGGTGTTCAACCTCCAAAAAGATAGTGAAAATGCCTGATGCCCGGCAGTGGAGTGGCGGAAGTCCCTTCGCCAGAGCCCGGCGACCCTGGCCTTGGTTGGATGGTGTGGGTTGCGCCGTGTCTCCCGGAGGGATTCTCAACGCGAGCTGGCGGGCGTGATTATCGATGGAGGGTGCAAGCATGGAATCGATTTACCGTTATGCGGATGTGGGCCTGATCCATTTTATGGCCTATCCTCAGTGCATCAAGGGCGAGGGGCCGATCCTCGAGACGCTGCGCGAGATCGCCGAGGATCCCTTCTTCACCGCGGTTGAGGTGACGCGGATGGAAGACCCCCAGGTGCGCAAGGAAGCGGCGAAGCTGATCAAGGAGGCGGGGATGAAGGCCGCCTTCGGTGGCCAGCCGTGCATGCTCACCCAGAAGCTGAGCCTCTGCACCCTCGACGACGCGGCCCGCAAGGCGTGCATCACCGAGTTGAAGCGCTGCATGGATATGGCCTACGAGCTGGGCTGCGTCGGCTTCGGCGTCCTTTCCGGACCCGTGCCGGACGACCCTTCGAAGTACGGCGAGGCGACCGACCGCCTGGTCGATTCGCTTCTCGAGCTGTGTGCCTACTCCGCCCAGTGTGGCACGATGCCCGTCGTCCTGGAGACGTTCGACCGGGTGCCGTTTGGCAAGAACGCGCTCATCGGCCCCACCAAGGAGGCTGTGGAAGTCTCGAAGCGCGTGCGCAAGGAGTTCCCCTCCTTTGGCCTGATGCTCGACCTGTCGCACGCGCCGCTGCTGGGCGAGACCTCGGCCGACATGCTGGGAACGGCGGGTGACCACATGGTCCACGCGCATATCGGCAACTGCGTCATGCGCGACAGCTCGCACCCGGCCTATGGCGACG
>ERZ795045.582-NODE-582-length-45969-cov-5.365008_pt1 | contig 45969 bp, 50 predicted proteins | sample MGYA00375129_ERZ795045 | MGnify/ENA primary metagenome ERZ795045 (study PRJEB30174, sample SAMN05720166) | activated sludge metagenome | isolation source: anaerobic digester from wastewater treatment plant | place: Japan | collected 2015-05-15 ...
AAGACGTATTTTCTATAACCGGAAGAGGAACAGTTGCTACCGGAAGGGTAGAAAGAGGAAAGATAAAAGTGGGAGATGCGGTAGAGATAATAGGATTTGGAAAGACATATCAGTCAGTTGCAACTGGACTTGAGATGTTTAGGAAGCTATTAGACGATGCTATGGCAGGGGACAATATAGGTATGTTGTTGAGAGGAATTGAGAAGGACCAGGTAGAGAGGGGAATGGTCATAGCGGCCCCTAAGAGCGTAACTCCGCATAAGAAATTTAAAGCTGAGGTATACGTATTGACTAAAGACGAAGGTGGGAGACATACACCATTTTTCAAAGGGTATAAACCGCAGTTTTATTTCAGGACTACTGACGTAACTGGAACTGTGGAACTGAAACCCGGAGTTGAGATGGTGATGCCTGGTGATCATACTGAGATAAATGTAGAATTGATAACGCCGATAGCTATGGAGAAGGGATTAAGGTTTGCTATAAGAGAAGGCGGATGCACCATAGGCGCTGGCGTAGTAACTGATATAGTGGAGTAATGATATGAGCGAAAACAATCCAAAACAAATAATGAGAATTAAATTGGAATCTTCGGATAGCGCTTTGTTGGACCAGTCGCTTTCCAAAATAATAGATGCGATTAGAAGAAGCGGGGCCATAGTTTCCGGCCCCGTTTTTTTGCCGAGAAAAATAAGAAAATACACAGTAAACAGGTCGGTTCATGTTGATAAAAAGTCGAGAGAGCAGTTTGAGATAAGAAAGCACATAAGGCTTATAGATATAATAAATTCCACTTCAAAAACTACCGACGCTTTAAACTCGGTAGATCTTCCGAGCGACGTTAAGGTTCAGTTTAAAATACAAAACGTGTGACCTTTAAGTGGTTTTTTTAAAAAAAATATTATCAAATCTTTTGGAAAATCCCCATAAGGCTATACTACGAATGTTTTACATTTTCGGAGTTATAGCCTTTATTTTAATATTAGGAGTTTCCATTCTTATGAGGAGGGTTTTTTCGGACCTTCCTTCCGTAGATAAACTTGCCGAATACACTCCTCTATTAACGACATTTGTTTACGACATAAACGGAAACGTCATAACGGAATACTCCGTAGAGAGAAGGTCTTTTCTTACTCTGGATAAAATACCCTTGGATTTGCAAAACGCCCTTATCGCCATGGAGGATAACGATTTTTTTAAACACTGGGGAATATCGGTAAAAGGTATTTTAAGAGCGGTAGCAAGAGATATACTTCACAGAAAAGTAAAACAGGGTGGCTCTACCATAACCCAGCAGTTATCCAAACTTATATTTTTAAAACCGGAGAGAACGATATCCAGAAAGATAAAAGAAATTTTCATAGCCCTCCAAATAGAAAAAAATTTTTCAAAACAAGAAATTTTACAAATGTATTTTAATCAAATATACTTCGGAGGGGGGGTCTACGGGGTTCAGACCGCCTCTAAAATTTATTTCGGCAAAGACGTCGAAAATCTTACTCTTTCGGAGTCGGCTCTTTTGATAGGAATAATACCGGCGCCGGAGCGATATTCGCCGTTTGTAAATCCGGATCTTGCCAGAAGAAGAAGAAATCTCGTTCTTTTAAGAATGTATGAAGAAAAATACATAACTAAGGAAGAATATCAAAAAGCCAAAGAGGAGCCTCTTCCGGATAAAAAATCGGTTATATATGCGTCTAATGCCCCTTATTTTACCGAATATATAAGACAACAACTGGAACCTAAATACGGAGTGGATATGTTCTGGAAAGGGGGATTGAGAATATATACAACGCTTGATTTGAATATGCAAAAAAAAGCGGAAGAAATATTTGAAAAAAAACTTTCCGAATACGAATCCAAAAATACTTCCAAAGATTCTCAAAATTCTTCCACCTCCACCTTGCAAGGAGCTTTCATCGCGATGGAATCCAAAACCGGGGCGATAAAAATAATGATAGGCGGAAGGAATTATAAAGAGAGCCAGTTTAATAGAGCCACTCAGGCAAAAAGACAGGCCGGTTCCACTTTTAAACCTTTCGTATGGTTTTGCGCTTTAATGAACGGTTATACGCCGGCCACAATGATAAGCGATTCTCCGATGGTTTTTTATTCCGACTCGAAAATGAACTGGCATTTGATCGAGGACGCTACCGATCAGGCTACGATAAACGAGGCTATAGAACCTTTTCTTGAAAACCCAGAATTTAAAATTTGGATGCCTTCCAATTTCGACGGCAAATTCTTGGGGCAAATTACTTTGAGAAAAGCTCTTGAAAAATCTCGAAATCTTTCCTCGGTATATCTCGTAAATAAACTAAGCCCGAATTCCGTAATAGATGTGGCTTATAGGGCCGGAATAAAAAGCAAACTTGAACCTGTTCCTTCTATAGGCCTTGGGACTTCGCTTGTAAGCGTTATAGAGATGACCAGCGCTTTTAATACTTTTGCAAACGGAGGCATACAGGTCGATCCTTTTGCCATTTTAAAAGTTACCGATAATAATGGAAAGGTTTTGGAAGAAAATTTTCCAAAGGAAACCGAAGTTTTCAGGCCCCAGGAAGTTTATCTTCTTGTAAATATGATGAAAGGGGTGGTTCAGAGAGGTACCGGGAAAGTCGTATCCAGGCTTAAAAGACCTATAGCCGGGAAAACAGGAACTACTCAGGACTCCAAAGATACCTGGTTCATAGGATTTTCTCCTGATATAACCGCGGGCGCTTGGATGGGGTATGACGATTTTTCAAAAATTACAATGAGCGACTGGACCGGAGGATCTACCGTCGCGCCCTGGTGGACGGATATAATGGAAGAGGTTTTAAAAGAATATCCGGTAAGAGATTTTACCGTTCCGGATAAAATAACCTTCGTGAGTATAGACGAGGATAGCGGAAAGATAGCCGGACCAAAATGTAAAAATAAAATAATGGAAGCTTTCATATCCGGCACCGAGCCGACCGAATTTTGCGATATATCTCATTGATATGCCTCCCATTTTTAAAAAAAAATATCTTTATGATAGCGTAGTTAAATCTTTCGATTATGCGAAAGAAGAATACGGCATAAGCAGTCTTCCAAAACAAGGTATTATCATTTATCCTTACGAGTTTGGAATTTTAAAAGAGGTTTTGGAAAAATTTAAATTTAGGTTTAAAAAAAATAAAAAATTTATTTCGGTTGAAAATAAACTCGCTATAGGTATATCTTCCACTTCGGCTCCAAATGCTGCGGCCTGCGTAGACGAAATGGCGGCTTTGGGATGCGAAAGCGTTATAAATATAGGCGTAGCCGGCTCCTTATCCTTAGAAACTAAAATAGGAGATATAGTTTTGTGCGATAAGGCTTTAAGAGACGAAGGAGTTTCCTATCACTATATAAAACCGAACAAATTCGCATATCCTTCTTTAGATCTTAATTCTTATATAAAAAGAATATTTTATAAAAACGACGTAAAATTTAAAGAAGCTTCTTCCTGGACCACTGACGCTCCTTATAGAGAAACGAATGCCGAGATAAAAAAATATTTTAAAGAAGGAATTTTAACGGTGGAAATGGAAGCCTCCGCGGTTTTTTCCGTAGCGGATTATTATAAAGTAAAATCGGCTTCTGTTTTTGTCATAAGCGATATCGTATGCGAAAATAAATGGGATAGAAATTTTAATTCTAAAAAGGTAAAAGATTCTCTTTATAATATATTTTCGGTTATCTTAAAAGGATATTCCGTATGAGATTTTGTATTTTAATTATAAATTTGTATAATATATGAAAGGTCATTTTTTTCTTAAAATGACATTTTATATATAAGTTCTTTTTAAGGAGAAGATACGTATTGTATTTATGTCTGATAATTCTGAAAAGATAGAAATAGAAGGAATTGTTAAAGAAGCTTTGCCCAACGCCACTTTTAGAGTGGATGTTGGTTCCGGAAAAACTATTTTGGGAGTCGTCTCCGGGAAGATGAGAGTAAATCACATAAGAATACTTCCGGGAGATAAAGTAAGATTGGAGCTTTCCCCTTACGACCTGACCAAAGGCAGAATAGTTTTCAGAGAGAAATAAATATTAAGAGGTGTTTTATGAAAGTAAGAGCGAGCGTAAAAAAAATATGCGAAAAATGCAAAATAGTTAAAAGAAGCGGAATAGTGAGAGTCCTTTGCGAAAATCCGAAACATAAACAAAAACAAGGATAAAAGGAGAAAAGTATGGCAAGAATAGTAGGCGTTGATTTACCGAGAGAAAAAAAGGTTATTATAGCGTTAGGCTATATTTACGGGATAGGAAGATCGCTTGCGAAAAAAATACTGGAAAAGGATCTCGAAGGCAAGATAAATCCCGATAAAAGAGTTAAAGAGCTTACCGAAGAAGAGGTTGGTCTTTTAAACGCTGTAATTTCAAAAAATTATAAAGTGGAAGGCGAGCTTAGAAGAGAGGTTCAGTCCAATATAAAAAGATATGTAGAGATAGGTTGTTATAGGGGCTATAGGCATAGAAGAAGTCTTCCCGTAAGAGGTCAGAGAACAAGAACGAACGGAAGAACAAGAAGAGGAAGAAGGAAGACCGTTGGAGCTGTAACCAAATCTACGGTTCAAGCCGCTCCGGCTAAAAAATAAATCTTAAGGAGAAGTTATGGAAAAAAAGGCAAATCAAAGAAAAAAACATATTCACGTATCCTCCGGAAGGATGTATATTACCTGCAGTTTTAATAACACCATAATAACGCTTACCGACGATCACGGCAACGTTGTGGCATGGTCCACTTCGGGCTCAAACGGGTTTAGAGGAACAAAGAAAGGAACTCCTTTTGCGGCTCAGATAACGATGAATAAGGTTCTTGAGAAAGGTCTTTCTTTGGGTCTTAAACAGGTAAATGTTTTTGTTAGCGGCCCGGGACCCGGAAGAGAAACGGCTTTAAGAGCCATAGCTCATAGCGGAGTAAGAATACTTTCGATAAAAGACATTACGCCTATTCCGCATAACGGTTGCAGGCCGCCCAAACCGAGAAGAGTATAATTTAAGGAGGATTTAATGAAATACACCGAAGCGGTATGTAAAAAATGCAGAAGCCTTAACGAAAAACTATTTCTTAAAGGAGATAAATGTTTTTCAAACTGCACAATCGATAGAAGAAAATCTTCTATAAAACAAAGAAAATTATCAGACTACGGAAAGCATTTAAGAGAAAAGCAAATTTTAAGAGACTCTTATCTTATGAGCGAAGCTCAGTTTAGAAGATATTTCTCGATAGCTTCGAAAGCCAAAGGAAGAACCGGAGAAACTATGTTGAAGCTTTTGGAGATGAGGCTTGACAATGTGGTAAGAAGAATAGGATTTGCCATGTCCATAAAAACCGCAAGACAGATAGTTTCTCACGGAAACATAAAAGTTAACGGGAGAGTTATAAAAGTTCCTTCTTACATAGTTAAAGAGGGGGACGAAATATCTCTTAAAAATCCGGCTCTTTTGGAAAACGTAAATATAAAAAAATCGATGGAAAACACGGATAAAAACGGGCTTAGACCGAATTATATAGTTTATAATCCGGAAACGCAGTCCGCGAAGGTTACAAGAATACCGGAAAGATCCGAATTGTCAACCAAAGTAAACGAACAGTTGATAGTGGAGTTTTACTCTAAATAAGGAGGAGTAGATGTCTAATTTCGTAAAAGATATAATAATACCGAGCAAAGTAGTTTTGGTCGAAGAAAAGCAAAACGAAAACGAACATTATGCTAAGTTTGTTTGTGAGCCTTATGAAAAAGGCTACGGCCATACCATAGGAAATTCTTTAAGAAGGGTTCTCCTTTCGAGCATAGACGGAGCGGCTGTAATAGCCGTTAGAATAAAAGGAGTTACTCACGAATATACCACTATAGAAGGTATAAAAGAAGACGTTTTAACGATAGTAATGAACTTAAAGAAGTTAAGGATAAAGATGGAAGGTTCCGACAGACTTACACTTCATATATCCGAAAAAGGAAAAAAGGTGGTAAAAGGGTCGGACATAAAGACTTCCGCCGGAGTAGAAATAGTCAATAAAAACTTAGAAATAGCAACTCTTGAAAGCGGGGCCAATTTTGAAGCCGAGATAGAAATATCGAGGGGCGTCGGATATCTTACTTCCGAACAGATGAGAGAAAAAATTACGCTTCCTTCCGATTATATAATGATGGACGCTTTATTTTCTCCGGTGAAAAAAGTCAATTATAAAGTTGAAAACGCAAGGGTCGGACAGGAAACCGATTATGATAAACTTATTATAGAGATCTGGACGGATGCCACTATAACCCCCAAAGACGCTTTAGACAGAGCCGGAACTTTATTAAAATATTCCATTCTTCCTTTTTCTTCGACCGAAACTTCAGATGCCGAGACCGTAGAAGAACAGGAAGAATCTACCGATCAGGAATTGGAAGAGATTTTGAATCAGTCCGTGGAGATAATAGAATTATCTCAAAGGGCGAGCAATTGCCTTAAAATAGCCAACATAAAAACCATAAGAGAATTGGTTTCCAAGAGCGAAGAGGATTTGTTGGCCGTTAAAAATTTCGGACAGAAATCTCTCGACGAGATAAAAGAAAAATTGGACGAAATGGGATTAAAATTAGGAATGCTTAAATAATCGGAGGATTTTATGATAAAAAGCTACGGAGACAAAAAGCTTTCCAAAACCGGTTCCCATAGGGCTTCTATGTTTAGAAATATGATGACAAGCCTTGTGATGAACGAAAAACTGGTTACAACGAACGCAAAAGCGAAGGAGTTGAGAAGATTCTTCGATACCTTGATAAATGACGCTAAACAGAATAATTATTCCAGAGTCAGAAGTGGAATAAATGGAAAAGAAGCTTTTGAAAAACTCACAAAAGTTTTGGCTCAAAGGTTTAAAGAAAGAAATTCCGGATACACCTCGCTTATAAACGTAGGGTATAGAAAAGGAGATAATACTCTTCTTACAATGATAAAGCTTGTGGACTAACAATGTTCGATAAAATATTTAACATCTTTTCAAACGACATCGGGATGGACTTAGGAACCGCCAATACACTTGTTTATCTCAAAGGTAAGGGCATAGTTCTAAGAGAGCCTTCCGTTGTCGCCATTGACAAGAATACTAGAAAAGTGCTTGCGGTGGGTAACGAAGCCAAACAAATGATAGGAAAAACCCCCAACAGCATAGTTGCCGTAAGGCCTTTGAGAAACGGAGTTATAGCCGATTTCGAAGTTACCTATCAGATGATAAAATATTTTATACATAAAGTTAATACTAAAAAAGGCCTTTTAAGACCGAGGATAGTAATAGGGATTCCTTCGGGGATAACGGAGGTAGAAAAAAGAGCCGTTCATGAATCCGCTCAGCAGGCAGGAGCTAGAGAGGTTTATTTAATAGAGGAACCTATGGCCACCGCGATAGGAGCGGAATTACCGATATCCGAACCGAGCGCGAGTATGATATGCGATATAGGCGGTGGAACGACGGAAATAGCCGTAATATCTTTAGGCGGAATAGTAGTCGCAAAATCCACCGACATAGCGGGCGACGAGATGGATGAAGTTATAATTCAGTATTTTAGAAGAAAATACAATCTTGTGATAGGAGAATCAACTGCGGAAGAGGTTAAGATTAAAATAGGTTCCGTTTTTCCGTTAAAAGAGGAAGTGACCATGGAAGTTAAAGGCAGGGACCAGTCCAAAGGTTTACCTAAAACCGTTAACGTCACTTCAGACGAGATAAGACAGGCTTTAATGGAACCGATAAATCTGATAGTAGATTCTATAAAACAGGTTTTAGAGGAAACCCCTCCGGAACTAAGCGCGGACCTCGTAGATAGAGGAATGGTTCTGGCAGGCGGAGGATCTCTTCTTAAAGGGTTTTGTGAACTGATAAGGCAGGAGACGGAACTTCCGGTTCACAGAGCCGCCGACCCGTTAAGTTGCGTTGCGCTTGGATGCGGAAAATATTTAGAGATACTTGACAAGGTGAAAGTATCTTCCGTTCCTTTTTATAAATAAGTGCTCTTTTTAAAGCGGGTATGGAAAGAGACAAATTTTTTAAATTTTTGTTTTGTCTGTATCTTTTCCTATCTTTATCCTTCCTTATATTAAAAATAGATCCGCTAATAAATAACGTAAGAATTTTCGTTTCGTATTTGTTCGATCCTTCTTTTTCGGTGGGAACCATAAATAAGTTTAAAGATATAAATTATAAAATACGCTCGTTATTGGAAACCGAGATGAACAATATAAAACTTCAAGAAGAAAATAGAACGCTTAAAGCCCGTTTAATGGATTTTGAAAGATTGGAAAGGGAAAACTTGGAGTTTAAAGAAATTCTGGATGTTAAAAAAAGGGTCGGTTATCAAGGAAAATTTTCCAAAGTAATATCAACCAATCCCCGAAAGCCTTATTCTTTTATATACATAGACAAAGGCAAAAACGACGGAATTGAGTTATATAATCCGGTAGTAAGCTATTTAAATAAAGAGTGGGTTTTGATAGGGCGAATAACCGAGGTTTACGACGATTATTCCAAAGTTATTCTAATAACAAACTCAAATTTTTCTTTCATAGCGGATAGCGGAAAAAGCAGAGGTCTTTTAACCGGAGATTTTTCCAATTCGCTAAATTACAGGTATATAGACGGAGAGGTAAAATTGGGAGACGAGGTTTTTACTTCCAAGGCCTCGATGACTTTTCCGCCTTTTATTAAAATAGGAAAAATTACCGATGTCGCTTTTAACCCGGATCCTTCGCTTATCTACGCAAAAGTTTCGGTTTTTAATATAAAGGACATCGATTTGGTCTATGTGATAAATTTTAAGCCTTATAAGGATATGGAACAAGATATATGATTTTTATTTTTTTTATAAGCATGTTGTTTTTTCACTGGTTTTTTTCTTACGGAGTAAATATATTAAGCATAGGGCCGGATATAATTTTCATATATGTTTTTTGGGCCAATTATTATTTTTCTCCTTGCCTTTCCTTAACGTTTTCATTCTTTTGCGGAATTTACGCCGATTTTTATTATACTCTGCCTTTCGGAACTCACGCGCTTGCTTTTTCTCTTATGTCTTTTATTATAAACTCGGTTAGAAAAAACATCGAAATAGATTCGTTTTTGCCGAGAATCGTTAATTTTACTATTTCAAATTATTCGATTGTATTTTTTTTAATCTTTTTAAATTTTATTATGACTCAAAGTTTCGGTTTCGATTTCAGATTAATGGTTCAACCGATTTTAAATATAATATTTTTCGAATTATTCAATAAACTTTTTTTGTTCGTTTTTAAAAGAAGAAGAGATTATGTTAGGATATGATAAAGACAGCGAAAAACTCGATAAAGTATATAGGGTTTTCTATATAGTTTTGGTTTTTTTTATAATAAAAATAATAAACATACAGATAGTAAACCATTCTTATTATCTTGAATTGTCCGAAAAAAACAGGATTAGAACGGTAGCCAAATTGGGGCCGAGGGGAAATATTATAAGTTCGGACGGAGAAGTACTGGCTAAAAATAAAATATCTTATAGCGTTATGTATTTCCCGAGAGAAAAAATGGACGAAGAATATATTAAAAATCTTTCAAAGCAAATTTCAAAAATATCTTCTACGGAATATAACGCCGTTTTAAAATCGATAGAAAAAATACAGAAAGGTTTAAAACCGGCCAAAATAGTCGACGGTTTGAGCGTTAAAACCGCAATGTATCTTTACGAAGTTAAAAACGTATTTCCCGAAATAGAAATAATGGAGGAGAATATAAGATATTATCCTATGAACAATATGCTCAGCCATATTATAGGATATACCGCAAAGATGGACGAAAACGATTGGAAGTATTATTCGGCGAAGGGATACTCTTTCGACGCTTTAGTGGGTAAGACCGGAGTTGAAAAAAAATACGAAGAGTACTTGAAAGGAAAAAACGGCGGGCTTTTTATGGAAGTAGATAACAGGGGAAGGCTTGTAAGAATAATGGGTTTTGAGAAATGGGAAAAGGGAAACGATGTAAAATTAACGATAGATTATTCGGTTCAAAAAGCGGCGGAAGAGGCTCTTAATAAACTTCCATATAAAAGAGGAGCCGCGGTTTGCTTGGATTCAAATACCGGAAAAGTCTTGGCTTATGCGGTAAAGCCGGGGTACGATCTTAATTATTTCAGTTCGTACAGGGAAGATAAGAAAAACGAAAATATAGACGAGTTTAATATTCCCATATCCGGCCTTTATCCTCCGGCTTCTACATTCAAGATAATAACCACGATTGCGGCAGTAGAAAGCGGAAAAATCAAAGAAGACACCAAATTTTATTGTCCGGGTTTTTACGACGCGGGTAACAGAGTTTTTAAATGCTGGGAAAAAAAAGGTCATAAAGAGCAAAATTTAATAGACGCGCTTGCCAATTCCTGCGATGTTTATTATTATAACGTAGGTTACATAATAGGTCCTTACGAAATAGAAAATGTCGCCAGAAAATTCAGATTAAACGAAAAAACCGGGATAGACCTGCCTTATGAAAAACCGGGGAAAATATTCGGTCCCAAATCCAGAATGGATTCCAAAGGGTACTGGTTTGTCGGGGATACTTTGAATATGGCCATAGGCCAGGGGGAAACCCTTGTAACTCCAATCGGAATGGCTATGGTTATGATGGCTTTATCTAACGGAGGAATTTTTTATAAGCCTTATTATGTTGACAGCATAATAAAATCCGACGGAAAGGTTTTGTTAAAAAACGAAAAAGAATTTGCTGGCAGAATCGAGCTTAAGGAAGAAACTTATAATATTATCAAAAAAGCGATGAGGAGAGTGGTAACCGACGGGACCGGCAAAATATGCGACATAAAAGGAATTGATGTTTACGGTAAAACCGGAACGGCTCAAAATCCTCACGGAAAGGATCACGCATGGTTTGTAGCTTTTGCCGAAAAAGAAGGTAAAAACCCCATAGCGGTAAGCGTTTTGGTCGAACACGGAGAACACGGCTCAAGCGCCGCCGCCCCCGTTGCCAGAGATATTATTAAAGCTTATTATAAAACAAATTCTGATAAAAACGAATCGGTTAACGAGAAAATGATAATAGAATGATTACGGTAGATAAAAAAAGAAAAGTGGATATGTGGTTAATACTTGCGGTTACAGTATTGGTTTCCATAGGCACGGTTTCTATATTTTCTTCGATAATGATGTTGGATTTTAAAGAGAGGATAATAAGAACTCATATACTTGCCGTAGCTATAGGAGTTGCGGCGATGATATTTATGTGGATTTTGGATTATCAGGTATTGGAGGAGTATTCCGAAAAGATTTATGTCTTTTCTCTTTTCCTTTTGCTTTTAGTGCTTTTTATAGGCGTTGTGGATAAAGGATCGAGGTCATGGTTCAGGCTTCCTTTCTTTTCCGTTCAGCCGAGCGAAATAGCGAGAATCTCTTTGATAATTTTTTTGGCTTCTTATTTTTCGAAAAACAAAAACGTATTAAAAGATTTTTACGGCATAATAAAGGTTTTTTTGATGATACTTCCGTTTTTTATACTTATGATGAAACAACCGGATTTCTCAGGGATTTTAATAACGTTTTTTCCTCTTGCCGTTATGTTTATCGTAGCCGGCGTTAATATGAGTTATTTATATATGTTTTTGTTTTACATATTCGTGGTTTTAATAATCCCTATGGTGGGAGTGGTAGTAAACCTTTATCCCTCTTATCTTAATAATCCGGTAATCGAATTTTTATACGAGATATCTTATTTCAATATCAATATGCTATTGTTCGGAGTGGGACTCGGAGTATTCTTGTTTTTATTGTGGAAGATAATTCATAAACTAAATCCGGTCGTAGAATATTCGTATTTTATATTGATATATGCGATAATAGTTTCGGGATATTTTTCCGGGGTGTTTGTTAAAAATCAGATAAAAGATTATCAGTATAAAAGAATAGAGAGCTTTATAAATCCCGGTTCCGACCCAAAAGGGGCCGGTTATAACATAATACAGGCGAGAGTCGCTCTGGGATCCGGGGGCGTAAAAGGAAAAGGTCTTTTTTCCGGAACTCAGTCGAGGTTAGGTTTTGTCCCCGAACGTCATACCGACTTCATATTTTCGGTCGTAGGAGAAGAGATGGGAATTTTCGGAGTATTTTTGTTGTTTTGGGCTTATGCGGTGATAATAAATAGAATTAAAAAAATAGCGATTCTTTCAAGAACCTCTTTCGGTTATTTTTTAAGCGCCGGGTTTGCCGGACTATTTATGGGATATTTTTTCGTTAATATAGGAATGATACTCGGTTTTTTCCCGGTCGCCGGAGTGCCTTTAGCTTTTGTTTCCTACGGCGGCACAAACATGGTCGCTTCTTTTATAATAATCGGAATACTTCAATCCATATACACAAGGAGACTTTTGATAGCATGATAAGATATAGGTTTATTTTTTCTAAAAGCGCGGATTGCCCTATAACAAGCTTTTTAAAACAAATAGAATATTTTAGAGATTTTTTCGTCTCCAATTTCGATTTGCATAACGGAAAGAAAACCAAATTTTCTTTCGGGCCGGCTCTGCCCTTCGGGTATGAAAGCGAGTGCGAGTATGTGGATGTATTATTAAAAAATAGGATGAAAGAAGAAGAAGTTAAAACGATAATAGATAAAAATATTGGATTTGGTTATTCGTTGTTATCTTTTAAGACGATACCGGTTCATTTCCCTTCCGTAGAGTCGGTAACCGACGCCATAGAATACGAGATTTATCCTGAAGAAAAAATCGATGCGGATTTGATTTTAAAATCCGAGTATTTTGAAAAAAAACAGATTTTAAATTTTACGCAAGAAAAAGATATTTTAAGAGTTGTTTTGAAAAAGGAGCTTAGCTTAAAAACTATGATTGAAAAATTGATGAAAGACGTAAAATTTAAAAAAATAGTCAGGAAAAAACTCTACTGGCAGGATTTGTCTGGAGTTTTTAAAATAATTTAACCCTTTTTTAGGGAAAGGAGATGTTATGAGCGAAAACAACGATATAAGAGAAATATACGCGAATAGGTCTTTCGAAGAGGTAAGGATAGCGGTTTTAGAAAACTCAAAGCTGTCCGATTTGTTCTGGGAGAGAAACAACAACGTAAGCCTTGTGGGAAATATATATAAAGGGGTTGTCGAAAATGTTTTGCCCGGAATATCCAGCGCTTTTATAAATATAGGTTTCGATAAAAACGCGTATATCTATATTTCCGACGTAATAGGAGACTCGAGAGGGGGAATAGACAAAGTGTTAAGAAAGGATCAGGAGGTTATGGTCCAGATAATAAAAGACGCGATAAGCACAAAAGGAATGAAGGTTACCATGGATATATCTTTGCCAGGAAGATACATAGTTTTAACTCCTTATCAAGAGCATGTCGGAGTTTCCAAAAATATAGATAATCACGAAGAAAGAGAAAGGTTATCGAAGATAATAAATTCGGTGGTGGAAAGCTCAAAGAAATACGGGTGCGTGGTCAGAACGGAAGCCGAAGGGATAAGCGAAGAGGAAATAAGAAAAGAGTATGAGTATTTGATAAGGCTGTGGGAAAGCATATTAAAAAAATACGAAACGAACAAAGCTCCTTGTCTTTTATACAAAGATATGGATATAACTCTTCAGGTTGCCAGAGACTTATTATCCAAAGATGTTTCCATATACATGTTAGACAATAAAGAAGACTATTATAACGTTTTGGATTTCGTGACAAAAACTTCTCCGGAGTTTAAGGATAAGATTAAATTTTACGACGGCAAAACTCCCATATTCAAGGCTTTTAACATAGAGCAGGAGATAGATGAGCTTAGAAAGGTAAAGGTTGAGCTTCCGAGCGGCGGAAGCATAATAATACAGGAAGCCGAATCTTTATGCGCAATAGACGTAAATACCGGCAGATACACCGGTTCCAAATCTCAGGAAGATACCGTTACTCAAACCAACATAGAAGCGGCTTATGAGATAGCGAGGCAGTTAAGACTTAGAAATATAGGCGGTATAATAGTGATAGATTTTATAGATATGAAAAAAGCGTCCAACAGGCACAAGGTTATGAAAGCTTTAGAGGATGCGGTAAGCAAAGACAGAGCGAAGATAAAAATACTTCCGATAACGAGATTAGGTCTTATAGAAATGACCAGGGAAAGAAGAAGAGAAAGCACGTTTAATATGATAAGCGAAGAGTGCCCTCAGTGCCAGGGATCCGGAAGAGTTTTATCCATAGAAAGCATAAGAATAAAAATACAGAGAGATATACTGAATCTTACGATGGGAAGACCCGGCGGCAATCTGAGGGTGGTCGTTCATCCTCATGTTATGGACGGGCTTAAATCTAAAATTTATTTGATAGAAAAAAACGTCCACAGAAGCGTAAAGATCGTTTCGGATCCTCAGCTTGTCTGGGAAGATTATAGAATAATTATAGAGTGATATAAATGCTAAAATTTATATTGTGAACTCGTTTTAACGGAGTCGTTATGAAGAAAATATTTTCTGTTTTGTCTGTTTTTCTGTTTTCGATTTCTTTATATTGCGGGGTTGGAAAATATAAGGTATTTAAAAAAGATAAATATATAGGCGCAATTAATTATTACGAGGTTAATGAAAAAATATATTTTGATTTGAACGATGCCGTAAAGATTCTAAACGCTCGAAAAGACGTTTATTCCGTTTCTTCCAGGGTAATAATATATTTAAACGGAAAAAAATTAAACATATCGAAAGATAGCGTTAATTACGATAATCTTGAAAGTATAAACGTTTCAAAACCCGTTATCATAAGAGCGAGCAGATATTTCGTATTGTCGGATATATTTGTAAATCCTCTTTTCTCAAAAGTATTTGAGATTAAAGTGGATCTGGATAACAAAAGTAAGATAATGGGCATATACGAAGACATAAACGTTACGGGAATAAAATTCTTTTCTTATATCGAAAAAACAAGAGTCGTAATTTATATGTCGAAAGAATTGAAATACAATACCGATGTTGTTGGTAGAAGCGTTATTTTAACCGTTTTTGAAGGCTCTTACATAACTCAAAATGAAAATTTAAACGTTTCCGACGGGAACATAAAAGACATAAACGTGTCTCAAGATAAAAAAACTTTGAAAGTCGCCATAAATATGGGAGAAAACTACGGAAGCTACGATATTTTTACGCTTAAAGATCCGGACAGAATAGTGATAGACATAAAACCGAAGGTCGAAGCGGAAGAAAACAGAATAGGCAAAGTAATAGAGCCGACATCTTCAGCTTCTCAGTCCAGCGCCACTTTTGTTCTTCCGGATAAGATTAAAAAAAACTATGATAAAAAAGTAATAGTGATAGACGCGGGACACGGCGGAAAAGACCCCGGAGGGAGAGTTTTATTCGGCAAAAAAGAAAAGCAGATAAATTTAGAGATAGCCAAAAAAGTCTACGAGTTGTTTAAGAAGGATCCCAATTTCGAGCCGGTTCTCACAAGAGATTCGGACGAATTTATTCCGCTTTATGAAAGAAGCAAAAAAGCAAACGACCTGAAATGCGACATATTCGTTTCCATACACTCAAACGCTCATAAAAACAAAAACGAAAACGGCTACGAAATTTATTTTCTTTCCGAAAAAGCGACCGATCCGTGGGCAAGCGATGTGGCGGATTACGAAAACGCTTCCGTGGAGTATGAAGATAAGGTTTTCGACTATACCGGCGCGGCTTTGGTGCTTCATTCTCTGGCGAGAAACGAGTATATAAACGAAGGAAGCAAAATAGCAGCTTATATAACAAAAGAAATATCCAAGAATACTCCTTTTGCCAACAGAGGAATAAAACAGGCGGCTTTTTATGTTTTAAGAGGCACTTACTGTCCAGGAGTTTTGGTGGAAGTCGGTTTTATGACAAATAAAAAGGATAAAGCCAATCTGGACAACTCTTCCGTACAGGAGAAAGTGGCTCGTTCTATATATAAGGGAATAGCGGAGTATGAAAAACAGCATAAATGAATCTCCTATAGGAATATTCGATTCTGGCCTTGGAGGATTGACCGTATACAGGGAGATACGAAAGATACTTCCAAACGAAGATATAGTATACTTCGGAGATACCATGAGAGTTCCTTACGGCAATAAGTCTCCGGATAATATAAGAACTTTCGCCAAAGAAATATCTATTTTCTTAAAAGGTCTGGGGGTTAAAACCATAGTGGTCGCTTGCAATACCGTTTCCTCCATAGCTCTGGATGTGGTAAGGAAATTCGGGGTGGACACGGTATTCGGGGTGATAGAGCCAGGAGTAAAGTTTGCTCTAAAGCGGACCAGAACCGGGAAGATAATAGTAATAGGTACCAGAGCCACCGTTAACAGCCACGCTTATAAAACCAAAATAATGGAAGAAAATAGTAAAATAAAAGTCGTAGAAAAGGCCTGTCCTCTTTTTGTCCCTATAGTCGAAGAAAATTTCATACGCCACAAATCCGCCGGATTAATAGTCGAAGAATATCTCGGAGAGTTTAAAAATACCGATTACGATTCAATAATACTGGGTTGCACCCATTATCCTTTATTGAAAAATGTCATTAAAAAAGCGCTTCCTAAAATAAACATAATAGATTCTTCAAAGGCCTGCGCTTATTTCGTAAAGGATTTCCTTTATAAAAAAAATATGCTTTCGGATAAAAGGAAAGAAGGAAGCACCGAATTTTACGTAAGCGATATGCCTCAGAACTTTAAAGAATTGGCTTATAGATTAGCCGGCGTTAAAATATGTAAAATAAATATTAAGAGGTTTTAAGGAGGATATATGAAATATTCGATCGTTTTTTTGTTTATGGCTTTGTTTGTTTCGGTTTCTTTTTCTCAAACCAAAACCGGTTCCAAGGTTCAAACTCAAAAAGATACTAAACAAAACGTAACCATATCTACTCAAACTCAAAGCGCAAATATCGCAGATTATAAAAATCCGAAATCTGAATTGGAAAAAAATCAAAAACAAGAACAGACTGAAGATTATTCCCAGTCTGAGGTTTTAGTGGATAAAATGAATTTCGATACGGAAAGTGCGGGTTATTCTTATGGGGAAGAAAATCAAGATACCATAGACCCGGACGCTCTCCCTTATTCTTACGGCGTTATAAAAGGGGTTATTAACTCGGAAGGCAAAAATATACTTGTTTTGGAGAGCGACGATGGAACCATAAATTTTATATATGTTTATAACGATAGGGGTAAAATGAAATGGAAGATTTACGGAAAGATTAAAAGAAGTTATTAATTTTGATTTTTACGGAGGTTTTATGAAAAGAAAAGATTTGATAAGACATTTAAATAAAGAGGGTTGCGTTTTAGTAAGAGAAGGGGGAAAGTATTCCGTTTTTATGAATCCGACAAATAAAAAAGAAGTTCCCGTTACCAGGCATAACGAAATAGCCGATTTTGCGGCTAAAAAAATTTGCAAAGAGTTAGGTATAAATCCGCCCAATTAAAATGTTTCGAATAGTTTCGTTTTTTTTCTTTTTTGCTTTTTGCTCCTGTTCTACCCTCAACATAGACGTGATTCAAAGCGGTCCTTATTTCCCGCCTAAAAAAGACAAAGATATAAAGCTTTATACCGACAAAAACGGGGTCGAGTACCCTTTCGGGGCCGTAGCCATACTTCACAGCGATAAATTCGATTGTTCCGTTAAAAAACAAAAACAGATAATATCTTTAGCTAAAAAGAAAGCCGCGGAAACCGGCGCAAACGGCATAATATATTATTTCGATTTCGGAGAAAAAGATCCTTACGCTTTGCCCGAAGAAAAATGTTATTTTTCGGGCCTTGCCATAAAATACATAGACGAGGAAGCTAAAAAATACCTTGTTGAGACCAAATAGTTTCGGTTTATATTTTATAAATAAATTATATATAATTATAATATGCGGTCATATAAGGGAGGTTTAATATGAAATTGGAAATAAAAAAATTAGATATATCTTCCATAGTTTTTTCGGGCTTTACCATAGCTCTTTTCTTCGTTTCTTTGATAGTGGCAATAATAGCCATATTCGTAACCCCGAATCCCATATGGCTTGGAGAGCCCTTCAAAGCGAAGTTTATAGGATGTTTTTTTTATACTTTTACGTTTTTCTTAATAACATTGGCTTATCTTTCTTTTCTCGTTTTTATATATAACTTTTTCATAGGGGTGATAGGAATGAGCGGATTAAAAATAGAGGTAGAGGAATCCGCCGAAAAATAATTCGGAGTTAGAAATGATTAAAATTAACATATTGTTTGTCGCCAAGGATTTCATTAAATCGTCATTGCTTATAGAGATGCTAAAAAGACAGGGTTATTCCGTTATAACATCGACAAGAGCCAAAGATTCCATGGCTATAATGGAGGATAGAAAAATAGATTTGCTTATAGTTTCGCAGGAACTTGCCGATTCTAACGGCTTAATCTTTTTAAAACAAATCCGAAACTCCCAATATAAAAATATGCCGGTAATAGCCATGGTCGATTCTTTTAACGAGGTCCTTGAAACGATTCCAAGAGAACTTTCATCGGATCTGAACTTGTCCTTCGGTTCGGCACCTAAAGGAAAAACTCAAAGTCCTTCGATAACTTATAAGCTTGCTTTTTTTCAGTTGGGGGCGGACGAGTGCTTAAGCTACGACCAGGATCTTCACGAAAGCGTAGCCAGAATAAAAGCGGTAATAAGAAGAGTGGTTCCAAACGAACCGGAAGAAATAATAAAAGCCAACGAAATAGAACTGGATATGGCCAGTTACACGGTTAAAATAGGCGGAAAAGAGGTTAAGGTCACGGCCAAAGAATTCGACCTTTTATATGTCTTTTTAAGCTCTCCCAATAGAGTTTTATCAAGACCGTATCTTCTTGAAAGAATATGGGGTTTTAATTATTTCGGTTCTCCCAGAACCGTAGACGTTCATATAAGAAGATTGAGAGCGAAAATGGGCAAAGCCGCAAAGTATATTCATACGGTTTCTTGCGTGGGTTATAAGTTTATTCCTTAATCGGAGGGAAAATGGAGAGAAAGATTTTAATAGTGGATGACGATTCCAATTTAAGGGAAAGTTTGAGCGAAACGCTTGAGCTTTTCGGATTTTCTTGCATAGAAGCGAAAAACGCCAAAGAGGGATTTGAACTCGCCAAAAAAAACAACCCGGACGTAGTTATAATGGATATACAGCTTCCGGATTCCATAGGATTTCAGCTTTGCCAGGAAATAAGAAAGATATCCAAAGACGCGGTTATAATAATGATGAGCGGAAGATTTTTGTCCTCCGACGAAAAAACTCAAGGTTTTACTTTAGGGGCTGACGAGTATCTTACCAAACCCTTCGACATACAGGAACTTTCCATCAGAATAAAACAGCTTTTGTCCAGAAAGGGGAAAAACTGATATTTTTAATATGAATTTTAAAGGAGTTTTTATGAAAAAATTAAAAATCTTCATCTTTGCTTTTTTTGCGTCTTTTTATTGCTTTGCTCAGTCTCCGCAACAAACAAAAGAAATAAAAGTGGAAATGTATTTCGAGCCTTTCGATACTCAGGGGTGGCAGAGCTATCTTAACTTCGATCTTGTAAGGAAAAAGGTTAAAAGCGTAAAATTAAGCGTTTATCCTTTGATAAATAAAAATCAAGAAGGAAAGTATTTTAGCTCGAGAGGCGAAATAGAAACGACCGAGGTCGCCAGAATTGAAGCGATAATCTCGAGAAATCCCGATAAGCTAAACGATTATTTGATATCTCGTTCGCTTAATATGTACCCGGACGGCTGGAAAGAATCTCTTATATACGCCGGGATAAATCCCGTAGAGTTTGACGATTATGTGCAAAAAAACAAAGAAACGCTTTTAGCTAAAGCTTATAAAAGAGCCGTGGATAAAAAAATAAACGGAATGTCCGTTTTTATAAACTCCAGTCCTTATTCCGGATCCGTTAAAATAACGGACGTAATGGAAAGCGTAAATAATTATTTATCCGGCGATAAAAAAATAAATCTTTATAAAAGCGAAATGGCGTCTATTAAAGGGCCTAAGTTTAAAATAGTTTACGACGATGTCACGAAGGATTGGATAGAACAGAATATAACCGAAACATTTAAGAGATTATTTTCTTCGTTAGATGTGGAAAAAATAGAGTTATCGAAATTGAGCGAGAAAGAAAAAGAAAAATTAAAAATGCTTCCCGCGTATATGATAGAAAAGACTTCCGAGGTAAAAGAGATGCTCTCCGGGGCTATAGAGCAAAACGCTTTCGATAATCTTGAAAATTATTACGTTTATTACAATCAAAATTCCAAAGTTTTAATGTTGAATAAAAAAAGCGAAAAGAAAAAATTAGAGATGTTTGTAATGTCTCAATGTCCTTTCGGAGTTATGGCGGAAAATTCCGTTATAAACGCCGTTGAAAACTCCAAGATTTCAAAAGACATTAAATTGGAAATTCATTATATAGGAGACGTTTTTAAAGATCCGGACGGAAATATGAAGTTTCATTCTCTCCACGGAGACGAGGAGTGGAAGGAAAATGCAAGACAGATTCTTATAAAAAAGATTTATCCCGAAAAATACTTCGCTTACCTTAAGGAAAGAAATAAAAATTATTCTTCGCCCGAATGGAAGGAAGCGGCCAAAAAAGCCGGGGTTAATCCGGAGGTCGTGGAAAAAAGATTCGATGAGGCGAAAGAACTTTTGGCCGAGGATTTTAAATATGTAAATTCCTTAAATATAAACGTTTCTCCCACTTTTATAGTGGACGGGAATATTTTGGTTGTGGGGCTTTCTCAGCTTAAGTCTTTTGAGGATTATAAGGATATTGAGATATCGCAGACCGGAAACCAGGGCGGATGCGGAAAATAATTTTAATAAGTATAAAATAATTATTTAACATAAATTTTTTAAAATATTTTTATGACGAGAAAAAAAAGAGGAAAGCTTTTTTATAAACTACTTTTTATATTTCTTGTGGTTTCGTTGCTGCCTTTAGGCATAGTCAGCTATTACCTGGTGAATTTGACTCAAACTACTCTGAATAAATCCATAATAAGAGACCAGGAAGCGTTGGCGTTGGCTTTTGCCGATACGGTTACAAACTACGTCATTTCATTTAGAAACATACTTTACGATTCGGCTCACTTAGAAGATTTTTATTCGATGAACACGGAAAAGGTGAAGGCTTTGGTAAACAATATGATGCAGATACATTCCGCGTTTCTCGAAATGTCGGTATTAAACCCTTTGGGCCAGGAAGTAATAAGAGTCGTAAGATACGGAGACGATTCTGGACTCAGGGATTTTTTAAACTCTTCCGTTTATCAAAAAACCATAAAATCCGGCGAGTTTATAGGCGGTTTTGAAAGATATAAAGGAAGATACCCAGCCATTACAATAGCCGTAAGCATAGTAAACCCCAAAAATCCAAACTACTCAAGCGGTATACTTATGGCGAAACTAAGCCTCGCCACTCTTTCCGGATTATTAAAGGCGAGTTTCCCGGATGCCAATCACACGAGAGTGGCCGTAATAGACGTAAACGGATTTATAGTGGCTCATTCGGTCCCCGAGGAGGCGGAAAAGCCCAACGCAAAATTAAACGACGAAATACTTAAAATACTTTTGGGAAACGACGCCAAAAGCGGGGGCGGGGAGATAATACTTCAGACCGGCGAAAGAGTTTTGGGCGCTTTTAGCACCGTTTCGGAATTAGATTGGATCATATATATAGAGCGTTCCATAAACGTCGCTTATCAGGCTTCTCAGGATATGCTTTCAAAGACATGGAAGGTTATGATATTCGTAACGGTTTTCGTTTTATTTTTGGGTTATGCGGTTTCGGTGGTAATAACTCAACCCATACAGGCGTTGAGAGAGGCCGCCGCCAAAATAGCGGAGGGGAACTTCGATTTCGAGCCGGATCTTATAATTCCAAACGACGAGATAGGGGAGCTTGCCCATACATTTCTTGAAATGAGCGAATCGCTTAAAATAAAAACTTCCGAAATATTATTGGCCAAAGAACAGCTTGAAAAGCTTAATAGAACCCTGGAAAATAGAGTTGAAGCGAGAACCAGGGAATTGAAATCCGCTCAGGAAGAGTTGATTAAAAAAGAAAGACTTGCGGCTATGGGACAGATGGCTTCGGTGGTAAGTCATGAGATAAGAAATCCTTTAGCGGTTATGAATAATTCCATATATTTTATAAAAACCAAATTGGGTACTCAGGTGGACGCAAAAATTTCAAAACACATATCTATAATAGAATCCGAGATAAGACAGGCTAACGGTATAATAGACGAGATACTTAGTTTCGCAAGAACCAGAGAATTAAAACCGAAACTTACTCATTTAAATTCTTATTTAGAAGACCTTGTTTCCACCTACCCTTTCCCGCAACATATAGAACTTGAAAAGAAATTTTATCCTTCTCAGATTAACGTTAACATAGACCAGGACGAGATGAACCAGGTGATAAGAAATCTTATAAAAAACGCGATAGAGGTAATGCCGGAGAGAGGAAAAATAATAATAAGAACGGATGTTACGGCGGAAAATATGGCTAAAATAGAAATAGAAGATTCCGGCCCCGGAATACCGAAGGACGTTTTGGAAAAATTATTTACTCCTTTTTTCACGACAAAAGCGAGAGGCACAGGGCTTGGGCTTGCCGTCGTTAAGAAGGTCATAGAAAGGCATAAGGGGAAAGTGGAAATAATAAGCGAGGTGGGGAAGGGAACCTGTTTTAAACTTTATCTTCCGATTTCAAACGAGTCGTTACAACAGCAGAATGCTTGAATTATCTTTTGATTTCTTTTAAAATCGAAACTAAAAAATTTATTTTAAAGAAATTTTCCACTTCTTCGGTCGTTTCCGCCGCTTTTTCCAGGCTATCGCTAACGCATACAAGTCCGTGATTTTTAAGTACCAAAACATTTGAGTCTTTTAATTTTTCCGCCGCTTTTTGAGCAAGTTCTTGTGTTCCGGGGGTTATAAAAGGACAAAATTCGAGTTTTCCTACTGCCATTTTAAATTCTACGGTAATATCGTAATCCGGCTTTAATCCCGTTATGGAATAGGCTAAGGTATAAGGGGGGTGAGTGTGTATTATGGCCTTTACGTCTTTTCTTTTGGAGTATATATGCGTGTGAAGCATATACTCGGAAGATTGTTTGGGGCCTTTTATGAGATTCCCGTTTATAGTTATTTGAGATATATCGGTCGGTTCCAATTCTTCTTTGTTTATTCCGCTCGGCGTTATAAATATCCTATCGTTTTTTATTACGCTTAAATTTCCGCTGGTTCCGGGAAGTAATTTTAAATTTTTTAATTTTTTACAAATCTTAATTAATTTTTTCTTTATTTCAAAATCGCTCATCTTTTTTCTCCTATGTTTTTTATTATTTTTTTTACGGCGAAAGCTCTGTTAAAAGTAAAAAAATGTATGCCATCCGCTCCGTTTTTTAAAAGTTCCAAAATTTGCTCGGTCGAAAAATCTATGCTGTATTTGATAAAATCCCGGGCGCCAAGCCCCATATTCAGTATTTTTAAGAGTTTTTTGGGTATTTTTATTTTCCCGGTTTTCCTAAATATATTTTCAATCATTTGAGGAGTGGTTACCGCCATTATTCCGCAGAGTATGGGCATTTCCGTTTGTTTTTTCGCCCTGTCTCTAAACTTTAGAAAAACATTATTGTCGAAGAATATCTGGGTTATCGCAAATTCCGCTCCCAGTTCCCTTTTCATTTTAAGGTAATAAAATTCCTCGGGTAACGAGCCTTCGGGATGTCCTTCGGGGTGGGCCGCTACTGCTACGGAAAATTTTTCTTTAGGTATTTTTATCAAAAGATCCGTCGAATGTTTAAACTCGTCGGATGTTTTTGAAAAATTTTTTTTGTCTCCTCTTAATGCGAGTATGTTCCTTATGCCGTTTTCTTCTATGGCATCCAATGAATTTTTTATTTCTCTGGAAGTGTTATTTATGCATGTAAGGTGAACCATCGGATTTAGTTTTAACTTTTCTTTTAAAAACTTGGATAAAGCAATGTGTTTCATCTTGGCAGATATTTGAGAGTCGGTAACCGAAACGAAATCCGGATTGTATATTTTTAGATCTTTGACGGTTTCTATAAAAAGATCAAACTCTTCTTCCCCTTTGGGCGGGAAAAACTCGAAAGATAAAGTCTTTTTGTTTTTGAGTATCTCTATTATTTTCATTTAGGAAGGCCGATTCTGGACGGCGGCCAGTATATAAACAAAGGAGTGCCTTTTATTTCTTTTTCGGGAACCGGACCCCAGTATCTCGAATCGCAGGATCTGTCTCTATTGTCTCCTAAAACGAAATAAGAATTTGGCGGAACTATTATCGGTCCGAAGTTGTCTCTTACATAATCTGAAAAATATTTCCCGCTTTGCCTTTTTTCCCATATTTCCTGAACTATTTTTTGTTCGACCTTGTCGGTCAGTTCGGGCATTCTTTTGCCGTCCAGATATTGAGCGTATTTTTCTACTCCTATCGCCACCCCGTTTATGAAAGGTATCCCGTTTCTCATCTCTATTTTTTCGCCCGGAAGACCTATTACTCTTTTTACAAAGTCCTTCCCGTATTGTTTGCCTCCGCAGTGAAACTCGTCCGGATCGTCGCTTGGGAACCTAAAAACAACTATGTCTCCCCTTTTCACCTCTTTAATTTTCAAAACCTTTTTTTGAGTAAAAGGTATTCTTATGCCGTAGATAAATTTGTTTACGAAAAGGTGGTCTCCTTCTATTAATGTATTTCTCATAGAGCCGCTCGGTATTTTAAAAGCTTGAAGGAAGCAGTACATTACTATCGAAGCTAAAACAAAAGCGGTAAAAAAAGTATCTCCCCATTCGCGGTCGGTTTTTATGAATTTAGGAAGTTTTGTTTTTTCGTCGATTTTCGCGTCGGGGACGAAAAACGGCGTTTTGGGATAAAACCATCCGATTACCGCAAACAACATGGCAAACATAAATTGTTTTAAAGTTATAAACGATGCGGTTACTATTTCTCCGAACCTATTGTCTATTATTACCATTAAAAGAAATCCCACTATAAATCCGGCCATGGCGAGAAATACTCTGTGCCATAAAACCGCAAAACTTAGAGTATCGAATTTTTTCTTGTCTTTAAAATGTTCCGTAAAAAAAAGATATATTCCCGAGATTATTCCGACGACAAAAAGCTTTTCTTCCATAATAAACTCCTTAATAATATGATACCAAATTAGATGGGGCTATTATTAATCGATGTCGAAAGGTTTTCTTTATTGGAAGAAATAAATATTTAAAAGAAAATTAAAAGTGGCTTCTCCCGAAGTAAAGGGTTTGTCCAATTTTTTTATATTATAATTTATAAATTCTTTTTTGTTTTCCTTTAAAAACTGTTTATAATCTTCAAGTTTTTTAATAGCCGAATTCTCGTCTACGGCCAGTTTTGATACAAACCCCAATTCTTTGCCGATATAAAGCATAGAAAAGCTTGAATCTTTTTTTATTATTTTTACGGAATTTTCCAGAAGTTCAAAATCTATGTCCTCGCCTTTTTTAAGTTGTCTTAATCTCATTTCTTTTTCCTGAAAATCTTTTACTTCCGTAAGATAGTAAATCATAAAAGTCGGTCTTAAAAAATCGGTTTTGACTATATATTTTGCCACCACTTTCATATTGTTTTCTTCCAGTTTTGAAACCACCTCGTCCATAAGTTTTATTATCTCTTTGTCGTCTTTCGCGTTATAATTAAGCTGGTCTCCGATAAATCTTCTTATCCCCATTTCGTTATGAGCAAGATAGGTTATAATTGCCATTTCTCCTTCTCTTTTTATCTCAGATATTTTAAATCCATTATCCTTTAATATTTTAGTATACATTTCAACGAACTCTTTATACTGATTGTCGTCTTTTACGTAACCGAATAATATTTTTTTGCTCGCGTTGGCTATAAGATGTGGTTTAGAAATCTCGGCTATACCATAATTGTTCGATAGAGTTTTAGGTGAAACGTTTGTTTCTGGCATAGAAATATTAGACTTTATATTCTCAAATTCTTTCTTATTTATAAACTCAAGCGAATATGCATTTAAAAAAGAAAACAAAACAACACTTATCATTAATTTCATACTATCCCTCCGTGTTAATATTTCCACAATTAATATTTTAACATAAAAGGATTAAGAGATAAAGAATCTTTTGTCCCACAAAAAAGGGTACTTTAGTCCTAATTTTATTTTTTGAGTTAATTTAAGAAATTTTTAATTTTGAAAGCGTAATTATTATTTTTGCTATAATAAATTGTATGTATCTTGATTTTTTCGGGTTTAAGCGAAAACCCTTTGAGAATACTACGGAGAGAGAGTTTTTTTTTGAATCTGATTCTCATAAAGAAGCCTATTCGAGAGTTTCTTATGTTATAGATGAAAAAAAACCTTTATCCGTGATTACCGGTGCGTATGGAACCGGGAAAACATTTGTTTTAAAATCAATAGAAACTGATTACTCCAAAAAAGGATATCTTTTTTCTTTTGTATCCAATCCAAGTGTGGATGAACTTGGAATGTTAAAATTGATAGCTCATAATTTAGTAAGTTACAAACTACCGGATAATAAGGCTGACCTTTTGATTTTAATCGAAAAGTTTTTAAAAGACACTCATAGAGACGGAAAGTATTGCGTTGTGATAATAGACGAGGCCCAAAGCATAACCTCCGAAAGTGTATTTGAGGAATTGAGAATGCTTTTAAATTACCAGATAAATTCCAAGCCTCTTTTAACTTTAATCTTATCAGGACAGAGCGAGCTTTCCGATAGAATATCTTCAAATAAACAATTGATACAAAGAGTTTTTTTAAGCTACGATATTAGACCTTTCGATAAAAACGAAACCAGAAGTTATGTAATTCATAGATTAAAAATAAGCGGAAGAGATAATATATTTGAAGAGGAATGTTTCGATACTTTGTATGATTTGAGCGGTGGGATACCGAGGTGGATAAATAACATAGCTTCAATGTCTCTCCTTACCGCGTTTTCCAAAGGAATTAAAAAAATAAATTCGGATATAATAAAAGAAGCATATGCCGGTATAAAAGGAGAGGTATGAAGAAGATTTTAGTCATAGGTCCTCATCCGGACGATTTTGAGTTTGGCTGTGGGGGAAGTTTGATAAAATTTTCCCAAAAAAAATTTGATATAACGACATATGTTGCAACCAAAGGAGAGGCTGGGGCGGACTGGAAAGTAAGGGTTAAAGAGCAAGAAAAATCGGCTGGTTTGATAGGTGCTAAAATAATATGGGGAAGTTTTAAAGATACTCAGGTTTCTTTTAACAGAGATCTTATAGAAGAGATAGAATCAGTAATCAATAAAATCAGACCTAATTTAATAATTGTCAATTATCATAACGATACCCATCAGGACCATGTCGCTGTATCCAAAGCTACAATAACAGCTGCAAGACACGCAAATAACGTTATTTTTTACGAAACTCCAACTTCGATAGATTTTTCTCCAAACATTTTTTTCGATATAACCGAAAATATAAACTTGAAAATAAGGCTTTTGAAATCACATTTTTCTCAGTTAAATAAAACAAGAGTTGAAAATTTATCTATAATAGAAAGCGCAAAAAGTACGGCGGTTTTCAGAGGTTATCAGGCGAGAGTAAAATACGCTGAAGCTTTTATGGCTCAAAGAATTCTTTTAAACCTCATATGTTTGGAAAAATAGCTCTTTTCTTTTCTCTTTTCATACTTTTATATATAATACCTCCCGGAGGTTTTTCCGCATGGAGTTTCGAAAGCGGGGTAAGGTGGCTTTACCTTTTTTTAATTTCTTTTCTTATTTTTAATATTTCTTATCCTTTTATATTCAGGCTTGCTTGGAAGATAAACGCGATAGATGTCCCTGATTCGAGGAAGGTTCATTTGAAACCGGTACCGAGGATAGGCGGATTGGGCGTATATCTGGCTTTTATATTTACTATTATAAGAAATTTTCAATTTTCATCGGAAATAATTTCGATACTTATAGGTTCGAGCGTTATTTTTATAGTCGGGTTTATAGACGATGTTAAAGGACTTAGCGCAAAATCAAGATTGTTTTTTTCAAGTACTTTCGGCTTGCATAGTGGTAGCCGGCGGAGTTAAGATAACTTACACTTTAGGTTGGGGTTTATACGGCCAGGTTATCTCCTGGATCGTTTCGGTTTTATGGATAGTCGGCATAATAAACGCTTTTAATTTTATGGACGGAATAGACGGGCTTGCGGCCTCCATGGGGCTTGTAATAAGCGTTATATTTTTAATAATAACCGTAAACACCGAACAGTACAAAGTTATGTTCATTACGGCAAGTCTTTGCGGTTCGGTATTCGGCTTTTTGATATACAACTGGAGTCCCGCAAAAATATTTTTGGGCGACGGGGGCTCGACCCTCATAGGTTTTATACTTGCCTGTCTTGGCATTTACGGTTCTTATTCTTCTGACAACCCTTTCATATCCTTATCCGTTCCGATTATAATATTATCCATTCCCATTTTCGACATAATATACATAACCGTTTCGAGAATAAAGAACGGGCTTGTAAGAAATATAACCGAGTGGCTCGAATACACCGGTAAGGACCATTTTCACCACAGGCTATTATCCGTGGGTTTTTCCGTTAAAAGCGCGGTGGTCTTTATATCGCTTTTAAATTTAATTTTGGGTTCAATAGCCGCGGGGGTTGTCGTAAAAGACGAATTTGTCGAAACGGTATTGAGCTTTTTTGAGGTCTTTTTAATTTTTATAATAATAGTCATAGTTATGGTTACGGCGAGAAATAAAATAGACGGGGTTAAAGAAATTTAAATTTATGAAATTCGGGTTTTTATTTTTACTTTTTCTTGTTTTAACGGCAAATTCCGGCTCTGAAGAAATAAATGATTCTCGCAAATATGTTTTTATAAATACGGGTTTTTCTTTCCCGGTTTACGGAGATTTCGCAGACTCTGATAGCGGATTTAAAAAAGCGTTCGGATTTTCGGGGGGGTATGTCAAAGATATAGACGATACGCTTTCATTTGGATTTTTTATTTCTTCTCACAGGTATTATGAAAACAGAAAAATCGATATGAAAATCAGAATATTTTCTTTTACCCCTGTGGTTTTTTCATGGATAGGGTTATCTAAAAGAGAAAAATATCTTTATTTCGGTCCGGGAATTTATCATTGGTCTCAGCCAAAAAGCGCTTCTTTTTCTTCTTCTTCCTCGACAGAGGGCGGTTTTAGAGTGGGCTTAGGTTTTAAGAAAAAATTATATAAAAGTTTAGATTGGGGAGCGAATTTGGAGTGGAATCATATGTTTAATATGAGCGGCAAAAACTTAGATATTGGCTCTTCCAATATGTTAAACCTTTCTTTTTCTATAATCAAGCTCTATTGATTTATAAAATCGAAAAAGTTTTTAGAAATTTTCTCCTCTATTTTTTCGGTTCTTTCATCGGTTAATAGAGATAGCGATTGTATTATATCTTTTACGCTCAAGGGGTCGTTTCTTTTCCCTCTTATTCTTTGAGGAGGGAGGTATGGGGAATCGGTTTCGCAAAGAATCTTATCTATCCCCACGGTCTTTAGGGCTTGTCTCAATTCGTGGTTTTTAGGATAAGTTATTGTCGCGTTTACTCCTATTAAAAATCCCATATCCGCCGCTTTTTTCGCGTCTTCCGTTCCGGATGAAAAAGAGTGTATTATTCCTCTTTTTTTAATCTTTCCTTTTATAAAATTGAAAAATTCGTAGTAAGCGTCATTGCCTGATTTCGAGTTTCTTATGTGAAATATCGTCGGTTTATTTAACTCGTTTGCGATGTATATCTGGTTTTCCAAAAGACTGAGCTGGTCTTTTATTTTGTCCGGGTAGTACCATAAATCCAATCCTATTTCTCCTACCGCTACGCATTTTGGGTCGGAAAATTGGCGTTTTAATTCTTCCAAATTTAAAAGGGTATTTTCGTCTGTATAATGCGGGTGAATTCCGAAAGAAAAATAAAAATTATCCGGATAAGAATCGAAATACTTTTTTCTATCCCATTCTTTTTCGGAACATAAAACTTCTAAAAAAATATTTACTCCCAAAGATATCGATTTTTTTATTACCTCGGTTCTGTCGGAATCGAATTTTTCGTCCGAAAGGTGAGTATGAGAATCTATCATATACGGGTTAGTTTTTGGATTTTTGTTTGGCCTTCCAGCTTAAATAACTATGCATAAAATCGTCCAATTTGCCGTTTAAAACATCCTCAACCTGCGAGGTTTCGTAATCGGTTCTTAAGTCCTTTACGAGCTGATAAGGCATAAAAACATAAGACCTTATCTGATACCCCCAGCCTATGTCTCCTTTTTCGTCGTATCTTTTTTCCATTTGAGACCTTTTTTTATCCATTTCTATTTCATAGAGTTTGGCTTTTAGCATTTTGAGGGCGTTTAGTTTGTTTTGATGCTGAGATCTTTCAACCTGGCATGCCACCACTATTCCCGTCGGTATGTGTCTTATCCTCACCGCGGTTTCCACCTTGTTTACGTTTTGCCCTCCGTGTCCGCCGGCTCTATAGGTTTCCATCTCTATGTCTTTGTCTTCTATTTTTATGTCTATGTCTTCTTCTATATCCGCTAAGACATCCACGCTTGCAAAAGAGGTGTGTCTTCTTTTGTTGGCGTCGAAAGGAGAAATCCTAACCAGCCTATGAACTCCTATTTCGCTTTTTAAATATCCGTAGGCGTATTTTCCTTTGACAAACGCGGTCATGCTTTTAATTCCGGCCTCCTCTCCCGATATCATATCGGTTATTACGAATTGAAATCCTTTGGAGCTTGCCCATTTCATATACATTCTCATTATCATGCTCGCCCAGTCGCATGCTTCCGTTCCCCCGGCGCCCGCGTGAATCGAAAGTATTGCGTCGCTTTTATCTAATGGGTCCGAGAGTTTTAACTCAAATTCCAAAGATTTTAGTTTTCTTTCTAAATGTTTCAATTCTTCGAATAATACTTTTAACTCTTCCGTGTCGTTGGCTTCTCTGGTGAGTTCCAGATGAACCTTAAAATCTTCTATTTGTCTGTTTGCTTCTTCTATGGTGGATATTTTTTGTTTCATGTCGTTCATTTCTTTTACCGCTTGCTGAGCGGATTTTTGATCGGACCAGAAGTCTTGAGAATTGGATTTCTCTTCTATTTCTTTTATTTTTTCTTTTTTTTCGGTTACTGAGTATATGTTTTTTATCTCTTCGGATAATTTTATGAGTTCGTTTATCTTGTTTTCCGCGTCTTTAAATTCAAGCGTTTGAGCCATAATTGTATTTTACAAAATTTAATTTTTTCTTAAAAAAAATATATAATATATAGAGTCGATCTTTTCGACGATAAAGAGTTTGTTTGGAGTTTTGTTTTAATAAGGAGATTTTATGCCTAAGATGAAAAATCATAGCGGCGCGAAGAAAAGGATAAAGGTTACTAAAACCGGCAAGATAAAATGGAAGAGATCCGGATTAAGGCACCTTTTAACCCCGATGTCCGCCAAAAGAGGGAGAAACTTAAAGAAAGCCAAGGTTTTGGAATCCAATTCCACCAAAGCCAAGTTGATAAAAACTTATCTTCCCTACGAATAAAAAGATCTAAGGAGAAGTTATGAGAATAAAATACGCCGTAGCCAGAAACAAAAGAAAAAAAAGAGTGTTAAAACTTGCCAAAGGATATTATGGAGATAAATCCAGAAGACTAAGGATGGCGACTCAGCAGGTTAAAAAGTCGCTGATGAGAGCTTACATAGACAGAAGAAAGAAAAAAAGAGATATGAGGTCTTTGTGGGTTGTAAGACTTAACGCCGCGGTTAGAGAATACGGCTTAAGTTACAGCAAGTTTATAGGCGGTCTTAAGAAAGCCAATATCGAACTTAATAAAAAGATGCTTTCCGAGATGGCGATAAACGACCCTAACTCGTTCAAAGCTCTTGTAGAGATAGCCAAAAAAAATATAACTTCCAATTAAAATGACCGTTTCCGAGTGGCTGGAGGAACTCTCTAAGATAGAGGAGAGGTTTGTTTCCGCTGTAAAGGAAAATCCCGATTTTGATAATATTTTCGAGTCTTTTTTGGGCAAAAAAGGGGAACTTACTCTTCTTCTAAGAAAATTGGGAGAGTTTTCTCCGGATGATAAAAAACTATTGGGCAGAAGAGGAAACGAACTTAAAGAAAAGATAGTAAAGTTTTTAGAGGAAAATAAAAACAAATTTGGCGGATTTAAAAAATATTCCTTCGATATAGACGTAACTCTGCCGCCGAAAAAGCTAAATCTTTCCTGCGCTCATCCTCTTACCGTTACTCTTAACAGAATAATAGAAAGTTTCGAAAAACTGGGATTTTCAGTCGAATGGGGACCTCTGGTGGAAAAAGATTATTATAATTTCGAGGCATTGAACTTTCCTCCCGATCACCCGGCCAGAGACATGCAGGATACTTTTTATACCGAGTTGAAAGACGAAAAAGATAAGAATTATCTGTTAAGAACTCATACCTCGCCGGTTCAGATAAGATCGATGCTTAAGTATAAACCGCCGATGAGAATAATATCTCCGGGTAAAGTTTTCAGATCGGAAGCGGTGGATGCCACACATTCGTTCGTATTTAATCAGATAGAAGGTTTTTATGTGGATAGAAACGTTTCCATGTCGGACCTTAAATGGACTTTGGAAAGTTTCATCAAAGACCTTTTCGGCCAAAAAGCGGATTTAAAGTTTTCGCCTTCTTATTTCCCTTTTGTGGAGCCGGGGGCGCAGGTGGAGGTAAGCTGCGTTTTTTGCGGCGGAAAAGACCAAAACTGCAGAGTATGCAAGGGCAGAGGATGGCTTGAGATGCTCGGGGCGGGCATGATTCATCCTAAAGTACTGGAAAATTGCGGATACGACCCGAATGTTTTTTCCGGATTTGCTTTCGGAGCCGGCATAGAAAGATTTACGATGCTGTTGTTCGGAATAGACGATTTAAGAGTTTTGTACGAAAACGATTTGAGAATTTTAAGACAAATTTATTGATAGGAAAATGCTATGAAAGTTTTATATTCCTGGCTTTGCGAGTACCTTAATAATCCGCCCGATTTCGATTCTCTTATTTCCAATCTTACAAAAATAGGTTTTTCAGTAGATGAGGTAAAAAAAATAGGCGTCGACGCCGAAGGCGTAATTACGGCAAAGGTATTAAAAAAAGAAAAACATCCAAACGCCGACAAGCTTTCTTTGTGCGAAGTTTTTGACGGTTCAAATACTTATACCGTAGTTTGCGGAGCCAAAAACGTAGACGCGGGACAGGTGGTTCCTTTGGCCTTAGCGGGAGCGAAGATTGGCGGGGGAACTCTAAAAAAAGCGAAGATAAGGGGAGTGGAATCTAACGGGATGATATGTTCGGCCCAGGAATTGGGTCTTGAAGAAAATTCCGAAGGTATAATGGTTTTGGATTCCGATACTCCTTTGGGTTTGGACATTAAAAAGATTTATAATACCGATTATGTTTTCGAGCTTGAAATAACTCCAAATCTTGCATACTGCCTTTCCCATTATTCGCTGGCCAGAGAGCTTTCCATATTTTGCGGTTACGATTTAAAAGAAATAAAAATTCCCGATTTTACGGCGGGCAAAGACAATTTTGAAATAAAAATAGAAACCGACAATTGCCTGAGATACTGCGGCATAATAATAAGAAACATAAAAAACACTCAAACCCCGGATTTCATATCTCAAAGACTTAAAAAAATCGGAGTTAATCCTAAGAATAATATTTTGATAGACGTTTCCAATTATGTTATGTTTGAGTTTGGTCAGCCCACTCATTGCTTCGATTTAAATAACATAGAAAGCGGAATAATTGTGAGAAACGCAAGAGCGGGGGAAAAGATAAAAGCCCTGGACTCAAACGAATACGAATTGAAAGAAGACGTAACGGTTATAGCGGATTTGAAAAAACCGCTCGCGGTGGCCGGAGTGATAGGCGGATATTATAGTTCTATAAACGAAAAAACTTCCGATATTTTAATAGAGATAGCCAACTTTAAGCCTTCGGCGGTTAGAAAATCGTCGAAATATTTAAACATAAAAACCGACTCTTCTTACAGGTTTGAAAGAGGAGTGGATTTCAATTTAGTCGAAATCGTTTCTAAAAGAATGGTAGAGATAATAAAATCCTCAAATCCCGATTGTTTGATTTCTTTTTACGGGGACGTAAAAAGATTCGAAAAAGAAACGAAAATAATAGACATAGATGCGGATAAAATCAACTCCATACTCGGAACTAAAATTAGCCGCGACGAAATGACGAAGGTGTTTAAAAGAATCGACGAGAGCTTCGACGGTATAAAATTTAAGGTTCCATCGTACCGCTCGGATATGAAAAGCATATGGGATTTGGCGGAGGAGGTAGCGAGATATTTGGGATACGAGATAATAGAATCTAAAACCGATATGAAGGTTATGAAGTCGACTGCGGATCCTTATTTGGTTCTTAAGAATAGATTTTTACAAAAAATTTCGGCCTTCGGTTTTAACGAGGCTTTAAATTACGATCTGGTATCCGAAAAAGATATAACCAATTTGGGGTTTGATATAAAAAACTCCATAAAACTTGAAAATCCGCTTTCAAAAGAATTTGAATTTTTAAGGCCTTCATTGATTGTTTCTCTCCTTAAAAATTTAAGATACAATTTGAACAGAGGAATAAAAAGTTTAAAGATATGCGAGTTCGGAACGGTTTTTGAAAATAGAGCCGGTAAACCTTACGAGAACAGAAGATTTGCGGGAATTATAAGCGGTATTAAAGACGAGTGGGAGTATTGGAAAGAAAAAGAAGAAAGCATGGATTATTTTTATTTAAAAACCGTGGTAAATCACGTGCTTTCCGATTTTGAGTCGTTAAAAATAAACGGAAAGTCCGAAGAAAAATATATGGTAGAGGACGTTTCTTCGGAGATTTTTTTAAACGGGAAAAAAGCGGGTTTTTTCGGTATGTTAAACCCGGACATAAATAAATTATTCGACGTTAAGGCCGACAAAATATTTTATTTCGATTTGGATTTCGATACCCTTTGCTCAAGTTATAAAACCGATTTCGCTTCCATGGCAAAAAAACCCAAATCCGTATCTCAGTTTCAATACGGGATAAGAGACCTTTCGTTTGTAGTGGATAAAAAATACGCTTATCGGGACATATACGAATCTATTTCTAAAACAAAAGATTTACTGGACCTCAGGCTCATAGACGTTTATGAAGGGGAAAGAATAGAAAAAGGCAAAAAAAGCTTTACTTTCAGATTCATATTTTCATCAATGGAAAAAACATTTACCGACGAAGAGTTAAATAAGAAAATAGAAGAGGTAATAAAAGTTCTTTCCGATTCTTTCGGAGCTAAACTAAGATAATGAAATTCAAAGAAGAATTAAAGCTTCTTATCAAATCCAGATATTCTCTCATATGGATAGAAACTCAGGATGAGGATTATGTGACCTCCAATATAACGGAGGTTTCTTCCGGGTATAAACTATACTTCTGGTCCGTTACAAAAGGTTTATGGGTGGGAGGTTCAAGCGATAGTTTTTACGATTCCAACGAGCCGATAAAAGCTCTTAAACTTATAGCCGACATTATAAAAGATTCTTCAGATGCTTTGTTTGTTTTGTACGACATAGACAAATACTTCGACAAACCCATAATAGTCAGATACATAAAAGACATACTCTCCAACATAAAAAACAATTCCGTAACTTTAATCGGGATATCTCCCAACCCTCTTAATATAAAGGATTTCGATAACTATGTTTCCAAAATAACCGGCGCATTCCCGAGCGAAGAAGAAATAGTAAATATAGTAAACAGTGAAATTTCAAATTTTTTAAAATCTTCCGATTTAAGAATATATCTCGATAGAAGACAATCTAAGAGATTTATAGAAGCGCTTAAAGGGCTTACCGAAAAACAGATAAGAAACATAGTTTTGAGATGCCTTGTCGACGATTTTAAGATAGATGTCTCGGATATTTCAAAAGTGGAAAAGGTAAAAAAAGAGATATTCGATAGAAGCGGTTTTTTAGAGTACTACGAAGGGGAGGTGGCCGAGGATATAGCGGGATTTAATAATCTTAAAAAATGGATTTACGATAGAAAGAAGATTATTGATAGCGACTCTAAAATAAATATCCCTTCTCCCAAAGGGGTTTTACTAACCGGAATACCCGGATGCGGCAAGAGCCTTTCCGCTAAGGTTATAGGAAAAATATTGGAATATCCCATTTACAGATTCGACCCCTCTTCCGTATATTCGAAGTATATAGGAGAAAGCGAAGAGAACGTAAGAAAAATTTTTGAAACCATAGACCGCCTTTCCCCCGTGTGTTTGTGGATAGACGAAATAGAAAAAATTTTTTTTACCGACGATTCATCCTCCGACGCCGGAGTTTCCAAAAGAATATTTTCCATGTTTTTGGTGTGGTTTGGCGAAAGGAAAAACAAAACTTTTGTGGTCGCCACTTCAAATAACATAGAAAAGCTTCCGCCCGAGTTTATAAGAAAAGGAAGGTTTGACGAAATCTTTTTTTCGGATCTTCCCGATTTTAACGAAAGAATGGAAATATTTAAAATACATTTTAGAAAAAGGGGAATAAATTATTCTGGTTTCGACCTTAAAAAACTTTCCGAATTGACCGAAGGATTTTCCGGTTCGGAAATCGAGCAGGCGGTATTGTCTTCGGTTTATTCCGCCTCGTTAAATGTCGGTTTTGAAAGCGTGGTTTCGGAGATTAAAAAAACAACCCCTCTTTCTGTAATCAAAAACTCCGAGTTTGAAGCTATGAGGAAATGGGCTTTATCGAGAAATATTCCAAAAGTTTAAAAAGACTTTTTATCGACTTTTAGCCCGACGAATATTATAAAAATGATATAATTTTATTATGCCAAAGTATTTCGGTACAGACGGAATAAGAGGTATTCCTTTTAAATTTCCATTGGAGCCCGATTTTATAAAAAAAATAGGATATGCGGTATCTAAAAAACTTAAAAATTCGGCTAAAACCGTTTTTATCGCAAGAGATACGAGAAAAAGCGGGACAAAAATAATAGATTATTTGTCTTCGGGAATAAATAGCGCCGGCCTTAAGGTTTTGGATTTGGGTATAATAACCACCCCGTCGTTGTCTTACATTCTTTCCAAAAACAAAGTTTCTTTCGGTATCATGGTCTCCGCAAGCCATAATCCTCCGGAATTTAACGGGATAAAGGTATTAAACTCAAAAGGCGAAAAGATAAGCGAAAAGACGGAGGAAGAGATTGAGAAACTCATAGATTTATGCGATGAGATAAAAACGGCGAAAAAAATCTCGAATAAAAAAGATATGAGTTTTGTTTATTGCGATTATGTCGTTTCCGCTTTTAAAGGAGAAATAAAAGATATAGATGCGGTTTTAGACTGTTCCAACGGTTCGGCTTATAAAATAGCTCCTTATATATTTAAAAATTTAAACCTCAAATTTCATCTGATAGGTTCCAAGCCGAACGGTAATAACATAAACATAGGTTGCGGAGCTTTGGATACCGAACTCATGGTAAAAAACGTTCTAAAACTCAAAGCATTTTGCGGTATAAGCTACGACGGAGATTCCGATAGGTGTATGATATCCGACGAAAACGGAGATATCGTAGATGGTGACGATATAATAGCTTTTCTTTCAGTTTATTATAAAAAAAATAAAACATTAAAAAATAACTGCGTGGTTTTGACTCATATGTCCAATTACGGGTTATTGAGGTTTTTAAAAGAAAATAAAGTAAAAGTAATTTCGGTGGACGTTGGGGATAGAAACGTAAGCCATGCTATGGATAAATACGGTTCGGTTTTGGGCGGAGAGCCGAGCGGCCATATAATAATAAAGAAATATCTTCCTACGGGAGACGGGATTATAACATCTCTTGAATTTTTAAAAGCCGTTACAAAAACCGGAATAAAAGTCGGAGATGTCAAAAAAATGTGGAAAAGATTTCCAAGTCACTTAAAATCTTATTCGGTCAAATCGAGACCCGAGATAAAAAAGTTAGACGGATTTTTAAAAGAAGTCAAAAACATGGAAGAAAAAATAAACGGAAGGATTTTCGTAAGATACTCAGGAACCGAGCCGGTTCTGAGAGTTTTGATAGAAGCCGATAAAGAACGTAGAGAGATTGAAGAGATATCTTTGAAAATATTCGATATTTATAACAATGCGGCTAAAAAATTAAACATTTTAATTTAATTTTGTAAAGTATTTTTAGGGAGGTTTTATGTCCGATGTAAAATTAGGAGTCAATCTGGACCATATAGCGACTTTAAGGCAGGCCAGAATGATATCGAATCCCGACCCCATAGAGGCGGCGAGAGTCGCTTTGACATCCGGAGCCGATATGATAGTAATGCATATAAGAGGCGACAGAAGGCATATGCAGGAAGAAGATCTGGAAAGGATGAGAAAGGAAGTAAGATGTTTTATTCATTTAGAAATGGCGGCAAACGACGAGATGAGAAATATCGCTTTAAAACACAAGCCCGATTCGGTCTGCATAGTTCCCGAAAAGCCGGGGGAACTTACCACCGAAGGCGGTCTTAACTTAAAGGATAAATCGATGGTAAAAGAGGTTGAAAAAACCATAAAGGCGCTTTCCGACAAAGGGATAGAAGTCAGTTTGTTTTTAGATCCTAACGCGGACGATATAAGAACCGGATATAAAATAGGAGCGGATACCGTGGAGCTTTGCACAAAAGCTTATTCCGAAAGCTGGGGAAAGAAAAATCAGGCCAAAGAGCTTGAAAGACTCTGGATTGCGTCTTATCTTGTAAAGGAACTTAATATGAATCTTCATTCCGGTCACGGCTTAGATTATTATAACGTAAGACCGGTGGCTCAGATAGAAGGCATGGAGTGCTTGAACATCGGTTTTTCCATAATTTCAAGAGCCGTTTTCGTCGGCCTTAAAACGGCGGTTTCTCAGATGAAAGAAATAATAGGTTAGAGGTTTTAGATGTGCGGTATAGTCGGCTATGCCGGAGAAAAAAATAACGCCTGGGAAGTCCTTTTGAAAGGGCTTAAAAGGCTCGAGTATAGAGGATACGATTCCTGCGGTATAGCCATTGAAAGCTCTAAAGGGGAACTTTTTTTGGATCGCGTAAAGGGAAGGGTCGAGGCGTTGAGCGAAAAAATATCGAATAAAAAATATAAAAACATATCCGCCGGAATAGCTCATACCAGATGGGCCACTCACGGAGTTCCAAACGAAGAAAACGCTCATCCTCATACCGACTGCGACGGTTCCATAGTCATAGTCCATAACGGCATAATCGAAAATTACATAGAAATAAAAAACGAGTTGAAAGATCATAATTTTAAATCCGACACCGATACCGAGGTGATAGTCCATCTTATAGAAGATAATATCAAGAAGCTGAACAAAGGCGGAAAATCGAACAGATTGGAAATGCTCCATCCCATTTTTTTTCAGGCTTTTTTAAATACGTTAAATAAATTAAAAGGAAGTTTCGCAATCGCGGTTATATGGAATAAAGTTCCCGGTGTTATACTTGCGGCAAGACGATTCAGTCCGCTTGTGATAGGAAAAGGAGAGGGGGAAAATTTTTTAAGTTCGGATGTGGCGGGTTTTCTGGAATATACGAATAACGTTTATTTTATGGACGACGACGAGATCGCTTTCATAGATAAAAACAATATAGTTTTTTTCGATTTCAACGGAAAGAAAAAAAACAAAGATATAAAAAAGATAGACTGGGATATAAAAATGGCGGAGAAGGGCGGTTATAAACATTTCATGCTTAAAGAAATACACGAGCAGGAGATGGGTTTTGAAAATACCATAGCAAGAAGAGTTTTGCCGGTTGGAGAGTATATTTTAAATAAAGAGATAAACCTTACGATAGAAGAGATTAAAAACTTTTCTTCCATTCAGTTTATCGCATGCGGAACCGCATATCATGCGGCCTATGTCGGTAAATATCTTTTTGAAAAATTGGGAATTAAATCCGATATAGATCTTGCAAGCGAATTCCCTCAAAGGGCGAAAATAATAGACAAAAAAGCTTTGGTAATAGCGATAAGTCAATCCGGCGAGACTGCGGATACCTTAGAGGCCATAAGATCGGCAAAGAAAAACGGAAATAAAATATTCGCGATTACCAATACCGTGGGCTCGACCATATCCAGAGAGTCCGATTACGTGATATATACCCATTGCGGTCCGGAGATAGCGGTGGCTTCAACCAAAGCCTTTACCGCTCAACTTGCGGCTTTATATGTTCTCGCTCTCCATTTTTCTTACATAAAAGGAAATCTTCTCATAACAAAGGCGAGGGAATTTGCCGAGGAGCTTTTGGAAATTCCCCAATTGATTAAAAAAACTTTAGAATGCGAGGAATATGTTAAAGAAATAGTTGATAAATTTGAGGACAGAAACGATTATCTATTTATAGCCAGAGGGATTAACTATCCGATAGCCCTTGAAGGGGCTCTTAAACTTAAAGAGATATCTTATCTCCACGCGGAGGGTTATGCGGCGGGGGAAATGAAGCATGGGCCGATAGCCATTATAAGCGACGGTATGCCCGTCGTCGCGATAGCCACAACCCAGACCGAGCTGGATTTGATTAAAGGTAATATAGAAGAAACCAAAGCCAGAGGCGGGAAAGTCATAGCCATAGCCGACGAGGATTCCAAAAAATTCATAAGGCCCGATTTTTATATAAAAATACCGAAGGTTTCCGAATATTTCGCTCCCGTTTTAACCGTAATACCTCTTCAGCTTTTCGCTTATTATACCGCCTTGAAAAGAGGAAGAGACATAGATAAACCGAGAAACTTAGCCAAGAGCGTTACCGTAAGATGAATATCGGCATTGATATCGTCGAAGTAAAAAGAATAAAAAAATTAATAAAAAACCCGAAGTTTATAAATAAAGTTTTTTCAAAAGAAGAAATAGATTACTGCGAAGGATTTAAAAACAAAGATGAAAGATACTCGGGGAAGTTCGCGGCCAAAGAGGCTTTTATAAAAGCTTTAAAATCTTCGGATAATAAAAAGATATGCGGTTTGATAAACAAAATTTCTCTTAAAGATATTAAAATAATAAACAAAGAAAACGGTATGCCTTTTGTTTTCGTAAAAGGTTTAAAAATAAAAGGAAAACTGAGCGTCTCTCATACGGCTTCTTACGCCTGCGCGGTATTTGTTTGGGAAGATTGAAACCGATATGAATATAACGAAAGAATATGCGAAAAAGTTACTTCCTAAAAGAGACGATAAATCCAATAAATACGACTTTGGAAAAATTCTGGTAATAGCCGGCTCTTATCCTATGGCGGGAGCTTGTTTTCTTTGCTTAAAATCTTCTTTAAAAGCGGGAGCGGGGCTTGCGGTATCGGTGGTAACAGATAAATTAAAACCGATTGTTTCTCAAATGGTTCCCGAAGCCATAGTTTATTCTTCCGATAAAAAAACCGATTATATGGACGATAGCGTTTTTAATAAAGTCGAAGAAATTTCAAAGAAAAAGAAGTTTGACCTGCTTTTATTGGGACCCGGTTTGGGAGACGATAAAAAGGCGATTAAAACGGCGGTAAAAATAATAAGAAAGTTATCTTTGCCTTCGGTGATAGATGCGGACGGCATAAACGCTTTAGGCAAAACGAAGGATATTTCTTTTATGAAAAAAATCCCCTCAATACTGACTCCTCATACCGGCGAAGCCGAAAGGTTTTGCGGTTTCAAAGGTGAGAAGGCGGCCGTTTGTATGGCCGAAAAGACGGGGGGAGTCGTGGTTTTAAAAGATTATAAAACGATAATAACCGACGGGAAAGAGACATTTGTTTTGGATAAACCCAACTCCGCCCTTTCAAAAGCGGGATCCGGGGATGTGCTTTGCGGAATTATAGCCGGCATATGGGCTCAGATGGGAAAACAAGAGGGTTTTGATAAAACCACGGCTCTCAAAGCTTCCATTTGCGGAGTTTATATTCATTCGGTAGCCGGCGAGATGGCGTTATCCGAAGGATCCGAATATTCGGTTACCGCAATAGATATACTTAAAAGTTTAGGGAAGGCTTTTAAAAAAATAAAAGGATGAGATGAAAGAATCGAAACTTATAGAAAAAATAATAAAGCTTTTTTCAAAAAAAGATAAGAGTATCGTATTGGGGCCCGGGGACGATACCGCGGTAATAGATTTTAAAGATAAAAAAAAATATTTTCTTTTTACGGTGGATGAGATAGTAGAAAATACTCATTTTATCCTTTCTTTTTTAAGGCCGCAAGAAATAGCGTCGAAACTTGTCAGGATGAACGTAAGCGATATTTATTCTATGGGGGACGCTAAGCCTCTTTATTGTCTTGTAAGCGGAGGCATAAATTTCGATAAAGTAAACGATATATGGGTTAGCGAATTTTTAAACGGGCTTAAAAAAGAGCTGGATTTTTTTTCGATTATTAACATAGGCGGAAATCTCACAAAAAGCAAAGATATATTTTTTTCTATGACATTGGTTGGGGAAGTTAAAAAAAACAAATTAATAAAAAGAACCGGAGCAAAACCGGGGGATTTATTGTGTTCCGTCGGCAAAATGGGATTTTCCTCGGCCGCCGTGGATATTATGGTTAATAAGAAAAGAGAGTCCTTGAGCGAGATTGAAAAAAAACTTGTTTCTTTATTTGTAAAGCCCAGAATATACGCGTTAGAGGCCGCGGAAATTTCAAATTACGCATCGGCTATGATCGATAACTCGGACGGTTTATATAAAAGCGCGGAGATACTGGCCGGCTTAAATAATATTAAGGTCAGAATTTACTACGATAAACTGTTAAAATCCGCTCACCCGGTTTTAATTAAATGGGCCGAAAAAGAAAAAAAAGAAGCGCGCAAATACGCGCTTTTCGGAGGAGAAGATTACAATCTTATCTTTACAATACCTGAAGAAAAATTTAACTCTCTTTCTAAAAAAATAAAAGATTTGAATATCTTAGGTTTTTGCGATAAGGGCGTCGGAGTAGAGGTTTTAAATTACCATGGGAAGATTAAAAATTTTGAACATTTTAAAAACTAAAAGCCCGGAAGAAACCAAAAAACAGGCTTTCGATTTTTCTTTAAATCTTAAACCCGCGGATATGATTCTTTTAAGCGGAGAGATAGGGGCCGGGAAAACGACTTTTTTAAACGGGGTTTTAAAGGGGCTCGGCTCGGATAAAAGGGTTATAAGTTCAAGTTTTTCTTTGATGTCCCTTTATAAAGCCGAAAGATTGGATTTAATACATTTCGATTTCTACAGAATAAACGGGAAATTCGATTTTGAAGAACTAATAGAATATGTCAACGAAAATAATATCGTCGCCATAGAGTGGCCTTACGATATTGAAAAGTATTTTATGTTCAAACCTTATTCCATAGAGATCAAAATGATTAAAAACGACGAAAGGGAGATAAAAATAAAAAAATATGAATAAAATAACATTGGGAGTTTCTTCTTATTCTTCTTTTTTGAAGATTTCTTTGACAAACGGAGAAAAATATCTGAATTATTCTCAAAAAATAACCAACTTCGAAGAGGTTATGTTTGAGAGGATAAAAAAAATGCTTAAAATTTTAAAATGCGATTTTAAGGATATATCGAAGATATGTCTTGTAAGAGGCCCGGGAAGGTTTACCGGAATACGTTCTTCTTACGCTTTCGCTTCGGTCTATACCGCTTTGTCCGGTTGCGAGGTTAGGGGAGTGGATGTTTTTGAGCTTTTGACATATAATGTTTTCGAAAAAGATAAAAGAGATAAAAAGATAAGAACGGTACTTAACGCTTTTAAAGACGAGTATTACTTAGCGGATTACGAGATAAAAAAAGAAAAGATTTTTTTAAAAGCAACTCCCGTATGGATTTCTAAAGAGAACCTTTTTAAAAAAATGAAAGGTTTCGACGGCATTATAATAACCGACAATGAGGATAACCCGAGCGTTTACGATTTATTTTCGGAATATAAAAAAGCGGATTTGAGCTTATCTAAAGTAATCTGCGAAAACATAATAAAAGCCGCAAATTATTTCGATAAAAAAGATATATCGCCTTTTTATTTAAAGCCCGCCAAGTTTGAGTTATGATAAGAACGGCTAAAAAAGAAGACATAAAAAAAATAACCGATATAGAAAACGAATGGCCCGATTATCCAAAATGGGGAGAGGTCGGTTTTTTAAAGGAATTTGAAAAGGATTATTCTAAAATTTTCGTTTACGACGACGGAGGGGTAAAAGGGTTTATAAACATATGGGATTTTAAAGAAGAGATGGAAATAAATACTCTGGTGGTTTCAAAATCGAATATCGGCCATGGGATAGGTTTTAAGCTGATGGAGTATGCGGTATCATATGCCAAAAATAACGGCGTAAAGAGGATATTGCTTGAGGTGAACGAAAAAAACGAATCTGCCATTTCTCTTTATAAAAAATTCGGTTTTGAGGTTTATAACTTGAGAAAAAAATACTATGATTTAAAGTATGACGCTCTTTTAATGAGAAAGGAGATTGTATGAGAAAATTTATTTGGTTTGTCTTTTTTATCCCATGTTTTTTAAGCGCTTCCAAATATTCGGATTTCGTAGACGCTTTGTATTACGAAAAGATAGGAGATTATAAGAAAAGTTTCGATATAGTAAATAATATAACAAAAATAGATAAAGATCCTTATCTTTATAAATATTTATATATGATATCGGTAAGAGCCGGTATGAATAATCGCAGCGGAGATATAGCTTCCAAGATTGTCGAGGTGGATTCCACTACGGCCGATAACTGGATAATATACGGCAATTCCTTAGCCGGGGAAGGGAAAAGGGAAGAAGCTTATAAAGCGTATAAAAAAGCCGTAGAGTTGGACCCCGAGAACATAGACGCCTATTATCAACTTGCCGTTCTTTCAAGCGATAACATATCCGAGTCCGAAAAATATTTTAAAAAGATAATAGAGATAGATCCTTCTTTTAAGGCGGACGCTTATTATAACATCGGGGTTTTATACTCCATGAAAAAAGATGAGAAAAAGGCGAAAGAATATATGGAGCTTGCCATAAAAGCGGATCAGTATAATTTAAAACCTTATTATTTTATGGCCACTTATTACGACGAAAAAGGGGAGTGGGATAACGCGATAAAATGGTATGAAAGGCTTTTTTCGGTGGAGCCGACCGCGGAGGTCGCAAACAGAATAGCCGAGATATATCTCTCGCAAAAAAAATATCAGTTAGCCGAAAATTATTTTTCAAAGACGCTTGAGATAAATCCTTTAAATTCGAAGGCCTTATGGTGGCTTTCTTTGCTGGCCGAGGAGAGAAAAGATTACGCTTCGGCTAAAAAATATCTTTTGCGAATAAAAGGATGGGACGAAGATGTGGATGCGGTTTTAAAAATGAGTTATTTCGACATAATGATGGGGGATTTGAAATCAGCCGTAGAAATCTTAAGAATGGCAAACAAAAAGTGGCCCGACAATACGGAGATAGCCTATTATTTAGCTTTGGGTTTAATGGACGAAGGGAAAAAAGAAAACGATAAAGAGATAAAAAAATTGTTTGAAGTTGTCGTTTCGACCAATCCCAATAATTACGAGGCTAAATATAATTTGGCGGTGGTTTGCGAAAGGTTAAACGAAATAGATTGTTTTGAAAAAAACTTCAGGGAGCTTCTGGCCAAAAACCCGAACGACCATTCGGTTTTAAACTATTTAGGTTATTCGTTAATAGACAGAGGAATAAAATTGGATGAGGCGATAGAAATGGTGGAAAAAGCGGTCTCCCTGGATAAAGAAAACTCTGCTTATCTGGATTCTTTAGCCTGGGGTTATTACAAAAAAGGAGATTATGAGAAGGCTCTTTCTTACATG